>Ga0299913_10000621_pt1 | contig 23278 bp, 18 predicted proteins | sample RVTome_9_FD_201360 | JGI IMG/M metagenome (GOLD analysis project Ga0299913, IMG submission 201360) | Soil microbial communities from uranium-contaminated site in the Upper Colorado River Basin, Wyoming, United States - RVT155D38 (version 2) ... | reverse complement strand
GCCGTCGGGCAGCTGACTCCGCCCACTACGGGCGGACTCCATTGAGGCATGTCGCGGTACGGCCCCCTGAGTTACCCGGTCGATCTGACTCCGCCCACTACGGGCGGACTCCATTGAGGCGCCAGCGGCTTGGCGAACTCCTTCGGCGGCCAGGGTGCGCTGACTCCGCCCACTACGGGCGGACTCCATTGAGGCGCTTTGTACGCCCCAGCGACATAACCCTCGAAGTCGTTCCTGACTCCGCCCACTACGGGCGGACTCCATTGAGGCCAGTGGACCGGGCGCGCGGCCACGGCTGACGACCTCACCCTGACTCCGCCCACTACGGGCGGACTCCATTGAGGCCGCAGCGCGACCGGCAGTCGTGCCGACCAGATCTCCTGACTCCGCCCACTACGGGCGGACTCCATTGAGGCTAGGTGGACCACCCGATCCAACTCTCACGGGTGATCTGACTCCGCCCACTACGGGCGGACTCCATTGAGGCGTGCCGACGCCGGGCTACCATTGGCGGTTATCCCGGCTGACTCCGCCCACTACGGGCGGACTCCATTGAGGTGTGTACAGCGAGTCGCGGTCTGTTGCTCGTCTCGTCGTGTTTAATTCAGTGGAGCCGTGTGGGCAGTCCCTCGGCTTCGGTCCGGGCTACCAGCTGGGCCACGGTGATTCTCTGCTCCGAGGTGCCGGGCGGCGGGTACTCGGCGGCAGGTACGACCGGTCGTTCCCTGCGGTACTGCTTGGCAAGCCTTGCAAGATGTCGGGCCCGCCGCCGCTCGCGGAGCTCATGGTGGATGAGCCGGGCCAGCAGCCAGACGCCGAGGCCGCCGATCACGCTGAGCGCAGAAAGCGAAACCCACAAGGGGGTTTGCATGTGTCAGCCGTCTGCCTCGTTGCATCGGGGGACGAGGTGCACGCGGTGAAAGCGCTCGAAAGTGTCTCGGTGTGTCATGGGTCGTCCTCGGGTGCAATTGTCAGGTGCTCGAAGTGACCGTTGGTCAGGGTGAGCAATCGCAGCATGTCGTGCACGTCGGCCATTGAGCAGCCGGCTTTCGGAATCACGGTGATGGAGCGGTCGTCCTGCATTTCCAGGAGGCATTGGATGGGTGCGTAGTCGTTGACCGTGCCGTTTGTCATGGCCGCGTGCCCTCCCGCTGCGTGGTGCCCGTCGCTGCCCATCGGGTCGGCACCTGACGCCGAGGGGGTCTTCGCGAAACGGTCGGGGGCGCCGGCTCGCCCGTGCCCGCTCGGCGCCAGGTGCCTGAGATGACCTTCGGCGCCGGACGCGAACCCGTACACGGTCGTCCGTGGTACCTGCGCCGCATCTGCGTGGACTTGCCGGCGTCGGGGCTGGGTACTGTCGGTGGGCGATGCGACACTGACCGTCATGGCGACCGTGGGTAGGTGGTCGGGTCGGGAGACCAGGGCCTTGCGCGAGGCACTGCGCCTGAGCGTGCGCGGCTTCGCGGCCTACCTCGGCGTGAACGAGCGCACGGTCACCAAGTGGGAGGCCGGCGGCGCGGCGGTTCACCCGCGCCCCGAGCTGCAGGCGGCGCTCGACACGGCGCTGCAACGGGCCAGCGGCGAGGCCGTCGCGCGGTTCGAGAGCGCCGCACCGGCGGCTCCGGGCGGCGCTGGCCTGCCGGTGCTCGGCCGTGGCGTGGCGCCGCGTGACGTCGATGACGCTCGCAGCGTCGACGAGGCCATCAGCGTGGCTGCCCTCGAGTCCATCGAGTTGTTAGCGTGGGCTGAAATGGAGAATGTCGGCGAGCTGACGCTGGAGCAGCTGCACTCCGAGGTGCGGCGGATCTCGCACGCCTACCTGAAGGTGCCGACCGGGCCGCTGTTCCTGCGCACCCGTGAGCTACGCGACCGGGCCTTCACGTTGCTGGCCGGGCAGCAACGGCCGAGCCGCGCCCGCGACCTGTACGCGGCCGCCGGGTGGTCGCTCACGATGCTCGCCTGGATGTCGGTCGACCTCGGCCGGCCGGACGCCGCCGAAGACCACGCCCGCGCCGCGTGGCTGTGCGCCGAGAGAGCCGAGCACGACGGCCTGCGCGCGTGGGTGCGCGCCACCCAGCGCACGGCTGCCTTCTGGCAGGGCGACTTCGAGCGGGCCGCGCAGCATGCCGCCGACGGTTTGCGCTACGCCACCGGCAGCGCCGCCCTGTGGCTGGCCAGTGGTCATGCCACGGACCTGGCGCGGTCCGGTCAGGAGGAGCTGGCATGGGAAGCGCTGCGACGCGCCCAGCGGCTCGCCGAGACCGCCGGCCAGTCCGGCGACGAGCTGGCCGGGCCGTTCACGTGTGGCCTCGACCGGGCGACCGGGATGTGGTCCGATGCCCAGCTCGCGCTCGGCGCGGCCGGTCCGGCGCTCGACTTCGCGGACCGGGCGGTCGCCGCGTTCGAGGCGCAGCAACCGGAGCGGCGCAACCACGGTAGTGAGCGCGTGGTGCGCGTGCAGCAGGTGCGCGCCCACCTGGCGCTCGGCCAGCTCGACGGCGCCGAGGAGGCGTTGTGGCCGGTACTCGAAACCGCGCCGGAACACCGGATGCGCCCGCTGCTCATTCGGATGAACGACGTCTACGCCGCGGCCGGCGCGCCGGCCCATCGCCACGAGCCCACCGCCACCCGGATTCGCGAAGCCGCCACCGCGTTCCAGCGCGAAGCCGCCACGAACGAGCTGCCGGAATGAAGGGGCGTGCAGCAGCTGGTTGACAGTGACGCCACGCCGAGTAACTGCGCAGGATCGCCGTCCACCTCGGCTGCTCGGCTCTCTGGCACCTCGTCGTCCCGCTTCGACCGGACCACGCGGGCAAGATCACCAAGATTGACAAGTGAGGGCTCAGAAACGGGCCCGACCTGAGCCCTGACTTGTCACTTTCGGTGATCTTGGTTGGTGTCGGGCACACCTCAGCCATTTGGCTCGACCGGTAGTAGCCGCACCCTCACGCTCGGCCTCAGCCGTCGCCATGACCTTGTCGTCTGCTGCTCCGTGGAGACCGACTTCGACAACGTGGACGGCGTCGTGCCCGCCGGCTCGAAGGGCCGCAGCCAGTCGCGCCGGCAGGCACTCGTCGACCAGGAATCTCACGCGCTGAAGCGGACGGGAAGCTCCCGCTCGTCGACAGAGGCTGCGGCGTAGCGAAGGGCGTCGCGCACGTCGTCTTCGGTCAGTTGGGGGTAGCCGGCCAGGATCTCCGCAACGGTCATGCCGTCGGCCAGCATCGCGACCACGGTTGCCACCGGAATACGCGTCCCGCGGATACACGGAGCACCGCCCATGACGCGGTGGTCGACGGTGACTCGCTCGAATCTCACCTGTTCAGCATAAGGCCTGGTGCGCGTACGACACGGCGCCATCGCCGCCAAGGCATCGCGCCACACGGTCAGCCGGTAACGGGCAGGCAGCCGGCGCGCGATGCGGTAGGCAGGTGCGCGGGAAGGGTCGGCGGGCGTACCTAGACTACGGGCCTCGGGCCAGTGCCGCCGAGGGTGAGGATCGAGCCAGTGACGCAGCCAAGCGTGACGCAGCCAAGCGCGGCGCCGAACGGGCTGGCGCAGCAGCCGGACGGCGTGCCGGCCGCCGGCGGAGCGTCCGGCTTACCGGCCGCAACTGGAGCGACCGGGCCGGTGGGCGCCGGCCCGGCTCCCGCAGCGGCACCGGTGGGGCTGGTGGTCGGCACGGTGGCGGCGAGCCCGCTGGAGTTCTCGGTCGGGGTGGCGCCGGACCAGTTCCTGCAGCTCGACGACGTGGTCGTGACGCAACGGAGCCTGCCGGACGGCACCCCGGTGACCATCGCGGGCGTGGTGACCAACGTGGAGGCCGGGCACGAGGGGGCGCGGTTCGCCTCCGACGTGTTCCTGATCGAGCAGGGCGCGCTGCCGGCCGAGGTGAGCGAGGTCGCCGAGGTGACCGTCACCCGCGTCGAGCCGGAGATCTACGTGCCGCCGCGACCCGGCACGGCCGTCCGGCGGGCCAGCGGCGCGGAGCGGGACAGCGCGCTGTACTTCGACACGATGGCCGGGGCGAAGGTGCCGGTCGGCCTCGGGCGCGACGGGCAGCCGGTGTTCCTGAACTTCGAGTTCGTCGACGGCACCCGCGGCGGCCACGTGTCGATCTCCGGCGTGTCCGGCATCGCCACCAAGACCTCCTTCGCCACGTTCCTGCTGCACTCGATCTTCAACTGCGGCGTGCTGCACGGCGAGGCGCACAACACCAAGGCGCTGATCTTCAGCGTCAAGGGCGAGGACCTGCTGTTCCTCGACTACGCGAACGCCAGGCTGACCGACGGGCAGCGCGCCAGGTACGCGCGGCTGAACCTGCCGGCGACGCCCTTCGGCAACGTGCAGGTGTTCGCGCCGCCGCGGCCCGGCGACCCGAACGGCACCGCCGACGTGCAGGCCCGCGACAAGGCCGTCAGCCCGTTCTACTGGACGCTCGCGGAGTTCTGCGAGCAGGAGCTCATGCCGTTCGTGTTCGCCGACGGCGAGGACGAGCGCAGCCAGTACACGATGCTCGTCGCGCAGGTGGCCGCCAGGCTGCAGCGCGACCACATCAGGGTCGGCACCGACGGCGCGATCAAGATCGGTGACGAGCACGGCCGGGTGGTCCGCACGTTCGGCCAGCTCGTGGACCTGATCGAGGCCGAGCTGGGGGAGGAGGACACCCGCCGCGGCTGGGTGGCCGGCAGCACCTCGACCGGCAGCGTCAACGCGTTCCTGCGCCGGCTGCGCTCGGCCGTCCGGCCGCTGTCCTCGATCGTCCGCGGCGACCTCAGCCACCGCGGCGACCGCTCGCTCACCACCTCGAAGGCGCAGGTCACCGTGGTCGACCTGCACAACCTGCCGGACCGCGCGCAGCGCTTCGTGGTGGGCGTGACGCTGCGCCAGGAGTTCCGCCGCAAGGAGCAGCAGGGCACGGCCCGGCCGCTGATGTTCGTGGTGCTCGACGAGCTGAACAAGTACGCGCCGCGTGAGGGCGACAGCCCCATCAAGCAGATCCTGCTCGACGTCGCCGAGCGCGGCCGCTCGCTCGGCGTGATCCTCATCGGCGCCCAGCAGACCGCCAGCGAGGTGGAACGGCGCATCGTGGCGAACTGCTCGATCCGGGTCGCCGGGCGGCTGGACTCCGCGGAGGCGGTCAGGCCCGAGTACGGCTACCTGCCGCCGGCCCAGCGCCAGCGCGCCACCCTCGCCAAGCCCGGCACGATGTTCGTCTCGCAGCCCGACATCCCGGTGCCGCTGGCCGTCGAGTTCCCGTTCCCCGCGTGGGCCACCCGGCCCGCCGAGAAGGGCCACTGGGCCGGCGTGGACACCGGCCCGGCCGCGCCGGCCGACCCGTTCGCCACCATCCCCGGCGCCGACCACGACCCGCCACCGTTCTGAGCATCCCGATGCCGAGCGACCAGCGACCGTTCTGGCCCGGGCATCGGCCCGGAGGCCGCCGCCCGGAAGGAGGCCGGTGAAGATCCTGCACACCGCCGACTGGCACGTCGGCAAGGTGCTCAAGAACCACCCGCGGTTCGACGAACACAAGGCCGTGCTCGCCGACCTGGTGCGGGTCGCCGACGCCGAGGACGTCGACGTGGTGATCGTCGCCGGCGACCTGTTCGAGACCTCCACCCCGAGCCCGCAGGCGCAGGGCCTGGTGATGAGCACCCTGCTCGCACTGCGCGGCAGCGGCGGGCAGGGCCGGCACGTGGTCGCGCTCGCTGGCAACCACGACGGCCAGCGGCTCGTCGACGAGGTGTACCGGCCGGTGCTCGGCGAACTCGGCGTGCATGTGCTCGGCCACCCCAAGCGTCCGGACCACGGCGGCACGATCGCGGTGAAAACGCGGCGGGGCGAGACGGCCAGGATCGCGGTGCTGCCGTTCCTGTCCTACCGCTTCGCCGTGCGGGCCGCCGAGGCCGTGCTGCATGAGCCGGCGCAGCACGGCGTCGACTACTGGACGACGATCAAGCGGTTCGTCGACCTGCTCACCGCGGGGTTCACCGGCGACGCCGTCAACGTCCTGACCACTCACGGCACCGTGCTCGGCGGCCGGCGCGGCGGCGGCGAGCGCGAGGTGCAGACCCTGCTCGGCTACGAACTGCCGCGGATCGTGTTCCCGGCGAGCGCGCACTACGCCGCGCTCGGGCACCTGCACCGCTACCAGGAGCTTGACGGGCCGTGCCCCATCGCATACTCCGGATCGCCGCTCGCCCTCGACTTCGGCGAGGAGGACAACGAGCCGGTCGCGCTGGTCGTCACCGCGACGCCGGACAGCCGGGCGCACGTCCGCCCGGTGCCGCTGGCCGGCGGCCGGCCGCTGCGCACCGTCCGCGGCACGCTGGACGAGGTGATCGCCGAGGGCGAGCAGTCCGGCGACGCGCTGCTGCGGGTGATCCTCACCCAGAAGGCCAGCGCGGGGCTCGGCGACCTCGTCCGCGAGAAGCTGCCGAACGCGCTCGACGTCCAGCTCGACGAGCGGTACCGGCCGCAGCGGGCCGGCGACGGCGAGCGGCGCAGCCGGCTCGGCCGCTCACCGACGGACCTCTTTGCCGACTTCCTCGCCGAGCAGAACGTCGACGACCGGCGCGTCGCCGCCATGTTCGCCGACCTCCTGGACGGCGTCATGGGAGACGGGGTCACCGGGGACGGGGTCACGGGGGCCGGGGCCGCCGGGGGCAGGGTCACGGGAGGGGCGGCCTGATGCGACCGCTGCGGCTGATGCTCGACGGGTTCGGCAGCTACCGGGAGCGCACCGAGGTCGACTTCTCCGGCGTCGACTTCTTCGTGCTCACCGGCCCGACCGGGGCGGGCAAGAGCACCGTCATCGACGCCCTGTGCTTCGCGCTCTACGGCACGGTTCCCAGGTGGGGCAAGGGCAACGTGATCCGCAACGCGCTCGCGCCCTCGGCCGCCGCGTGCCGGGTGTGCCTGGTGTTCGAGGCGCGCGGCGAGCGGTACGCGGCGGCCAGGCTGCTCACCAGGGACGCCAGGGGGCAGGTGCACACCAAGGCCGCGCGGCTCGACCGGCTCGATGCGACGGTGCCGCTCGACGCCGACCTCGACAAGCTCCTCGAGGCGAGCGTCCAGCAGATCGCCGAGGGGCCGGACCAGGTGGCCGGCGAGGTCGCCGAGCTGCTCGGCATCGGCTACGAGCACTTCACCCAGTGCGTGCTGCTGCCGCAGGGCCGCTTCGCCGAGTTCCTGCACGCCACGCCGGGGGACCGGCAGAAGCTGCTGATCCAGCTGCTCGCCTACGGGGTGTACGAGCAGGTCGGGCAGAAGGCGCGCGAGCGGGCCAAGCTCGCCGCGCAGTGGCTGGCCATCGCCGAGCAGCGGCTCACCGAGCTCGGCCAGATCACCGACGCCGACGTCGACGCCGCGCGGCGGCGGGTGGCCGAGCTCGACGCGCTCGTGCCGCAGGTGGACGCGGCCGTCGAGGAGATCGCCGCGCTGCGCACCCGATGGGCCGAGGCCAACCGGCAGGCAGTGCAGGCCCGGCAGCACCTGGCCGACCTCGCGGCGCTGCGGATGCCCGACGGCGTGGCCGAGCTGGCCGGCCGGCTCGCCGCGGCCGACGAGCTGGAGCGGCGGCGCGTCGCCGAGCGGGACCTGGCCGAGGAGGCCGAGGCGGCGGCCGAGCGGGCGTGCAACGGCCTCGCCGAACGCCAGGCGCTGCAGCGCTGGCACGACGCACACGGCCGCGACGCCCAGCTGCGCGCCGAGCTGGCCGGCCTGGAGCGCCGGCGCGACCTGGCCGACGCCGCGGAGGCCGGACTGGTGGCCGAGCAGGCCGCGGCCGAGCGCTCGGTGGCCGCCGCCGAGGCCGCTCTCGCCGCTGCGGAGCAGGCCCATCGCGCCGCCGCGCTGGCCGCCGACCTGCGCACCGGCGAGCCGTGCCCGGTGTGCCTGCGGCCCGTCACCACCATGCCAAGGCACCACGTGGCCGCCGACCTCGACCAGGCGCGCGCCGCGCTCACCGCGGCGAGGTCCACGGTCGCCGGGCTGCGGACCCGGCTGGCGGCGGCGGGCAAGGACGCGGCCGGCGCCCGCAGCGCGGTCACCGCCATGCAGCGCCAGCTCACCGAGGTCGCCGCCGCGCTGGCCGGCGCGCCGCCGCTGGCCGGCGTCGAGGCTGCGCTGGCCGCCCGCGCCGCCGCGGACGCCGCCTTGGGCACGGCGCGCGACCGGGCCAGGGCGGCCAGGGCGGCCGCCGACGCCGCGCAGCGCGACCGCGCGTCGCTGCGGACCGCCGAGCAGCAGGCCTGGACGGCGCTGCGGGCCGGCCGGGACGGGTTCGTCGCGCTGGGGGCACCGGTGGTGGACGGCGCGGACCTGGCCGCGGCGTGGCGGACGCTGCTCGCCTGGGCGACCGGCCGGCGCGCCGAGCTCACCGCCGAGGCCGCCGAGCTCGACCGCGCCGAGGACGAGCTGCGCGCCGGCGGCACCACCGCGGCCGCCGAGCTGGCCTCGCTGCTGGCGCGGCACGGCATCGACGCCGGCGCCGACGTCGCGCGGGCGCCGGTGCTGCTCGCGGCGCAACGGGAGCGGGCCGGGCACGACCTCGCGCGGCTGGGGGAGCGGCGCGCCAAGGCGACCGCCCTCGCGGCCGAGGTCACCCGGTACCAGGAGCAACGGCAGGTCGCCGACATGCTCGGCGGCCTGCTGCGCTCCGGCGGCTTCGAGCGCTGGCTGTGCGCGGAGGCGCTCGACTCGCTCGTCATCGAGGCGTCCGAGACCCTGCTGCAGCTCTCCGGCGGCCAGTACGAGCTGGACCGCAGCGACCGCAACGAACTGGTCGTGGTCGACCACAACGACGCCGGCACCCGGCGCCCGGTGCACACCCTGTCCGGCGGGGAGACCTTCCAGGCCTCGCTGGCCCTCGCGCTGGCGCTGTCCAGGCAGGTCGTCGGCCTGTCCGCGGGCCGCCGCTCGCTCGACTCGATGTTCCTGGACGAGGGCTTCGGCACCCTCGACGAGTCCACGCTCGACGTGGTGGCCTCCACGCTGGAGCGGCTGGCCGCCGAGACCGACTGCATGGTCGGCGTGGTCACCCACGTGCCGGCGCTGGCCGAGCGGATCCCCGTGCAGTTCGCGGTGAGCCGCGAGGGCGCGTCGTCGCGGCTGCGCCGGGTGTGACGTGTGATGGTGCACCGGTGACAGCGCTGCTCACGACGGCCTCCTACACCGTCGACCCGTGGGACCCCGGCTACGGGGTGGCGGCCGAGCTGGACGGCCGGTCCGAGTCGACGGCGCGGCTGGACCTGGACGTGGAGCTGCCGGCGGCGTCCTGGCGGCCGGTGTCGCCCTCGTCGGACACGGTGCTGCCGCCGTCGGTGCTGTTCCTGGACGGGGTGCGGCGCATCGACGCGCGAGTATGGGTGCACGGCGGCGGCCCGCAGCCGGTGCCGGCGATCGCCGCGTCGCTCGCCGTCGGCCTCGTGCACTGCACAGTGTCTCGCGGGACACCCGCACCCGAGTCCCCCCGCGGGACACCCGCACCCGAGTCCCCCCGCGGGACACCCGCACCCGAGCCGTCCCGCGACGGATCCGCACCGGCGGCGTCCGGGGGCGCACCCGCACCTGGGGGCGGTGAGGCGCGCATCGTCGACGTGCGGGTCGACCGCGGCCTGTACACCTCGGCCCCGGCGGCCGCCGACTTCGTGACCCGGCACGGGGTCTACGCCGTGCGGCACGTGCGCGCGGCGCCGCCCACGGCCGACCGCGCCGCCCCCTCCGCACCGGCCGCGGCCTCCGCCGGCAACGGTGCCGAAAGCGGGCCGCCCGGCGGCGACGACCTGTCGCTCGCCGTGCAGCGGCGCCTCTCCGAGCTGGAGGTCGAGCTCGCGACGGCGTGGCGCGCTCGGCCAGGCGGCTCGCCCGACGACCTGCTCGTGGTCGACGGCCCGCTTCGCGGCCACGCCACGCACGTGGCTGGCGCGGTCGGCTACGTCAAGACCCACCAGCTGCCGTACCTGCGGGCTCCGCAGGCGCAGGTCGTGGCCGACCTCGCGGCGGGCCAGCGCACACCGGTGTTCGCGATGACCACCTCGTGGCGCCGGCACTCCTGGTACCTGCGGCTGCCCGGCTCCTCCGGTGCGCCATGGTCCGGCGTCGTGCGCCTGGAATGCTCCGCCGACCTGCCCGCCGCCGACGCCGTCGCGCTCGCCGACCTCACCGCGCGGCTGCTCCCGGCCATGGCCAGCACCCCACACAAGGACCCGCGCGCCCCGCAGAACCTCGTCCCCATCGGCGGCCTCGAACGCCAACTCCGCCACCGCCTCGGCGACGCGGCCCTGCTCTACCGCTCCCTACGCGCCGCCGCTTCCTGACGCGCCACACCACCAGCCGACCTCGCCGACCGGCGTGACTGTGCGTACACCTGCTGTGACCTGGAGAAACTTGGTCGTCCTACGGTCGGCAGGTACTCTTCCGTTCCGCTCACCGCGACATCCGCCACGGCAGCCGGCCGGTGCCGAGCCTGCCGTGGTAAGTCGAGTAGTGGTCATGCTCCCCGAGAGGGAGCGCTCAGCGGTCTGCTAAGGGGAATCAATGCGTCACATTCACAAGCGGGCCCGCAATGTGTTCATTGCGGTTCTTCCCGCGCTCGTCGCCGCGGCGTTACTGCCGCTGGTGGCGTCTTCCGCCGCGGCCCAACCGGGCGGCGGGCCGGGCTCCGGTCTCGGCCGGCACGACCGGCAGCTGCTGGCCGAGGCGCGCGCCAACGGCGACGCCACCGTCACCATGCTGATCGCCGCCCGCGCGGGGGCCGGCACCGATGTCGCCCGCGGCATCCAGGGCCTCGGCGGCCGCATCGACTACCGCGACGACGCACTCGGCTACCTGCGGGCCGTGGTCGCGACCGACCGCGCCGAGCAGGCCGCCAAGGTCGCCGGCGTCCAGGCCGCCGACCTGAGCGAGGTCATCCCGCTCGACGACCCGCGGCCCGACGGCCAGACGGCGCCGACGCCGCACGACCCGCCGAACGCCGGCACGCCGCGCGACAACCCGTACATGCCGATCGCCGAGACCGGCGCCGCCGCGTTCATGGCCGCCAACCCCGCCCGGGACGGCCGCGGCGTCACCGTCGGCGTGCTCGACACCGGCATCACGCTCGACCACCCGGCGCTCGCCACCACGACCACCGGCGCGCCGAAGATCGTCGACTGGGTCACCTACACGCACCCCTTCAACGACGGCGACCCCACGTGGGTGTCGACCAGCCAGGTCACCGGGCCCACCTTCACCGCCGGCGCGGTCACCTACACGGCGCCCGCCGGCTCGTTCCGCTTCGGCGTGTTCGACGAGCGGCACCCCAACCTCGGTGGTGAGGTCGGCAGCGATGTGAACCGCGACGGCAACCCGGCCGGCTCCAGCGGCCTGTTCGGCGTGCTGTGGGACGGCGCCGGCACCGTGTGGGTCGACGTCGACCAGGACCGCGACTTCACCGACGAGCCGGCGATGACCGACTACAAGGTCAACCGCGACGTCCGCTACTTCGGCACCGACAACCCGGCGACCCCGGTCGCCGAGCGGATGCCGTTCGTGGTGCAGACCGACGGCAAGAACAAGGTCGTGAACATCGGCATCGTCTCCGGCGCCCACGGCAGCCACGTGGCGGGCATCATCGCCGCCAACGGCCTGTTCGGCGGCGCCATGAGCGGTGCCGCCCCCGGCGCCCAGCTGGTGTCCGTCCGCGTGTGCCTGTTCGTCTCCGGCTGCACCTCGCACGCGCTGATCGAGGGCATGATCTACGCCGCCAAGCAGGCCAACGTCGACGTGATCAACATGTCGATCGGCGGTCTGCCGGCGCTGAACGACGCCAACAACACCAGGGCCGTCATCTACGACCGGCTCATCGAGCAGGAGAACGTCCAGATGTTCATCTCGGCCGGCAACAGCGGCCCTGGTGAGAACACCGTCGGCGACCCCTCGGTGGCCAGCAAGGTGATGAGCATCGGCACGTCGATCTCCGACGCCACGTGGGCGGCCAACTACGGCTCGACGGCCCCCGCGCCAGGCACCGACAACCAGCACCCGTTCAGCTCCCGCGGGCCGCGCGAGGACGGCGGGTTCAAGCCCAACGTGATCGCGCCCGGCGCGGCCATCTCGTCCACCCCCGGGTGGCAGGCCGGCGGACCGGTGGCCGGCGTGCACGAGCTGCCGCCCGGCTACTCGATGTTCAACGGCACCTCCATGGCGGCGCCGCAGGCCGCCGGCGCCGGCGCGCTCCTGGTGGGTGCGGCGAAGCAGACCGGCGTGCAGCACCAGCCGGCCCAGCTGCGCCAGGCGCTGAACTCCTCGGCCCGGTTCATCGACGGGTACGGCGCATACGAGCAGGGCAACGGGCTGATCCAGGTCCCGGCCGCGTGGTCGCTGCTGGCCACCAACGCCAAGACCGTCGACATCTCATCGACCGTCCCGGTCGACACCGCGCTCGAGCAGTTCCTCGCGACACCCGGCATCGGCGTCGGCATCCACGACCGCGAGGGCGTCACGATCGGCCAGCCGTACACCCGGCAGTACACCTTCACCCGCACGTCGGGCGCCGGTGGCTCCGTCAACTACAACCTGTCGCTGGCCGGCAACGACGGCACCTTCTCGCTCGGGGCGACGTCGATCTCGCTGCCGAAGGGCCAGCCGCGCACGCTGACCGTGTCGATCAACCCGACGGCATTCGGCGCGCACTCGGCGATCCTGAACCTCGACGACCCGTCCAACCCGGGCATCGAGTACCAGACGCTGAACACCGTGGTGGTCGCCCGCGACTTCACCGAGCCCGGGTACTCGCACACCATCACCGGCCAGGTCGCCCGTAACCAGGCGCTGAGCTACTTCTTCGAGGTGGCGCCCGGCACCCCGGCTTTCAAGGTCGACTTCAGCGGTCCGGACGGCACGGCGGGCACCGGCCAGGCCAGGTTCCTGCGCTTCCACCCGTACGGCGTCGGCGTCGACAGCAACTCCAGCCTGGCGTGCTACTCGCCGCCGGTCAGCCCCGGTGGCTCGTGCGCCGGCGGTGGGCCGAACAGCCGGACCGTGTCCAACCCCGCGCCGGGCGTGTGGGAGGTCACCGTCGAGGCCCGGCGTACCTCGGACGCGCCGTTCACGCCGTTCACGCTGACGGCGACGGTGCTCGGAGCCTCGGTGTCACCGAATCCCGACGTGGTCGCTTCGGCCACGGTCGGTGTGCCGGTCGCGCGCAGCTACACGATGACCAACCTGTTCGGCGCCTTCACCGGCCGGGCGGTCGGCACCACCCTGGGCAGCGCCTTCCGTGACCGGCCCACCATCGCCAACCTGGAGCAGCAGCAGCGCGCGGTGACCGTCACGCCGGGCACTACCTCGCTGCGGGCGACCATCGGTGGCACGTCCGACGCGGCGGCCGACCTCGACCTGTTCGTGTTCAACTGCACGACCGGGACGTGTGTCCTCGCCGGGCAGAACGCGGACGGCGACTCCGAGGAGTCGGTGACCATCGCCAACCCGGCGGCGGGCGCCTGGGTCGTGCTCGTCGATGGGTTCGCCGTGCCGTCCGGTGCGACGGAGTACAACTACCTCGACGTGTTCACCAACCCGGCCTTCGGGTCGGTGTCGATCACCGACGCCAACGCGCTGCGACCGGCAGGAGCCGCCTGGGCGGTCCCCGGCTCGGTCACGGCCAACGCGGCTCCGGCCGCCGGCCGGGTGCTCGTCGGCCAGGTCGAGGTCCGTACCGATGTCGGCGTGCTCGTCGGCGCCGGTGACGTCATCATCGAGAACGTCACGTAGTACACGCTCCAACGTCCGCGCCCGCCGTCGCCCCATCCAGGGTGGCGGCGGGCGCTGGCATCTCCACCTCCAAGTACGTCACGTACTTGACGTACTTAGGCCGGCGCGTTCAGAATGGGGCAAGCCGAGGAGGAGCGCCATGTCCGCCCTGCACTACAACAGTTACACCGAGGCGCGCGCGCACCTGAAGGAGCTGCTGGACGCCGCCGAGCGGGGCCGTGCGGCGACGCTGCGCCGGGAGTCGGCGGTGGCCGCCGTGGTGGATGCGCGGCGGTTGCGGAGCTTCCTGGCAATGCTGATCCCGTCCCACGCCGAGGCCGTTGCCGAGGCGGGCGGGTGGTCGGTGTTCGTTCCGGGGTTACCCGTCGCCGCCGATGGAACCACCTTCGACGAGGCGCTCGACGAGATGGTCGACGCGTTGCGCGAGTACGCCGACGACTGGCAGGACCATCTGCTGGACTCGCCGAACCATCGCGCGAACTGGGGCCTGATTCAGTTGATCACGCTCAGCGACGACAAGCAGTTGCGGGACTGGCTCGTCGGATCGGTGTCATGAGCTGGCCGCAGCCAACGCGAAAGGATCACGACGAGTTCTGCCACGTGGAGGGGTGGCGCCTGGTGCGCAGCGCTCGCGGTCGCACCGGCACCCACCACCTGACCTACGAGCTGCACCTGCCCGACGGCCGCATCCTGCGCACCCGCATCTCGCGCCCGGTCGACCGGACCGACTACGGCCCCAGCATGTGGCGGCACATCCTCCGCGATCAGCTCCAGGTCACCGAGGCCGAGTTCTGGGCATGCGCCCGGGACGGCGCTCGCCCCGACCGCGGCGTGCCGCTGCCCCATCCGCGCGCGCTTCCCGCGGACCTGGTCCGCCTCTTGATCACCAAGGTCGGCCTGGCCGAATCCGAGATCGCCTCGATGACCAGGGAAGAGGCCATAGCCAGGCTGCAACGGCACTGGGCGTCCGAGACCTGACCCACCGGCCGCGACTGCGTGCCACCCCTGGCACGTGGGCGTCCCGCGCTCCGTATAACGAGCAGTGGGACGCCCACGTGCCGGCAGCGTGCCGGCCGCGGCTGCTCAGCGGGCGGGGGCGACGGACTCGATGTTGGCGACGGTGAAGTCGCGCGGCCAGCTCGTCCGCGGCGAGCCAGGCCCGCGGCTGCACGGCCGACTGTTCGGTGGCCGGTGCCTGGTGCTCGCCGCCGGCTTCGACGATCACCTGACCGTCCGCGTCCTCGGCCACCGGGGACAGCCCGGCCGCGCGCATCCGGGCCAGCACCTCGTCGGGCTCGAACGGGCTGGACGCCACGGTCGGGGCAGCGGTGTCCTCGGCTGGGCCGACCACTGCGTCCTCCACCGCGTCGGCAGCGACCAGCAGGTGCTCGCCGAGTTCGGTCAGCCGGTCGGCGGCCACCACGCCGAGCAGCTCGGCCTCGCGGATCGCGGCGGGCCACCTTGAGCGCGCGCTGCTCGGCGTCGTAGCCGTGCAGCGGGCAGAACCAGTCGATCTCGGCGCCGGCCGCGCGCACCGAACACCCCGTCCGGGCCGCCCGCAGCAGCGCGCTGCATCGGGCCGGCGGCCGAGACCAGCGGCAACGGCGGCGGCTGCGTCCTGTCGTCCACCTCGCGGCTCAGCGGCGCGTGCTCCAGCCGCAACCATGCCTCGGCCAGCGCGGCCCACCGCCAGCCCGGCTCGGCATTACGCCACCGCGGATACCCGCTGGTCGGCGCGTACCCCGGTCCCCCGGCCGCTACCATCGCCGCGGCTCCAACGCCACCCGGCCGCATCGGCCGACCCGCCCACCGCGACCCCGGACCGCCCGGTACAGATCAACTTCCGAAGTACCCAAAACCTCAGTCCTCGGAACCCCGTTTCCGCTGCTCACAGGCCATAAACCCAGCCCGACAAGATCGAAAGCGATCAACTCCGTTGGCACTTGGACGCGGTCCTCGCAACCGCTACCATCACTGCAGCTCAGAACCCCCAAAACCACCGACCCGTCGCAAAGCCTCGCCCGACCAACAGGGCATAGAAACGCCGGGGCACCCTCGATCTCGACGTAGACGGCACCGCATTGCAATAGTCTCGCCCGGCTAACAGTGCATAGAAACCCGCCAGTTCCGCTCCGTCAGGATGAACCCGGTCGCAAAGCATCGCCCGGCCTGTTGGGCTTGGCGGTTGACTTCTTCGGCACTCGTTTGCTCCATTGTTTGTTATGCCGTTGCTCGGACATGTCAGGGCGGGAAGCGACTGCGCCTGGGCTGAGCCTGGTCGCGTCGTCGCGTCGTCGCGTGGCCGGGCGTCGGTGGCGACGGGGTGCCGGCGTTGGCGCGAGCCGAGTTTCCGCGTCGAGGGATACGGGCGAGCTGTGTCCGGCGGCCATCCGACTGGCCTTGACGGATGACGAGCGTCGCTGCTGGTGCGCTACATGCCGGCGCACCAGGCAGGTGCCGCCCGGTTCCGAGCCGGCCGTCGTGGCATCGCGTATGCTGTACTGAGCTCGTTTTCGCAGGTAAGGCGCAGCCTGCCAGCCGCCGCACATGATCAAGGCCGGGAATTGAGGCTTGCTCATTTTGTTAGCAAGTGCCGTCGTCGGCGTGTCGGTGCTCGGCGTAATGGCGATCAAGCGGCATGCTCGCCGACCTCGTGAACCTGGTCGGGTGATGATCGGCATTGGTGTAACGGGTGGTGATCTGGTGCCGATCAGGGTGTTGATTGCGATCCGCGGCGTGATGTGATTTCCGCGGTCGCCTGTTTAGTGCTGCCGGGGCAAAGGGGAGGCGCGTGCAGACCGATCTGGTGCTTTTCTCGTTGGGCGGGGTCCAGCGCTTTCTGAGTGAGTCGCGGACGACGGCGGATGTGGCCGGCGCGAGTCAGATCGTCCAGGAGCTGTCCAGGCGGGCGGCGGAGGTCGTGGGCACAAAGTTGGCAGCCGAGCCAGAGCCTTATGGCCTTATCGTCCCGGTATTGTCGAGCGGGAGCGATACCCAGTACGGGACGACGAACAAGATTGCGTTTCTCGCCGCGCCGGGAAAGGGTGCCGGGCTGGCTCGCGAGGTTGCCGCCGCCGTCAGCGCGAGCTGGGAGGACAGGGTCCGGCGGGCACTTCCCGACGGTGGCAGGCAGACCCCCGGCACGCCGGACATCTCCTGGGTGTGCGTCTCCGGTTCGGCCGCCCCGGAGGCGTATCCGCGGCTGTGGGAGCGGGCACGCGCCGCGCTTGTGGCGCGCCGCAGGACGCGGACGTTCACCCCAATGCTGCGCAAGCGGACCGACCTGTGCTCGCAGGCGCCGCACCTGCCGGCCGTGGCAATTCCGCGGACGGCCCTGCGACACGAGCGCGGCAGCGACGAACGGCTGTCTGCGGCCGGCTGGGTCAAGCGGATGGCGGCGCGCGAGGGAGACGTCTCGTTCCCGTCGACCGTGGCCATCGCGTCGGCCTCGTACCGGGCTGCGCTGGTCGCCAAGGGCCGGGAGGCCGAGGCGCCGGGGCTGGCGGCGGCGGTGCGACGCCTGGCCGAGTGCGTCGAGGCGCTGCGCCCGCCGCGGGAGAAGCGGCTGCGGCTGGCGGACGTGCCGGAGCCGTTGCGCCCGCTGACCGAGCGGCTGGGGGCGTGGGTGTATCCGGAACGCTGGGACGTCGACGGCCTGCTGCGGGCCGGCATCGAAGCAACCCACGATGCCGTCGAGAGGGGCCGTGCGGCGGCCGCGAGACTGCTCGGGGTGGCCAAGGAACTCGGCGTCCGGCCGCCGACCCCGTACTACGCGGTGGTCGTGCAGGACCTGGACCGGCTCGGGGAGGCGCTCGGCCGGCTGACCCTGGACCAGCACCGGGCGGTCTCGCGGACCCTGGGCGCGCTCGCCGGCGCCCAGTGGCGAGCGGCGACCGGCCTCGGCCGCCCCGCGGAGCCGATCTATGCCGGCGGCGACGACTTCCTGGCGTTCTGCCCGGCGGCGAGCGCGCTGGAGCTGGCGGCGGCGATCCGGGGGCTCGTCGCCGGCGGTCCGCTGGATCTGTCGGTCACCGCGTCCACCGCGGTGGTGTACGCGCACATGGCCAACCCGATGCAGGAAGTGATCGAGATCGCCCACGGCGCCCTCAAGGCGGCCAAGGACGCGGACGGCGGCAGCCGCGACGCGCTGGCGGTGGTGGTGCGGCGCCGTGGCGGCGAGCGGGCCAGGACCATCCAGCCGTGGGGCGCCACGATCAACGCCGGTGCGCTGCTCGAACAGGTCCGGCCGGCGGCCAAGGGCAGCAGCCTCTCGCCGGCGCTGGCGTCGCGCCTGGAGTTGGACGAGCGCAGCTTCGGCGACCTGGCGAACGCCGGCCTGTGGGGCGCGCTGTCCGCCGAGCTGCAGCGCCTTGTCAGGCGGCAGGGCGGCAGCCCGGACGCGGCCGCCGCGCTCGAAGAGCTGGGCCGCAACGAGCGCTCCGGCCACCCATCGGGAGCGGAACGGTTCAACCCTGTGCCGGCCGCGCTGACCGCCCGCTTCCTCACCCAGGAGTGCCGATGAGCACCAGGTACCTGCTGGTCGAGCCGCTGGACACGATCATGGTGCGGGACGGCCGGCGCTTCGACGCCGGGGCCAGCGGCCGGGCCGCCAGCACGAGCCCGCCGCCGAGCACGTTCGGCGGCGCGCTGCACACGGCGCTGGGTGACCCGGTCGACGAGATCCTCGGCGCCGTCGTGCAGACGCCGCACGGGTCGCTCTTCCCGGTGCCGGCCGACATCGTGCGGCACGAACACGCCGATCGGCGGCTTCGAGTCGAGCCACGAGACGGCAGCGAGGTCTGGGACCTCGACGACGAGTACCCGCTGAGCCACCTACTGGCCGGCGACGGCGAACCGCCGCCCCAGAGCTGGATCACCGCGGACGGCCTCCGCAGCTGGCTGCGCGCGGAGCCGCCGCTGCGGCCCGGCGAGAAGCTCGGTCGCGGCGCCGGTCTCTCAGCACCGCCGTGGCGACCGGAGCAGCGGCTTGGGCTGGCGTTGCGGTGGGACGGCGAGCTGGCCGGCACCGCGTCGCCCGGCCTGCTCTACGCCATGTCCCACCTGCGGCCCGACGACGGAACCCGGTTCTTGATCCCGTTCCTGCACGGCGCCGACGTCCGCGTCGACCGGGATCTGCTGCGGCTCGGCGGGCGTGGCCGGCTCGCCATGGCCGAACTGGTGGAGCCGGACGATGACGTGATCCCGGACCATCCCGACGACTTTCCCGGCGGGCGGGTCGCGGTCTACCTGGCCACCCCGGCGCTGTTCGGCACCGATTCCGACGAGCCCGGCTCCGGCACGGACCTGTGGTGGGCGCCGGACGGTGCCAGGTTGTGCGCGCTCGCGTCGTCCGGGCCGATCCCGGTGGCGACCGCCTCGGACCGTGCCGGCCGCTACGCCGCGAGCCGGCAGCTGACCTGGGCCGCGCCGGCCGGCACGGTGTTCTACGTCGACTTCGGCGACCCGGCCGCCGCCATGAGCTGGGCCCGGCGGCACCACGGCCGCCGGCTGCCCGGCGTGTCGAACTCACCGCTACGAACCGCTGGCTTCGGTATGTGCCTGACAGGGAGTTGGTAATGGAACGACGGCTGTTGGTGTTGCTGGCCGAGACACCCGTCCACGCCGGCGGCAGCGAGTCGCTCGGCGCTGTCGACCTGCCGATCCAGCGGGAGTCGGCCACCGGCCTCCCGGTGATCTGGGGGCAGAGCCTCAAGGGCGCGCTGCGCCAGGCGGTGCGGGACGCGACCGGGGCCGAGCTGGACGAGGAGGCGGTGTTCGGCTCCAAGCCGCCCGGCGGACCCGACGATCCCGACGCGGCCAGGGGCGACCGGTCGCTGCGGCGGGGCAGCGTGTCGGTCGGCGACGCCCAGCTGCTGCTGTTCCCGGCGGCCGCCCTGCAGAGCTGCTTCGCCTGGCTCACCTCGCCGACGCTGCTGGCCAGGCTGGCCAGGAAAGCCAGGCTGCTCGGGGTCGACGACGTCGCGCGCCTCGACGTCCGCCCGCGACACGGCCGGGCGACCGGCACCGGTGGCTGGAAGGGCACGCAGGTGTTCGGGCCGTTCGTCGCCGAGGTGGACGACGGTGCCGGCGCGGCGGCCCAACTCGGCGCCACGGTCGCCGCGCTCGCCTGCCCGCCGGTCTTCGGCTTCACCCGCGAGAAGATGCAGACCGACGTCGTGCTCGTCACCGACACCGCGCTCGCCGCGGCAGCGAAGATGGCCACCGACATCGTCGCCAGGGTGCAGCTCGACCCGGCGCAGAAGACCGTGGTCCACGGGCCGTTCTACTCCGAGCACCTGCCGGTGGAGACGGTGCTCACGGCCGTCCTGGCCAGCACCGACCCCGACCACCTCGACGCGCTGACCACCCTGCTCGACGGGCAGCCGATCCAGCTCGGCGGCGACGAGACCATCGGCAAGGGCGTGCTGTGGTGCCGCGTGCTCGACCGGTCGCAGTTCGAGACGGCGCTGGCCGCGGCGGCGCCGGCGGCAAGCGTGGCCGCACCCACCGCCCAGACACCCCAGTCGCCGCCCCAACCGGGGCCACCCGCCGCGAACCCGGCCGCCATGCCGGGCAGGAGGCGGTCGTGACCGACGCGATCCGGCTCGACCAGGCACTGGCCCGCAAGGCTGCGCAGCTGCTCGACGGCGGGGTCGACGCCGAGCTGCGGACGCGGATGCGCGCGCTGCCGGTCATGGTGCAGACCAGCGGCCTGGCCGCCACCGCCGCGTTCCTGCTCGCCAGGCGCAAGACCAAGGACGGCACCGACCCATACGACAGGACCGCCCGGCTGATCCTCAACGACGCCGCGGAGGCCGCTGGCATCGAGCCGCGGTCCGACGACCCCGAACGGTTGCTCGCCCAGGTGGCGGGTGCCTCGCCGGCGAAGTATCTGCTGGCCGAGTCCCGCGCGCGGCAACTCGCGATCTGGCTGGCCCGGCTCGCCCAGGCGTTCGCGGAGAGATCCAAGCCGGAGAGATCCCGGCCGGAGAGCAGCCAGCAGCCGCCAGCCGACGGGGCGGGCTGATGGCCACCGTCTACGGCGCGCTGAGCAGCGTGCTGAGCGTCGGCAAGGTGCGCGTCGACGACCGGCAGGTCGAACGGGTCCGATGGACCGTCCGCTCGAACGACCGGCGGATCGAGGCCGCGAACGCCGACCTGCTGCTGAAGCGGCTGTGGATCGGTGAGTCGGACGAAGCGGCGGTGCACCACCTCCGGCTTGTCGCGCAGGCGTGCGCCGAGCTGCCGGCCGGGCTGCTCGACGAGCTGCACGCTCGGCGGCGCGCGGCCGCCGAACGGCTCGCGGCGCGATGCGGTAAGACGGCCCGCATGGTGCGGCTGACCCCCCGGTGGCGGCTGGTCGTCGGCCACGGCGAGGACAGCGCGCACGAGACCAGCCTCACCATGTCGCCGACCTACGGCGTGCCGACCGTGCCGGGCAGCGCGCTCAAGGGCGTCGCCGCCAGCCAGGCCCGCTGCCTGCACGGCAAGCGGCTGCCGCCCGAGGTGGTGCGCCTGTTCGGCACCCCGCGGCCGGAGGTCGACGCGGACGCCGCGCGGGGGTCGGTCGCCGTGCTCGACGCCCTTCCCGTCGAGAAGCCGCAGGTCGTCGTCGACGTCCTCACCCCGCACGTCAAGCCGTACTACGACAAGGACTCCGCCGGCCGGCCGAAGGAACCGCCGGCCGAGTACCACAGCCCGGTGCCGGTGCACTTCCTGGCGGTGGCCGGCGGCACCTTCCAGGCGTGGCTGATCGGCCCTCCCGCCGACGTGCAACGGTTCGCCGAGTTGCTCCACGACGGGGCGGACGACCTCGGCGTCGGCGGCAAGACCGCGGCCGGGTACGGCTACTGCAAGGTCGAGGTGCAGCCGTGACCCTGACCATGCACGTGCTGCCGGTCGGCCGGTCCCTACTGACCCGGGCCGAGAACGACGAGCCTGCCCTCCGGGCGCTGCGGCGGGTGCTGTCGCCGGGCGCGTTCGACCCCGCGCTGAATCCCCACCGGAAGGTCAGCGCCGAGCTGGTGCGGCTGACCGACCCGCGGACAGGTCTGCTGGACCTGGGGCGGATCCTGACCAGGCGGCAGGAGCGGGACGCGGTCCGCAGCGACGGCTGGCGGCTGTGCGCGGAGTGGACGTCCGTGACGGTGGCCAGCCGCGACCGGTCCGACGACGGCCGCTGCCACGTGCTGATCGCCTCCGACACCGACGACGGGCTGCGCTCGGCCGTCCTCGTCGCCGGGCAGTACGCGCCGGACGACCGGATGATCCACTACATCGATGACCCGATCACGGCGGCCGACCTGGAGTTCGAGCCGGGCGCCGTGTACGTGTTCCGCATCCCGCTGCTGGACTTCGTCGCCGGCACCATGGGCGAGCTCACCTGGTTCTCGCTCGGCGCGGTGGGGCACGCGATCCAGCGGACGGCCAGGGAGGCGCGCGCCGGCCGGTGGGATGTGTTGCTGCACCTGACCGGCGGCTACAAGGCGATGGTTCCGTACCTGCTCGTCATGGCCGAAGGCATCGAGACGGCGCTGCGGATCGAGGTGATCGAGGGGCGGGCGCCGACGCTGCGGGCCGTGAGCGTGCACGAGCAGTCGCCCGACGCCCCGCTCGGCGAGTTGAAGCTCGTCGAGCTGCCGGTGCGCTGGGTGCAGGGCCGCGCGCTGCGCGACCTCCAGGCCATCAAGAAGCACGTGGGTGGCAGCGCCACCGTCCGCGACGACAAGTGGATCGACTGGCGGGGCCAGTGGATCACGGACGGCGGCGCGATGCTCACCCCGTCGGGAATGATCATCACGAGGGTGCTGTGACCCTCCTCGACGACTACCTCGACGGGGTCCTGCGGCTGGCGCCGCTGCCCGGCGGCAGGTCCTTCAAGCCACCCGAGCGACCTGGCCCGCTGCTCACCGAGGTCGTTCGCGACGCCCTGACCGATCCGGCGCTGCTGCTCGACCGCGCCGGCGACCAGCACGTCCAGCTTGAGCGCCTCATGCGGTTCGCGCTCTGGCTGCGGGCCGGCGAGGTTCCGGCGGAGTTGGCGTCCCGCGCGGCCCGGTACCGGTTCCTGGTGTGGAGCCTGCCCGCCCGGCTGCGGCCAGCTGACGAGGACGAGCTGCGCCCATCGGCAGTCCTCTGGCCGTCGCCGGCCGGCCGGGAGACGACCCTCGTGACGGCCGAGTCTGTGCGCGCGGAGGCCAGGCAGGCCAGGCAGGACTGGCTCGGGTTCCTGGCCGGCGCCGAGGACGACCCATGGCTGGCGGCCCTGCAGGCCAAGGGCGACGAGCTGGTCGAGCGGGACCTGCGCTGGCTCACCCGCGCCTGGCCGGACAGATTCGACGGCACGGCGGTGGACGCCGCGCGCGCCGCCGGTTGGCTCACGCGGGCCTGGCCGGTCAGGCGCGACGGACGGCGCCCCGCGTCCCGCTGGGCGTTCCTCGACCTGTCCGACCCCGGCGCCACGGTGCCGGCGGCGGTGCGGCGCGGGGAGCACCGGCGGGTCGCCGCGGACGTCGCCGAG
>Ga0299913_10000620_pt1 | contig 23284 bp, 19 predicted proteins | sample RVTome_9_FD_201360 | JGI IMG/M metagenome (GOLD analysis project Ga0299913, IMG submission 201360) | Soil microbial communities from uranium-contaminated site in the Upper Colorado River Basin, Wyoming, United States - RVT155D38 (version 2) ... | reverse complement strand
TCTCATCTCGTCCGACACCACGCGAACGAACAGCTTCCTGTACGGGTGGAGCACCACCGACGACGACATCAAGCAAGGGATGGTGGGCTTCACTCCGGCCGACACCGAGAGCGGTTTCGTACTGCACTGGCCGGGCAACGACCCGATCGACCTGGGGGTGTAGCCCGGACTCAGCCGGCGGTGATCATCGGTAACAGGAGTGCGGGGTTCTTGGGCCAGTAGAGGAAGACGTCTTCTTTCGCTGCGCTCGCGCTGATGATGCCGTAGATGATGCGGATCTTGTTCGTCGAGGTGTCGAGGCTGATGCTGTAGGTCCCCGCCTGGAGTCCCGCGCCGAAGGTCAGCGAGGACTGGTGGCCCTCGTTCGTGAAGACCTGAGTCAACCCCGCCGTCCCCCCGCCATCCGGCACGAGCGTCAGCACGAGATAGCGATCGGTTCCGGTTCCGCGGTAGCAGTCGCCCGGCACGGTCGGGGGCGGGCATGCCTCCTTCGTTAGTTGCGCGGCCTCCACTCGGAATTTTCCCGCGGAGGTCTTTATGGGGGTCTTTGCGGCCGACTTGAACTCGTCGGGGAAGGAGTCGACGAGCTCCTCACCCGTGGGGTTCTCTTCGGTGAACTCGCCTTCGAGGGGGAACTGCTCTTCGAGAAGAGGTACCTCGCTTTCTGTCGTCGAGGGCACGTCACTGGCGGCTGTCGTGTCGCGGGCGGGCTCGTCCGCGGAGAGCAAGGACGCTCCGCCGAACCCGAGGACGAGGAGGACTACGAGTCCCACGGCCAGCTTCGGCCACAGCGACGTGAGCTGCGCGAGGGCAACCGATCGCGGCGCGGGTGGGGGCGTCAACGACGCGAGCGGCGGCGTTATCTGCGGAGCCTCCAGTCCCTCCGTCCCGGTGGGTTGTATCCCGAGGCCTCGCACGCCCTGAAGGATGCGCGGCACGATCGCGGCGACGCCGGCGGATGGCACCGATATCGATGTTGCCGACCCGATCGCTTCGCGCCACTCGGGCTGACGGGTGCCGAACTCGACATGCGTGATCTCGCTCAGCACCGGTATGAAGGGCTTGCCGCTCTCGTGCCCGCGGATCACTTCCTTCGTCACCTGATGCGAGCTCAACGAATGGGGAGAGATGATCACCACGACGGCCTTTGCGGCCTCGATCTCGCGGGCGGTCTGCAGCAGGTACGAGGGCCCCGGGATGGAGTCTCGTTCGTAGTACCAGCTCGAGAAACCTTCCTTCTCGAGCCCCGCCGCGATCGTAGTAGCGAGGTCCGAGTTTTCCTCGACGTAACTGATGAAGATGTCGCGCATGGGCGCCTCCGATCTCCATTGTTGGGCGCTCTATCGCCCCTGGCAAGGGCTTCGGACGATTCGTCGCTTTCCGGACTCTTCTGGGAGGGCGGGTCGCTGTAAGAGGATGCACGTATGTCCCAGATGCCGGGCCTGTTCGTTGCCGCAGACCAGACGTCGATCGAAGGCCAGCGTCGCCACCTGAGGGCGATACGGGCACAGCTCGTCCTGCTCACCGCTGCCGCGGCCCTCAGCGCTTTCACGTGGCGGATCGAGCCCGACGGCGCCGACTGGGCGGCCTTCGCAGCGGGGTCGGCTTTCGTAATGGCGGGCTTCGTTCGCATCCATCACTTCACGACTCAACCCGACAAGACATGGTTCGACGCCCGGGCGGTTGCGGAGTCGGTGAAGACGCTCGCCTGGCGATATGCAGTCGGAGGAGCGCCGTTCCCGGTCTCTTTGGATCAGGCCGAGGTCGATCGCGAGTACGTCACCAGATCGGCGTCGTTCCTCGACCAGCTTGGTTCGTCCACGGTGCTCGTGATCGGCGACCGCCGAGACGAGATCACACCCTGGATGCGCGAGCTGAGGGCCAAGTCGCTCACCGAGCGCCGCGCTGCCTATGACGGCGGACGTCTCGAGGACCAGCTTGGTTGGTACTCACGGAAGGCACGAGCCAACCTACGCAGCGGTGCCCGCTTGAACGTCGTGACCCTGGCACTCGAGGGGGCCGGTGCCGTCGGCGCGTTCCTGACCGCGACCGGAACCGTGCGCGTCGACCTACTGGGCTTCGCGGGGGCCGCGGTGGCCGCGCTCACCGCGTGGGGACAAGCGAAACAGAATTCGACGTTGGCGAGTTCCTATTCGGTCGCGGCACACGAACTGAGCGGGATCCGCGCTCTCGCGGAAGAGCCAAGCTCCGAAGAGGAATGGGCTGCGTTCGTTGCCGAGGCCGAGGAGGCGATCTCACGCGAGCACACTTTGTGGCGCGCGTCGATCCGCTAACGCGACATTCCGGAAAACCCTGACTAGTCCTAAAGAACCATCTTCTTCCAGCCGACATAGTCAAACGTAACTAGTCAACCTCCCGCTCATAGCTGGTGACCCTCCGCTGAAACGGATTCACGTAACACGCGCACCAGCTAACTGGGCGAAAGGAGGTGAACCGGATGTTCCACGGTCTTCTGAAGCGGCTCCACGCTCTTCGCAACGAGGATGGCGCGACGGCGGTGGAGTACGGCCTGATGGTCGCCCTTATCGCTGCCTTCATCATCGCGGCTGTGACTCTCCTCGGAGAGCAAGTCGCTGCGACTTTCACGAGTGTCGCCGACGCAATCGGCGTCTAAGAGGGAGCTTCGAGGTTCGTCTGCTCCGGCCTCTCTCGTTCTATGAGCGGGAAGCGGAGGACAGAGAGAGGCCGGCGGACGACCCCCTGACCGTGAAACAACCAATCACCCATGTCTTTCAACATCCGAACGCGACGGATCGCCGATGAGCGGGGCGCGGCAGCGGTCGAGTTCGCACTGATAGCAGCTCTTCTTCTAACCCTTGTCTTTGGGATCTTCGAGTTCGGCCGGGTCTACAGCGAGCTCGAGGTCTTCAATTCCGCCGCACGCGAAGGAGCGCGCGTCGCGGCCGTGCGCGGCTCGGCCGACGAGGTCGCCGAGGCAACGACCGCGGCGGCGTCGCCCTACACGCTCGATGGAACTCCGGTCGCCGACAAGACCTGCGACGACTCGACATCGGGCGAGTCCGTAACCGTCACCTGGACCCAGAACTTCACGATCCAGGTCGGTCTCCTGCCCCCCCTCGACAAGAACATCGAGATCAAAGGGGTCATGCGATGCGAGTGACGCGTTCACCGCTGCACGATGAGCGCGGGGCGACCGTCGCGCTCGTCGTGATCTGCATGTTCGCATTCATGGGCATGGTTGCCCTCGTCGTCGACGTGGGCGGAATGTTGACGCTCCGGCGGCGTCTCGTTACTGCGGCAGATTCCGCAGCCTTGGCCGCGGCGCAGTCGTGCGCCAAGTTGGACGCGGTCGAGGCTCCGATCAAGGCCGACGAGCTCGCCACTTCGAACGTCGACAACGCGGTTCGGGACCTCTACGAGCCCGGCACCTGTGGCAGCAACAACTCGGGCGAGGTCAGCGTCAAGTACCACTCGATGCGGAACCTCTCGTTCGCGCCGGTCATCGGAGGTCCTGCAGAACGCCAGATCGGAGCGAAGGCCTCGGCGATATGGGGCCCGGCCGGGGGGGCCAGCCCCGTGCCCATCGAGTTCAGCGTGACACCGCTGGGCGAGCTCCCGTGTGCGCACCAAGAACCGGGCACCGAATGCGCCTACTGGCACGACAACTCGTCCGACTTCGGTCTCAACGACAGCAGCAGCTGGGGCTTCATGAACCTCGCCGCGTGGGGCGTCGATCCCGATGCATCGTGCCCGAACTCGGGGGCGAGTGACAGGGCGAAATGGATCGAAGGATCGCCAAAGATACAAACGAGGATCGAGTCGAGTCCCGCCTACGTCTGCATCGACAGCGGTCACAGCAGCTCGTCGTGGTACGAGGCGTTGCGTAACCAGATCGGCAAGATCAAGTTCTTCCCGATCAACGACCCCGACCAGATGATCTTGGCGTCGGGTAAGGAGAAGTACGCGGTTGTCGGATTCACGGCGCTGCGCGTCGATCAGGTCCTAAAGGGCGACGACTCTGCCGCCGTGGGAACCGCCGGCGGGTCCGGGCGCTGCACCGGGACACACTCCTTCATCCCTAACGAAGAGTTCGATCTCGATCTCCTCGGTTGTTACACGACCGAGCCGGATCTGATCACCGATCTCAAGCTCTCGAAGAAGTCCGGTAACAGCACGATCGTCTTCCAACCCGGTTTGGACTACACCTTCGACGCCGAGATGCGTGTTGTGACCTGGAACGCGAACGCGATCCAAGACGTGGCGGTCGCATTCGACTGGTCCGCCACCGGCACGCCCGGCAAGTGTGGCATCCGCAAACCCGATCCCAACGCGGTGTGCCTTGTCGTCTCATGGCAAGGCATCCAAGTGGGTGGCTCGCTCCCCGATGCCGGCAATCCGGATTTTGGTCTAAGAGCAGTTCGCTTATCCGACTGACAAGAAAAGAAAGAGAGGAGAACCCATGAAGTCTCGAGCATTGTTCCTTGGCGTGGCGTTGCTGCTGGCATCGTCCGCAACCCTGGCCGTGTTCCTGTACGTGAATGGCGTCAAGAAGCAGGCTGGCGTCAGCGGTTCCGGAGCCGTCACCGTGATCGTTTCGGACCGGGACATCCCCGCGGGGACCGACCTCGACACGTTGATGGCCGAGGGGGCGTTCACCGCGATGAGTGTGCCGGAGGACGCACAGGTCCGCGGAGCGGTGGGAGATCTCTCGGAGCTGGAGGGAAGAATCACCAGCTCTCCGGTCCTCGAGGGCGAGCAGATCACCAGCGCGCGTTTGCAGGGCGGCGATCAGGCGCTTCCCGGCGGCACGCTCGGTATCCCCCGCGGATACGAGGCCGTCACGCTTCCTCTGGAGATGCCTCGCCTCGTCGGTGGCGCCGTACAGCCCGGCGATCACGTCACGATCTACGGGACCTTCAACAGGCCCGAGGACATCACCGTGACGCTCGTCCCCGACGTCGAGGTGCTGAGGGTCACCGGGTTCCTTCGGAGTCCGGATGCATCCGACAGCGTGGACGAGACATCTGTCACGCTCGCGCTGAAGGCGCAGGACAGCGCCAAGGTCGTCCTGGCCCAGGAGAAGGGCTCTATCTGGTTCGCGCTGCAACCACCCGAGCAAGAGGGGTCCAAGAGCAAGCCGGTCGTTCAGCCCGGCCTGCCCGTCAGAGGGTTCCCCGTGGGGGCCGCGCGATGACAACCCCTCGCGTCCTGACGATCGGTGCGCCGCCGACCTTTCGGCAGGAAGTCGCGCACGCGATCGACGTGTCTCCGGAGTTGATCGACTGGATGCCGAGCATCACGGCCGCCGAGGAAGTCCTGGCCCTGGAGCAAGCACCCGACGTGATCGTGGTGTCACCCGAGGTAAAGGACTTCGACGCTCTCGGGCTTGCCGAGTACGTTCTCCACGTCGCACCTACCACCGCGATCGTGCTCGTGCGCGAGAACCCGCCAAAGTCGCTTCTTCCGGCCGCGATGCGAGCCGGCATCCGAGAAGTCGTCGACCTTGCCGAGGATGGCAGCGACCTGGAGGAAGCGATGGCCCGCGCACTCGCGTGGGCCGGGAAGCTCCGGTCGGTAAGCAACGGTTCCTCTTCCAAGTCCCCCTACCGGGGAAAGGTCATAACGATCTTCAGCTCCAAAGGCGGTACCGGTAAGACGTTCATCTCCACCAACGTCGCTGCCGCGGTGGCGGCGAAATCGCAGATCGACACGGCGCTCGTCGACCTCGACGTCAAGGTCGGCGACGTTTTCTCCTACTTCGGATCCGAGCCATCACGTCCGGCCGAAGATCTTGCAGCTCTGGGCGACAAGAGCACTCGCGACGAACTGGTCGACCTTGGATCCAAGGTCGAAGATCATCTCTACGCGTTCGGATCGCTGCCCGATCCCGCTGCCGAGCCGATGCCGGGCGAACGGGCAGGCAAGATGCTGAGGGCGCTCCGAGGAGCGTTCTCCTACACGATCGTGGATGCATCCGCCGAGTACAGCGATCAGACGGTCGCTGCATTCGACGTGTCCGACGAGATCTGGTTGGTCACAAGCCTCGATGTCGTGGGCGTTCGGCATCTGCTGATCGCTCTGGAAACGCTGATGTCGCTGGGCATACCGCGCGAGCGGTTCCGCATCCTTCTCAACCGGGCCGACAGCAAGGTCGGACTCGATCTCGCGGACGTCGAGCGCATCCTTAAGGTGAAGATCGACACGCGGATCCCGTCGAGCGAGCTCGTTCCTCGGTCCCTCAACAAGGGACGTCCCGTGTACCTGCAGGAGCCCCGTTCCGACGTCGCGATGGCCATCGGGCAGCTCGCGGACGGCGTCCTGGGCGCCGAGACAACCCAAGTCATGAACCCCGTTCACGCCCCGGCCGGCAAGCGCCTCGCGGTGCGACTGCTCGGTCTTCGCTAAGGAGGAAAAGAGATGTCTTTCGCCGAGAGACTTGCAAAGAAGGAATCCTCGGACCGGGTGACCGAGATCCGAGAGCACATCCAGGAGCGTCTTGTCGAGGATCTCGGCCCCCGCCTCTACGACTCGACGATGTCCGAGGAGGAGCTGAAGCAGCTCGTCAACCAGAAGCTCCACGACCTGTTGCGCGGTGAGCTCGTGCAACTTTCAGCGCAGGAGAAAGTCCTCATCTCGCGTCAGATCACGGACATGGTCATGGGTCTCGGTCCCCTCGAGGAGTTTCTGCAAGATGACACCGTCACGGAGATCATGGTCAATGGCCCGGGCCGTGTGTACGTCGAGCGCGAGGGGAAGCTGTCCCTCACCGGTGCCAGCTTCCACAATGAGGAGCAATTGCGCCGGACGATCGACAAGATCGTGAGCCGTATCGGCCGCCGGGTCGACGAGGCATCCCCTTACGTCGACGCTCGCTTGCCTGATGGATCGCGCGTGAATGCGGTTATCCCGCCCTTAGCGCTTGACGGCCCGGCCCTGACGATCCGCCGCTTCTCGGCCGACCCCCTGAAGGCGTCGGATCTGGTTTCGTTCGGTTCTCTGTCGCCGAAAGTCGCCGAATTCGTCGAGGCGTGCGTCAAGGGTCGCGTGTCGATGATCGTCTCGGGCGGAACCGGCGCCGGAAAGACGACGACTCTCAACGTGCTGTCTTCCTTTATCCCGCGTGACGAGCGGATCCTCACGATCGAGGACGCGGCCGAGCTCAAGCTGCAACAGCCCCATGTCGTCCGTCTCGAGCACCGGCCTCCGAACATCGAAGGCCGGGGAGAGATCACCATCCGCGATCTGGTGCGCAACGCGTTGCGTATGCGTCCCGACCGGATCATCGTCGGCGAGGTCCGTGGCGCCGAGGCGCTCGACATGCTTCAGGCGATGAACACCGGCCACGAGGGCTCGATCTCGACCGTTCACGCTAACTCGCCACGCGATGTGCTGTCGCGTCTCGAGACGATGGTCTTGATGGCAGGAACCGAACTGACCATCAGGGCCATCCGAGAGCAAGTGGCCTCCGCTGTCGATCTCATCGTCCACCAGTCCCGCATGAAGGATGGATCGCGCCGCATCACCCACATCTCCGAGGTGATCGGGATGGAGGGTGACGTGATCACTCTTCAAGACATCTTCCTGTTTGACTTCCGAGCGGGCGTGGACGACAACGGGCGCGTGCGCGGTCACCTGAAGGCGACCGGATTGCGCCCTACGTTCCTGGAGAAGCTCACGGATCGCGGCATCCCGGTATCACCCATGCTGTTCACCCCCGAGGCGATGGCGGTACGTCAATGAGCCGCCGGAGCGCCATCGCCCTTGGGATAGTTGCATCGGTTCTCGCGACGGTCGGCCTTGCGTCGTCTGCACTTGCCGCGAGCTCCAAGGTTCACATCCGCAAGGTGGACACCTCAGGTTTTCCGCGCGTCGAGGTAACGATCGCGCTGGGAAAGGTTGCGAAGCTCAGCTCTTCCGAAGTGATGGTGTCGGAGAATGGTGAGACTGCAAGCGGCATGTCGGTAGAGGCTCTCAGTGCCGCCGAACAGAGCGTCGACGTGGTACTTGCGATAGATACGTCTGGGAGCATGCAGGGAGAGCCCATGGCCTCCGCGGTCGCCGCCGCGTTGCGTTTCGTCACGTCCCTTCCCGACCACATCCGTATCGGCATCCTGACGTTCGCCGACAAGACCGCCGTCGTCCAAGGCCTGACGGACCGGCACGACAAAGCGTTGGCCGCACTCGGTCGGTTGCGGCCCGCCGGCGAGACATCGCTGTACGACGGGGTCGTTGGGGCGGCCGGCATGTTCTCCGGCGAGGCACAGCGAAACATCATCCTGCTCTCCGACGGAGCCGATACGGTCAGCAAGACCGGGCTGAAGGCGGCGGCGGCGGCCGCCAAGCGCAGCAGTGCGGCGCTGTTTACGGTCGGGCTGAAAAGTTCCGAGGCCGACGTCGGCGCTCTGCAGACACTGGCGCGCTCCACCGGAGGCCGCTACGCACCTGCCGCCACCGCTCGACTGACGGACGTATACCGGGATCTCGCGACCGAGCTCTCGAACCAGTACGTGGTTTCGTTCCGCTCCACCCAGGAGGCCGGCACCCAGGTCGACATCAACGTCCAAGCCGCGGGTGCATCGGACTCTGCATTGATCCTGATGCCGAAGGTGGAGGAGCCGCCGAAGCCGGTGCCGGTTCATCGCGAGGTACAGGAGCCGGCACCGTCGCTCGCCGATCGCGTCAGCGTGTCCGGCTTGTTGCTGTACACGTTCCTTGCCACCTTCCTGCTGGCCATCGCAGCCGGCGCGTGGGCCGCTCGTACACGCGCGATGCGGGAGTTCGCCGCCCGGGTGCACATCAAGGAAGCGGCGCCCGACCTCTCGGAGCAAACCGTGAAGGGGATGATGGGTTGGATCCCCGATTCTCTCGTGCACGCGGCAGAGCGGATGGCTAAGGCCGGTGGTTTCACCGAGAACCTCGAGAGGAAGCTCGAGCGAGCCGGCGCTCCCGTCCGGGTCGGAGAGTTCATGGTGGGCAGTGCGATCGCGACGCTCGGCGGCGCGATCGTGGCCATGTCGTTGCTGCCGAATATCCTCTTCTCACTCCTGATGGCGGGCGTTGCAGCCCTGGTTCCATCGATCGTTCTGACGATCACGGTGCATCGGCGGTCGGACAAGCTGCACGGACAGCTTGCCGACGTGCTGATGATCCTTGCGAGCTCGCTACGTGCGGGCCACAGCTTCATGCAAGCGCTCGACATGGTGGCAAAGGAGATCGGGGATCCCGCGGCTCACGAGTTCGGTCGCGTTGTCGCGGAGACCCGACTGGGGCGTCCGGTCAACGAGGCCATGGACGCTCTCGCAGAAAGGATCGGTAGCGAGGACTTCAAGTGGGCGCTGCTGGCCGTCAACATCCAGCGAGAGGTCGGCGGCAATCTGGCCGAGATCCTCGACACGGTCAGCGACACGATGCGCGAACGTGACACCATCCGTCGCCAGATCGGCGTTCTCACGGCCGAGGGCAGGCTTTCGATCGCGATCCTGACAGGACTACCGGTCGCGGTCGGGCTGTACATGGCAAAGGTCAACCCGACCTACATCAAGCTCCTGTTCTCCACGAAGATCGGGGTGGTCATGACTTTCACCGCCTGTTGTCTCCTGACAGTCGGTGTCGCGTGGATGAGAAAGGTGGTGAAGATAGATGTCTGATCTGGTCCTCTCGTTCGCGATGGTGGCTACCTTTGCCGCCGTGACACTGGCCGTTTCTGCGGTCGAGGTCACTCTCGCCGAGCGCAGACGAACGGTGAGACTGCTACAGGCACAGGTGGCATCCGTGCAACCGATGAACCTGCGCGAGCAAGACTTATCTCGCTCGTTCCTCGAAAGGATCCTGTTCCCTCTCGTTGGAGGCATGGGAGCGATCGCTCGACGGATCACACCTCTAGGGATGCTGCAGCGCCTAGACCACAAGCTCGTCTTGGCGGGCAGCCCCCCCGGGTGGACCGCAGAGCGGATCGCCGCGTTCAAGTTGCTCGGTTTCGTCGGGGCATCCATGTTCGCGCTTCTCTTGGGTGGTATCGGCGGATCGTCGCCTGCCGGCATCCTGGGACCCACCGTGCTCTTCGGCGCGATCGGCTTCTTCGCCCCCGATGGGATCTTGTCGGGCACGGCGAGAAGGCGTCAGGATGCCATCCAGAAAGCGCTGCCCGACACCCTCGATCTGTTGACGATCAGCGTTGAGGCCGGCCTCGGATTCGATGCCGCATTGGCGCACGTGATGCATCACGTTCCCGGACCTCTATCCCAAGAGATCGGGCGCATGCTCCAAGAGGTGCAACTCGGCATGTCGCGCGTCGACGCCCTGCGGCGTCTCTCCGAGAGGACCGACATCGACGAGCTCCGGGGGTTCATCCTCGCGGTGATCCAAGCAGACATCTTCGGGGTCGGTGTGGCGAAGGTGCTCCGTGCTCAGGCTAAGGAACTCCGGACCAAGAGACGCCAGCGAGCCGAACGCAAGGCGATGCAGACACCGGTCAAGATCCTCTTCCCCCTGATCTTCTGCGTGCTGCCCGCGCTCTTCGTCGTCGTCATCGGCCCCGGAGCGATCCGGATCATGGACAGCTTCTTGGGCATCTAGGACTCGGTTCTTCTCCCCCGGGTGGCCTCTGCGGTCACCTGGGGGAGAGAGAACGGCCCGCGCGTATTACAGCTCGGGCATCAGGCCTAGCTGGGTGAGGAAGTCGACCTGGTCGAAGTAGAAGCGGTGGCTGGTCACGAGGCCGTTCTCGCAGGTCGCCATGTCGCACGAGCGCATGCTCACTCGCTTGCCGGTCGGCGGGATCACCTGCCCCTCTGGTCCGTGCAAGGGTCCGGTGTGGGTGCCGGTGAAGTAACCCTCGTCGATCGCGGTGTCGCCGGCTTCGTGCTTGCGAGTCGTGTCGTACTTGGCGTCCGGGAACGCGACCAGGAACTCGTTCAGGTAATTGACGATCTCTTCTCGTCCCTTGATCTCGCCTTGGTCTGGTGTGTCGGCGATCGCGTCCGGGGCATAGAGCTTGCCCAGTGTCTTGACGTCCTGTGCGAACACCGCCTTCGTTACGCGGTCCATCACCTTGCGTGCTTCTCCCATGCTGTCTCCTCCCCGCCACCGCGTGCTTCACGCTAGGACGGTCGCGGACCCCATTCAATGGCCCGATGGCACTCGCTTCCTGCGTCCGGGGGACTGCCCCTTTCCAGACGGCGGCTACTCGACAGACGGCCCGGAGTAGCTACGCGCTGGTGCACACATAGACGACATTTCGGAATCCCCCTTTACGGGGCCCCGCCGCCGGGATGAGATGAGGGCGTCCGTACCGATCCCATGAGGGGGTAGATGCATGTCGAAACGCGTTCGTCGTTACGCGGTCGCGCTCACCGCGGCCTTATTCGCAGCTCTCCTGGTCCCCGGCCAGGCAAGCGCTGCAACGACCTTTGAGGTCGAAGTAGGTCAGGACTTCTTCGAGCAGGGCGTTCCCGGTTTCTCGGGTCGCTTCTACCCGGGCTCGATGAAGGTCCACACCGGCGACACGATCCACTTCACGCCGGGATTCCTCGGGGTAGGCCCGCAGGGCTTTTATCCACAGGAGCTCTTCGGAGCGACGAACCACGTCGGTTCGCCCGGTTACTTCATCCTTGCGGACCCCGACGATGGTGCGGACGCCGTGAAGTTTGACATGGAGATCTTCTTTGGCACGGGGGACGATTGCGGCACGGCCGACAACCCCTGTGTCTGGGGTCCGAACACCGACGTCGTCTTCCCCGGTGAGACCGAGACCGGCGACGCGTTCGTGCGGGTCGACGCTCCGGCGGGTACGACTCTGTGGGGTGCAAGCCTCCAGAGCCCTGACGCGAACGTGAACTTCAAGGTCGAGGTCGTCGGTGCAAGCGACGCGGCCTCCACTCAAGAGGAGCTCGACGCACGGGCTGCGAGGCTCAAGGCCAAAGACTTCGAGGACGCTCACGCGCTGCACAGCCGTATGGGCTCGAAGCGCACGTCGCACAGGAACGCTGCCGGCCAGAAGGTCTACGACGTCTTCGTGGGCGCGGCGGCCGGGCCGATCGAGATGTTGGCCAGCTACCCGAGAAGGACTGCCGTGAGGCGCGGCCAGCGGGTGCAGTTCCACTTCATGGACCAGATGGAGCCGCACACCGCAACGTTCGGTGGGGCGAAGGCACGTGAGGTCTTCAACAACTTCATCGTGCCGGCTTGTGACCCCGACGGCGACGCGGGCACGCTTCCCGACGTGGAGCCGACCGGGTTCGACCCGGAGACCGAGCTGCCTACGTGCGCCGAGGGCGCCGAGCTAGAGGCCGACCTGCACGATCTACTTCCGTGGGCGGTGGGCGACGGTCGGGTCATGCGCAACTCCGACTACGAGAATTCGGGTCTGCAGTTCCCGCACTTCCCGGAGGGTGGCACGTTCGACGACGTGAACCCCGACCCATGGACGGTGCGGTTCCCGAACGCATCGACGAAGAAAGGCTTCAAGTTCATCTGCCTCGTCCACGGTGGCTTCATGGGTGGCCGAGTCAAGGTCAACCGCTAGTCACCACGCGAGGAGCACAGGTTCTTAAGGGCGGCCCCCGGGGGGGCCGCCCTTCTTCTTTCCGTATATCTGTTCCGGTGGACGGGCGATCCCGCCTAGCGGATCCCGAGCGTGGCCGCGTACGTGGTTCTAGTGGTCCTGTACCGAGCCAGGACGCGGGTAACCCCGTCCCCCCTCGACCCGGGTAGTCCCCCGCGCGCGGTGGTTTCGCACCCGACGGCAGTTTCACCCCCGAAGCACGTGTCCTCGCCGAGGCCCCCATCGAGCGAGTCGGTCCCCGGCATGTTGTCGGGGAAGCCGAAGAAGAAGATGTCCCCATCGAGGAAGTCGTCCCCGTCGTTGCCCATGATCGTGTCGCTGCCCTCGTCTCCTACGAAGAGATTGTCGGCGTTACTCCCGACCAACGTGTCGTCGTGGAGCGTGCCGAAGACACCTTCGATGGATGTCAGGGTGTCCGTACCAACTCCGGTAGCCGTTCCGGCCATGAGGTTCACTGCAACGGGCCCCAAGACCCCGGGCTGGAAGATGTCCGAGACGAAGTAGTCGACCAAATCCGCGCCGTCTCCACCGTCGACGGTGTCATCTCCCGCCCCGGGAGCAACAAGGTCGTCTCCCGCACCCGCTTGCACGCTGTCGGTCCCATCGAAGGTGATGATGAAGTTGTCCCCGTCGGTCCCGACCACCGTGTCGTTGCCCAGTGTCGTACCAACGTCCTCGATCCCGGTGAATCCATCCGTTCCGACATCGGCCCCACCGACCGCAGTTCCCGCAGCCAGGTCGACAGCCACTCCGCTCGTCGCGAACACGTCATCGCCCAAAGCGGGGCCACCTTGTGCCGTCAACAGGTCGAGGGTGTCGTGACCGGTTCCACCCACAAGGGTGTCGTCACCGGCTCCGGCATTGAGGAAGTCGTTGCCCCCGCGGGCCCTGACGATGTCGTTGCCGCCCATCCCCCACAGGGCGTTGCCGCGATCGTTCCCGATCAGAGTGTCGTCGGCCTCACTGCCCCCGATGCCTTCGACCGACCTGAGCCGATCTTCACCCTGCCCGGTGATGACGCCGGTTGCGAGATTCCCGGTGACGGGGGCCAAGGAACCCTCATAGGTGACGAAGTCCCCATTACTCGCGCCGCCATCGATGAAATCGTTGCCCGATCCGGGGAAGATCACGTCGAAGCCCCGGCCGCCGAAGATCGTGTCGTTCCCGCCGGCGGTGAACGCGACGTCGAAGGGGCCGCCACCCAGACAGACGAAGTCATTCCCGCCCCGGGACTCGACGATGTCGATCCCTCCGCGCGCCGCGATCACATCGCGGCCCCGCGTCCCGGTCAGCTCGTCGTCGCCGTTGGTCCCCAGGATCGTCGCTTCGCGGCCCCCGCATTTCGGCGTGGCGGCGTCGGCCGGGAGCGCCACGACCACCGATGCGATCCCGAGAGCGATCACCAGTAGCAGCTTTGCCACGGCGCGCGTCGTGGGATGGAACGCCTTCATCTTTCCCTCCCAGCCCCCAAGCGTCGCCGTGACGGAGAGCCGGCGGCGTCTGCTGAGATGCTGTCAGCGGTTCCGGGGTCGTACAAGGGGTCTTGCGACGTAGCGCGCCTACGCGCCGTCGTCGTACTGGGCTAGTCGGGGATGAAGTGTCCTCGCGGCCCTGTCGGCATGTGGGCCGAACGCTCGTCGTGTCGTGCGTCGTGGTTCTGCGAGGTATACGGAGAGGTTGCCGCGGCCTAGCGGCTGCGGGCCCTGCGGAAGCGCCCGATCCAGCTCGACTCTTCGTCGTGCATGTTCGAGATGACGGTTGCCCGCAGTTCCTCGACGATCTGGTGGGGTTCGGTGAAGGTGGGCTCGGACGAAGCCTGCTCCTCGACCTCGGACGCTTCGGCGACCGGCACTTGGTCTTCCTCCGCGTGCGCGTCCTCGGCGTGCTCGTCCTCGGGCTCGTGGACCGCTAGCTCCTCGGCGGCGACATCGACGACGTGCTCGTCGGCAGCGACCTCTGCTTCGTCGGGCGGCGCCGGGACCTCAGCCGGCGGTTGTGGCGTGGGCGCCACCGGCACCACGATCTCTTCGTCGTCCTCGTCGTACTCGACGAGCTCCAGCGGGGTCGAGGTGGCATCGAGGTCGGAGAGCTCGGCATAGACGCTGTCGCTCCATGCCGTGGGACTCGCTTCCTCGTAGACGTCCTCGCCGTTGACGACCTGGGACACCTCGGTCTTCACGACCTGGACCGCTTGCAGAGCGCGCGTGGCATCCTTCTGCGCGGCCCACGACGACGTCTCGGCGGTCTTGGCGGCTCCCTTGGCGGCGCGAACTGCTCCCGTGGCCTGGGACGCCGCCTCGCGGGCCGACTCCAGCAATGTCTCGAGCTCGGCGCGGCCGGTTTCCTGGTTTTCGCCGTGCCGGGCGAGCAGCTCCCTGACTTGCTCGACGGCCTGCTGTGCCGCCTCGGAAGCTTCGGTCGCGGTCCGAGTAGCCGTTTCCACGGTGGAAAGGGCTTCCTCGCCCAGATCGCCGGAAGCTTGGGTCTCGAGAGCCTTCTGGGCCGCTTGCTCTGCCGCTGCCGCAGCCCTGTGACTGGCTTCGACCGCCCCGCCGACGACCTGCTCCGCAGCTTTCCCGACGGCTTCGGCCGTGGCCTTCTCGACCGCTTCACGCGCGGCTCTCTCAGCTACCTGCTCGATCAGGACCGTTGCCTCCGACGCTTTGCGAGCGATCTTCTCAGTGGCGTCCTTGATCGCGGCGGCCCCGACGCCCTCGGCCGCGGCTGCAGCCTGTTGCCGGACGTTCTCGATGGCGCCCTTGCGAGTTGCGTCTATCTCTTCCTGTGCACCTCGCATCGCATCCGCCGCGGAGCTCATGTTCGACTGGGTCAGTTGGTGGCTCGCCTCGCGCGCCGCATTCTGAACCGCCGTGACCGCTTGCTCAACGGCAGTGAAGGCGAGCTCTCGGGCACCTTCGACGGCCTTGGCTGCCTCCCGAGCGACCTGATCGTTCGCCGTAGCGGCATCCTCGGCGATCTGCCGGCGCGCCGCGGCGGTGTCTTCGGACAGGTTCTTGGAAGCTATATGTGCTGCGGCCGTGAGTGCGGCGATGGCTTCCCTGCTGGCCTGCGCGGTGGAGCTCCGGAAGCCTTCGTGCGTCTGTCGGGCATGCTCGGAGATGGCTCCCTTGTGCTCCTCTGTGGTCTCGTCCAAGGACTTGCGGGCGATCTGGGTGGCGACCTGGACCGCGGCGACCGCTTGCTTCGCGGCGTCGGCCGTGGCCTGCTGGGTGGCTGCGACGATCCGATCTTGCTCTCGTTCGATGTCGCGGCGGGCGATCTGGGCTGCAACCTGAGCAGCGGCAACCGCTTCCTTGTGCGCCGTGGTCACCATTCCGTCGACTCGCGCCGACGCATCACCGGCCTCTTTCTCGATCGAAGCGCGGGCGGCCTCGATGGCGGCTTCCACCGACCCCAAGGCCGTCTTCGAGGCCTCGATCGCGGCGGTTGCGGCCACCTCACCGGCACGCTGAGCCTGCAGGGAGAGCGTGGCTTCCGCTCGCTTCGTGGCTCCGTGGAGTGTCTCGAGGGTCTTGCGACTGACTTCTTCCTGGAAACCCTCCAGCTGGGCCGACTGCTTCTCGGTCTCGGCCCGCAGAGCGTCGGCAGCGGCTTGCGCGCTGGCTCGAGCTGCTTGATCGACGCGTTCCACGGCCTGGTCGACGTCCGACGCGACCGCCGCTTGGACCTTCTGCAGGGACTCGATCGCTTGGTGAGCGACACCCAGTGTGGCGTCGCGTGCCTTCTCGGACGCGGCCGCCGCTGCACTAGCTCGGGCGACCGCCTCGCTACCTTCGGCCCGCGCCCGCTCTTCATGGGTTACGAACGTTCCGAGGTGCTCGGCAGCACGATCGGCGGCCTGCCGCGCCCCCTGGGCCGCGGCATTCACGGAGTCCACGATCTTCTGGTGCGCCGCGAGCGTCGCTGCTTGCTGGGCGGCGAGCCCCGTGACTTTCTCGGCAGCCTGGTTGACCTCGGCGACTACCTGGCCGGCTGCGTCGTTAACCTCGGAGAGCACTTGCTCGGCGGAAGCCTTGGCTTCGGCGACCGCGTTCTGGGATTCGTGGGCAAGGCTCACGCGCATCGCTTCGGCCGCGGCCTCGTTCGCCCGCTTCCACGCCTCGGAGACCTTGGCGTGCAAATGGGTGTGATCGGGGCCGGATTGGGGCTGCTTCTTCAGCGGCGCTTGGTCGGCGGGCGCGGCAGGAGTCCTAGAGCCGGCCGCGTGCCCGTTGCCGTTCGTGGCGGGTGGCCGTGGTGGCGGCGGCGGGCCGGCACGGCGCGGGGCGTCGATCCGGTCGCCTTCGGGCTTCTCCACGCCAGTCCCCGTCCTCTCTCCCACCTGCTGAAGGACCTTCGAGAGCTGGTTACCCACTCTCGATGTCTTTGAGGCAATTGTCTGGACCCCGGTGCCCCTCCAGCAATCGGGCGAATTGCCTAGATGAGGATGCGCCCCAAGCCATACCAGGTCAAACGGGGGCCTTTTAGGTTGCTCTGGTTAGGTTTTCAGCTTGCGATCGAACCAGTCGAGGACGATCTCGAACCGGCGGACGCGGTGACGGGGGCTTCCCGACCTGCTCAGCTCGTGGCCTTCGGCCGGGAAGCGCACGAACTCGACGTCCCGTCGTAACAAACGGAGGACCGCGAAGAGCTGTTCGGCCTGTTCGATGGGACAGCGCAGATCCGTTTCGGAATGCAGGATGAGAAGGGGGGTCGTGATGTTCGACGCGTAGGTGATCGGGGAGTGTTTCATCCAGGCTTCGGGTTCCTCATGCGCGAAGGCGCCGAAGTAGCCCTTGAAGACGTATCCGAGATCGCTCGACCCTTGCATCGAGAACCAGTTGTTGACGGCACGTTCTGAGCACGCTGCCTTGAACCGATCGGTGTGACCGACGATCCAGCTCGTCATGAATCCCCCGTATGAGCCACCCATCACGCCGAGTCGCTCCGGATCGCAGAAGTCGAAGCGCTCGACGGCCGTATCGATGACGGCCATGACGTCCTCGTAGTCGACCGTTCCCCATCCGGGGCCCCCTTCGATGGGGCCGCGTATGGCGCGCCCTTCCTCTTCGGAGTAGCCGGAAGAGCCGCGCGGGTTGGAGTACACGACTGCATAACCCGCCGACGCGTAGACCTGGAACTCGTCGAAGAAGTGGTTCCCGTATTGAGTGAACGGACCCCCGTGGATGTTGAGCAGCACGGGGCAGCGCGCGCCCAGTTCGAGGCCGGGCGGCTTCATGATCCAGGCCTCTACCTCGTAGCCGTCCGCCGAGGTGGCAGTGAATCGTTCCGGTGCGACGAGATCCTTGGAGCGGTTGAACCCGTCGCCGAACTCGGTCAGTTGGCTGTCGCCATCGAAGAGCTCAGGCTGCGTCGTATCCGTAGTACTGGTGTGCACGACACGCCCGTTGCGAGCGTCGAAGCCGGTGACCCACAGGTCTCCTCCCACCACGAGCTCCGGCTCCCTGGATCCGTCGTCACGCACGCGGTAGAGGTGGGTATCGCCGTGATCCTCGACGCAGAAATAGATGTGGTCGCCGTCCCACGCGACCTCTCGGATCGGAGGGTAGATCGCGCAGTTCCGATCGAGCCCCGTCGTCAGGATCGTCATCTCCCCGGTGGCGATGTCGACGATGGCTACCTGTCCGTGGCGAGGATCGTCGTAGATGCCGGGCGTGTAGGTGAACGCGATCCGACTGCCGTCCGGCGACCACGTGGGGTACTGGCATGTCCCCTCCGACGAGGTCACGCGCGTCGGCTCGCCGCCTTGACGATCGATCAGATAGATGTCCTGCGCGGGTTGCACATCCCAGTCGTCGGTGCGCAGCGCGGCGAACGCGATGCGGGTTCCATCGGGCGACCACGCGGGGAAGGAATCCTGGAATTCCCCCTTCGTCAGGGTTCCCGGCCCGTCGCTTCCGTCGACCGACACGCTGTACAGGTGTCGGGGACGATCGACGATCCATCCTTCGTTGTCGAGCTTGTAGAAGAGCCTGGTTATCCGTCGCGGCTCGCGTTTCTTGTCGTCGTCTTCCTCGTAGGCCGAGTCCTGCTCCCGGGTAGAAAACGCGATCTGCGTCCCGTCGGCGGACCAGGAGAGCTCCTCGACGTCGGTCTTGAGCGCTGTCAAACGGCTCGGTTCCCCGCCCGTCATCGGCATGACGAACAACTGCATCTTGTCCGTGTCCCGGTTGGAGAGGAATGCCAGCTTGCTTCCGTCGGGCGACCACCGAGGCGAAGCGCTCTTCTTAGAAGGGTCGGTCAGGCACCTCGACGAATCGCCGTCGCGTAGCCAGATCGAGGGAAGGTACTCGTTCTGGTCCCTGTCGATCGTCGTCACCACGAAGGCCACCCGTCCGTCGGGAGCGATCCGGGGATCCGAAACGGAGGTCAGCTCGTAGACGTCGCCCGCAAGCACCCAACCATCGTAATGTGCCGACCGTGAAGAGATCGCTTGTAGTGCTACTGGTCGCGGGACTCGCAGCGTTCGTGGGGGCGTGCGGCGACGAGACCGACTCCGATGGAGACGCGGCCCAGCCCGCCGAGGAGCAGGAATGTCTCGTCACCGAGGACCTCGAAGAGGGCGACGGGGACGAAGCGACGATGGGTTCGGTCGTGACCGTCCACTACACCGGGACCCTCGAGGACGGCACCGAGTTCGATTCCTCTCGCCAACCCGGGCGGACACCCTTCAGGTTCCCCCTCGGGGCCGGGCAAGTGATCCAGGGATGGGACCAGGGGTTCGAGGGAATGCGCGAGGGCGGGGTTCGCAAGTTGACGATCTGCAGTGACCTCGCCTACGGCGACCAGGGGTTCCCTCCGACGATCCCGGGCGGCGCGACGCTGATCTTCGAGGTCGAGCTGCTCAAGGTACGGGGTTCTTAGATCCAGCACCACCCCGTCGGAGGGAGGCTCGATGTGTCGGAGGTGGTTTCGACCACGTTCGTCTGCACTGCGCCCTCGACGGTCTCGATGACAGTGCTCTGGATCGGTTCTCCCACGGGTTTGTCGCAATTGTCGAATATCCAGATGCGCGCATCCCATTCGGGCTGAGGTATTGGCTTGGCTGCAAGCAGCGGCCAGTAGAACGCGAACACGCCCACCGTGCCGACGGCGAACATCGCGATAGCACTCGTTGCCTCCCACGACCGTCCGATCACGGTCGCGATGTATGCAAGGGCGAGACAGATGAACGGCACCGTGGGAAGAAGGTAGAAGATGAATACGGCAGGCCGGTGGGTAAGAGCATCGCTCAAGAGCCACGGGACGAGAGTGAAGACGAACCCGCCGAGTATCAGGCCCTCCGGGCGACCGATGTCGCGGCTCCGCAGCCATCGATATCCGAGATAGACGACGGCCAGGAACGACGTCCACCACACGAACGGATTCCCCGTGGCGAAGATCTCCTCGTACTCACCGCCGTTGGGAGGCCGGCACGATTCGCCCGAGCAGAAGTAATAGGAGACGGGACGTTTGAGGGCGAGCCACGACCACGGCGGTGACTGATAGGAGTGGTTCGTGCCGAGGTCTCGGTGGAAGTCGAGCATGTATTGGTGGTGGTCCCAGAAGGCGCGGATCCAGTGTCCTTCCGACCACGGCAACCCCCAGAAGAAGCCTTCGAGTCTTCCTAGGTACGTGAACAGATAAACCCCGGCCGGGACGATAACGAGATAGAGCAAGAGCGACGGAAGCTGTGAAATGACGAGGTCGCGAAGCGACCGCCGGGCGCGACGGGCCGCTCCCCACTCCCACGCGCAGCTGATCACGATCCCGGCTGCGAGATAGAAGATCCCCGACCATTTGGTGGCGGCCGCGGCCCCGAACGCGGCTCCCGCCGCGAGTCGCCAGGGACGGTCCAACAATCGAGAGCCCGTCCCCACCGCCTCCCTGTCGTACGCGAGGAAGAGGAAGCCCGCCACGCCGAACAGCGGGATGAAGATGTCGAGCATCGACGTCCGGGATTGCACGAGGTGAAGGAAGTCGAACGCGAGTAGCCCGGCCGCAAGGGACGCGGCCAGGGTAGATCTGAACAATCGCCGCGCCAGCAGATAGAGGAGTGCAACCGTGACCACCCCCGCTATCGCCGGCACGATCCTCCAGCCGAACGAGGTGGTCGATCCTCTGCACACCTCGGGCTCGGGACAGTCGAATCCCGTCAGCCGGATGCCGATAGCGATCAACCACTTGCCGAGAGGGGGGTGCACCTCCGCTGCGTCGGGGCCCCGCGCGCACACCGACTCGGAGTGGTTCACGTACCAACATGCATCTCGCGCGTAATAGGTCTCGTCGAAGATGAGCTCGTCGGGATGAGACAGGGTCCACATCCGAAGCAGCGCTGCGATCGCGACGATCACGACGAGGAATATCGTGTCGGAACGCGCCCACAACGGTCTCGACTCGATCCGTTCGCCCCCGGTCATCGGGCTGGAGCTTAGTCTGCGTGGATGGGCAAACTGCTTCTGTGCGGCACGCCCATCGGGAATCTGGAAGACATCTCGATGCGCGCACTACGCGTTCTTGGAGAAGCCGACGTTCTGGCGTGTGAAGACACTCGACGTACCCGCAAACTGCTGTCTCACTACGGAATCTCGCCCCGTTCGCTGACCGTGTACAACGACGGCAACGAACGACGGAAGGCAGCCGAGCTGGTCGGCGTGATGGAGCGCGGCAAGGTTGTAGCGCTGGTCAGCGATGCCGGGATGCCGGGACTATCGGATCCCGGTTATCGGCTCGTAAGGGCCGCGATCGAGGCCGGCATCCCGGTGGAGGTCGTGCCTGGTCCCACCGCTGCGGTAAGTGCTCTGGCGGTGTCGGGTCTCCCTCCCGGCCGCTTCGTGTTCGAGGGGTTCTTGGCGAAAAAACCCGGCGAGCGCCGGCGGCGGATCGAGGAGCTGGCGGCGGAGCGCCGGACGATCGTGATCTTCGAGTCTCCTCATCGGATCGAAGAGACGGTGGCCGACTTGGCCGCGGGGCTCGGCGATCGTCCCGCCGCACTCGCCCGCGAGCTTACGAAGATGCACGAAGAGGTGCGCCGAGGGACGCTATCCGAGCTCGTGGCTTCCGTTGCTTCGGATCCACCACGCGGAGAGATCGTGATCGTCGTCGAGGGTGCCATCCATGGTTTCGCCGAGGCGGTCGAGCCTCAGGAACTGGCCCGGCGCGCCAAAGAGCTCATGGATTCGGGCGTCGCCCGAAGCGAAGCACTGGGCCGGGTCGCGCGCGACCTCGGAGTGAGGAAAAGAGAGGTCTTCGACGCGCTATTAGAGGACTAGCCCGTTCGAACCGGCTCGTCGGGGATACGGACCTCGGTGCGGGCTTGCTTGCCCAGCTCGCCGGCACAGTTGTCGCACACCGAACGACCGCGATAGTCCAGTGATGGGTTCTCGCCGGAGCAGAAAACGCATACGTCCTGGCGCTTCTCCAGGATCACCCTCTCCCCGTCAACGGAGATCTCCAGCTCGTCGCCCTCTTTGATGCCGAACACCCTCCGCAGCTCCGAGGGCAGGACGATGCGACCCAACTCGTCGATCTTGCGAACCACGCCGGTAGACTTCATGGTTTCCTAACCCCCTGGCGATATCTGGTAAGTACGGCACATTGTTCCCGCGCAGTTCGGGCAAGTCAAACACTTACCGGACGAATCGGTCAGCATTTCAAGCTCGAGCCCGCCTGGGGCGGGACTGAGGAGGGTCGGTGAGCGACGAGGTCTTCTACGTCACGACCCCCATCTATTACCCGAACGCCGACCCTCACATCGGGTCGGCCTACACGACGGTGGCGGGTGACTTCATATGCCGCTTCCGGCGCCAGCAGGGCCGCGTGGTCCACTATCTGACCGGCACCGACGAGCACGGCCAGAAGATCCTCCAGACCGCCGAGGCGGCCGGGATGAAGCCCCTCGACTTCCTCGACGCGATAGTCCCGAAGTACAAGGAGGCGTGGGCGGCCCTCGACATCCGTTACGACGACTTCATCCGCACGACCGAGGAGCGTCACGAGAAGGCCGTCGCCGTCTTTGTCCAGGACCTCTACGACCGGGGTGAGATCTATCTCGGGACCTACGAGGGGCTCTATTGCGTCGGCTGCGAAGAGTTCAAGATGCCGGATGAGCTGGTCGACGGAAAGTGTCCCCTGCACGACCGCGTGCCGGATGTCGTGAACGAAGAGAACTACTTCTTCAGGTTGTCGAAGTACCAGGACGCGCTGATCGAGCGGTACGAGAACGACCCCAGGTTCGTGATGCCCGAGACGCGGCGCAACGAGGTGCTGGGGAAGGTTCGTCAGGGCTTGGACGACCTATCGATCTCGCGCGTCAGCTTCGACTGGGGTGTCCCGATCCCGTGGGACCCGAAGCACGTGATCTACGTGTGGATCGACGCGCTTCAGAACTACATCACCGCCATCGGGTACGGCTGGGACGATCCCAACTTTCGAAAGGTATGGCCCGCCGATGTCCATCTCGTCGGCAAGGACATCTTGTGGTTCCACTCAGTGATCTGGCCGGCGATGCTCATGGCGCTCGACCTTCCTCTTCCCCGCACCGTCTACGCACACGGCTACCTGCAGGTCGGCGGACAGAAGATGTCGAAGTCGCGTGCGACCGCGATCCATCCATCTACGCTCACCGATACATTCGGCGTCGACGGCTACCGCTATCACTTCATGCGTGAGTTCAGCTTCGGGCAAGACGGAAACTTCTCGTGGGAGTCGATGGCGGCGCGCTACAACTCCGACCTCGCG
>Ga0299913_10000619_pt1 | contig 23293 bp, 25 predicted proteins | sample RVTome_9_FD_201360 | JGI IMG/M metagenome (GOLD analysis project Ga0299913, IMG submission 201360) | Soil microbial communities from uranium-contaminated site in the Upper Colorado River Basin, Wyoming, United States - RVT155D38 (version 2) ... | reverse complement strand
GCCTCGTTGGAGGCGCAAGGTGAGTTCCCCGCGGCCCGCGAACTGCAACAGCATGTTGTTGACGCTCGCAGGCGCATCCTTGGGGAGGACCACCCCGACACGCTCACCGCAGCTAACAACCTCGCACAAGCCCTACGGGCGCAAGGTGAGTTCCCTGCGGCCCGCGAACTGCAACAGCATGTTGTTGACGCTCGCAAGCGCATCCTTGGGGAGGACCACCCCGACACGCTCACCGCAGCTAACCACCTCGCAGCGACGCTCTGGGCGCAAGGCGAAGTGCCCGCGGCCCGCGAACTGCAACAGCATGTTGTTGACGCTCGCAAGCGCATCCTTGGGGAGGACCACCCCGACACGCTCACCGCAGCAAATAACCTCACGGTCATGCTGCGCGCGTAAGGTGATCAGTTTTTCGCCCGGAAGTTCTCCATTCCGTCCAGGCCGCCTGGCGGGCGAACAGCATCCACTGATCCCGATGGCTAGCTCCGGCAGCATTTTGGTCCGACTGACGCTATCCGACGGCCAGCGGATTCTGCCCAGTCGGCGTAGCGGACGTCGGGGGCGAGTTGGAGGTTGCGGTAGGCGGCGAGGGTGGCCAGCGCCGCCTCGTAGTCGGCGAGGGCGGTGTCGGCGCGCAGCACCAGCGTGTCGCCCTCGCGGACGACGAGCGGCCCGTACAGGGTCCGCAGCCGGTACAGCAGCTTCCGCAGAAGCATGCGCCCCTCGCTGGGCGCCATCCCCGGCCACAGAGCCTCCATGGCCTGCTCGACGTGGACGCGGCGGCCGTGCAGCGCCAGGAACAGCAGCAGCGTGCGTTCGGCCTCAAGGGTCGGGATGTGCTCGGTGCCGTGCTCGTCGAACACGCGCAGCGGGCCGAACACGTGGACGCGGAAACGTACGATCACACATGGTGGGACTCCTGCTCTGTTCAGGAGATCCGCCGGCAGGGGCGGGTGTCGCAAGCACTCGTCCCTGCGCTTTTCGCGGGTCTTGGGTTGTCAATGGTTGGCCCATTCGGGCCGGTGTGTGCATCCAAGCGCGATGGTGCGACGGAATCGAGAGCGCCATCCACAGGGCACCGACGGCGGTGCGCGCGTCGCGGCAGCGGGCACGCGGCGGCCAGGCCTATCCCTCAAGCCCCGGCCGCCATGCGTTCCACTCCCCCTCGGCGCTCAGTGGAGGCTGCACCGCGGGAGCCGCGGCGGGCAGGGGACGCGGCCGATACTGGCGTTGCCGCTCGGTGGCCAGCGCGTCCGCGTGGCCGTCCAGGCCGCGCCAGCGCCGGTGCGCGGACTGGCGGGTGACGCCGACCACTGCGGCGACCTCGGTCCAGGTGTGGCGGAACGATCGCGCCTCGATCACCCGCTGGTCGCGGACCTGCTCGGCCAGGCGACACACGGCGTCGGCCACCCGCAGCGCCTCCAGGCGCGTCATGGGTTCCGCCTCGGCGGCGAGCCACCCCTCCAGAGCGGTGCGCAAGGCCGGGCCGGTGCGGACCTTGAAGCGGTCAGCCCACGCTGACGCCGGTCGCGGTGGCGCACCTTGGTGCAAGTCTGTGCCAGCTCTTCGTTGATCGAGGCGCATGGGGGCGAGAAGGAGGCTGCGGCATGACGGAAGACTGCGAGATCAGTGGCGGAGCGAGAACGGCGTGTAGAGCGGCTCGTCCGTCGAGCAGGCCAACGGGACTGCCGCCAGTCGGACTCGTAGCGACGACTACGTGACCGGAACGCGCGGGGGCTTTGGAGGGCCCCCGCTAGTGCTTCTCGCAGCCCCCTAAGCCTCCATCGAATGCTTGCAAGACCTCTAGTCCTTCCGGGCCGGAGTGGTCTCGCCGCACATTGGTCAGCGCTGGTAGAGCCTCGGGTCGACAGCAGTGACCAGCCGCAGTTCGAACGGTTTCAAGCCGTGTGCTTCTACCCCCAGGCCAACCGCACCGACCGTGCCCACGGCTGCCCAGGAGCCAGGTGGGCCCGCAGAACGTCGCAGGTAGCGCATCGATTGGGCTGCACCGTCGACGGACACCAAGATCGAGCCATCCGGCTGGTAGCCCCGTTCCCGCACGTCGATCTCCGTCTTTGCTATGTCGCGCAGTGTCGTCTCGATCGTCAGCCGCGCTGTAGCACTTCGATGATCTAGTACCACCGCGTAAAGACGCCCAGAACCACCGAAGGAATATCCGGTCAGTTCACGCTCGCCATCCCAGGCATCCGGACCGATGAGAATGAATGCCTTGTCCGCCAGCGTTCGCCAGACCACCGCCTCCATCGTGTCAGCGTCGCGAAAGTCCAATGCTCCTGCCTCCTTGGGCCGCCAGGCACGTCAGATCCGTCACGCAACTTCTCGCAACGGCCGGAGGCGCATGTCGAGCATGATCCGCCAATCGGCCGGAGACGGGCGCGGACCCGCGCCCTTTACCCGTAGGAATACGGTGAACGCCGCGAGGATCTGGCGCAGGGTGAACGCGGCCTTGCGCACCGACGAGGCTGACATGCCCGACGCGCGCATCCGCGCAACCCATGCCCGCACGTCGGCGTTGGTGATCGCCGACAGCGGCGTGTCGCCCCACTGCGGCAGCACGTGGTTCGCCAGGGTCGAGTCCAGCCGTCCCAGCGATGTCGGCCGCAAATCGACGATCGTGGACCGCCACTGCGCCGCCCAGTCGGCCAGCGGGACACGGGCGAGCATCAGGTCGATCCACGACGCCGAGATCAGATCGCCCTCAATCTGCGCCCGGTACCGCGCAGCCTCGTCGTGGCGCATGAACGTCCGGCTGCGCTCGGCGCCGCTCGCGGTGCGCCACCGCACGCGATAGCGCACCGGCGCGTTCGGCCCGCGCTGCATGGTCCGACACGACAGAGAACCCGGGGTGTGTCGCCTCCGCTGTTCGGCGACGCTCGCCCGACACACCCCACGGAACACGGCTCTGACCTGCGAAAACGCTGTGCTCCCGACGGGATTCGAACCCGCGCCGCCGGCTTGAAAGGCCGGTATCCTGGGCCGCTAGATGACGGGAGCTTGCGGGCAAGCCTACCTGGCGCCGTCAAATGGAGCCCAGTTCAGCCGCCTCCGCTCCCCCTCCGGCGTCGCAGCGCCACCGCCAGAACGAACGCACCGACGAGCAGCGCCAACCACTCCAACGCACGCCCGAAGCGCACCGCCGGCGTGATGCCCGATCGCAGCGGAAGCTCCGCACGGATGACCGCGCGCTCGAACGGTTCGGTCACCTGGCTGACCGCCCCCGAGGGCGACACGAACGCCGAGATACCTGATATCCCCGCGTGCAGGATCCACCGGTCCGTCTCGACCGCGCGCAGCCTGCTGAACGCCAGGTGCTGGCGGCTCGCCGCGCTGAAGCCGTAGCTGGCGTTGTTGGTACTGACCACCAGCACGTTCGCGCCCGCCCGCACGAAGTCGTGCGTCACCGACGGGAAGATGTTCTCGAAGCAGATCGGCACACCGATCCGCGCGGCGCCCACCCCGAACAGCGTCGCCTCGTCCCCGGCGACCGCGTCGTTGGGAATCTGGTCGAGCGCCGAGATCCAGTCGAGCCAGCGCCGCCCGGGCACGTATTCGCCGAACGGGACGATCTGGCGCTTCACGTAGCGCGCACCAGCGACCGGCCCCGCCCGCAGGACCGTCACCGTGTTGCGAAACGTCCCGTCGCCCGGACCGTCCGTGAGCATGCCCGCCAGCACCGGCGTGCCGTCCAGCGCGGCCAGTGCCGGACGCACGATCCGCGCCAGGGCGGGCGAGGTCGTGACGTCGTCGTCGAGCGAGTTCTCGGGCCAGACGACCACGTCGGGCATGGATCGCGACGAGCGTGCCCAGTCGATGGTCGTGTCGGCCACGTGGGCCGCCACCTCACGCACGCGGCGGTCCTCCACGCGCGACGACGCGACGATGTCGTTGCCCTGGACCGCCGCGACATCCACCGACTCGCCCAGCGCCCGCGCCGAAGGCAGTGAGAACAATGCGGACAGGGCCGAGATGCCAGCCAGCGTCAGCACCGGACGCACCGGAAAGCGCATGCCGGCGCGGACCGAACCGATCAACCGATACAACACGACGGACACCGCGGCGCACAGCGCCCCCACCCCCAGCACGCCGACCGATCGGGCCGCCCCCAGCAGCGGCCCCTGCGCCTGCGTGTAGCCGAGCAGGCCCCACGGGAAGCCTCCGAGCGGCACGAGGCCCCGCAGCGCCTCCAGTCCGGCCCACAGCGCCACGGCGGCCACCCCGAACCCCCGCCGGGTCCCCCAACGGGCCAGGCCCGCGACGAACGCCCCGACGAACAGCGCCTCCATCAGCGCGAGCAGCACCCAGGCGATCAGCCCGAACCGGGCGATCCACTCGATCAGCGGCCCGAAGAAGACGACACCGGCGAACGTGCCGTACGCCAGCCCCAGCCGTCCGGCGCGGGCCTCACCCCGCAGATCCACCGCCAGGGCGAGCAGCGGGACCAGCGCGACCAGGCCCGCCCAGGGCTGGTCGAACGGCGGGTGCCCCGCGTACAGCAGGCCCCCGCCGGCGACGGCCAGCGCGACGCGCCGGACCGCCGCGCCGCGCATCACGCGCAGTCGAAGCAGATCATCTTCTTCTCGTCCGCGAGCTGCGAGCGCCGCTTGACGATGAAGCACGAACGGCAGGTGAACTCGCCCTCGCCGATGGGCACCGTCGCGATGCCGAGGTCTTCCTTGGTGTCGTCCACGAAGTCGAGCAGCTCGTCGTTGGCGAGCGCCTTCTCGCCGAAGCCGAGGATCTCCGCGTCGTCGTCGTCATCGTCGTCGAGCTCGTCCTCGAGCACCTCGTCCTCGACGACGTCGTCATCCTCGTCGTCGTCGTCCGCGGCGACCAGCACCTCGGCGTCATCGTCGACACCGAGCACCAGATCGACGACCTCGTCGTCCTCGAACTCCTCGTCGAGTTCCTCGAGCTCGTCGATCTCGTCGAGGGCTTCGTCCTCCTCGACCACCTCGTCGTCCTCGAACGCCTCGTCCTCGAACTCCTCGTCGACCACCGACTCTGCCTCCGTCGTCGCGCCCCGTGCTCCCTGCCTGGAAGCCATGGTGGCGACGGGGTTATAGGTGTTTCCGGCCCCCGACGCAATGAACGACGCGCAAAGTCGTCCCGGAACGCACCGAGTCCCGGGGCGAAATGCCCCGGGACTCGAGTGCGACGAAGCGCATGGCCGTTGGCTCCACACAAGGCCGGGACGAACTCCGGCACCCGCATGTTCTCTACTAGGCCTGCTCTCCGCACCGTCCGGCCGAAGCCGGCGCCATCTTCTTTCGCCCGCCTACCGCACATGGCGAACGAGCTCCCCTCCAACAGGGTGGCCGGGCTTCGTGCCTCACCGGGGGGTGTCCCTCAGAGGCCGCGGCTCCGGGTCCGTCCTCTGCACGGAAACCGCTTCCCGACCGACGCTCCTGCCAGAGCGATGCGCAGATTAGGGGTGGCGCGCCGAGCCCGTCAACCCTCGGGGGACTTCAATTTCCCCCGCGGTGGCGGCGCCGCGGAGAACGCGCAGGTCAGGTGCCTGAGCGCCCGCGCAAAAAAGTTTTGCGTCAGGCGAGCAGGTCGATCCAGGTGTCCGAAACGCCCACGCCAGCGTCGTCCTCGTCCGGGCCGGGCCCGTCGAGCACGGCCCCGACCCGCGCACACAGCGCGCGCAAGAAGCCGTGGTCCGCCACGGGCAGCGGCACCGTCAGCCGGACGGTCCCCGCGCCCGCCAGCAGCTGTCCCACCGCCTCGTCGAGGTCGCCCGCGTCCGCCGTGCGCAGCGCATCGACCCGCACGCGCGCGAGCGCGTCGTCGCGCTCGTCGTCGGCCTCGGCCGCCGCCACGCGCAGCTCGTAGTCCGACCAGTTCGCCGGGACGGTGGTCCCCTCCGCCAGCCGCGTGAGCGCACCGGGCAGGTCGGTGCCCCAGCGCGCGGCCCCCATCACGGCGAGCAGCAGGACGCCGTGCGCCAGCGCGTCCGCTTCCCCGATCGCGGCGACCGCGCCCGCCGCGACGTCCTCAGACGCCCCCAGCAGGCGCGCCACGGCCCGCTCGACTGCCGGCGTCGTCACGGTGCCCACCGCGACCTCCCCGGGCGTACGGACGGCTTCACACGGTGTCCCGGCGGTAGGCCGTGGACAGCGCGTCGGCGTACTCGTTCCAGCGCGAGCCCGCGTGGGCGGCGATCCATTCCAGCCGCAGCTCCGGCCGCGCGGCGACCAGCGCGTACGCCTCTTGCACCAGTTCGAGGTTCTGCACCGGACCGGTCTTGCGCTTCCAGCCGTTGCGCTCCCACGACGCCGCCCACTTCGTCAGCGTGTCGATCACCAGGCGGCTGTCGCTGTAGACCACGGCGGGTGTGCCCACCGGCACCAGCAGGACCCCCTGGATCAGCGCGGTCAGCTCCATGCGGTTGTTGGTGGTCATCGGCTCCTGACCGTGGGCCTGGTCGACGACTTCCCCGCCGACCACGTACACCGCCCCCCAGCCGCCCGGTCCCGGGTTCGGTTCGCAACTGCCGTCGGTGAATACGCCGTCGGCCGGGCCGTCGGCGTATTTGGCCAGCACCTCGGCGACGGTGAGGTTCTCCTCCACGCTCGGCCGCTTGCGCCCGCCCCTGACCGCACCCGCGGCGATGCCGCCCCGGGCCGCGGGAGTCGCGCCGCTGTCGCGGCAGTCGCGGCACTGCCGCGGCGTCCAGCCGGGATAGCGGCCCAGGATCGTCTCGGACAGCGTGAACGAGCTGCCGCAGGAGTCGCAGGTGAAGTCCGCCATCTCAGCCCGCCAGGACGGACGCGGCGGCGGGGACCACCAGCGCGGTCACGAGCAGGATCCCCGCGGTCCACAGCCAGCGGCGCAGCCCGGCCGGAGAGCCCGCGAACAAGTCGAGGACGTTGGCGAGCATCAGCCACAGGGTGGCGGCAAGGCCGCCGACGACGAGCGCGACCGCCACGATCAGCGCGGCGGTCTCGCCCGGCATCGTCCGCCGCGTCGCGACCGACGCCACGCCCAGCCCGGCCGCCGCGACGAGCCAGACCACGGCGCCCGCCCACAGCGCCCGGCGGACCGTCTCGCGGTCGCGCGCCGGGTTGGTCACGGCGTGCCGCTCCCCTCGCGCAGCAGATCCCGCGAGATCACCATGCGCTGCACCTGGTTGGTGCCCTCGACGATCTGGAGCATCTTCGCCTCGCGCATGAAGCGCTCCACCGGGTAGTCCTCGGTGTAGCCGTAGCCGCCGTGGAGCTGGACCGCCTCGATCGCGTTGCGCATGGCGGCGTCGCTGGCCGACAGCTTCGCCATCGACGCGAGCCGCCCGTAAGGCAGGCCCAGGTCTCGGCGATCGGCGGCCTCCAGGTACAACGCCCGCGCCGCCTCGACCGCCGTCGCCATGTCGGCGAGCAGGAACGCCACGCCCTGGAAGTCCGCGATCGGCTGGCCGAACTGGGTGCGCTGCTGGGCGTAGGCCAGCGCCTCGTCCAGGCAGCGCTGCGCCAGGCCGACCGACGCGGCCGCGATGCCCAGCCGCCCGCCGTCGAGCGCGCTCATGGCGATCTTGAAGCCCTCGCCCTCCTCGCCCAAAAGGTCCGTGGCGGGGACGCGCGCGCCGTCGAACACGAGCTGGCCGGTGGGCGAGGCGCGCATGCCCATCTTGCGCTCCACGGGCGGGAAGCTCAGGCCCGGTGTGCCGTCGCGCACCAGCAGCGTGGAAATCCCCCGGGACTTGTGCTCGCCGGTGCGGCACATCAGCACGTAGACGTCAGCGACGCCCTGGTGGGTGACCCAGGCTTTCACCCCGTCCACGACGTAGTGGTCGCCCTCGCGCCGCGCCTTGGTGACCAGTGCGGCGGCGTCCGAGCCGCTGCCTGGCTCCGACAGCGAGTAGGCGCCCAGCCACTCCCCCGAGGTCATCCGCGGCAGGACCGCGCTGCGCAGCGGTTCCGCCGCGTAGGTGGCCACCGCCCAGGTCGACAGCGTGTGCACCGACAGGCCCAGCCCCAGGGCCATGAACGCCCGCGACAGCTCCTCGACGACGCGCAGGTACACCGTTTGTGGCTGGCCGCCCCCGCCGTCCTCGATGGCGAACGGCAGCCCCATCAGGTCCATCCCGGCCATCTGGGCGATCAACTCGCGCGGAAAGCGGCCTTCCCGCTCGCAGGCGTCCGCCGCGGGGCGCGCCGTGTTGTGCGCGAAGGCGCGCACAAGGTCCAGCAGTTCGCGCTGTTCGGGTTCCAGGCGGGCGACGGTCATGGCGCGGCGGCCTCGGCCGGGTCGTTGGCCGGCTGCTCGCGCGCCATCAGCAGGCGCCGCGTGGTGTAGCCGGCGGCCTCCAGAAAGCGCACGCCCGCGGGGTTGTCGGCTGCGACCGAGACCTCGACCAGCGGGATGCGCGCCCCGGTGGCCCAATCCTCGATCGCCTTGAGCAGCCGCTGACCGACACCAAGGCGGCGGGCTTCCGCGCGCACGAACACCGGGCCGAGCACCAGCCCTTCCGGGCGCAACTGGCCGGCCGCGTAGCCGAGCGGCTGCTTCTCGGCGTCCCGCGCCAGCCAGAACACCGCGCCGGTCGGCAGGGGCGGTTCGACCGTGCTGCCCTCGCGCGAACTGTCGCGCCGGTACTCCGCCGCCAGGGGCTGCACCTCCTCCAGCCGCGCCCGATCGACCCGGATGTCACCGTCCGTCATGCGACCACCGCCTCCCGCTCCAGCGTGTTGAGCCGCTCGACCCCTTCGGCGGTCACCGCGACGATGTCCTCGATCCGCATCCCAAAGCGCCCCGGCAGGTAGATGCCCGGCTCGATCGAAAAGGTCATGCCCTCCTCCAGCGCCAGCGTGTTGCCCTGGACGATGTAGGGGTCCTCATGCACGTCCAGCCCGATGCCGTGGCCGGTGCGATGGATGAACCACTCCGCGTAGCCCGCGTCGCGCAGGACGGCGCGCGCCGCCTCGTCGACGGATTCGGCGGTGGCGCCGGGGCGCACGGCGTCGCACGCGGCGCGCTGAGCGGCCGCGAGCGCGTTGTGCGCCTGTTCGTAGCCGTCGGGCGCCGCGCCCACGACGTAGTTGCGCGTGCAGTCCGAGAAGTAGCCGTCGGGCATCGGCCCGCCGATGTCCACCACGACCGCATCACCATGCTCCAGGCGCCGCGCGCCGGACTCGTGGTGCGGCGACGCGCCGTTGGGGCCCGAGCCGACGATCGTGAAGTCCGCGCCGGTGTGGCCCTCCTCGACCATCGCCTCGGCGATCTCGCGCGCCACGTCGGCTTCGGCACGGCCGGGACGCAGCATCGCGGGCACACGGCGGTGGACGCGGTCGATCGCCCGGGCCGCGCGGCGCAGCGCGTCGAGCTCGTCGGCCGCCTTGCGCATGCGCAGTTCGCGCAGCACGGCTGTGGCGCGCGTCCAGCGGGCGCCGGGCAGAACCTCCTGAAGGCCGAGCAGGAACAACGACCACAGCTGATCGCCGACCCCGAGCACACCGCTGCCGCTCCCCGTCAGCAGCCCCGCGGCGAGGCGATAGGGATCCTCGGTCTCGCCGAACGACGCGACGGCGACCGGCACGCCCTGCTCCTCGGCGCTCGCGCGTTCGAGCGCGGGCACGACCAACGTGTGCGCGCCGTCGGCCCGCGCCACCAGCAGCGTCATGCGCTCCAGCGGCGGGGCGGCATACCCGATCAGATACCGCAGATCGGCGCCAGGGCCGACCAGCAGCGCGTCGACGCCCGCGCCGGCCATGGCGGCCTGGGCGCGCTGCAGTCGGGACGGGTACGGGCTGGTCATTCGGGGCGCTCCACGCTCGGCTGTGGCGGATGATACCGGCGGTCCCACCGCCACGGTCCGCGACCTACACTGCGGGCGATGGCCGATTACGCGGCGGTGCCGCCGCCCCCACCACGCCCACCCGACTCCCGGGACCGGGCGCTCGAACGCCTGGGCGAACAGGCCTGGGACGTCCTGGTGGTCGGCGGCGGGATCACTGGCGCGGGCATCGCACTGGACGCCGCCTCGCGCGGCCTGCGCGTCGCGTTGGTCGAACGCGACGATCTCGCTTCGGGCACGTCGTCGAAGTCGTCCAGCCTCGTCCACGGCGGCCTGCGGTACCTGGAGCAGTACGGCTTCGGCCTGATGCGTGAGAGCGCCGTCGAACGCGAGCGGCTGCGCCGCCTGGCGCCCCACCTCGTCCGCCCGCTCAAGTTCACGATCCCGTGGTCGGGCCGGCGGCGCACCCGGCTGATCGGCATCGGCCTGTGGCTGTACGACGGGATCGCCGGCTTCCAGGGCCCGTCGCGCCACCGCCGGCTCGAGACGCACGAGGTCGTCGCGCACCTGCCCGGGCTGGCGCGCCACCTCGACGGGCACGGCTACGAATACAGCGACTGCCGCACCGACGACGCGCGCCTGGTGCTGGCGGTAGTCCGCGCCGCCGAGCGCTTCGGCGCGACCGTGCTCACCCGGGCCGAGGTCACCGAGGTGCGCCGCGCCGGTGACCGCGTGGTCGGCGCGGCGGTGCGCGACCGCCTCAGCGGCCGCGAGGTGGTCGCGGCGGCGCGCTGGACCGTGTCGGCGACCGGCGTGTGGGCCGATAGCCTGCGCGGCATGGCGGGCGCCGGTGCGCCCATGCTCCAGCCTTCCAAGGGCGTGCACCTGGTGTTCCCTGCGTCGGCACTGCGGGTCGAGACGGCCGGGGTGGTGCCCTCGCAGACCGACGACGGCCGCTCGGTGTTCCTGATCCCGTGGGACGACCAGGTCGTGGTGGGGACCACGGACCACGCCTACGACGGCTCCCTGGATGCACCGGGCCTCGACGCCGCCGACGTCGCCTACCTGTGCGACGCGGTGAACGCGGCCTTCGGCACCACGCTGACCGCCGCCGACGCCGTCGGCGCCTACGCGGGTCTGCGGCCCCTGCTGTCGGACGAGGGCGACAAGGCGGTCGGCACGGACCAGCTGTCACGCCGCCACACGCTGCTCGGCGAGCCCCCGGGCCTGTTGACCGTCACCGGCGGCAAGCTGACGACCTACCGCGCGATGGCGCGCGAGGCCGTGGACCTCATCGCCGAGGACCTGGGTGGGTCACGCGGGCGGCTGCGCAGCCGCACGGACCGCGTCAGCCTGGGCCTGAGCGGCAGCCTGGACGCCGCGGTCGCCCGCGCGGAGATCCTGTGCGGCCGGCTGGGCCTGGATCCGGCCATCGCCCGCCATGTCGTCTGCCGTCACGGCGACGAGGCGCCGGAACTGCTCGAGGTCGCCGCGGAGTACGGCGAGGACGCCCCGCTGGTGCCGGGACTGCCCTACCTGGCGGTCGAGGCGCGCTGGGCGGTGGAGCGCGAGCACGCATTGTCGGTCGCTGACGTGCTCCAGCGGCGCATGCGGGTCAGCACGCGCGACGCCTCGGCCGGACTGTCCGCCGCCCCCCGCGTGGCGGCCCTGCTTGCGGCGGCGCACGGCTGGGGCGCGGCGCAGAGCGAGGCCGGGATCCGCGAGCACGCCGAGCGGATCGCCGCCGAACGCGGGCCGGTCCCGCTGCCGGGCGCCCCCGCGTCGAGCGTCCTCTAGCCCACCTGCTCAAACTGCACCAGCTTGCCGTCACGGCAGGTGTAGGCGTAGCGCTGTCCGCCGGCATCCACCATGCCGCCGGCCCCGCCGCCGGGGGCCATGGACGCGGACCCGGACCCGGACCCCCGGCTGCCGTCGAAGGGCCGGGACGAGGTCTGCACCACCCCATTCGGAAGGCAGCGCACCAGCGCCGAGAACGGCTGGGCAACCAGAATCACGCCCAGTCCGAGGGCGACGAGGAACGCGCCGCCGAGCACCCTGCCCGCATGCCCGGGGCCGCGCCGCGCACGCCACGCGAACAGCACGCCGAACAGCGCCACGAACGGCAGCGTCAGAAACCCCAGAGAGAACATCGCCACAAACGAGAACACGGTGCACAGGGCGGTCAACAGGGCCAGCAGTCCGACACCGGCCGACGCAGAACGGGCCAGGAGTTTTGCGCCAAGCACCACCGCGAGCGTGGCCGCCGCGACCACCGCCACGCGCACAGGTCCCAGGCGATAGACCGGCTCGTCGAGGTGCAGCACCATCGCCCCCGCCGCCCACAGCGCCGCCCCCACCGCCGCCGCCAACAGCAACCACAACAACCCGCGCGCAACCGTCATGACAAGCCCCCGTGCATATCCCCGAGTTGGGGACACTTTCTCGCACTATGCCGAGCACCTGTCCCCACGCGAGGGTTGTTCACAGCTTCAGCAGGATCGCTTGCTCGAGCAGACCGAAGGTGACCGGTGTGCTGCCGAGGAGCTCCCCATCGGCCTCCACGAGCATCGGCCGGGCGGGCGCGAGCGCCACGCGGGGCGACTGGTACTCCGAGATGCTCGGGTGCGGGATGTGCTCGCCCCGGTAGATCTTCGAGGTCATCTGAAAGACCTGGCTCGCGGCGCCGTGGAACACCTGCACGTTGAACAGGCCGTCGTCGGGCAGCGCGCGCGGCGCGACCTTCATGCCGCCGCCGAAGAACTGGCAGTTCGCCGCGACCAGGTTGACCAGCTTGCGCTCGATCACGCGGTCGTCCACCTCGATGGCGGTGTCCTGCGGCTTGATCCCGCGCACAGCGCCCCAGGCGGCGAACAGGTAGCGGGCGCGACCGAGCCAGCGCGGATACCCGGCCGCGCGCTTCACGGCCTCAGCCCCATAGCCGACCTCGGCGATATTGGCGAAATAGCGGGTCATCGGCTGCCCGTCGAGGCCGGTGAGCTCGGCGACGCCGACATCGATCGGCATCACGTGCTCGGTGGCGAAGTGGCGCGCGACGATCTCGGGCCGCCGGTCCATCCCGAACGTGCGCACGAAATCGCAGCCGGACCCGGCCGCGTACACGCCGAGCACGGCCTCGGGCGCCACCGCCTTGCCGTCCTCGATCATCCCGTTCACGACTTCGTGGACCGTGCCGTCCCCGCCAACCGCGACCAGGTAGCGGATCCCCTCGTCGAGTGCGGCGCGCGCCAGGCGGGTCGCGCTGCCCGGCCCCGCGGTGTGGACGAGGTCGTGCGCAATCCCCTGGTTGGCCAGTTCCGCCAGCAGCGCGCCGAGGTCCGCCTCGTTGCGGCCGGCGCGCGGGTTCACGATCAGGCGCATCGGCCCGAAAGGACTGCTCATCGTGGTTCCTCCGTGGTGGTCAGGCGGCCGGCAAGCCACCCGGCGAGATCGTGCGCGTCCAGGCCGCCGGCCCGCAGCCGCGCCGCCGCGTTCGGGCAGGCGGTGACCACCCCCAGCACGTCCGCCCCGGCGGCGCGCAGATCGCCGACGCGGGTGTCGCGCAGCGCGTCGGCCGTCACCGGGAACACCTGGTCGAAGCCCATGCCGCCGCCGGTGCAACGGCTGCGGTCGCGCGTGAACTCGGGCTCGACCGCGTCGTGGCCGGTCGCTGCGAGTACGACGGCGCGCGCGGCGTCGTACTCCCCCATCCCGCGCCCCAGCCAGCACGGGTCGTGCCACACCACCGGGTCGCCAGGGCGCAGGGGCAGGGCCGGGGCCAGCTCCGCGAGCAGCGTGGGCAGGGTCACCACGCGCGCATCGCCCAGGTCGACCGCGAGCTGGCGGGCGCAGTGGGGGTCCATGACGACAAGCCGTCCACCCGGCGGCAGCGCCATCTTGGCCCGGCCGGCCTGCTCGGCGCCGAGCGCGGCGAAGCCGACGTCGAGCGAACGAGCCCCGCAGCACACCGCGTCGTGCGCCACGTCCCAGGCGATCCCGGCGGCGGTGAGCAGCACGGCGAGCGCGGCGCCGTCCTCGCTCGCGCAGCCCGGGAACACGACCAGGTCGGCCCCGGGGGTCGCCCCGGTCAGCAGCGCCGTGTCCGCGGCGCGTTCGCGCCCGACCGCCTCGGCCGCACCCTCGGGCGCGATCCCTGTCTCGACGACCGCCGCCCGCGCGGCGCGCACGTGGGTGGGCAGGTCCAGGCCCGGCAGGCAGGCGCTACCACAGGCGCGGCAGCCGGTGCAGGCGTACACGGCGTCGGCGGTCTGCGCGGTGACGCTGCCACGCGCCACCGCGGCCGTGATCTCGCGGTCGATGCCCCACGGGGTCACCGACTCGCGCCCGGTCTCGTTGGCGACCGGGCAGGTGAAGCGGCACAGCTTGGGACAATACGCGCAGTGCTCCGCGGCAGCCGCGACGTCGTCGAGCAGCGGCAGGGCGGTCACGAGGTCTCTCCCAGGCCGAGTTTGCCCGGGTTGGCGATCCCGGCAGGGTCCAGCGCCTCTTTGATGCGGCGCAACGTGAGCATCCCGCCCTCGCCCAGCTCGGCGGCCAGGTAGGGCGCGCGCAGCAGGCCCACCCCGTGGTGGTGGGTGATCGTGGCGCCGACCGACAGCGCCGCCTCCATCGCACCCTTCCACGCCGCGTCGTACCGCGTGCGCGCCTGCTCCTCGTCGCCCTGCGGGGCGCAGCCGAACGTGAAGTACAGCGCGGCGCCGTCGCGGTAGGCGTGGCTGGCGTGGCACAGCACCAGGTCCATCACCTCGCCGAACGCGGCCCGCACGGCGTCGTAGGTGGCCGGGAGCAGGCCCCACGGTGCCGCCACCTCGCAGGTGTCCAGCGCCACGGCCTCGCCCAGCATGCCGTGGGGCTTGATGTAATCCGCCAGGCGGTAGCTCACGTCGTAACGGTGCGCGTGCCAGTGGCGCGCGGGCCCCTCGCCCAGGTCGTCGCCCCCGTGGGCCCGCACGGCCTCGTCGAGCGCGCGCCGCTCCACCGCGACCAAGGGACCCCAGCCCTCGCACACGGTCACGAGCAGGCAGCCACCGCCGACCTCGCTGTGATTCAGGCCCGTCTCGGCCTCGTCGTACAGGCGCACGACTGCGGGCCGCAGATCACGGCGCAACACGGCGCGCATCGTGTCCAGACCGGCCTGGAAGCTGGGCAGGCGGTAGGCGCGGAAGTCCATCGCCTCGGGCTTGGGGTGGATGCGCAGGTCCACGGCCGTGATCAGGCCGAGCGTCCCCTCCCCGCCCAGCAGCAACTGGATCAGGTCCGGCCCTGCCGCGGACGCGGGCTGTGGTCTGCGTCGCACGATCGTGCCGTCGGGCAGCACGGCCTCGATCCCGGCGACCATGTGCTCGAACTTGCCGTACTTCGTCGACGCCTGCCCGGCCGAGCGCGCGGCGGCGAAGCCGCCCACGCTGGACACGGTGATCGACGACGGGAAATGCCCCAGGGTCCAGCCGCGCACGCCCAGCCACTCCTCGAGCTGCTGGCCCATCACGCCCGCGCCCACGCGGACCAGGCCCGAGACCTCGTCGATCGGGCCGAGGTCGAGCAGGCGCTTGCTGTCGAGCATCAGGCACCCGGCCAGCGGGGCGGTGCCACCTGTGACGCCCCCGCCGCCGCCGTAGGGCACGACCGCGACGCCGCGCTCAGTGGCCCAGCGGTACACGGCGGCGGCTTCCTCGACGTTCGCGGGCCACACCACGGCGCCCGGTTCCGGCAGCCGCTCGCCCGACCGCTCGCGGATCGTCAGGCGCGGCCAGCAGTCGCGGGTGCGCGACGCCAGCTCGGCGGGATCGGTCGCGACAGCCCCGTCGCCCACGAGGCGGCGGAGCTCAACGACCAGCGCCTCGTCGAGTGCCCGCATACCGCGCGGATGCTACCCGGCACTCCCCTCCAGCGCGGCCTGGAAGTCCTCGGGTTGCTGGGCGCTGTGCAGGATGCCGTAATGGGGATCGACGTCAGCCACGACCCCGGTGTGGCGGTACGGCCCCGGGTCCGGCACGGACTGGTCCTTCACCGCGCGCATCAGGATGCGGAAGAACTCGTGCTCGAACTCGCCCGTCTCGGCGGTGAACACCGACGCGCGCGTGTCCGGCTCGTTGTTGGCGTTCACGCCGGTGCGCACCACCACCAGCTGCAGGCTCGGGATCACGTAGACGCGTTGCTGCAACAGGCCGTTCATCATGTACAGGTCGCGGGGTGCGCTGGGGATCAGCCGGTGGTGATACACCGCCCGCGAATACACCGTCGGCGCGATCACCGTCTCGCTGCCGTTCAGCCAGAACAGGAAGCCGTAGGCGGGATTCGCCGGGCTCGACGCCTGCGCGGCGGCAAGGTAGCCCGGCGCGATCAGCTGGGTGGCGCCCCAGCGGCCGTTGCGCCGCAGCAGCTCGCCGAGCCGCGCCCAGGTGTCGGGCACGGTGCGGATGCCGTAGTAGCCCGCGACATTGCCCTTCGCGTCGCGCTCCCAGCTCCACGCGTCGTCGGTCACGCCGATGCGGCCGAACAGCTCCGCCTGCGCCCACTGTTCGAGGTCCTTGGAACCCACCGCCCGCTCAACCACCTTGGCGAGCAGCGTCACCGGGCTTTGGTGGTACTCGAACCACGTCCCCGGCCTGCGATCGAACGGCAGCGCCAGCGCATCGCCGACGCGGTCCACCGGGAAGAGGTTGTAGTCGCGGAAGAAGTTCCAGTGCAGGCCGGTGCTCATGGTCAGCAGTTGGCGCACCGTGATGGCCGCGTGCGCCGCGTCGGCCTCAGGGATGTAGCGGCCGATGGGGTCGTCCAGCCCAAGCTTGCCCAGCGTCACCGCGCGCCCGGCCAGCATCGAGGTCACGCTCTTGGCCATGCTGAAGCTCTCGAACGGCACCTCGGCGTTCAGCTGGGCGAAGCGGTCCTGGCCCACCAGGCAGCCATAGCGGTACACGCGCACCGCCAGCGCGCGGCGGCTGGTCGCGAAGTCCAGCGCGGCCTGCACCCCCGCCGGATCGAGGTTCGCCTTCGCGGGGGCGATGGCGGCGAATGCGGCCTTGGGCTCGGCGCACAGGCTGGCCGGCGCGGCGGGCGCCGCGGCGCGCACAGCCACGGGAGCCGCCAGCGCGGCGATCAGCAGGGAGGGCAGGACGAGACGGCGGGATGCGCGACGCACAGGAGGCTCCTCGGCAACGGCGATGCGCCCCCGCGGCGCAAGGGCGTGACGAAGGTACGGCACGCCGCGTCCGCTGCCAACGCGGCGGTCAGATCCCGGCGTAGGCGACCACGCCGCGCACCAGCGAGTTCGCCGCCTCGGCCGCCGTGGCCGACAGGGCCGAGCCCGACGTGGCGTCGCGGATCTGGCGCAGCAGGTCGGCCACCTGCTTGACCGCCCGCACGAAGTCGCCCGGCGTCAGTTCGGCGTCGCCCAGCGCGTCGTCGAGATCGGCGCCCTGGCTCCAGCGGAACGCGATCTCGGCGAATGCCGGGTCGAGCATGCGCGTCACCGGCAGCGCCGCCGCATCCTCGCGCGCGGAGATGTCGATCCACACCTCAGCCGCGGCGCGCACGGCATCGCGCACCGCCTCGTTGGGGAAGGCGAACACCGGCTCGTCTTTCGAGCGTGTCTCGTACACGAACACGCTGGCCACCGCGGCGAGGTTCGCCACGCCGAGCCCGTCGAGGATCCCCCGCCGGATCGACTCCGCCAGAACCAGGTCGGTCTCGGCGTAGATGCCGGCGAGCTGGGTGCCGCTGTCCGTCGGGCGCGGATGGTCCCCCTCGCCCTCCAGATAGCCAAGTTCGGTTAGCACCCCCAGGATCCGGTCGAACTGGCGCACCAGGCTGCCGGTGCGCTTGCGCACCGCGCGCTCCAGCCGCTCGGTCTCCTCCTTCAGGTCGTCGTAGCGGTGCGCCCACGCCTCGATGTCGGGCAGGCCGGGATCGTGGTGCACCGAATGGGCGCGGATCGCCGCCCGCAGGTGCTCGATGCGAGCCTCCGCGTCGTCGTCGCGGGCGCGCGCCTCCTTGCGGAACCGCTTCGCCGGACCCGGGTCGATCTGCCGCAGGGCGTGGGCGATCTCCTTGCGGTAGTTCGCCGAGCGGGGGCCGCCTGCGCGCGGCAGCGAGATGGCACCGAGCTTGACCGGCGGCGCCTCGAACTCGCGCGGGCCGAGCTTCACGAGCTTGCGCTCGATCGTCACCGCGCTGGCCAATGGCACCCCTTCGCGGGAGGCGTTACGCGACACGATCGCCGCGAGCTCCATCTGCCGCGCCCCGTAGATCGCGATCACGTCACCCTCGCGCAGGGCTTCCAGCGCCTCCTCGACCGCGACCGTCTCGCGGCGCCGGCGCTCGCGGGCGGCCTGCGCCTCGGTCTGGGACAGCTCCCGGCGCAGCGCCCAGTACGCGGCGAAGTCCCCGTGCGTGGAGTGCAGGTTCGCCGCGTAGCCCTCCAGCGCGCGGCGATTGCGCTCCATGCGCTCCTCCTCGCCGAGCACGGTGGCGTCCGCCTGGTACTGCGCGAACGAGCGCGCCAGCAGCGCCTCGGCCTCGGGCCGTGAATGCCGGCGCAGCAGGTTGACCGCCATGTTGTAGGACGGCGCGAAGCTGGAGCGCAGTGGCTCGGTGCGCCGCCCGACCAGCGAGGCGACCGTGGGGAAGTCGATGTCGCGCTGGTACAGCACGACCGCGTGCCCGATCGTGTCGAGCCCGCGTCGGCCGGCCCGGCCGGTGAGCTGGGTGAACTGCCCGGGCGACAGCAGCTCGTGGCGCTGGCCGTTCCACTTCTCCAGCCGCTCGATGATCACGGTGCGCGCCGGCATGTTGATGCCCAGCGCCAGCGTCTCGGTCGCGAAGCACACCTTGACCAGGTTGCGCACGAACAGGTCCTCGACGGTCTCCTTGAACAGCGGGACCATCCCTGCGTGGTGGGCGGCGACGCCCGCCTCCAGTCCCGCCTTCCACTCCGCGTAGCCGAGCACCCGCAGGTCCTCCGGCGGCAGCGACCCAACGCGGCGGTCCACGATCTCGCCGATGCGCCGCCGTTCCTCCCCCGAGGTCAGCCGCACGCCGTCGACCAGCACCTGGCGCACCGCGTCGTCGCAGCCCTGGCGCGAGAACAAGAAGTACAGCGCGGGCAGCCACGCGCGGCGGCGCAGCTCGCCGATCACCTCGCTGCGCCGCGGCGGGCGCAGGCGGACGTCCGACGGCAGCGGCCGGCCGTGCCGGGATGTCCCGCGGCTCACGCCGGCCCGGCGCTCCAGCATGAGGATCTCGGGGTTGGGCACGCCGGTGCGCGCCTGGCGCGCCGCCGCGTCGCGCCCGGCGTCGGCCTTCTTTCCCGCCGCTTTCGTGCCGGTGCGGAAGACCGGCAGCAGCTTGCCGTTCACGAAGTAGTGATGCTCCAGGGGCACCGGCCGCAGCTCCGAGATGACCACGTCGCAGCTGTCGCGCACGCTGTGCAGCCACGCCCCGAACTCCTCGGCGTTGCTGACCGTGGCCGACAGGCAGGCGAGCTGCACGTCCATCGGCAGCTGGACGATGACTTCCTCCCACACCGCGCCGCGCTCGCGGTCGGCCAGATAGTGGACCTCGTCGAGCACCACCGCGTGCAGGCCGCGCAGCGTGCGCGAGCCCTCGTACAGCATGTTGCGCAGCACCTCGGTGGTCATCACCACGATCGGCGCCTCGCCGTTGACCGCGTTGTCACCGGTCAGAAGGCCCACCCGGTCCACCCCGTAGCGCACGACCAGGTCGTTGTACTTCTGATTCGACAGCGCCTTGATCGGCGTGGTGTAGAAGCATTTGCCGCCGCGCTCGAGCGCGTGCCAGACCGCGAACTCCCCCACCACGGTCTTGCCCGCCCCGGTGGGCGCGGCCACCAGCACCGAGCGGCCCCGCAGCAGCGTCGTGACGGCGAGCACCTGGAAGTCGTCGAGCGGGAAGCCGTAGTGCTCGCTGAACGCCGCGATCAGCGACCCGATCGCCTCGTCCGGCTCCGCCGCCGCGTCGATATCGGCATCGGGAGCGGCATCGGGAGCGTCGGGGGCTCCGGACGTCATGCCGGAGCCGGCGCGCGCCGCCGCTGCCGGCGTTCGAGCAGGCGGGCCACGATGATGCTGATCTCGTAGAACGCCACCAGCGGCACCGCCATCAGCGACATCGTCAACGGATCCTGCGTCGGCGTGATCACCGCCGCCGCCACGAAGATGCCCATCAGCGCGCCGCTGCGCGCCTTGCGCAGCGCCTGGCTGCTCAGCACGCCCATGATCACCAGCATGATCAGCACCAGCGGCAGCTCGAAGGCCAGGCCGAACGCGATCATGGTCTGCATCAGGAACGTGAGGTAGCGGTTGGCGTCCATCAGGCTGACGATGTTGTCCCCGGCGAACGCGAGCAGAAACGCCAGCCCCTTGGGCAGCATGTAGTAGCTGAACGCCGCCCCGCCCAAGAACAGCAGTTGGCTGATCACGATGAACGGCAGCGCGTAACGCCGCTCGACGGGCCGCAGGCCCGGGGTGACGAAGCGCCAGATCTGGTAGCAGACCACGGGCGCCGCCACGACCAGCGCGACGATCGCCGCGGCCTTCATGCTCAGGAAGAACGCCCCCATCACGTCGGTGAACACCAGCACGCAGCGGTCCGAGTCGAGGTTGGTGCTGCCCGCCCGCAGGCCGCCGGGCAGCGCGCAGTAGGGCCGGACGAGGAAGTTGAAGACCGGCTCGCGCACCGCGAAGCCGCCGACGAAGGCGATCAACACCGCCAGGACGGAGCGGCCCAGGCGCATGCGCAGCTCGCGGAGGTGGTCGACCAGCGACATCTCGGAAAGGTCCCGCGAGAAGTCCGGGGCGCCGGAATCCGATTCGCCGCCGGCGTCCGCACCCGGCGGCGTGACAGTCGCGGCCATCTGCGCGCTGCGGCGGACCGCGCCTACTGCTCGGCGGGACGGGCGGCCGGCTCGTCGGCGCCGTCGCCGGCCTGGGCGTCAGGGGTCTTGCCCTCGTCGACGCCCTTCTTGAACTCCTTGATGCTGCGGCCCACGGATCCGCCGAGCTCCGGAAGCTTCTTCGCTCCGAACAGGAGCACCACGATCACGAGGATCACGATCCACTCACTGCCGCCGGGCATGTTCATGGCTACTCCTGAGGGCTGGGAACGATGGGTGCCAGTGTACGCCGTCAGCCGCGGCCGACGGTCCGGCGCACGCCTTTGCGCAGGCCTTCCTTGGCGCGGCGGCGCGCCTGGCGCTCCTGCTGCCAGGCCTCCACCGTCTGTTGCAGCGCCGCCGACTCGGTGGTCGTGACCGCGATTTCGTCCTGCAGCTCCTGCGTCAGCGGGGCCAGTCGGTCCTGCACGTCGCCCGCCACGCGGGCCAGCTTGGCCACCGCCCGCCACAGCTGGACCCCGGCGAGCACGAGAACGGCCGCCGCCATGACGGCGACGGCCACAGAAAGGATCACGAATACGGACACGCCAGGCAGCCTAGCAAGCCACGCGCCCAGCCAGACCAGGGCCGGACCAGGGGGCGGTCAGGCGATGCGCTGGCGGCGCTCCACGGTCAGAAGCGCCTCGAACCAGGCGTCGTCCTCGAGCAGCGTGTGGAAATCCAGGATGTCGTCGTGCGTGAACGCCGGGCCGCTGAAGCGGCGGCGAGCCAGCTCGGACACGGGAGCTTCCTCGACCACGGGGACGCCGCCGGACATCAGCAGCCGGACGATGCGCTCGTCAGCGGGCTTCACGACGGCCTCTTCGCACGCCGGGCAGGTGAACTCGTAGCTGGAGCGGTTCGCGCCGGACTGGTCCACGTGCAGGGCCATCTGGTCGGGCGTCAACGCAACTTCACCACACGACGGACAGGTCGCCTTGATAGTCGTCATCGCCCGCACCTCCATGTGCGCCGCCGGTGGAAAACCGGCTCTGGCCAATGCATCGGCGCAGGCGGAAACGGGCTTGAGGAAAAGGTTCTACTCAGGAGTAACGCGCGAGAGCGGCTGCCGCGAGCTCCGCGACGCGCTGCCGCAGCTCGGGTGGCTCCACCACGGCGGCGTCGGTCCCCAGGCGCAGCAACAGCCGCGCGATCCAGTCCAACTGGGGCGTGCGGAAGGTCACCCTCTGTGCCCCGCGGGCGCCCTTACCGACCTCGTCGGCCACGACCCACTCCCGCAGCCAGGCCGCGGCCGGCCGCAGGTCGAGCACGACGGTGCGGTCGCCCTCGGCGGGCCGGTACACCGCTGGTTCCGGTTTCGAGGGTGCTTCGTGCTCCGCTCCCGCGCTCGTCAGTTCCAGCTCGCGGATGCGGTCCAGGCGGAAATGACGAGGCTCCTGCGCCAGGCGGCACCACCCGTGCAGGTACCAGGCGCCGTTCGCGCCGACGACCGCCCAGGGCTCGACCAACCGCTCGGTCGTCTCGGACTTGGATCCCGAGCGGTACACCAGGCGCACCACGCGCTGCGCGGTCACGGCCTGGCGCAGCAGGTCCAGGTGCTCGTCACCGGGACTGGTCAGGTCGATCGCCACCTGGGCGTCCGTGCCGAGCGCGCCGCGGAGCTTCTTCAGCGCCGAGGCCAGCGTCTCGGACTCCGGCAGGCTGTCCACGGCCGCCAGGGCGCTGCCCGCCAGCAGCAGCGTGAGCGCCTCGCGCATGCTCAGGGCCAGCGGCCGGCTGAAGTAGTCCGCCATGCGCACGGAGATGCGGTCACCGACGATCGACGCCTCGATCAGGTCCCCGCCGCCGTAGCCGGGCAGCCCGCAGTAGCCCAGGATGTCGAGATCGCGGACCAGCTCCTGCGGCGCCACCTCGAACCGCTCGGCGACCTCGTCGACGGTCACGCCCGGGTGCTCGAGCAGCCACGGCACCATCACCAGGACGCGCTCCAGCCGTTGCAACGTCGGCCCGCCGCTCACGCGACCGCCTCCGCCGCCTCGCGCAGCCGCCGCACGACCTCCTCGCGCAACTCGGCCGGGCCGCGCACCTCGACGTCCGGGCCGAATTCCAGGATCCAGGCGAGGAAGTCCTCGGGCTCGCCGACCGCGACGTCGTAGGCGGTCCAGCCGTCGGCCTCCTCACGGCCGCCGCCGCGCGCGCGCCGGGCGACCTGCCAGGCGACGTCCGGCGCGGCCACCACGTGCGCCGTCTCGGGACCGTCACCGCTGGGGGGCACCACGTCGTCGACGCCGACCTGCGGAGCGGGTGGGAACGCGCCGGGCTCCCCGGCCATGCGCAGCGCCCCCTCGATGCGATCGAGACGGAACGAGCGGCGGGCGTCACGCTCGTGGTCGCGACCGACCAGGTACCAGCGGCCCTTGCGGTGCACCAGCGCGTGGGGGTCGACGGACCGCTCGGCGGCGTCGCGGCCCAGCGCGCGATAGGCGAAGCGCACCGGGGTGCGCGTGGCCTGCGCCTCCAGCAAGGCGTCGAGATGGGGGGCGCCGAGGTCCACCCCCAAGCCCGGGTTGGCGGGGACCGCGCCCGCGTCGGGCTCGCCGGCGTCGACCTGCAGCTTCAGCAGCCCGGTCATCCCGCCCTCGCGCAGCCCTGTGGCCTGCAGCGCGAGCGCC
>Ga0299913_10000618_pt1 | contig 23302 bp, 23 predicted proteins | sample RVTome_9_FD_201360 | JGI IMG/M metagenome (GOLD analysis project Ga0299913, IMG submission 201360) | Soil microbial communities from uranium-contaminated site in the Upper Colorado River Basin, Wyoming, United States - RVT155D38 (version 2) ... | reverse complement strand
GAAGTCGAGAGGCCCCAGGACCGCCGAAGGCAAGGCGCGGGCATCGCAGAATGCGCTGAAGCACGGAATGTGCGCCAAAAAGCACCTCCTCCTTACCGACGACAGCCGCGCCCAGTTCGCCGCGCTCGAGGCCGCCCTGCTCGACGACCTGGCGCCGCAGGGCGCGCTCCAGACCCTGCTCGCCCATCGCCTGATCGCCGCCGCCTGGCGCCTCGCCTGCGCCGACCGCCTCGAGTTCGAGCCCTTCTCCGCCCACGACGCCCTCGATTTGGGGCCCGGCCGGGCCCTGATCCGCGACGGCCGCGACGCCCGCGTCTTTCCCACCCTCGTGCGCTATCGCAACGCCGCCCAGGCGGAATTTTTCCGCACCCTGAAGGTTCTGAAGGGCCTCCAGACGGAAGCTGCCCGGAATGACCGCGCGAGCAAGCACGAGGTCGAGGTGGAGGAAAGAGCCGGCGTGCTCCAAGTGGCGCAAAAACGCGCCACCCTGCCCGCGAATGTGGACAGTTCCGGCCGAGACGCGACGCCGAACGAACCCGAGCGGCCGCCGAGTGGACATCAAAGCGACACCTTTGCGACGGGAAACGAACCCAGGCGGGAAGCCATGCGCGCGCTGCCGGATGTGCTAAAGGTCGCTCTGTCCTCGGACGGACGCGCGGGGGCGGGAGGGACGAAACGAACCCAAGCGGTTCGCGATCGCTGCCCATAAGTCCATGTTGAGGAAAAGCGATTGCGGCGCGGGGCCGCGGCCCCCTTTTCTGGCCGGGCGAAAATGTTTAGATGACGGCGGGTCGGCGAGCCGCGATGGCTCGCCAGAGGGGTGGTGCGCGGTCGCCGCGCAAGCTCGAGCGACAGGATGAACGACGTAGCAGCTCGGACGGAACCCATCCGCACCGACATGGTGATCGTCGGCGCGGGGCCGGTCGGCCTGTTCGCGGTGTTCGAGGCCGGCCTGCTCAACATGAAGTGCCACCTGGTCGACAATCTCGACCGGATCGGCGGCCAGTGCGCCGAGCTGTACCCCGACAAGCCGATCTACGACATCCCGGCGGTGCCGGTCTGCACCGGCGAGGGGCTCACCGAGCTGCTCATGAACCAGATCCGGCCGTTCGAGCCGACCTTTCATCTCAGCCAGCAGGCCGAGCGCCTGGAGCGGTTGGAGGATCGCCGCTGGCGGCTCGTGACCAGCACCGGCACCGTGCTCGAGGCGCCGGTCGTGGTGATCGCCGCGGGCGCCGGCAGCTTCGTGCCGCGCCGCCTGCCGCTGCCGGGCGCGGAAGCGCGCGAGGGGCGCTCGCTGTTCTACGCTGTGCGCAAGATGGAGGATTTCCGGGGCAAGGACCTGCTGATCGCCGGCGGCGGCGACTCGGCGCTCGACTGGACGCTGAACCTGCAGCCGGTCGCGAGGCGTCTGGCCCTGGTGCACCGGCGACCCGATTTCCGCGCCGCGCCCGATTCGGTCGCCCGCATGCACGAGCTGGTCGAGGCCGGCGAGGTCGCCCTGCACATCGGCCAGATCAGCGGATTGCACGGCTCGGATGCCGAGCTCGAAGGGGTGACCATCAAGAGCCCGCAGGGCGAGGCGCTCGTCCCCTGCGACACGTTGCTGGCGTTCTACGGCCTGAAGATGGAGCTCGGCCCGCTCGCCGGGTGGGGGCTCGAGCTCGAGAAGGACCTGATCAAGGTTGACACGGCGACCTTCGAGACCAATCTGCCGGGCGTGTTCGCGATAGGCGACATAATCACTTATCCGGGAAAGCTGAAGTTGATCCTTAGCGGGTTTCATGAATCGGCGCTGATGTCGCAGAAGGCCTTCAAATACTGCTTCCCCGACCAGAAGCTGGTGTTCCGCTACACCACCTCGAGCACCGATCTGCACAAGAAGCTGGGCGTCGCCTGATGGCCGAGATCGTCGCGATCGACCGCGAGGGCGAGGAGCATCGCATCGAGGCGACCCCGGGCTGGTCGGTGATGGAGATCATCCGCGAGAACGATCTGCCGATCGAGGCGGCCTGTGGCGGCTGCTGCGCCTGCGCGACCTGCCACGTCTACGTCGATCCGGAGTGGCTCGCGAGGCTCGAGCCGGCCTCCGACGAGGAGGACCGGATGCTGGATGAGGCCTACCAGGTGCAGGAGAATTCGCGCCTGTCCTGCCAGATCCCCTTCCGGGAGGACCTTGACGGCCTCAAGGTGACGCTCGCCCCCGAGTTCTGATTCTTCTTAACTTAGCGCGCTTGGCGGTGCGCCGCGCGGGCGTTGACTAGATCGTCGAGCGCCTTCGTCTCACGCCGGGTCGCGAGCTCATCGGCTACCGCGCGGCGCCGCTCCGCGAGCCGCTCGAGCCTTCGTGCCTCCAGACGCTTTTCGGCCAGCCGCTCGAGCTGGACGAGACGTTCGCGATCGAGCGCGTCGAGCTCGGCCCGCAGTGACCGCTCGCGCTCGCGGCGCGCGCCAAGGAAGCGCAGGAGCAGCATCGGCCCGCCGGGCAGCTGGTCCGCCGCCTCGGCCTCGCGCGCCGCCTCGCGGCTCAGCTCCTCGATCCGCTCCAGGAGCGCCTTGCGTTGCTGGTCGAGCGCAGCCAGGGCCCGGCGTTCCTCGTCGACCTCGCGGCGCGCCAGCCTGGCGAGCGTGCCGAGCGCGTCCATGGCGATCGCCTCAGGCCGGTGTCACGGCGCCCGGGCCATCGAGAGCGGCGGCCAGGCGCCGGAAATCGTCCTCGATGGTGCTGCGCTCGTCCTTGCCCTGGGCGAGCAGCGCCTCGAGCGCCGGGCGGGCGCGGATCGCCTCGTCGATCAAGGGATCGCTGCCCGGCTTATAGGCGCCGAGCTGGATCAGCTCGGCCGCGTCGGCATGGGCGCGCATCAGCCGGCGGGCCCGCTCGACCAGCGGCCGTTCGGCCTCGCCGTAGCACTCGGGCGTGCTGCGCGAGAGCGAACGCAGGACGTCGACCGGGGGGAACCGGCCGCCTTCGGCGATACCGCGGTCTAGCACGACGTGGCCGTCGAGAGTGGCGCGCAGGGCGTCGGCGACCGGCTCGGAAAGATCGTCGCCCTCGACCAGCACCGTGAACAGGCCGGTAATGCTGCCCTCGCCTTCGCCCGGGCCGGCCCGCTCGAGCAGCCGCGGCAGCTCGGCGAACACGCCCGGCGGGTATCCCCGGCTCGCCGGTGGCTCGCCGGCGGCGAGGTGAATCTCGCGCAACGCCATGGCGAAGCGGGTCACGCTGTCGATCAGGCAAAGGACCGAGAGGCCCTGGTCGCGCAGCGCCTCGGCGACGGTGATCGTCAGATAGGCTGCGCGCCGGCGCAGCATCGCCGGCATGTCCGAGGTCGCGACCACGACCACGGACCGGCGCAGGCCCTCGGCTCCCAGACCGTCGCGCAGAAAGCCGTGCAGCTCGCGCCCGCGCTCGCCGATCAGGCCGAGCACGATCGCATCCGCGGCGCCGTGGCGAGCGAGCATCGAGAGCAGCGTCGATTTGCCAACGCCCGAGCCGGCGAACACCCCCAGGCGCTGACCCCGCCGGCAGGGCGCGAACAGATTCAGCGCACGCACGCCGAGATCGAGGCGCGGCCCGAGATCGCGCCGCCGGTGAGCCGGCAAAGGAACGCCGTGAATCGGATACGGGACGGGGCCGGGCGGCAGTGGCGTTCCCTCGTCGAGCGGGCGGCCGAGAGGATCGACGATCCGGCCGAGCCAGCCGGCTCCCGGGCATAGATGATCATAGCCGCGGGCGATACGAACCCGCGCCCCGAGCCCGAGCTTCCGAACCTCGCCGAACGGAGAAAGAAGGACGCCATCCTCCTCCAGGCCCACGACCTCGGCGAGCAGGGGATCGGAAGCTCGGTCCGCCGAGCCCGGGCACTCGCAATGGTTGTGCAACTCAACCTCGACCTCGCAGACATCGCCCAACCCGACCAGGCCATCGAGCCCGCCAGAGATCAGCAGGGAACCACGGCACCGTCGCAGACGTCCTTGGACACGATACCAGGGAAGCGCCTGAAGCCTTTGCAATAACGAATGATTATGCGCGCTCATGGAATCGGCTCACGGTTGGCCGCAGATGCCGACCGGTCGACGAAGGCGCGTCCTCAGGGCCGGGCGGACGCGCGTATTTATTTTTTTGTTGCACATTGGATGTAACCTATGGTTGTATATAACCGTCGATGACGGCCAAACAGGCTGACGATCGGCAATGAGCACAACCTGCGTTAACTTAGGCTTAAGGAAGAGCCTCTTAGGGTTACGTTCGCGTTACGTTCGCGAAGGAACGATCCTAAGAGCGGGCATGAAGGAGCGAGGAATGCGAGCTCTGGTTGTTGAGGACGATCCGGTCTCCGCCAAGCTGATCGATGCCGCCTTGCGCACCGAGGGCATCATCAACGAGCAGGCCGAGACCGGTGAGGACGCCATTGACCTCGCCAAGCACTACGACTTCGATATCGTGATCCTCGATCTCCGCCTGCCGGACATGGAGGGGTTCGACGTCGTGCGCCGTCTGCGGGCGGCCAAGATCCGCACGCCGGTCCTCATCCTCTCGGGTATGAACGAGACCGACGACAAGGTACGCGGCCTGACCACGGGTGCCGACGACTATCTCACCAAGCCGTTCCACAAGAGCGAGCTGATCGCCCGCATTCATGCCATCGTGCGCCGCTCGAAGGGACACTCCGAATCCGTGATCCGGACCGGCAAGCTGGTGGTCAATCTGGACACCCGGTCGGTCGACGTCGACAACCGCCGCCTGCACGTGACCGGTAAGGAATACAGCATCCTGGAGCTGTTGTCCCTGCGCAAGGGCACGACGCTTACCAAGGAGATGTTTCTCGACCATCTCTACGGCGGCATCGACGAGCCGGAGCTGAAGATCATCGACGTGTTCATCTGCAAGCTGCGCAAGAAGATCGCGACCGCGACCGGTGGCTCGCACTACATCGAGACGGTGTGGGGCCGGGGCTACGTGCTCAAGGATCCCGAGAGCGCTACCCAGCCGATGCTGGGGATCGCGGGCGGCGGGATCGCCGAGGCCGCCTCCCGGGTCGCGGTGGCCTGAGAAGGCTCGGCCAAGTCGTCCCGATCCGGCGAAGTCGACGTAGCTACGCCAGGTCGGCGAGGCACCGCGTCAGCTGGCCGCCGCGATCCCTTCGGCCTGCAGCGCCAGCTGATCGACTCTAGGCCGACGCCGGGTTCTGCGGCGAGGCCGATGCCGCCTACCTCGCCAGGCGGAGTATCCGTGCCAACCACGCGCCGGGTCGCGCCGCGACGACAGACCCGATCCCGCGGGCCGGCGACGATGCGCCAAAAGCCATGGCGAGCAGGCTCGAGCGCGCCGGCCGACGCAGCCGAGGCCGTCGCAGAGGGCTGGCAGTCGAGCCGCGTTCTGCCAGATCGAGGCAGCTCGTCTAAAGCAGCCACCGCGCCGCCCTGCTCATGCGTCAGGCCCGGGAGCGCCTCCGGCAGATCGAACGCCAGATCGCCGCGATCGATGCCGCTCTGCACGCCAAGCTCACCGCCGATCCCGCCTTGCAGGCCCGCTTCGACATCCTGGTGAGCATCCCCCGCGTCGGCGAAGGCCACCGCATTCGCCATGCTCATCGAGATGCCCGAGCTCGGCGCTCTCGATCACAAAGGCGCCGCGAGCCTCGCCGGCCTCGCCCCTATGGCCCGGGATTCCGGCCAGCACCGCGGCAAGCGGTTCATCCGTGGACGCGCTCCTCTGCGCCAGGCGCTCTACATGCCCGCCCTGGTCGCGGTCCGCTTCGATGCTGCGATGAAGGCCAAGTACCACGCTCTGCTGGCTGCCGGCAAACCACCCAAAGTCGCGCTCACCGCGATCATGCGAAAGCTCCTCATCCTCGCCAATGCCCTCCTGCGCGACGGCAGGACCTGGACCCCACGACCCGCTTGACCAACACGGATACTCAAGCGGCATTTCAGCTTGCGCGGCCTGGACCAATGAGTGACCCTCTGCACCGCCTACAACCTCCCTCGAGGTCGCCAAGGCAACCGAATGAAGCCACAAATCTCGAGCGCTCCAACCGTGATCTCGCCTCTGCCATTCTTCGGGCGGGCTGCCAAGGACGCTTGCGTCGGGCTCGAGCGGTGAGCTTTCAACAGGTTGTCCATTCGGCCCCGACCGAGGAAGCTGAGATTCTGAAGCTTCCGGGTCCAAGGGGGGACGGAATGGGCGTCCATCAAAATGACTGGCTGACGCCGCGTGGTCGAGCCGAACTACGGTGCGGGATGCCATCGACCATGCACGCCTTCACTCCGGCCCCATGGCGGGCGGATAGGGGCCGGCGTGGTCGCGCAGCTCGATCGCGCGCTTCAGCACCCAGCGCACGGTGGGAAAGGCGAGCTCTGCCCAGGGAATGGCGGGCCAGTCGAACAGGTCGAGCTCCAGGGTCTCTGGGCCGGCGGCGATCTCGGGCGAGAGCAGGCGGGCGCGATAGAGGAGCTGCACCTGGTCGATGCGCACCACGCTGTAGACCGCGAGCAGGCCGGTGATCTCGATCCGCGCCCGCGCCTCCTCGAAGGCCTCGCGCGCCGCCCCCTCCTCGGCGCTCTCGCCGAGCTCCAGATAGCCGGCCGGGATGGTCCACAGGCCCGCGCGCGGCTCGATCGCGCGGCGGCAGAGCAGCACCCGGTCGTCGAGGCTGCAGACCGCGCCGACCACGACCTTCGGGTTCTGATAGTGGATCTCGCCGCATTCGGTGCAGACGTGGCGCTCGAGCTCGTCGCCCTCGGGCCGTCTCAGCCCGACCGGTGCACCGCAGTGCGAGCAGAACCTCATCGTCCCGCCGCTTGCGCGCCTCAGCGCTTCCTGAACAGCGCCTCGGCCGCGCCGCGCACCGACTGTCTGGCCTCGAGCGCCACTTTCGCACGCTCGATCTCGGCCCGCAGGCGGACGATGTACGCTTCCAGCTCCTCGACTGACCAGTTGGCCAGATCCGGCAACTTGCTGGTCTTGCGTTGCGGCAGGTCGTCCTGGTCTTCGGCCATGGCTTCAGCCCCGTTGCCTTCGGGACGCCTCCGGTGTGCTTGCACCGGCACGCGGGAAGTTAAGCAAGAACCAAATCGATGTACAGGCGCGGGACTTGACAAGCGCAGGCACCAGCGACGTTATCGCCGCGGACGGCGGGCGCGGGGAGAAACGGCCGTGAGCGAGACACCGCGGCGCTACTTTCCGGTTTCCTGGGACGAGATGCATCGCGACGCGCGCGCACTGTCGTGGCGGCTGGCCGACAAGGGACCCTGGGCCGGCATTGTCGCCGTGGCGCGCGGCGGCCTGGTGCCGGCGCAGATCGTGGCGCGCGAACTCGAGGTCCGGCTGATCGACACCATCTGCGTCTCCAGCTACGACCACCAGCGGCAGCGGACGCCGGAGATCCTCAAGGGAGTCTCCGGCACGGGCGCCGGCTGGCTGATCGTCGACGACCTCGTCGATACCGGCCAGACGGGGCGGGTGGTGCGCGAGATGCTGCCCGAGGCGCATTTCGCGACGGTCTACGCCAAGCCTGCCGGACGGCCGGTGGTGGACACCTTCGTGACCGAAGTGAGCCAGGACACCTGGATCCTGTTCCCATGGGACCAGCAGCCGCAGTTCGTCCAGCCGATCATCGCGCTGCGCAACTCGTAGAAGCGGTTTGACGGCGACCGGCCGGCCCCCGGCGCATGGGGCGGCCGAGGTCTGCCCGACCTGCGGCTGGGCCGGCGCGCTCATCTGGGTGCACGGTCACGGCCAGTGCCCGCGCTGCGGCATGGTCCTCGCGCCGTGCTGCGAGGGCGCGCCGATCGGCGAGGCCGAGCCCGACCTCGCGCCGATTGACGCGAAGCCGGTCGAGGAGCAGCCCGATTAGCCGCCCGCCGCTTCGCTCACCGCGGCACGCGCGCCGCGCTCGAGAATGGTGGCGAGCCAACCCGTGACCTCGCCGGCGAAGCGCTGGTCGCCCGGCAGCTCGTCGCCGAACACCTCACGCAGCGACAGGAAACCTTTCGCGAGAGCCGAGGGCTCGCCGCCGGCGCGGGCGGCGATGTGGGAAAAACGCGGTGCCAGGGGATCGGCCACCGCGATCGGCCGGCCGGCCTCGTCGCTGCCGGCGGCGTAGCGCATCCAGCCGGCGATCGCGAGACAGAGCAGGCGGATCGGACCGCCGGCGCGCAGCTGGTCGCGGACCGTACCGAGCAGCCGCTGGGGCAGCTTCTGCGAGCCGTCCATGGCGATCTGCGCGGTGCGATGGGCGAGCGCCGGGTTGGCGAAGCGCTCCAGGAGCGTGCGCTGGTAGGCGGCGAGGTCGGCCGGCACGGAAAGCGTCGGCGCGACCTCCTCGGCCATCATGCGCCGCAGGAAGGCGACGAAGGCGGCCTCGCGCATGACTTCGAAGACGTGCTCGAATCCGGCCAGGAACCCGAGATAGGCGAGCGCCGAATGGCTGCCGTTGAGCAGCCTCAGCTTCATCTCCTCATACGGCGCGACATCGGCGACCAGCTCCGCGCCCACCCGCTCCCAGGTCGGGCGAGGGCCGGTGAAGCGATCCTCGATGACCCACTGGCGAAACGCTTCGCACACCACCGGCGCCTCGTCCCGCAGGCGCAGCCTCGCCGAGATTTTCTCGACCTCGGCAGGCGTGGTGGCCGGCACGATACGGTCGACCATCGTGCAGGGGAAGGCGACCTCAGCGTCGATCCAACCCGTCAGCGCGTCGTCGCGCAGCGCCGCGAAGGCGAGAGCGAGGTCGCGCAGCGTCGTGCCGTTGCTCGGCAAGTTTGTCGCAGGACAGGACGGTCGGCGGCGGGGCGCCCGCGTGCCGGCGCGCATCCAGCCCGGCGACCAGCGCGCCGATCGCGCTCCGGGGGCGACCTGGATGCTCGAGGTCTTGCCGAATGTCGGGATGCTCGGGCTGGAGGCCGCCGGATGCCGGGTCGTGGCAATAGCCCTTTTCGGTCACGGTCAGCGTCACTAGGCCGACTGCGGGATCGGCGATTCGCCGGACCACGGCGGTCGGATCCTCGGGGCCGACCAGGATCTCCCGAAGGCAGCCGATGACCCGGAGGCGCTCGGCATCGCCGCCGCGCTCGGCGAGCGCGTAGAGGCCGTCCTGGGGCAGCAGGTGGTCGCGTACGCCCGGGTTCCTCAGGCTCACGCCGCACACGCCGAACGGACCGAATGCCCGCTCGAGCGCATCGTCGGTGAAGGCGAGCAGATGCGCCCGGGCGAACGCGCCGAGCCCGAGATGGACGATGCCGACCGCGAGTTCCGGCCGCGCATAGCGCCAGCGGCTGATCTCGCTGCCGAGCTCCTCGACGGCGGCCTCGCCAAGTCGATTCATGCTCCATCCTCGCCTCGGAGAGCGGCAGCGCGCCGCCGCACAGTCCAAGCCATCATCCGGCGCCTGCGCATCCAAGTCCGGTGACTACGAAGCGTCAATTCTTAGCCGCCATCATGGGCTTCCACGTCGAAGCGTTCTGGAAGTCCCGCGATGCACCCACCCCACTCCACCCCGCCCGCCACCGCACCGTCGGCCACGCCGGAGGCGAGGGCAGGGAAGGTGAGGCAGGGGATGGCGGACTGGCTGGCGCTTGCCTCCGCCGGTCTCGCTTTGCTGCTCGCCGGATACACCGCGCTGGCGCACATCTCGCTGCGCCAGAACCCCGGGATCGCCGCCTACATCGCCTTCGACGCCGCCATCGTCCTCTACCTCACGGTCGCGCTCACCATGCTGCAGCGGCGCCGCGGGCTCGGCGCCCTCCTGGCCCTGCTGATCGCCAACGGGGCGCTCGGCGCATCCTGCGCCAAGACCATGATCCTGGGCGAGCCCGGCTTGTTCGCCGACATTCTCCTTATCCCCGACCTGTTGCGCGTGAGCGACCCGCTCCTCGCCTGGGGCGCCGTCGCCCTCGCCACCGTGCTGGCGGTGGCGTTCCTCGTCAATCTGGCGCCGCCTCGCAACGGGCGCGAGGTCGCCCTCCTCGTGCCACTGCTCGGCGCAGTCCTGCTCATGGTCGGCGTCTCCCTGGCCCCCGGCCTCGCGCACGCCACGGTCGAGGCGACGCCGGTCCAGGGGCGGGCGTTTCCGGTGTTCGGGCATTTCTACACCGCCTATACCAACCTCGTCCGAGACGCCGACTGGACCCACACGGTCGAGGAGCTGCGCGCCGATGCCAGCCTCGAGCCCCCGATCGACACCTTGCCGGAGATCGACCTGCGATCGATCGCGCAGCGCAACCTTCACATCATCGTCCTCGAGAGCTTCACCGATCCGGCCTGGTATCCGCGTTTCGGGCTCGAGGACGTGCGCCTGCCGCCATTGTTCGAGCGCTGGCGAAGGGCGCCGCGCTCGACCGCGCTCAGCCCGGTGTTCGGCAACCGCTCGTCGAACGCCGAGTTCGAGATTCTCTGCGGCGTGCCGGCTGCCGCCGGCCCCTCGGACGTGATCTTCTGGCGCCTTCCCGAGCGGGAGCTGCCGTGTCTGCCGAACCTGCTCGGGGAGCGCGGCTATCGGACCACGGCGCTGCATCCGAGCCCGCCTCGGACCTTCAATCTGAGCGAGGCTTACCCCGCCCTGGGCTTCGACGACCCGGCGTTCGCCAGCGATCTCGACATGACGAATCGGGACGGGCAGTTCCTTTCGGCCGAGGCGACCCTCGCCCAGCACTGGGCGCGGGTGAAGCCGCTGATCGACGGCGATCGGCCGGTTCTCTCGTATGTCTTCGTCAACGCCTCGCATTTCCCGTACGATCGAAACGAGGATCGCCGACCCGACCGCTGGCACCCCGCCGGCGCCTCGGAGCAGGTGACTGATTACATGAACGCCGTCCATTACCTGGCCGTCGCCACTGGAGATTTCGTGAGCCGGCTGCTGCGGCACGATCCCGAGAGCCTGATCGTCGTGGTCGGCGACCACGCGCCGGCGCTCGGGGCCGACTTCGGCGGCCAGCGCGAGGGCGGGCTGATTTCGGCCGAAGAGCCCGACCCGTTCGGCCGCGCGATCCTCTACGAGGTCCCGCTCATCCTGCTCGACCGCGGCGAGCTGGTGCCGCTCGGCCGGCTGCCGACTTATCTGATCCCCTACGCCGTGGTCGATCGTCTCGTGCCGGGCAATGTCGATGGCGCCTGGGATGGGCCGTGGCGGCTTCGGCCGTTTCGCGACCGCGCGATCCTGGTCGAGCGGGACGGACCCGGCGAGATCATCTGCTCGGTGCAGGAGCCGACGGACGACTGCAGGACATCGGCCCGTCAGGCTCAGGCCTGGCAGGTCGATCTGTTCGATCTGATCGACGAGACGCGCCCGGGCGGAGACGCCAGCTGAACGATCTCACGCCCGCGCGGTCTGCCGGCCGCAGGCTGCATGAAGAAGAGACGAGACCGCGTATGCGACCTCTTTTTCGTTGTAGCCTTATGATCGTGAGCTTAGGATCACCCGCACATGGGCAACTTGGGCGATAGAGGACCTGAAGCTCTATGGCGCTAATCCGTCGGCTTGAGAAGACGTCGATGTCGCGTAATGGCGTGCATGAGGAAGTTGAGTCGACCTACACTGTCTTCACAGGTGAGGACGGGCGAACATATCTTCAAATTGACACATACGGCTCGTCTAGGCGGCAGTTCCGAGGCAAGAAAAGCCAAACAATACAGTTCGGACCTGAGGCGGTGGCACAATTGCACGTACTTTTGAACGACGTAAATCTGCGATAGGACTTCTAGAAGTCCAGAGCAGTTCAGAAATCGAGCGCCTGGGCGAGGTCGGCGATGAGGTCACCGGCGTGCTCGATGCCGGCAGACAGGCGGAGCAGGTTCGGCGGCACGCCCGTATCGGGGCCCTCGATGCTGAGCCGGTGCTCGATCAGGCTCTCGATGCCGCCGAGCGAGGTCGCACGCAGGATCACCTGGAGCCTGCCGGCGACCGCGAGGGCGTCCTTTGCGCCGCCCTTGACGAGGAACGACAGGAGGCCACCGAAGCCTCCGGTCATCTGACGCCTGGCGACCTCGTGCTGCGGGTGCGAGGCCACGCCCGGGTAGAGGACGCGCTCCACCCCGGGATGTCTCTCCAGGAATTCTGCGATCGCCTGCGCGTTTGTGCTCGCCCGCTCGACCCGAAGCGCCAGCGTGCGCAGGCCGCGCAGGAGCAGCCACGCCTCGAACGGGCCGAGCAGCGCGCCGGCATCGTGCCGGTCTGCCCGGATCGTCGCCCAGCGCTCGTCCGGTCGCGCGGTGACCAGGACGCCGGCGAGCACGTCGCCGTGACCGTTCAGATACTTGGTCGCGGAATGCACGACCAGGTCCGCGCCAAGCTCGAGCGGCTGGGTGAGGATCGGGCTCGCCGCCGTGCCGTCTACCGCGAGCAGCGCCCCACAGTCATGGGCGATCTCGGCGGCGGCTCGAATGTCGATCACATCGAGCATCGGATTGGATGGCGTCTCGATCCAGACGATGGCGGGCTTGGCGTCGCCGACCGCATCCTCGAGAGTCCCGGGAGCTGCGCCGTCGAAGCGCCGCAGCCGGATCTCGCGCCGTGCCGAGAACTTCTCCAGCCAAGCGCTGGCGCCATAATAGATCGGCCGCTGCGCGACGATCGCCTGGCCGCGCTTGAGCGTCCGGAAGAGCGCCGCGATCGCCGCCATGCCGGAAGGGAAGACCAGCGCGTCTGCCCCGCCTTCGAGCGCGCAGAGCACGGCCTCGACCTGGAGGTAGCCCGGGTTGTCGTCCCTGCCGTAGCCGTGGGCCGGGTTGATCAGAGCGTAAGCGGCATCGCGGGCGAAGGTCGTAGACGGCTGCACGGGCGGCACGAGGCCGCCGGTCGCTGGATCGACGTAGTGCAGGGCCTGCGCCGCAAGGGTTGTTGGCTTGAGACTGGGATTCATGGGACCTCGCGCAGCGTCGGACGCCGCGGCCGGGCGACCAGGCCGCGCGCCAGTCTAGTCGCTGGCCTTGGCCGCCTGCCAGAGCGCCTCGAGCTCGTCGAGCGAGGCGTCCTCCGGGCGGCGGTCTTCGGCCGCCAGCGCCCGCTCGATCGCCCGGAAGCGGCGCTCGAACTTGCCGTTCGTCTGGCGCAGCGCGGCTTCGGGGTCGAGCTCCAGATGCCGGGCGAGGTTGACGACGGCGAACAGGAGATCGCCCAGCTCGTCGCGCAGCCGCTCGGGCGGGCTGCAGCCCTGCAGCTCGGCGCGAAGCTCGGCGATCTCCTCCTCGATCTTGTCCAGCACCTGCGGGGCCTCGGGCCAGTCAAAGCCGACGCGGGCGGCGCGCCGCTGCAGCTTAGCGGCGCGGGTCAGCGCGGGCAGGGCGACCGGCACGTCGTCGAGCACGCTCATGGGCTCGCCGCGCGCGCCCGCCTTCTCCTTGCGCTCGTTCGCCTTGACCTCCTCCCAGGCGCGGGTCTGCGCGCCGGCATCTGCCACCTTGGCATCGCCGAACACGTGCGGATGGCGGCGCACCATCTTGTCGGCGATGCGCCGGGCCACGGTCTCGAAGTCGAAGCGCCCGGCCTCCTTCGCTATCTGCGCGTGGTAGACGACCTGGAGGAGCAGATCACCGAGCTCGTCCTCCAGTCCCGTCATGTCACCCCGGGCGATCGCGTCCGCGACCTCGAAGGCTTCCTCGATGGTATAAGGGGCGATCGTGGAAAAGCTCTGCTCGAGGTCCCACGGGCAGCCGCGCTCGGGGTCGCGCAGCCGCGCCATGACCTCCAGCAGATCGTCGATGGCGGCCACGGATCAGCGCACGCCCCGCATCACAGCAGGCGGCCCTGCTCGGCATCCTCGGCATCGGCCGGTCCGCCGCGTCTGGCCTGGCGCTCGGTGACCAGCGTCCGGACCCGGCCGTCCTTGAACTCCAGCAGCAGGGCCGTGCGCCGGCGCGCGGTGCTGGCGTCGCGCACCAACCGCTCCTGCTCGTCGCGCACCAGCGCGAAGCCGCGCTCCAGTACGCCCTGATAGCTGAGGCCGTCGAGCAGGCTCGAGAGCGCCCGCAGCCGGCCATCGGCATCGCCAATCACGCGCCCGAAAGCACCTTCCTGCCGCTCGGCCAGGCCGGCGAGCGCCGCCGCGTACCTGGGCAGCCGTCCGCTCAGCTCGTCCAGGCCGAGGCGGCCCGCCAGCCGCTCGAGCTGCCTTCGGTGATCGCGCAGATGGCCGCGAAGACACCAGGCGAGCTGCTCGCAGGGCCCGCGCAGCCGGGCCGCCGCCTCGGCAAGCAGCCGGGCAGGAGATCCGAGCCGCGCGCCGGTCTCGGCGAGCCCGAGCCAGACCCGCTCGATGCGGCCTTTCAGGCTGTGCGGCAGGCGCTCGGCGAGGTCGTCCAGGCGCTGCGCCGCCTGGCCGAGCAGGCTCACCGGGTCCGGCAGACCGCGGGCAAGGCCGCCGAGGCGCTCGCGCTGCTGGCGCAGCTCCCGCTGGGTTCCGTGGAACAGGCGCTGGTCCAGCTGCGCCACCCGATGGGCCAGCTCGGCGCGCACGGGGACCGCGAGCTCGGCCGCGGCGGTCGGGGTCGGTGCCCGCCGGTCCGCGGCATGGTCGATGAGTGTGGTATCGGTCTCGTGGCCGACCGCGGATATCAGGGGGATGCGGCTGGCGGCTGCGGCGCGGACCACCACCTCCTCGTTGAACGCCCAGAGGTCCTCGAGCGAGCCGCCGCCCCGGGCGACGATCAGCAGGTCCGGGCGCGGCACGGGGCCGGATCCGGAAAGCCGGTTGAAGCCCTCGATCGCGGCCGCGATCTGCCCGGCCGCGAGCTCGCCCTGGACGACGACCGGCCAGAGCAGCACGTGGCGCGGGAAGCGCTCGGCGAGCCGGTGCAGAATGTCCTGGATGACGGCGCCGGTCGGCGAGGTGACGATGCCGATGACCTCGGGCAGGTAGGGTAGGGGGCGCTTGCGCCCGGCATCGAACAGCCCCTCGGCGGCGAGTTTCTTCCGGCGCTCCTCGAGCAGCGCCATCAGCGCGCCGACCCCGGCCGGTGCCAGCTGGTCGACGATCAGCTGGTACTTGGAGCGGCTCGGATAAGTGGTGATGCGCCCGGTCGCGACCACCTCGAGGCCGTCCTCCGGCCTGAACGAGAGGCGAAACGCGGTACTGCGCCAGCACACCGCGTCCAGGCAGGCGGAATCGTCCTTGAGCGCGAAGTAGCAATGGCCGGAGGAGTGCTTCTTGAAGCCGGAAATCTCGCCGCGCACGCGGACGTAGCCGTAGCCGTCCTCGAGCGTGCGCCTGAGCGCCGCCGACAGCTCGCTGACCGTGTACTCGGCGATGTTGCCGAGATCCGCGTGGTCCTGGCCCGGGATCACCGCACCCTCGATGAAATGCCCATGCGAGGCGCCGGCCGTCCGGCTCCGCGCGCCGATCCTGCCCGGCTGCCGGCCGGCGTCAAGGCCGGATCGCGGGACCGGCTCCGGCACGATCGACCGGGTCCGTGCGAACGAAGGAGCAACCCTGTGGCCGGCGAGCGGGAACAACCATCGCCCGCGGCCGTTCGTAGAAGGTGAGCCGGCCGATGCGGCAACATCGTTCGAGGTCGACGCATGCATGACCGGGCAGATGCATTCAAGCGGGTGCTCAAAGTCGTGGGCAGCCTGCTTCCGGGAGAGAGGCTCAAGACGGCGACCTATCTGAACTGCATCGCCGCGCCGCGCAAGTTCGTGCGGAAATCGATCGGCGGCTTCTATCGCATGGACCACATCTACGGCATTTGCAGGGAGTTCGGCCGGCTCTACGAAGGCAAGTTCTCGATCCTCGAGTTCGGCGTCGCCGACGGCTACTCCTTCACCAAGAAACTCTACGCCACCCGCTACCTGGAGATGGAGGATCAGGTGATTGTCCACGGCTTCGACACCTTCGAGGGGCTGCCCGAGAACCGTGATCGGGCCGACCGCGCCCTGGTGGAAGGGGAGGAATGGATCGAAGGCCAATATCACGGCCGCTACGAGGATCTGTTCTCCTACTGCGCCAGCCGGTACTCGAATTTCCGGCTCCACAAAGGGCTTTTCCAGGACACGCTGACCGATGGGCTGCTCGCCGAGTTCGAGGAGCATCTGCCCATACTGATCTGGATCGACTGCGACTATTATTCCTCGACCCGACAGGTGTTCGAGAGGCTCACTCCCTACATCCCGAGCGGGTGTGTCATCTACTTCGATGACATCAACCACAACTTCGGCTCGCGTTTCACCGGCGAGATGCGTGCGGTCTGGGAGATCAATCGCGGCGCGCTCGGCGACCGAGTGGAGCTGGTGCCGGACTACGAGTTGAGCTGCGATACCAACCGCGTCTATCGGTTCGTCAACCTCGAGGCCAGGGTGCAGCACCGGCGGCGTCCGCGGCCTGCCGCTGACCCGGTGCGCTACCGCCGCGACGACTCGCCGTTCCCGTAGGACCGCGGGACCCGACAAGCCCGCGGCAGCGGCTACAGGTGGCCTTCCTGGATCAGCGCCTCGGCGATCTGCACGGCGTTGAGCGCGGCGCCCTTCCTCAGGTTGTCCGACACCACCCACATGGAGAGGCCGTTCGGCACCGTCGGATCCTTACGCACGCGCGAAACGAACACCGCGTACTCGCCGACGCACTCGACCGGCGTCACGTACTCACCCGCGTCCGGCCGATCGACCAGCAGCACGCCCTCGAAGTCCTGGAGCGCCTCGCGCGCCTCCTCGACGCCGATTTCGTGCTCGAACTCGACGTTGATGGCGAGCGAGTGGCCGACGAACACCGGGCAGCGCACGCAGGTCGCCGCGACCTCGATCGCCGGGTCCAGAATCTTCTTGGTCTCGACCGCCATCTTCCACTCCTCCTTGGATGAGCCGTCGTCCAGGAAGACGTCGATTTGCGGGATCAGGTTGAAGGCGATCTGCTTGGGAAGGATCCTGGGCTCGGGCGTCCTGGTCTCGTAGATGCCCTTGGTCTGGTCGAACAGCTCGTCCATCGCCTCGCGGCCGGCGCCCGAGACCGACTGGTAGGTGGCGACCACCACCCGCTTGACGATCGCGAGGTCGTGCAGGGGCTTGAGCGCCACGACCATCTGGATGGTCGAGCAGTTGGGGTTGGCGACGATGTTGCGCTCCCGAAAGCCTTCCAGCGCCTCCGGGTTGACCTCGGGCACGACGAGCGGCACGTCCGGGTCCATTCGGAACTGCGAGGTGTTGTCGATCACGACGCAGCCGGCGGCCGCGGCCTTGGGCGCGAACGCCTTGGAGACGGCAGCGCCGGGCGAGAACAGGCCGATGTCGGTGCCCTCGAAGTCGAAATCCTCGAGCGCCCTGACCTTGAGCGTGGCCTTGTCGCCGAAGCTCACCTCGCGGCCGGCCGAGGCCTTCGAGGCGAGCGCGACCACCTCGTCGGCTGGAAAGTCGCGCTCCGCGAGAATGTTCAGCATCTCGCCGCCGACCGCGCCGGTCGCGCCGACGACCGCTATCCTGTAACCCATGATCGCGAATCCCGCCTGTGACCACGCGAAGGTTGGCGATCGCATAGCCTGCGTCAAGCCCAGAGGTACTCGGCGCGGGGCCAGGAGGATGCCGATTCTCACGAGCCCGATCGCGCAGCTCGATCGGCGAGCAGTGGCTGAGGAAGACATGACGGTGGCAGCGCAATCGGCGAGCGATGACTGACGAAGGGACGACCGGACGGCTCGATCGGCTGGTGGCTGGCAGATGATCCTTCGGATCTCCGCCGAGAATGCCCGTCGCCTGGTCCTTCACCTGCAGGGGCTGAGCGGTCCGCCGCCGGGCCGTCTGTCGGCCGGGCGGCTGCTCGAGCTGATCGAGCGGATCGGCTTCGTGCAGGTGGACAGCATCAGCACGGTCGAGCGCGCCCATCACATGATCCTGCTCCCGCGCAGCCGGGGCTACCGGCCCGAGCTGCTGCGCCGGCTGCTCGAGGCCGAGGCGCGCCTCTTCGAGCACTGGACCGACCGGATCGCCGCGATCCTGCCGATGCGCTTCTATCCCTACTGGACGATTCGCTTCGAACGCGAGCGGAGCGCAATCGAGCAACGGTTCCGGCGTTGGCACGGCGAGGCCTTCCTCGAGGACGTCGACCGGCTGCTCCGGCAGATCCGCGAGCGCGGCCCGGTCATGGCGCGCGATCTCGCCCCGGAGCAGGGGCGCCCCGCCGGCGGCTGGTGGAGCTGGCATGCCGGCAAGACCGCGCTCGAGTTCCTCTGGCGCACCGGCCGCCTCGCGATCTCCCGACGAGCGGGCTTCCAGAAGGTCTACGACCTCCCCGAGCGGGTGATCCCCTATGAGGTGCGCATGGACCGGCCCTCGCACGATGCGTTCGTCGATTGGGCCTGCCGGGCGGCGCTCGAGCGCCTGGGCTTCGCGAGTCCGAGCGAGATCGCACGCTTTTTCGGCCTCCTGACGATCGAGGAGGTGCGAGCGTGGTGCATGCGCCGTCTGGGCGACGGGGTCGTGCACGCAAGCGTCGGGACGAACGACGGCGGCGCGAGAACGCTCTTCGCGCGCGGCGACATCGAAGCGCTTTTGCAGGCCACGCCCGAGCCACAAGGACGGGTGAGGGCGCTGAACCCGTTCGACCCGATTTTGCGCGACCGCGAGCGGGCCAGCCGGCTGTTCGGCTTCGACTATCGCATCGAGGTGTTCGTCCCGGCGGCGCGCCGCCGCTACGGCTACTACGTGTTCCCGCTGCTCGAGCGTGACCGTTTCATCGGACGGATCGACATGAAGGCGAGCCGCGATCGCGCCACCCTCGAGGTCCTGGGTCTTTGGATGGAGCCCGGGCGCCGGCTCACGGCGGCGCGCCGCGCCCGGCTCGAGGCCGAGCTGGATCGCATCCGGCGGTTCGCCGGCCTCGATGCCGTCCGTTTCGCCGACGATTCTCTCCGGCGCGATGGTTGAGCGGTTCGGGAACCAGGAGGTGCGCGTCAGGCTCCAGCTGTACACGCGATCACGACGGCGGTGGGTGAGGTGCTGAAGCCGCCTGCACCGCCCACAGGTTCGGCCGCAGCCGGTCACTTCCCGAGGATGGCTGCGCCTTAATGGCGGCGGTGGCGCGCCCGACCGGTCAGCCGCCTTCGCTCTCGGCCTTGAGATAGGCGATGATCTTCACGCGGTCCTCGGCCGAGGCGACACCGGGGTAAGGCTTCATCCGGTGGCCCGGAACCACGGCGTCCGGGTTCTCCATGAAGCGATCGAGGGTCTCCTCGTCCCAGACGACATCGGCGTCGGCCATGGCCGAGGAGTAGGCGAAGCCCTGCGTCGCCCCGGCCTCGCGCCCGATGATGCCGTGCAGGCTCGGGCCGAGCCGATGGTCGCCCTCGTCGGTCACGTGGCAGGTGCGGCAGTTGTTGTTGAACGCGAGCTGCCCTTCCTCGGCACCCGCATCATCCTGGGCGATGGCTACACCGCACAGCAGCGACAGGCTTGCAGCCAAGGGCAGAACCATCGTTCGGGCGTGAACCATCGAAACGTCCCCGTGCATACTTGATCCGCGGCAATTCAACACACGAGGACGCTGGACGTTCCGCCGATGCGGCGCTCAGGCCGCCGGCGCGTCAGCGATGACGTCTTCTGATGACAGCGGGCAGAGGCTAGCGCGCCCCGGCTACCCGCCTTCGCTCTCGGCCTTGAGGTGGGCGATGATCTTGGCACGTTCCTCGGCCGAGGGAACACCGGGATAAGGCTTCATCCGGTTGCCGGGAACCACGGCATCCGGGTTCTCGATATAGGCATCGAGCGTCTGCTCGTCCCAGACGATGTCGGCATTCTTCATGGCCGAGGAATAGGCGAAGCCGGACGACGAGCCGGCTTCTCGCCCGAAGACGTCGTGCAGGCTCGGGCCGAGCCGATTGTCGCCCTCTTTGGTCACGTGGCACCTGCGGCAGTTGTTGTTGAACGCCAGCTTCCCCTCCTCGGCATCCGCGCTCTCCTGGGCGGCGGTCACGCCGGACAGGAGCGACAGGCCGGTGGCCAGGGGCAGGATCATCGTTCTGAGGCTTGTCATCGTTACTCCCTGTGCAGACATCGATCTCGCGGATCAAACAGGCCGCGATGCGGAATGTTCCGCCGGTGCGGCGGGTGGCCTCACCCGGGCTACGCGGCGGCCTTGTCGAGCTCGCGCACGATCGACTCGCCCATGGTCGAGGTCGACACCTTGGCCATGCCAGGTTGCATGATGTCGGCGGTCCGCAAGCCGCTCGCCAGCACTTTGCCGATCGCACCGTCGAGGAGGTCGGCGGCGTCGTCGCGCTCGAACGAGTAGCGCAGCATCATTGAGAAGCTCTGCAGCATGGCGATCGGGTTGGCGGCGTTCTGCCCCGCGATGTCGGGCGCAGTGCCGTGCACTGGCTCGTACATCGCCTTGCGCCTCCCGTCCGGACCCGGCGCACCGAGCGACGCCGACGGCAGCATGCCGAGCGAGCCGGTGAGCATCGCCGCGCAGTCGGAGAGCAGGTCGCCGAACAGATTGTCGGTGACGATCACGTCGAACTGCTTGGGCTGGCGGACCAGCTGCATGGCGCAGTTGTCGGCGTACATGTGGATGAGCTCGACTTCCGGAAACTCCTCATCGCGCAGCTTCTGCACCTCCTCGCGCCACAGCACCCCGGATTCCATGACGTTGGCCTTCTCGACCGAGCAGGCGCGGCCCTGGCGCTTGCTCGCGAGCTCGAACCCGACCCGGCCGACTCGGCGGATCTCGCTGGTCGTGTAGACCTGGGTGTTGATGCCACGCCGCTCGCCGTCCGGCAGGGTCTCGATGCCGCGCGGCTCCCCGAAATAGATGCCGCCAGTGAGCTCGCGAAGGATCATGATGTCGAGGCCCTTGACCAGCTCCGGCTTGAGCGAGGAGCTGTCGACCAGGGCATCGAACACCTTGGCCGGCCGGAGGTTGGCGAACAGGCCGAGCTCCTTGCGCAGGCGCAGGAGGCCGCGCTCGGGCTTCTGATCGAACGGCAGGGCGTCGTATCTCGGCCCGCCGACGGCGCCGAACAGGACGGCATCGCTGGCCAGCGCCTTCTCCATGGTCGCGTCGGTCAGCGGGACGCCATGGCGATCGAAAGCGGTGCCGCCGACCAGATCCTCCTCGGTCTCGAAGGCGATACGCTGGCGCCTGGCGAACCAGTCCATGACGCGGCGGCACTCGCGCATGATCTCAGGGCCGATCCCGTCGCCTGGCAGGAGCAGGACGCGGCCGAGCGGGGCTGGGTCGTTGCGCAGCATCGCCATCACGCCACCTCGCGATGCAGCCAGGGTTGGGCGGTGCGCTGGCCGCGCTCGAAGTCGTCGATGCGCCCGGCCTTCTGCATCGTCAGGCCGATGTCGTCGAGACCCTCGAGCAGGCAGTGCCTGCCGTGCGGGTCGACCTCGAAGGTGAAAACCTCGTTGCCGGTCGGGCGACGGATCTCCTGCTTCTCGAGGTCGATCGTGAAGCTCGGATCCTCCGCTTCGGAGGCTTCGCGCAGCAGGACGTCCACCTGCTCCTGCGGCAGGACCACTGGCAGGATGCCGTTCTTGAAGCAGTTGTTGAAGAAGATGTCGGCGAAGGAGGGCGCGATCACGCAGCGGATGCCGAAGTCGAGCAACGCCCAGGGCGCATGCTCGCGCGAGCTGCCGCAGCCGAAGTTCTCCCCGGTGATCAGAATCTCTGCGCGCCGCCAAGGCTCGTGGTTGAGCACGAATTCCGGCCGTTCGCGACCTCCGTCGTCGTACCGCAAGGTCTCGAACAGGCCGACGCCGAGGCCGGTGCGCTTTATGGTCTTGAGCCACTTCGCCGGGATGATCTTGTCGGTATCCACGTTGACCATCGGCAGTGGCGCCGCGATCCCGGTAAGCGTCACGAACGGCTGCATGCCTCGCCCCTTTTTCCCGCATGATTTCCGCTTCGCGCCCTTTATGCCCGCAGCGCAGACTGACTTCCAGTCCTTCGGGCGGGGCGAAGCGCAGAGGCCAAAGGGGCGCGCCAAACGATTGCGAGTCGATACCGTCGGACGCACTATGATTGGATCCACCGCTCCGGCGGTCGGACAACTCAGGGAGGGCAGCCATGAACATCAACACGGCACTCGTCGCCGGATTGCTGGGCGGCGCGTTGACACTGGCCGCTGCGTCCGACGCATCCGCCCAGGCTTCGCTCGAGGCCGGCAATCCGATCGAGGGGGCGATCGATTTCCACGTCCATTCGGCGCCCGATGCCTTTGCGCGCAATATCTCCGACATCGATGTCGCCGAGCTCGCCGCCCGGCGCGGAATGCGTGCGATCGTGCTCAAGAACCACATCACCATGACCGCGGACCGCGCGGCGCTGGTCCAACAGGTCGTTCCGGATATCGAGGTGTTCGGCGGCGTGGTGCTGAACAAGGCGGTGGGCGGGCTCAACCCGGCCGCCGTCGAGGTCATGGCCAACATGTCGGGGAGCCGCGGCAAAGTGGTATGGCTGCCGACCCGTGACGCCCAGCACGACATCGCCACGTTTCACAAGCCCGGCGAAGGCATCCGGGTTGTGGAGAACGGGCAGGTTACGCCCGAGACCGAGGCGGTATTGGCGAACGTCAAGGAGTTCGATCTGGTGCTGCAGACCGGTCACGTCTCACCCGAGGAGACGCTGGCCGTGATCAGCAAGGCCAAGGAAATGGGGATCGACAAGATTGCCGTGACCCACGCCATGGCCGACGTGCCCGGGCTGTCGATCGAGCAGATGAAGCGGGCGGCGGCCGACGGCGCCGTTCTCGAGCTCGACTTCCTCAACCACCTGATGGGACCGGACGCCCACTTGGAGTGGATGCAGGAATGGAGCCGGATCTCGATCAGCGAGATGGCGGACGCCATCAAGGAGGTGGGCGCCGACCACTTCATCCTCGCGACCGACCTCGGGCAGAGCGGCAACCCAATTCACCCGGACGGCTACGAGACGCTGGTCCGGGGGCTCGAGGCGGAGGGCATTTCGCGCGCCGACATCGAGAAGATGATGAAGGACAACCCGGCGAGGCTGCTCGGGCTCGACGGCACGAGCTGAGACGGCGGCTCGTGCTCAGGTCGAGCCGCCGGGCGAGCGCGCCCTCGATCGCGCCGACGCCGACCAGCGCCACATTCAGCTCAGGCCGTTGCTCGGGTTGCGGGCTCATGTCGCCACCTGTCGCATGACCGTCGGCGCCGTGCGATCCAAAGGGATGCGAGGCTTTCGGATGGTGTGGCAGCATGGGTTGGTGTATTTTCGTTCCCAACAAAATTGGGGGAGACACGACGATGGCGACCTGGACACCTGATCCGACATTCTATCCGTCGCCGCGCATGGCGATGAAGGCACCCGCCGAGAAGCTGGCCTACGTCGCGCAGTTCGATCCGGAGCGCAAGCGCCC
>Ga0299913_10000617_pt1 | contig 23312 bp, 33 predicted proteins | sample RVTome_9_FD_201360 | JGI IMG/M metagenome (GOLD analysis project Ga0299913, IMG submission 201360) | Soil microbial communities from uranium-contaminated site in the Upper Colorado River Basin, Wyoming, United States - RVT155D38 (version 2) ... | reverse complement strand
AGGGTCGGCTCGTCGGTGACGGAGAGGCCGAGGGCGTCGAAGGTGTCGCGCACGTAGGCCCCGAGCCGGTCGGTCTGCGCGAGGGCGAGCGGGTCGGCCTTCACGCTCTCCTCGATGACGCGCACGGCCCGGGCGACGTAGCCCCAGTTGGGCCGCGGCGCCGTGGCGGCGTGCCGGGCCCGGGCGACCCCGGCGGCCCAGCCGGCGAGGAACTCCTCGGCGAGGGAGCGGCGGGGCTCCTCGGCCTCGGCGCGCTCGAGGCCCCGGGCGATCGCGGCGAGGGCCTCGCTCACGGGGGCGCCCGACGCGGCGCCGGCGGGGTAGCGGGCGGAGAAGAGCAGAGCGCGGGCCTGCTCGTCGGTGAGCTCGACGGTCATCGGTTCCCCCAGTTCTCGCACGTGGCGTGGTGTGGCATCCATCTTGTCCCGTCGTCGTCGCCGGCGAGCTCGAGGGGGACGGTCGCGCCCTTCCCGAGGACGTGGGCGGTCTCGCCGAGGAGGAGCACGTTCCCGGCGGGGTCCGGTTCGGCGTCGAGAGGGATCGGGCGGTCGTTCGTGGTGCGGGCCCAGCGGATCGAGGCCCCGCACGAGCGGCAGGTGTTCATGCGAGCCCCCGGGCCTTGAGGAAGCGGAGGGCCTGCGCGACGGAGCACGCGCACGTCTTCGGGTCGGTGCATCGCCAGACGAGCTCGGGCGTGTCGACGAAGAGCCGGCGGAGGAGCTCGGCGGCCTGCGCCTCGGCCATGATCGAGGCGGCCCAGGCGCCGGCGAGGCTCTCGACGGAGGGCCAGCCGGTCGCGTGTAGGTCGGCGAGCTCGCGACGGGCCTCGAGGCCCAGCATGATCTCCCCGGGGATCTCGAGCGCGAGCCGGTGGGCGTCGCGCACGGTGCGCCAGAGGGTGCGGAGCCGGTTCACGATGCGCCTCCCCGCTCGAGGGCGAGGTCCTCGACGAAGCCGACGAGGGTCGCGCAGAGCCCGGAGCCGGGGACCTCGTCGAGGGAGCCGACGGGGGTCCCGGCCTCGCGGCCGAGCCGGTTCGCCTCTTTCACGAGCTCGGAGACCTTCACGGCCCGATCCTTGAGGAAGGCGCGCCATCGGTCGGCGTCCCACTCCTCGGGGTCGACGGTCGGGGTGCGGCGCCGGCGGGGCCCGGTAGACGTCCCCGGGGCCGGCGACGCGTCCCCGCCGGCGTGGTCCTCGCCGGCGCCGGTGGCCACGGTAGCGGCCTCGGGGATGAGGCTCGCGACGAGCTCGGCGCCCTCGAGGCCCTCGAGGACCGCGGTGATCTGCTCGGCGGTGAGGTCCTTCGTGCTCTCGAGGTCCTCGTCGAGGTCGAGGATCGCGGCGCAGACCTCGAGCTTCCGGGTCCGGTCCTTCACGCCGAGCTCGCCGAGGCGGATCGCGACGACCTGCGGGCCGGTGTAGCTCGGGCCCCGGAGGTCCTGGTCCGGGCCTTCGTACTCGTCGGGCTCGTCGACGATCTCGGCGTCGACGACGTCGTCGGGCGCCTCGGGGGGCTCGAGGTCGGGCTCGGCGGCCGCCGGCGCCTCCTCGGGCTCGTCCTCGACGATCTCGGCGTCGGTGATCTCGTCGTCGGGGTCGGGGAGGTCGGGGACCTCGCCGCGGTCCTGGTCGACGGGGTCGGGCTCGGTCTTCGCCGGCGCATCGCTCCCGCGGGTCGCGGTCTTCCGGGCCCGGGCCTTCGGGCGGGCGGGCGCAGCTGGCGCGCCGTCGCCCTGCTCGGCGACGACCTCGAGCATGGCGTCCTCGGGGGTGTCGCCGTCGGCGAGCTCCTCGAGGGTGTAGGAGAGCCCGGCGAGGACGTCGGGGAAGACGGCGCGGCAGAGCTTCGCGGTCGCCCGGGCGAGGAGCATCGCGTCGGGGTACTTCTTCCAGTTGTCCTTCCCGAGGAGCCCGGCCCGCTTGCCGTCGTCGAGGGTCCACGTGACCCGGGTCTCCCGGGTGGAGTCGCGGCGCTTGCCGGCGACGATGCACCGCGTCGACGAGCTCTCCTCGATCCAGAGCTCGTGGCCATGTTGGAAGACGAGGGCGCGCATGAGCTCGGCGGCCATGCCCGGGCGCCCGTCGACGACGTGGATCTTGGAGAGGGCCTGCATCTCGCCGACCCCGGCCTCTCGCCCGTAGAGCATGGCGGCCATGACGGCCTCGGGCTTGCCCCGGAGGCCCTTCGGGACGAACTCGGTCGCCGCGATGCGCTGCGCGAGGGTCCACGCCTTCGGGGCGAGCTCGATCGAGCTCCCGGCCCGGGCGGGGTCTTCGTACTTCTCGATGTCGGTCACGTGGTCTCCTGGTCTTCTTCGTGGTCACGGGTGGGCGGGGGGAGGGAGTCGCTCTTCACGGTGGCGGCCGGGCCCTCTCGGAAGTCGAGCCAGTCGCCGACCTGCTTCGCGTAGAGGAACGTGCGGAAGGCCCGGTCGCTCGGGTCCTGGCGCACGTCGAAGCGGTAGACGTCGAAGCCGTCGGCGCGAACCCAGACGGCCCCGAACCAGTCGACCTCGGGGATCGGGACCTCGTCGTCGCCCTCGAGCATGGTCTCGGCGTTGCCGTAGGCGGCGACCTGTAGGGCGGTCTCGGCGAAGATCCCGGACCTCGAGGTCTTGAGGTCGAGGAGGCCGACGCCGATCGGCTCGCCGGCCCACGGGGTCTCGTCGGGCCACTCCCCGGGGAATCGGGCGATGAGGTCGGTCTTCCCCATGTAGCGCCACTTCCGGGAGACCATGACGCGCTCGAGGAGCGCCTCGGTCGGGTCCCACTCCTCGAGGAAGCGGAGGTAGCTCGCGACGTGCCCCTCGAGGCCCTCGGGGACGTCGACCTCCTCGCCGCGGGCCAGGCGCTCGCCGAGCTTGTGGACCTCGGTCCCCTTCGCCGACGCCTCCCCGCTGTCCCGGTAGCGGATCGAGCTCAGGATCTTCGCGATCGCCAGGCGGGGGAGGGTCTCGCTCTCGTCGACCTTCACGGCGTGGTGCCCCCTCGAGGCGTTCCACTCGAGGAGATCGCGGACGAGCTCGTCGGCGACGATGCGGGTCTTCCCCTCGGCGTTGCGTGCCACGCCGAGGCGGTTCGCGACGAAGTCGGCGGGGACGTTCGAGGCCCAGTTGATCAGCCCGGGCTTCGGGATCCCGTTCGAGAGGATCGTCGTCACGCCGGGGACCTTCACCCCGTCGAGGTAGTAGCTATGCCCGTTGCCGGCGCGCTGGATCCTGGTCGGGTTCTTCGGCTTCCGGGCCATCAGCGGAGACTTCCCGGAACGAGCCCGTGCACGATCGAGCGGAGGAAGAGGACCTCGTCGTCGGCCCGGTCGAGGAGGGTCGCCCGCTCGCCGGCGGTGCGCTGCCAGTCGTCGCGCTCGAAGTCGGCCCGGTCGGCGTCCATCCGGGCCTCGGCGAGCTCCTCGCGGAGGTCCTCGATCTGCGCTTCGAGGGCGGCGATCGTCTTCCTAGGCATCGTCGGCCTCCTCGTCGGCGATGCTCACGGCGACCCCGTTCGCGGTGAGGAGCTCGAGCGCCTCGTCGTCGTCGATGGCCACCACGATCTCGAGGTCGCCGTCGGCGGTCGGGCGGGCGGCGACGACGGTCCCGACGTCGCGGCCGAACATGCTCAGAGGGAGGCCCTCGGTGATGGCCAGCACGGCGCCGGGCTCGAGGACCTCGTCGTTCTCGAGCGGGTAGACGATCGTCGCCCGGGTGCGCGCCTGGTAGGCGTCGGCGGCGACCTCGAGGGTCGGGAAACACTTCCCCCGGAGCCAGACGACGAAGGCCCGGTAGCCGTCGTTCCCGGCGGCCTCGTGACGTTCCACGCCCAGCCACCACTCGGCCTCGGTGCCGACCTCGAAGAGCACGCCCCCGCAATGCGGACAGGCGGGGAGCCCGGTCGGCGTGGTGCCGACCTTGTCGATCGAGTCCCACCACGCGCAGCGGGCCCCGTAGACGATCCGGGTGTCAGGCATCAGAAGGGCTCCTGCTCGTCGCCGGGGATGGGCAGCTGCGCCTCGTGGGCGAGGGTGCGGAGCCAGTCGGGCGGCTCGGTCTTCCGGCGCCGGTGGCGGGCGAGGAGCTCGCCGACGGCCTCGCGGGCGGTCTTCATGGCGCCCATCCACTTGTCCTCGCTCTGGCGGTGGGCGCGGTGCAGCTGGTCGCGGTGCTCCTCGAGCTCGGCGATCGCCCGCTCGAAGTAGCGGGTCGCTTCGTAGCTCTGGTCCTCGAGGGGCTCGAGGGCCTCGGCGAGGGCGAGGTAGGTCGCCCGGCCGAAGAGGGGCTCCACGCTTTGCAGGATCGCCCGGTAGCGGCGCCCGGCCTCCTCGGCGCGGCGTGCGGCCTCTCGAGCGGCGTCGAGGTCGCCGACGGGGACCATCGCGCCGTGCGGGTGCGGGATCCGGGCCATCCCCGGGTTCGCTCGCCGGCGGAGGTCTTCGCTCGTGGTGGGCATCAGAAGGCCTCCCCATCGTCGTCGGGCCCGTCCGCCATCGCCTGCTCGGCCTCGAGCTCGGCCACGCGGGCATGGAGGGCGTCGAGGAGCGAGCTCCGGGGCTTGAGCCCCCGACCGCGGCCACGCTTCTCGGCCTCGACGAGGCGCCGGGCCTGGCGGAGGTCGCCGATGTGATCGAGCTCGGGGACGATCTCGGTGATCTTCCGGTCGATGAGGGCGAAGTCGACGTCGTCGGGCTCGTCGAGCTCGGCGGCCAGCTTCGCCGCGGCGCCGGGGAAGTCGACGACGTCGGCGCCCTGGTCCTCGTCGTCGTCGGTCTCCTCGGGGAGCTCCGGGGAGGCCATCGGCTCGAGGCCCTCGTCGAAGTCCTCGACGGTGTCGCCGTCCTCGATGTCCTCGAGGTCGTCGACCTCCTCGCCGGCGATCTCCCAATCGTCGAGCGGGGCCTCCTCGTCGACCTCCTGGCCGATCGGCTCGCCGTCGACGTCGTCGGGGGTCGTGCGGCCCTCGGCGCGGGCCTCCTCGGCGGCCTGCTCCTCCTCGAGCTCGAGGAGGCGGGCGTCCTCCTGCTCCGGGGTCCACTCCGCGACGGTCTCGCCGGTCTCGGCGTGCAGGAGCTTCTCGACGTACACGTAGGCGGCGGGGCCCTCGCCGGGGGCGTCGAACTTCTCGCCGGCGGTCGGCCGGGGTGCGCCGGCGTCGAAGTCATCGGGCCAGAGCTCGCGAGCGCCGTCGGAGTAGAGCACGACGACCGGGGTTGCATCGTCGTCGAGCATCGCCCGGACGGGGTCGAGGCCGGCGAGCTCGGCGAGCTCGCTCGGGGTGAGCGCGACCCCGCTCGCGTCGGTCACGCCGGCGGTGCCGAGGTCGGGGAGGGGCTCGCGCCCGCTCTTCGCGTCGTCGGCGGTGCGGTAGGCGTTGCGCACGGCGGAGAGGAGCCGGGCGCCGGGGTCGCCCTGGACCTCGAAGAAGTCGACGACCTTGTGCTTCTCGGCGTACACGAGCCCGTCGTCGGTCTCCTCGTGCCCGGCGGTCTTCACCTTGAGCTCGATCACGGCGACGACGCGGTCGCCGATGCTGTGCGGGCGGCTGATCCTGTTCCCGGCGCCGTTGACGCTGGTCTTCATCCCGACGGGTTGGCGCCCGTGGTACTCGGGGAGCTCGAGGCTCGGAAGGCTCGGCTGGTGGACGACGTCGACGTCGGTCGGGTCGCGGGGGTCTTCGGCCACGGGGGCCCCTTTCGGTGGTCTTCGGGTGCGGTTACAGGCGCGAGAGTTGCTCGGCCCGCTGCGCGGAGACCCCGAGGAGATCGCCGACCTCTGCCCACGTGCGACGGGTCTCGCCGTCGCCGCGGAGGTCGCGGATCGCCTGCCCCTTGAGGCGCCGAAGATCGGCGCCCATGCTCTCGAGCTCTACGCCGGCCTTCTCGATCGCCTCGAGGCGGGCCAGCGGCTCCGCTATCTGCTCGAGGTCTCGAAGGGTGGTGGCGATCGTCACGGGTTGCACTCCGGGGGCTTCGTCGGTCACTGCGCGGGGTGGAACGTACGCCCGATCGCGGGAAACTTCAAGACGGGTCTTTAGTTTTCTCGCCGGCGCGCCGATACTGGTCCCGTGACCACGCACCCAGAGACCACGACCACCCAGGCGACGCTTGTCGATCGCCGCGACCATCGCCGGCCCGGCCGGCGCCCCGAGGACCTCGCCCGTCCCCAGGTTCCCGCCCTGCTCTACGGCGAGCTCCTCCGGACCTTGAACGAGGCCGAGGCCCGGTACCTGCGGGCGATCCGGAACCCGCGCCCCGAGCTCGCCGCGTCGTCGGTGAACTTGATCCGGGTCGAACTGAACGCGAAGGCCGAGGGCCTCGCCGAGGCGCTGGCCATCGTCGCCCGCTCCGCCGGCCTCGAGGACGACGTCGTCGCGATCCGCCGGAAGGCCCAGGAAGCGGCCGAGGAGTCGACGGCGCGCCAGCTGCGGGGCGTCGACCGCGCCCGGGCCGGGCTCGAGCTCCGCGGTTAGAAGCTCTGTGTGGCCCTCTACGGGCCGCGGGGAGCTCTGCGCCCGACGGTGCAGAGCTCCCCGTCCTCGTCGACGAGGCGCCTACGTGGCGGCCAGAGCGAGCGGATCCCGGCGTGCTGGCAGAGTTGCCGGCGTTTCGGCGCCGAGGCGGGTCGCCGCGGCCCCCTTGAGGAGCGCCAGGAGGGCGGGGATCCCCGCCATCGCCGCGGCGGACAGGATGCCCACGTCGAGGCGGAAGACCGGGAGCGCGACGAGGAAGCCGAGGAAGCCGGCCACGTAGGTCTTCGCGATCCGGAGCACGAGGTCGAAGTAGAAGGGGAGCCCGGCGGGGATCTCCGCGGCGCGGATGGCGTTCATCGCGAACGTGACCGCGGCGGGGATCGCTGCCATCCCGGCGGCGGTCGCCGTCGAGATGTCGATCGACGGCCCGACGAGGAGCAGAGCGGCGAAGGCCTCGACGTAGGTCCAGACCACGCGCTCGAGGAAGCCGAGCACGGCGGCGAGTAGGTGGGCGGTGTCCATGAGGTCAGTCCTCCGGGTTGTCGGGGTCCACGTCGAGCTCGAGCGGGTTCGTCCAGTGTTCCCGACCGGGCCACCCCGGCGGGGGGACGGGCGGATCCTCGGCGCGTCGGCCGAAGGGGCGGATTCCGGTCGCCTCCTCGAGATGGTCGAAGGGGTCCCAGCCCGGGGGGAAGCCGAGCTCGCGGCGGAGGAGCTCGAGGACCATGCGCAGAGCTTGGAAGTCCTCGCGGGCGCCGCGGAGGAGATCGCGGCACTCCTCGCACTCGATCTGCGCGGTCCGGAAGCGTTCGGCGGCCCCCTCGAGCGCGTCCTCGAGCTCGCTCACGCGGGCCCGAAGGTGGGCGACGAACTCGTCGTAGCCCTCGAAGAGCGCGGCCTTCTCCTGGACCTTCGCCCCGGTCTTCTGCGCCCGAGCGGCCAGCCACGCCGAGAGGGCGGTGCCGGCGAGGGCGACGAGAGAGACGACGATCGCGCCGACATTCACGAGCACGCCCGATCGTGGTACTCGGTCTCCCGAATCATCTCCTCGACGGGGTTCGTGAAGGCCATCCCCGAGACGATGAGGTCCTTCGCGGCGAAGACGGCGAAGGCGATCGGGACGAGCGAGGTCGCGAGCGGGGGCTGGTTGGCGATGGCCAGGATCGAGCCCCCGGCGAATGCAAGGGAGGTCCCGACGGACACGGCGAGGAGCGAGCGGATCCCGATCTCTCGAGGCCAGACGAGGGCGCCGATGCCGAGGATCCCGAGGCCGGCGAAGATGCCGGCCCACGTATGGACGGCGGCGACCTCGAAGACGTAGCGGAACGAGGGGGAGCTCCCGAGCCGGTACTCGTCCTCGGCGAACGCGAACGCGAAGCCCAGGTGGCGGAAGGCGAAGATGCCGACGTAGGCGCGCACGCGCCAGCTGATCGGCTCCCGTCCCCCTGCTCGAGCTCGCCCGAGGGCCCGGGTCAGAACTCGATGAGAGCGCGCCACGTCGACGGGCCTGCGATCCGGTCGGCCTTCGTGCTCCCGATGTTCTTCCCGAAGTAGAGGAGGGCGTTCTGCCCGACCTCGAGGGCCTCGGCGGTCCCCTTGCCGGCGATGCCGTCGGGGGCGCCGTTGGCGGCGACGAGGCCGGGGATCATGTCGGCCCGGCCGATGAAGGCCAGGAGCGGCAGGAGGAGCGCCTGCAGGTTGTCCACGTGCCGGCCCCGGACGGGCGAGGCGTGCGCGTTGCGGAGGTCGAGGGTATCCATGCGGTACTCCGTGCTCGAGGTCGGGGGAGGGGTCGGGGTGGGCGCCGGCGGGAGCCCTGCGGCTCCTCGAGCGTGAGCGGCGGCGAGCTCGTCGATCCGGCCCATCGCGGCGTAGGCGTGGCGGCCGGGGCAGGAGGTCGCCCGGACGTCCCGGTGGCCCCCCTTGAGCTTGGCGGCCTTCCACCATCCCCGGAGGAAGCCGTGGGCGAGGAGCCAGCCGGCGGCGTCGAGCATGGCGTCCGTCGGCCGGTTCGCTTCGTAGTTCCCGACGAAGCAAATCGCCCGGCCGGCGCTGTTGCGCCCGTAGGTGTGCGAGCCCCGCCGGTCGACCCCGTGCCCCTCGAAGATGAGCCCCGCCGGGGTGATCGCGAACGTGTAGGAGATCCCCCGCCCGAAGCGTTGCTCGCCGATCCTCTCGAGGGTCCGGACCGCGGCGTGGTCGTCGTCGAAGGGTGGGACGAGGTCGGGGGCGATCGTGACGGAGTGATGGAGCCAGACCTCGGAGGCGGGGAGCGGGGCCGGCCCTGCTCCCCGATCGTGGATGGCGCCCCACTCTGCGCGGGGGATGATCCGGTAGCTCACGCCCCGAAGGGTACGGGGTGCGCGCCAGCTGCGCCGCGGACCTAGCGGAAGCGGACGATGACGTCGAGGTCCTCGGCGCCGGTGCCGGCGGTGACGACGGCGACGGTCAGGAGGTCCTGGTCGGCGGCGAAGGGGCTCGAGAGCGTGAAGCGTTTCACGGTCTCGTCGGGGCCGAGGGAGAGGCCGGCGCCGATCGCCGCGCCGTTCTTCCGGACCTCGATCGTCGTCGTCGAGGCGCCGGCGGTGCCGAGGAGGGCGACGACGTCGACGGCCCGCGTCAGGAAGCGGGGGGTCCACGGCGGGGACTCTTTCACGAAGACGCCCCCGTCGATGACAAAGGGGAGCCCGTGATCGCGGGCGCCCCGCTCGAGCTCGCCGAGCCGACGCTCGAGGGCGAGGACCCGGTGCTTGAGGCGCCCGATCTCGCGCTCGATCTCCGGGGGCAGGAGGCCCTTCGTCATGGCGTGAGGCTCCGGAGGTTGAGGACGAGGTCGAGGCTCTCGTCGGGGTTGATCGTGAGGCGCTGGATCCGGTAGGTCGCCTCGAGCGAGAAGACCCCGCGGCGGATCTTGAGGGGGATCGTGTCGCCGGGCCAGAGGACCCCGATCGGGTCGGCCTGCCCGGGCTGCGCCTTCGTGGTCTTCACGGCGAGGACCTCGGGCGCCGTGGCGGTGACGAGGCGCTCGAGGGCGATGTTGTCGAGGGAGTCGATCGGGGTCTCGGGCGGGGCGGCCAGGACCTCCTCGAGGGTGAGCCCGCCGGCGAAGGCCTCGGGGTCGATCGCGAAGCCCTCCTCCCGGTCGGAGCCCTCGCCCTGGCCGAGGACGACGATCGCCGAGGCGCCGGCCTCGCCGTCGAAGGTCCAGGCGAAGTCGGCGATGTTGCGGCCGAGCTCGAGCGCGAAGCGGGGCCAGTGTCGGCCCCGCTCGGGGAAGTAGGTCGTGAAGATCCGGGCGGTCGGCGTGTAGGTGACGGCGAAGTCGAAGCCGTTCGAGAGGCCGGTGAACTCGTCGAGGGCGTCGAAGCCGTTCGGGTGCTCGGAGTGCACGTAGATCCGCTCGCGGAGCACGCCCGAGGGGGCGCAGCTGGTCGAGATGTTGGCGTCGCTCTTGTCGTACTCGGCGGCCTGTAGGTGGTCGACGATCGCGGCGGCGATCTCGGAGGTCTGGTCCTTCCCGAAGAAGCTCAGGCGCTCCTCGAGGGTGAGACTGATCGCGTCCCAGTACACGACCCCGTCGGGGGCGTAGAGGCGGACGTTGACGCGCTCGGGCTCGCCGGCCTTCGGCGGGGTTTCGAGACCGATCTCCATACGGTGCCAGACCCCGACCGGGGTCTCCTCGTCGATCGGGACGAAGACGTGCTCGAGGCTCTTCGGGGCGTTCGGGTTCACGGCCAGCACGCGGGGGTCGGGGTGGAGCTCGGTCGTGCTGAATCGCTCGAGGTAGAGGCCTCGCCCGCCCTCGGTCGCGGGGTTGTCGAAGCGTTCGAGCCAGACGTAGCCCTTGAGGGTCCAGCGGTCCCCGTCGGGGCTCGCCTCCTCGTCGGTGACCCAGAGGAAGGCCTGCTGGGCGGAGGCGTCGGCGCCGGCGACGTAGTTCTCGAGCTTGAGGGCCCGCTTCCCGGTGACGGTCGGGAACTTCACGATCGAGTGGATCGGCGGGGTCGGCTGCGCCGTCGGGGAGTTGTAGAAGATGGCGACCTCGTTCGTCGTCATGTTCCACCCCGCGAGCCCGTCCTCGAAGCTCCCGTTGTTGACGTAGTTCGTCCGCTCGGCCTTCCCGATGTGCCGGCGGGTCAGGTGCCAGAGGGCGCCGCGACACTCGGCGGCGACGTGGTGCTTGTCCACGCTCGGGCGGATCGCCGGCCCCCAGGTGAGCAGCTGGTCTCCCCGCCAAATCTGGACCTCTCGGATCCGCTCCTCGAAGAGCAGCCCGGCCTTCGGGTCGCTCACGGGGACGACGACGGCGAACTCGTCGGGCCGGTTGAGCTCGAAGGTGAGCGCGCCGATCTTCGCCTGCTCGAGCTCGCCGAGCGGGGCGCCGAAGACGTCGGTCACGACGGCCTTTCGCTTCTTCCCGCGGGGGATGATCGTCGGCGTCAGGGTGGCCCGGGCGGTGAAGGTCACGGATCCCCAGGAGACCTCGACGGCGGGGAGCCCGGGGGAGAGGTCGCCGGCGGCGGTCATGGCCACGGCGGCGGGGACGGTCGCCTTCGCGTCGGTGTCGAGGTCTGCGGAGGCGGAGAACTGGACGGTAGCCGGGGCGATGGACACGGTCCCGACCGCGGAGAAGTTGAGAGAAGCCGAGAACTTGACGGAGGGAGGCCCCGCCGGGTCGGTCGAGAAGAGGAGGAGCAGGCTCACCTAGAGGGCTCCAATCTTCCAGCCGCCGGTGCCGTAGATCCGGAGGCGGACCTTCCCGCTGTTGAAGAGAAGCGTGTCGTAGATTTGCGCCCGGAGCGGTTGACCTTCGCCGGTGAGGTTGTAGCCGTAGAGATGGTCGGGTTGAGGAGTCGAGAACGGGCCCCCCAGCGGCTCAGGGTGGACCCATCCGCTACCGGGGTTGATCCAGAACGAGCCGACGTTGGAAGGGTTGTGACGGGGGAGCGGGCCCCCTCCTCCGCCGGCCCACGACCACGTCGTCTCGGCGTCGTGGCTCGCGTCGTTCCGTTCGTCATTCGCCGTCGGGTAGACGAGCGGCCGGGGCGCCCCGGTGAGCGACTCGGTCGCGAGCCAGATGTTCCAGTTCCCGTCGACGAGCAATTGATAGGGGCGGCCATCCGTGAGGGTGATCGCTGATTCGACGAACACGGCGCCGAGCTCGCCCGCGTGCGCGTTGCTGTCGAGCCAGAGGGTCTCGAGGAGAGGCGTCGTCACTAGAGCGGTCCCGCTGCGACATGGGCATAGCGAGTCTTCGGGTCGCTGTTCCGGAAGGAACGGAGACCGACGTAGCTTCCGCCAGCGATGCTCCCGTCGCTGCCCGACCAGAGCAGGACGCCATCTTGGTAGAGGCGGAGAGCGGAGCCTTCGACCTCGGCGCGGATCCAGAACGGTTCGGTCAAATGGGGGGTCGCGTGGCCGGTGCCTGTGAGCCCGGTGTAGCTACCGCCCACGCACTTGTAGGCCCCGACCACGCCAGGCGAGATGTTGTTCGCGATCTCGATCATGTAGAAGGTCCGGGTGGCGCTCGAGTCCTTCCGGACGATGAGCCCGCACGTCGAGAACGTCCCACCGGGGTTTCCGGTCTGCGTGATGAGCGCCTCGATGAAGTGGTTCGGGGAGCCGAGATCGAGGTTCATCCGGCCGAGGGCCTCATTGTTCCCGGAGGACTGAACCTCTGCCGTGTCGCTCACCCGAGAGAAGGAGCCCACAAGCGTTGTCCACGACTGGTCGATCGCATAGACGGCGCCGTCGCCCGGAGCATCGAACGTCTCGAAGGTGCGGGGGAGGATGATCCCGGCGGGCGAGCGGACCTCGCCGTTCGCGGCCGCTGTGAGGCCCATCGGTTAAGCCTCCTTCGCGGTGAAGGCCTTCCCGGCCGTGGCGCACAAGATGTTCACGGTCTGGTCGGTCACGAAGCCGGCGTCCATGACGACCGATCCTCCGTTCGGTGCCAGCAGGATCGATCCGGCGCCGGTGGTCGCGGCGCTCCCGAAGTTGAGGAACATCTTCGTGTCGCTGATGTTCTGGACGAGGAGGAAGCGGCGGGCGGCGTTCGCTGCGAAGACCTGCTGCGATGTTCCGCCGGTCGTGATGGTCGTCGATCCGTCGGTGAATGAGCCCTTCCCGGGTTGGACGTGGAGGCCGTTCGCGTCGCCGGGGATCCGGCCGGTCGCCCCGTCGGTCCCGTCGACGAGCTTCACCAGCTGGACGTGCGCGGCGCCTCCGCCCATGTCGACCTCGTCGGTCGCGACCTGTGCCCCGGTCGCCGGGAGGGAGACGTCGTCGGCCATGTGTGGAGCTCCTCGAGGTCAGGCGAAGACGGCGTCGACGTCGCCGATCGCGAAGGTCAGGGTGTCGCCGGCGTTCGTGCTCTTCGGGCTCGAGAGGGGGGCATGCATGAGCATGTTCCCGCCGGTGGCGGCGTCGAAGAGGGCGGCGTGGGTGATCGGCGTCGCCGTGGTGTCTGGCATGTTCGCGAAGCTCACCGCGCCCGAGTTGTCGGCGGCTCCGCTGCCAGCTGCGCCGGCGGCGAAGGTGACGGCCTTCCCGGTGTAGGAGCCCCCGGCGACCTCGGTCCCGGCGCCGGCGTCGGTCGTCGACGTCGTGAAGAGTCGAAGGTAGACGGTCGCCGGGCTCGTGTAGGCCACGTTCCGGAGGACGTGGTCGCGGAGCTTGTCCTCGAGGTAATCGGTCATCGATGCCACGCCCAGAGGCTACGGCCTCGAGCTCGGTCGCCTAGTGATACGCGGGGCGGAAGACGAGGGAGCCGGTCGCTCCGGTGAGGGTGACGGCGTTGTCGCCCTCGAGTAGCACGGGCCAGCCGAAGCCGGGCTGGATGAGCTCGAAGACGTCGGTGCCGGCCTCGGTGATCGTGTGCGTCCGTCCGTCGAGGACGAGGGTCGAGGCGCCGGCCTCGAGGGAGAGCCCGGGCTCGTCGTCGTCGGCGTTCACGATCGAGCTCGCCGCGCCGGTCCGGTTGAGGGTGAGGGTCCAGCGGTCGGTGGTGGCGTCGCCGTCGTTCGTGACGACGTTCGCGCCGGCGGCGAGGGCCTGGACCTCCTCGGGCCCGTAGCCGAAGGGGTCGAGGGCCTCGAAGGTGAGGAGGGCGTCGCCGTGGGTGCTCTTGAGGCTCGAGAGATCGGAGTCGAAGCCTCGGGGGCGCCCGTAGAAGCGGAGGACCTCGTCGCTCGAGGGGAAGCCGGGGAGGCAGAGGTCGAGGGCGACGTCGGCGACGGCGGGGCGCCATGCCCGCTTGAGGGCCTGGTGGGCGGCGAGCATCGCCGAGGGGGTCGCGGCGTCGATGTTGAGGGGGAACGTGAGGATCCGACGGGGGAGGACGTCGTCGCCCCCGACGTCGCCGTCGCGGTCGCCGCGCTCCTGGTCGCCCGAGCGGGGGACGGGGAGGCCGAGCCCGCCGATCGGCCCGGAGAACTCGTAGGGGGTGCCGGCGCCGAAGGTGAGGCCCCGGGCTGCGCCCTGGTAGTGGTCCACGGTCAGGCTCTCCCGTCGTTCCGCGTGGTGAGCTTCCAGCCGGCCTTCGTGAGGATGGCGTCGACGACCTCGTCCGCGGTGGCGTCGGTCGCGGTCGGGACGATGATGTCGCGGAAGAGGCTCGCGGGTTGCGCGCCAGCTGTGCCGGCGGCCTCGGCGATCATGGCGGCGGTGTCGAGGGGGGTCACGACGGCGCCGGCGGGGAGGTCGACGAGCTCGCCGTCGTAGGAGCCCTCGCCGACGATCGCGAGGCCGCGCTCGAGGGCGGTCCCGCCCTCGGCGAGGCGGGGGACGGTCGGGAGGCCGAGGGTGAAGCCTCCGAACTTCGGGCCGGGCCCGGGCGGATCGAATCCGGGGATCTTGAACTCGAGGTCGTTCCATCCGTCGATGACCTTGTTGATCGCCCCGCGGAACGATTCCCAGAGGAAGCCGAAGACGTCGCCGGCGGCGCCTGCCAGTCGGCCGGGGAGGTCGCGGAAGAAGCCGACGATCTTGTCGAGGGCCCCGCTCACGAGGTCGCGGGCGAGGTCCATCCCGGCGCCGAGAAGGCTCCCGATGATCTCGAGGGCGTTCCCGAGGAGGGTCTTCACGAGCTCCCACGCCGCGGAGAAGATCCCGGTGAAGGCGTCCCAGGCGGCCCCCCAGTCGCCGTTGATGAGGGCCACCGCGGTCTCGATGATCCCGGCGACGAGGGCGACCGCGAACTCGACGACGGCCCGGACGTTCTCCCACGCGTTCGCGAGGATCGTGAGGATCGTGTCGCCGAAGTAGCCCCAGTAGATGAGCACGGCGTCGACGAAGCCGGTCACGATGGCCCGGATAACCTCGACGACGTGCCCCACGGCCTCCTGGATGCTGGCCCAGTGTTCGCGGACCCAGGCGACGAGGTTCCCGAACTGCTCGGCCACGTAGCCGGCGAACTCGGTCACGCGGGGGACGACCTCGGCGAGGAGGAAGCGGACCACGGTGTCGACGACGTTCCGGAAGCCCTCGAAGCGTTGGTAGGCGAGCACGAGGCCGGCGACGACGGTCGCGACCGGGGCGACGAGGAGGGCGAAGGCGACGCCGAGGGTGACGAGGATCGGCTTCAAGTTGTCGCGGATGAAGTCGCCGATGCGGAGGATCCAGCCCCCGAGCTCGCGGAAGAAGCCGACGAACTTCCCGCTGTTGCCGAGGGCGTTGTCCATGACCTCGGCGAAGCCCTGGATGCCGTCGTCGCCCCCGAGGAGCGAGAAGGCCCGGGCGACCTTCCCGACGATCTCGACGATCGGGCCCACGACGCGCCCGACCTCGGCGAAGGCCTGCGGCAGGAAGACGCCGATGGCGTCGACGAGCGGCTCGAGCTTCGGGAGGGCGTCCTCGAGGAAGCGGAGGAAGCCGGTCGCGAGGGGTTCCACGCCGAGCATGACCTTGTTCTTGAGCCGGGCGAAGGTCTCGCCGAGCCCGTCGGTCTCGCCGGCGACGCCCATGATCGTGTCGCCCCCGCTCGAGAGGGTGTCGACGAGATCGGAGACCTCGAAGCGGCCCTCCCGGATCGCGGCGGCCATGTCGGGGCCGGCCCGGGCGCCGAAGAGCTCGAGGGCGAGGGCGTTCGCTTCGCTCGAGTCGCCGGCGTTCGCGATCTCGTCGGTCACGCGGGCGAGGGTCTCCTGGGCGGGCTCGCCCTCGCGGGCCATCTTGCCGAGGGCGATCCGGAAGGAGCCCATGACGAGCTCGGCGTTCACGCCCTCCTTCTCGAACTTGCCGAGGAGCGCGGCGCTCTCCTCCATCGAGAAGCCCAGCTGACGGAGCGGGGCGCCGAACTGGACGAGCTTCCCCGAGAGGTCGTTTATCCCGATGCCGGTCGACTGCGACACGCGGAAGAGGTAGTCGAGGGATCCGGCCTGGTCCTCGACGGCGACGCCCCAGTCCCCGAAGAAGCGGGTCTGCTTCTCGATCGTGCTCCCGAGGTCCTCGCCCGTGACGCGGGCGAGGGTGAGCATCTGCGTTGCGAGCGCCTCGAGTTGCGGCCCGCTCTGGCCCGTCCTCGTGTTGAGGTCGGCGATCGCGGTCGAGACCTTCCCGAAGTCATCGGGGACGCCCTTCGCGACGTTCCGGAAGCTCTGCTCGAGGCCGGCGAGGGCCTCGCCGGTGGCGCCCGTACCTATGCGGATCGTGTCGAAGGCGGAGTCGAAGGTCTGGCCGATCTTGAACGCGGCGACCCCGGCGCCGACGGCGGCCGCGCCGAGCCCGACGCCGATCGCTGCGCCGGCGAGCTTCGCCTTCCCGGCGAGCCCGGAGAACATGCCCCCCATCTGCGCCTGCGTCGCCGCGGCCGCGCCCTTGTTGAGCTTCGGGACGAGGTCGACGAAGGCGCGCCCGGCGTCGAGCTCCCCGGCCACCTAGGCCTCCTCGCCGGCGGTGTCGTTCGGCTTCGGCGTGTAGTCGATCACGACCCCTCGGGCTCCCATGAAGGCGGCGAGCTCGGCGCTCGTCGCGGGCTTCTGCTTCTCATCCTGCCCTGCCCCTCGCTTCGGCCGGGGGACTCGGACCTCGGGGACGTTCGGCTTCCCGCGGCCCTTCGGCCGGGGCTGCGCCAGGATGAAGACGCGACGGAAGTCGGCGAGGACCTCGACGGTCGCGGCGAGGAGCTCCTCGGCGTTGCCCCACTGGCCCGGCATCCCCGCGACGGGGGCGCCCAGCTGGCGCGCGGTGCGGCTCTCGAGGGGGAGCCCGTAGGTGAGCTCCTCGAGCCGGCGGAAGGTGAGCGCCTCGGGGCCCCATATGGCGTCGGCGAGGTCGATCCCGTAGTACCGGGTGAAGTCGGCCGCGACGTTGCGCCAGTGTCCTAGGACTGCGACCCCGAGGCTTTCGATTCCGGGAGCGTGACCTCGTAGATGTCGAGGACCTGCTCGAGGAGGAAGGTCACGTCGGGGAGCTCGAGCGGGTCGCCCGAGGCCTTCGCCTTCGCGACGATCTCGTCGTATCGCTCCCCGCCGAGGAGGACCTTCACGGCCTGCGTGACGACGGACCAATCGCCGGCGTTGACCGCGGCGACGATGTCGATGACCTCCGCGGGGAGGTCGTGCGGCAGCGGGTGCTCGTCGCCGAGGAAGATGATCGTGGGCGCCGGGCCCCGCTTCTCGCGTCGCGCCTTGCGGGCGGCGTCGAGGTCGATCCGGCGGGCCTCCGCCGGCGGGGTTGGCTGCGTGGCGTCGCTCACGGGGCGACGGTCGACACGTCGGCGAAGGCCGGGTCGTCGGTCTGGAAACGGAAGACGGCCTGGCCATCCTGGCCGAGGAAGGCGAACGAGATCGGGAGCACGCTCGCCCCGGTGCGGACGATGTTCGTTTCGACGTTCTCGCTCACCATGCCCTTGAGACAGACCAGCCGGTAGTTCTTCTCGCCGTCCTGCCACTCGACGGCGAGGGCCCGCTCGTCGATGTGTGCGGGGTCCGGGGGCGTGTATTCGTAGAGCCCGGAGTCGAGGGCGGTCTCGGTGATCTCGCCCCCGCCGAAGGCCAGCTGGACGTTCCCGCCCTTCCACTCCATGAGGCCGAACCCGAGCGAGCCCTCGCGGCTCTCGATGATCCGGCGAATGTCGTAGAAGCTCTGCCAGGCGCGGACGCTCTGGATGCTCTTCCCGTCGGTCCACGCGACCCCGTCCTCGGTCACGTAGCCCAGGTCGACCCAGTCCTCGGAGAGGGCGGCCGAGATGTCGGCGGGGACGGCGGTGTCGACGGGGGCGGCGTAGATCGAGCCATTCGCCCCGACGACGATCGCATCGGCGTTCTTCACGTTCCGGACCTCCTAGGTCGGGTTGTCGAGGGGCGCGGAGCCCGTTCCCCGATGAGGCTACGCCGCGGCGCCGTGCGCATAGAGGACCACCCCGAAGACGAAGCGGGCGCTGTCGCTGTCGGGGTCGGGGGAGTTGGTGAACGCGAGGTCCTTCCGGACGGCGGTCACCACGGCCCCGGGGTAGGTGCCAGGCATCGCCCGGAGGGCCAGGTCGGCCTGCTGCGCGATGGCGAAGGCGTCGGCCTCGTCGCCGGCGTAGGCCTCAATCTGGAGGCGCCCTCGGATGAGATGTTGCGCGGCCTGCTCGGTCGGGAGCCCGCCGATCCTGCGGATCCGGAGCGCGGCCTGGCCAGCGCGCCATCTGGCCCGGAGCTTCGTCCCGATGGCGTCGGCGTCGACGAGGGCGGTCACCGCGGCGGCGGCCTTGAGCGCGCCGACGGCGAGGACCTCGAAGTCGGGCTCGGCGTGCATCTCGGTCACCTTGTCTCGTCCCCGATCCCGACCCCGCGGATCTCGAGGCCGATGCTCTCGATCGCCCGGCGGAGGGATCCGTCGGGGTTGTGGAGGGATCCGCCGAGCTCGACGAGGGCGGCCTTCCAATCGGTCGCGCCGATGCGCCCGACGTAGCCCTCGGACGTGAGCGCGACGGTCCCGAAGACGGAGTCCCGGAGGTCGCCCTCGGCGACGGGGACCCCGTCGCGGTAGATCGCTGCGCCGGCCTTCGCGAGCTCCTCGAGGACGGCCTTCACGGCGGAGCTCCGGAGAAGCTCCTCCTCGAACTTCGGGTTGGGGACGAAGAAGACGGACACGGTCACCCCTCGAGCACGTAGGCCCGGGCCTCGATGTGGTGGAGCTTCCCGGTGCGCCGGCGGGTGACCTCGTCGGGGAGGCCCTGGACCTGGAAGACGTCGTCGCCGTCGTGGATCTGATCGCGCCCGGTGATGGCGACCTCGGTCCCGTCCTCGCTCGCCGGTGGGAGGAAGTAGATCCACACGATCTCCTGCTGGTCTCGGGCGTTGCCGGTGTCCTCGAGGGAGCTCGCGAGCTCTCGAGCGGCCCGGACGTTCGGGATCGGGACCCCGTCGGCGATGACGTCGTTCCCGCGCCCGTCGGTTCCGGTGACGATCCGGGGGACGATCGTCACGGTCCGGTCGAGGAGCCGGCGGAAGCTCACGGCGTCGGCGCCGCGGTCCCGGCCCGCATCCTCTTCGTGAGGAGGTAGGGCTCGAGGTCGACGAGGTCGGGGGCGTAGAAGCCGACGCCGGCCTGCTCGCCGGCGAGCGTGTAGGAGTAGCGGCCCAGGCTCTCCTGGCGCATCCCCTCGGGGTTCGTGATCGCCCGGCCGGCGAGGCGCAGCACGACGGCCTTCACTTCGTCGGGGACCACCGCGAAGCCGTGGTCGTAGGTGACGGAGTAGAAGCGGCGCCGGCGCACGAAGACGCCCCCGTCGATCCGCTCGAGGACCCCGTGCTCGTCCCAGTCGAAGACGTCGAGGAGGAGAGTCGTCGGGGTGGCGGATCCGGCGTTCTCGACGACGGCGGTCACGTCGGACACGGGCGCCTCGGGGAGGAGCAGGATCCTCGAGCCCTTCCCCGAGAGGCGCACGGTGTCGTCGGTGACGGGGTCGAAGAGGAGCCCGGTCGCTCCCCGGACCTCCCCCGAGGCGAGGCGAAGGTAGAGCTCGCCGTCGGTCTCGTCGACGTCGTCCTGGATGAACGCGGCGAGCTCGGGGACGGTCGCGAGGAGCTCGGGCACGGGCTAGGCCTTCTTCTTCGTGTCGGCGGCGGTGCGCCGGCGCCGGGTGCTCGTGCTCGAGGGGGCCGGGCGCTTCTTGTCGTCGGGCGCCTCGCTCTTCTTGTCCTCGGCGTCGTCCACGTCCTCGCCCTCCTCGTCGGCCTGGTCGTCGTCGTCGCTCGAGCCCTCGGCCGGCGCGCCTTCGCTCGAGCTCTCGCCCTCGGCGGCCTCGGCCTCGGCGGCCTGGCGCGCCTGGTGGGTGGGCCCGCCCTTCTGCAGCGCGCCTTCCGGCGTCGGCTCGGCCGGCGGGGTGCCGGGGTGCGGCGCGCCAGCTGCGCCGGCGGTCTCGCTCGTCACCATGCCCCCGCCCTCGTTCGTGAGGTCGGTCGGCGCCGGGCCCCGCTGCGGGGTCTCGACGTGCTGGCCGAAGACGCCGGCGCGCTTCGCCTGCTCGTCGGTGAGCTTGAGGAAGGCGCCCTCGCGGGCGGGGTTCGGGTATCGCTTCGTGGCCATCGGTGCTCCTCTGGATCGGGTTCGCTGGTCGATCGGGACGACGGTCGTCGGCCCTCCGCACCGCGCGTGCGAGGCCCCACAGACAGGACAACGCGGCGCGGGCATGGAGGGGAAGCGTAGGCCCGAGAGGCGCGGCCCTCGCGGAGCTACTCGGCCTCGGGCTCGGCCTGGCGCTCGGCGCGCCGGGCCCGGGCGGTCGGCCCGTCCTTCACGTCATACGTGCCGGGCGTGCGCTTCGGGGTCTCCTCGGCGGTCGCGGTCTCGGGCTCGCTCGAGCTCGAGGGCGCCGGCGGGGTCGAGGCGGTCGCGGTGCGACGCTCCCGGTCGGTCGAGGTCGGGGTGGGGTCTGCGGTGTCAGTCATGCCCTCGAGGATACGGCCAGACGCGGAAGAGCCCGGGGGATCTCCCCCGGGCTCCTCGTGTGCCGGGGCCCGAAGGCGCCCGCTATGTAGCCGTGTCGGCCTCGAGCGCCTAGGCGGTGAGGTCGATCTCGACGAAGGCCTTCGGCCGGATCACGCCGAACGCGGCGCGCATCTCGGCGAGCACGGCGACGAGGTTCCGGATGAAGAAGTCGGCGTGCGAGTCGCTGACCTGGATCGAGGCCTCTTCACGGTCCCAGAGGACGGCCATCCGCCAATCGGCGACCATGCCGACGCCCTCGGTCATCGCCTCGGACTCGACGCGGGGGAGCCCCCAGAGCGGCGCCGACGGGTTCGAGGACGGGCCCCCGAAGTAGAAGTCGCCGTTGCTGTTCTTGAGGAGGTCGATCCGCTCGTTGTCGTTCGGGTGGAAGACGAAGGCGGTCGGCCGGGCCCGGCCCACGGTCCGGACGAGGGTCCGGGCCTTGCGGGTCGTGGTGAGGAGGTCGGTGTCCCACGCCTGCGCCTGCGTGCCCCCGACGGTGAGGATCCCCTCGAAGTTCTCGCCGGTGTTGTCGCCGGTGAGGACCTGGTCCTCGAGCTCCTCCTCGAGCCCGTAGCGGAGGAACTGGTCGATGAGGGTCCGGATCTGCGCGGCGTCGGAGAGGGCCCGCTTCGTGGCGGGGAGCCAATGGGCGATCGTCTTCACGCTCGCCGTGACCTTCTCGAGGGCGATCCCGCTCTCGGGCTTCACCCCGGAGCCCGCGGGGAGCTCGAGGGCGTCGCCGGTGGCGTTCACGTCGGCGCCGGCGGCGGTGGTCGCCTCGGCGACGGTCGCGGCGTTGTTGGTGAAGCCGGTCACGCGGGCGTACTCGACGGTGTCGGTCCCCGTCGTGCCCCGCGTGATGAGGTCGGTGATCGTGAGCGGACGCTGGAACTGCGCCAGCCCGTCGAGGAGGCCGAGCCACTCCGTGTTCACGAGGGCGCCGGCGCTCGTGTCGGAGACCCCGGTGACGAGGTCCTTCATCCGGAAGTCGACGGCGGGGGAGTTGAGGCCCTTCACGCTGTCGGGGATCCGGCCCTGCGCCGTCGAGAGGCTCGAGAGCCAGCCCTTGAACTCGGGCGCCTCGGTGAACTTCTCGCCGAGGCTCTTCCCCCGGCCGGGGGCGACGTGCTTCGCGTCGCCGGCGGGGGTCCCCAGCACGGAGAGCTCCTCGCGCAGCTTGGCGTCGCCGTCGAGCTCGAGCATCTGCGCGTGCACCGCGCGGGCCTGCTCGACGTAGCCCTTGACCTCGGTCCGCTCTTCGGCGGTGAGGTTGCGGCCTTCGTTCTCGGCCTTGGCCGCGATGTCGCGGCCCTTGGACAGGAGGCCGAGCTTGTCGGCCTCGAGCTCGGTCATGGTCTTCGTCATGTTCCCCTCCGGGGGTCTCAGGGTGTCAGGGTCTCGAGCTCTGCGAGTGCGAGCTCGTCGAGGACCTCGGCGTCGTCGTCGACGTCGTCGGCCTCTTCGCCTGCCCCGGTCCTCGTCCCCGGATCCTCCGGGTTGGCCCCTTCGGGCTCCTCCCCGTTGTCCTCAGACTTGCCGGTGTTCGGCTCGAGCGCGACGGTACCCCGCTTCGCTCCGTGGGTCACGGATGCGAGGCGCCGGCGGGCGAGCGCCTTCGGGGTCACGTCGACGGTGACCTCGATCTCCGCGGCGTCGGCCACGGAGAGGGCGCCGTCCTCGTCGCGCTCGAAGGTGAGCTCGTAGAAGACGCCCTCGCCGATCGGGTCATCCCAGCCCTCGACGAGCACGATCGCCCGGAGCTCGTCGGGGTAGGTCGCCTCCTGGTGGAGCCAGTAGAAGCCCCCGTTGCCGGCGTCGAGCTCGATCGCCCAGTCCCGGCCGGCCTCGTGGATCGCCTCGAGCTCCTCCTCGATCGAGCCCTCGAAGGTCACGGAGACCCGGGCCTTCTCGGTGCCGGCGTCGCGGGCGGCGACGGCCTTCGCGAGGCGGTCGATGAGCTCGGTCTCGCCCAGCTGGTCCCAGTCCTCGCCGAGGGTCTTCGCGAGGAGCCGGGTCGCCGGGTTGGCGCCCTTGAGGGTGGGCCCGACCTCGAGGACGTCGAGGGCGACGAGCTCGTTCGCGCCGTCGCTGCCGCGCTGCTCCTCGAGGACGTCGTACGCGAACGAGAACTCCCGGATGGTGCGCCGGTCGAGGCGCTTCGCGAGGCGGCGGGCGGCGGTCTCGTCGGGGTCCTCGACGTACAGCTGGAACTTCGTCCAGAGGCCCCCGTTCTGCTCGAGGCCGGTCCCGGCGAGGAGCGGGTCGCCGGCGAGGAGCTCGCGCGCCTCGAGGACCTCGCCGACGTGGGCGTCGGGGTTGTCCCACTGGTGCGAGAAGATGACGGGGATCGGGTCGCCCGAGGCCTTCCACCCCTCGAGGGAGTCGGTGAAGGCGCCGGGGAGGATCCGGTCGCCGTGGTAGTCGACGTTCCCGAAGACGGAGACCACGGCGGAGAAGATCCCGGGCCCCTCGTCGGGTAGGGCCTTGAGCCCGAAGGTCTTCGCCGAGATGCGGCCCTTGCGGATGGCGGTCTTCGTGGTGGTCATGGTTTCGGGACCTCCTAGGTCGTGCCGAAGTCGAGCGAGCAGAGACAGCCCGCGGTTTCGTCGACCCCGAGGGCGGGATCGCCGGGGTACTGGCCCCCATTCGAGAAGGCCTCGCCGAGGGGGACGGTCTCGCCGTCGAGGGCCCCGTGGCGGGAGTTGCTCGCGCCCGAGGCGACCCACGTCTTCGTGCGGGCGCCGGCCTGCTGCGCGCCCTCTCGGCGCGCCCACTGGCCGATGCTCGTCGCCCTGGTCGTGGCGATCTGCGCGGCCCGGGCGGTGGCGGCCACGGCGAAGAGCTCGCGGGCGGGGTCGAGGAAGTCGCGGCCGAAGGGGTCGTCGAGGTCGTCGGCCTCGAGCGGCAGCCCGAGCTCGTCGAGCTCC
>Ga0299913_10000616_pt1 | contig 23325 bp, 27 predicted proteins | sample RVTome_9_FD_201360 | JGI IMG/M metagenome (GOLD analysis project Ga0299913, IMG submission 201360) | Soil microbial communities from uranium-contaminated site in the Upper Colorado River Basin, Wyoming, United States - RVT155D38 (version 2) ... | reverse complement strand
GTTGGTGTCGTTGGCGAAGAGGGCCGACCTGACTCTGGTCGTCGGCTTTCTGGAATCGGAGGGTGATCAGCTCTACGACTCCGTTGCGGTGAGTGCCGCCGGGGGCGATCCTGTGGTCTATCGGAAGACCCATCTGTATCCGGCGGAGATGCCGGTGTTCACTCCCGGGAACTCGTTGGTCGTCTTCGACGACACCAACGGCACGCAGATGGGGCTGATGATCTGCTTTGAGCATGCCTTTCCCGAGATCGCCACCACACTGGCCCTGGAAGGGGGAAGGGTCCTTGTCATCCCTTCAGCAGTCCCCATCGGATACGAGCACGTCCTCGCCTTGCGTACTCGGGCCCGGGCCCAGGACAATCAGGTGTTCGCGGTCGCCTGCAACATGTCGGCGCCGTTCTGCGGCCTGTCTGTGATCGTCGATCCTCGTGGAGAGATTCTTGCTCAAGCAGGCACGGGGGAGGAGACCATCATCGCCGATCTCGCCCTGGAAGCCGTCTCGAGCGAGCGGGCCCGAGAGCCCTCACTCGATCTACGCCGCCCGGAGCTCTATCGGTGATCCGGCCACGACTCGGCACCTCGGAAGGCCATGTGCGCATCGGGGTCGTAGCCGGGGAAGGGCAGAAACTCGTTGAGCCCTTCAGGTGCGGAGCCGCGGAGGAGAAAGGGGCTTGCTGCGTCGGGATCGGTGATCCGAGTGGTGGTAGGGATGTAACGGATGGTCAAACCTCGACGCCACCGGTCCGAGGCGTTGGGATCGGAGGCATGATGCATCAACGGGTGATGGACAGAGACGTCGCCTGGGGCGAGGATGAGGTCGACAGCATCGGACTCGTCGACGTCAACCGCGATCTCCGCCGACAGCACACTGTCGTCGGCAGTCTCCCGCATCTCGGACAGCGGACTGCGGTGACTGCCCGGGATTACCCGAAGACATCCGTTATCCGGAGCGGAGTCGGTGATCGCCACCCACAGCGTGATCACTTCCACAGGGTCAAGTGGCCAGAACGCCCCATCCTGATGCCATGGCACGCCACGTCCCGTATTGGGCGGCTTGCAGATGTAGTGGGTGGCGAACAATCCGATGTTCGAGCCCAGGAAGAGCTCGCCGATGTCCACCAGCCGAGCGTCAGAAACCAGGCGAATCCAGAATGGATCCGATCGGGCAAGCTCATGCCCAAGATCCTCGGGCCGCAGCCCCGGGTTGCGTTGGAGCAACCAATCGACGTGATCGTTTCCCTCGGCCACCAGGTCGGCGTCGAGTACCCCCCGGAAGATCACATAACCGTCCTCGTCGTATCGGCGGCGGGTGTCGATGCTGTCCATGCTGTCTTTGCTCCTTCGTGGGGTCCCATTCATCGTCGTCGATCGGGAGCGTCGTTGTCTTCTGCCCAGCGCGCGTTGTCTCGCGTTTGCCCGACATGAGCCCGGCGCGTCTGCAGTGGAAGTCCATGGAGTTGGGAGAGAGAAGTTTTCACATCGCCCGTCATGGGCGGTCGGTGGAAGCCTCGCCGGCTCACACCCATGACTTCGCCGAGTTGTTCTGGATCGACTCCGGAGAGGCGGTCCACCACCTCGGTCACAACCGCCATCGAGTCCAGACCGGGGACGTGGTGCTTGTGGCTCCCAACGACACGCACCGATTGCGGCAACCGTCTCACGACTTCGAAATGATGAACCTGGCCCTGAGCCAACACGAGTACGCGCATCTCCGCGACCGATACTTCGAGGCCGGCGGCTTCCCATGGGACGCAGTGCCACCACGCCAGTACCGGCTTTCCGGAACCGGGCTCCGCTGGGCCCAAACCTTGGGCACACCGTCCGGTCTCAATCGTTTGGCAGTTGACCGATTCCTGATCGAAGTGCTCGCACAGACGAGAGCAGGTGGATCCGAGCGAAGTCTGCCCCGGTGGCTGGGGGAGGCGATCGACGCTTGGCGCATTGACTCCCAAGCGATGGGTCGGGGTGTCAGCGGGCTTGCCGAGATCGCTTGCCGCAGCCGGGGCCACGTAAATCGAGTGTTGGGTCAGGCCACGGGTCGTCCCGGCATCGACGTGCTCAACAGCATCCGGATGGAGGACGCGGCCGCCATGCTGACCAACACGGACACTCCGATCTCAGTGGTTGCGGCGGACGTCGGCATCCTCAGCCTCAGCCACTTCTACCGGTTGTTCAAGGAACATTTCGGCAGTCCCCCGGCCCGCTACCGTCGTGATAGCGGCGAAGTGAGACGTAATTGACACCGGTTTGCCTGCTGTACGGCCAATCGAAGAAGTCCCTTCAAGCCCTGGAGAGCGGTTTACTCGGTCACGCTTCGATGAAGACCACTTTGGACACCAACAGCCGATAGCCCGTGCCTGATGGAACATGTGGGTGGCTGATGGCACTTCAGATAGGTTCGCTCGAGGCACACGCGCGCGTAGTTGAAGGAAGGAGACACCCGTGAGGTTTCTTGGTTTCGAGGGAGGCACCATCAAGGATGGAGTGATGGGCGAGGCGTACAAGTGGCTAGTCGCCAACGAAGCCGAACTTCGCTCGTCGGCACCAGAAGGCACCGAATATCTCGGGGTCTACTCCCCGGTATTTCACGTCTGACAAGAATCCCGGAGACGTCTACTTCGTCTATGCAGTGGACTCCTATGGAGCGCTGGATCGACAAGCTGCTTCGCCAGGCTCTCGCTTCGGTGAGCTCTTTGACGAATGGAACGGGTTCCTCGACAGCTCACCCGGAACGCTGGGCAGCAAAGTCCTCTACAAGTCGCTCACCGCCGCCACTGTCTGGGGAGACGATTAGCGCGCATACGTGCCGATCTCGGAGGGTCCCAAATTTGGGCGACGGTTCCTCAACAGATACCTCGGGCAGTGAGATCCCACCCATACCCCCGCCATCCAAAGACAAGGCGAGCCTGCGGTCCAGACGAAACGCCATCGGAATCTCCCCCAGCATCTCCACGTTCATCCTAAGCCAGTTGTCAGATACCGCCCTATCTAACGACGAACGGGGTTCTCCACGTGCCAGGTTGTAACGAGGCTATTGGCGCGAGCTCACACCTCCAACAAGACGACGCACAAAAGTGCCGGTAGCGCGCACCGTCAGATATGTGCGATATCTCCAGCTCGGGAAGTTGAGCGCGATCTACGGCGCCCTCAGAGACGTCTGATGGGTGCTTCAGCCGAAAGAGACGTGCGCAACCTCGACAACGCCGTCTCTGCCTTTGTGCAGCACTTCGAAAGCAGTTCCGTCGTCGAGAGCCCCTCTGGCGGCAATCGAGCCACCGCCAAGGTCCGCTCGGGTCACCTAGTGAAACACAGTCGCTTCACCCTTCCGCGTTGAAACGGAGCTCAACTCCTCAATGGTCAGCTGACGATCTGATGTGGCCTCTGCCCAGTTCGAAGTCGGCACAAACCAGATCGGGACACCTTGTCCGTCCAACTCCGCCGAGATAAGTTGAGCTCCCGGCCCGGGGGACTCGGACCACATCTGATAACCGTCCACAGTGGGCGGGCCACACCCCACAGCGCCGGGACCGTCGTCGGACGCTTCATGGAAGAAGTCGAGCAGGTTGAAGTCGGTTGTGATGTTCCGCAACCACCAGGATGGGATGTTGGTCGGAGGTCTTGTCGATGCCCTCGTCGGGCCGCGTCACCGCCGCTTCGCCGGTCATGAGACGCGACAGGGGCGTCATCCCGCCGAGACCGGGTAGATCGGGTATCACCACCCGGTTGACGAATCCCTAGGGCTCAACCGTGAGAGTCTGCCCAACAACTGTGTGGGTGGCGACCTCGGCACGAGGTTTGTCGCGGATCTCTGAACCGCAATTGAAGTTAATGGTACCGGACTGAAGTGTGATGTATCCGGCGTTCCGCGCCCTCGGCTGGACGAGTGTAGAGACCTGGATCCCACGTTCAGAGTGAAGGGTCCAGAAGAACCAGTACTCCGATGTATTGTTGACGAAATCGACTCGGACAGTCGTCCCAGGTTCGAAGTCGGCGCCGCTGTCTGCATAAGTACAGGCCTCGCCGTCCCAGGTCAGTGTCACGGTGTCAGAGGCGACGAGACCCGGTGGGGGCAGGAGGTCGCCGGTCGGAGCGCGCGGGATGGTGACCGGCGTGTTGGCAACCTCAGCACTGAGGTCTTTGATCGTTGCCAGATGCTCGGTGGTCAGGTGCTCAGACCGCGTCAAGCCGACGGCTCCCTGACCGAGTCCGAGCAGGGTGATTCCGGGTGCGAACTCACCATCGACGTATTCACGAATCGTGTCAAAGACCGCAACATCCCATTGCCGAACCGCTGACGTCAGGATGTGAGGTCGCAGGTCTGCTGCGACACCAATCGACCAATCCGACTCGGATCCGACGACCCAACGGTGAATCCCCGTTTGCTGGAACTGCTCAAATGCAGCTTCGATGACTCCCAAAGTGGCATCACCCGCAAACGCCAGCACTACATCGGCGTTGCGCCGGTAGAGTTCCTCGGCGGCGGCCCGGCCTCCTTCAACGTCACGAAGTCCAACGGTGTAGATGGACAGAACCTCGACATCAGGCCGTACGGCAAGCGCTCCAGCCTCGAACCCCGCACGCCAGCGTTCACTGGTATCAGATTGGTAGTTGCCCACGAATCCGACGACTCCGGTGTTGGTTTTGAGAGCGCTCGTTACACCCGCAATGTATCCGGCTTCTTCGTCGGCGAAGTAAACCGCCCGGGCTCCGGATGGTGCGAGGACCCCGTTTATGACAGCGAAGGCCGTGTCGGGGTAGTCGGCGATGACTTCCTCCACCCACTGCCAGCCGGACGAGGCGTTGTCGATGAAGATGAGGTCGATGCCGTCTTCTGCAAGCTCCCGGTACTTTTCCTCCAGGTTTGTGAATCTGCCGGTGAGCTGTTCGATTCGAACACCGAGCTCCCGTTCCGCTCGCTCCGTCCCGGTCTGGGCGAGTCCTTCCTGTTCATCTGGCAGATTCGGCATGAGGACGGCGACGCGGGCAGGTTCAGCTGCGACTGCAAGCGTGAGGACCACCACTGCGCCAGTGATCACGACGGCGATTAGGCCGGCGAGAGCCCAGAGACGCCGCTTGGCAGACCTCGCCAATCTGCGTTCGGTGGCTAGACGTTCTGCCTCGGCCGACTCGAGCTCATCTCGAATCTGGACGGAGGCATGAATGAACTCACGCTCCTCCACCGTTAGTTGCATGTCGGATTCGCATGCCCATTCCTCATAGACCTGGAGCCGGGACCCCGTCAGCAGGTAATCGCGGGCTCGCTTGGCCTCTTCCCATTCGTCCATCGCCGACCGCAATGCGGCGTGACGTCGTATGTCCTCTCGCGCTTGTTCGATCCACGACCGGAGTCGCTCCCACTCGGTGAGGAGCGCTTCATGGGAGACCTCGATCGTTGGTGAATCGGATACTGGGTCTCGGTCAAGTGTCAGGAGGCGATTCTGGGTATAGACATCAATGACCATCTGTAGTGCAACGATGTCGACGTCGAGTGTGGTGATCTCCGAAGCCAGGACACGGCGTCGTCCCAGATGACTCTCGGCAGCAACTGTGACGAGGCGGAGAAACAGTTGTTTGACGGCTGCCCGCTCGGCCTCCTTCAGACGCTCGTACAGGTCTTCGGCCTTTCTGGTGACGGCGCCCTCCACTCCACCCATCTCGCGGTAGACGTCGAGTGTCAGGGTGTCATCGATCCTGCGGTCGAACAGCTCTGACAGCGAGAATTGGAAGAGGGGAAGCGCCCCGGATTCTCCGGCAACATCAGCGAGCAACACCGCCAGTAGCGCGGGCTGAAACGAAACACCTGCCTGCTCCGCCGGCTGTTGAGCAGCCGACTCGAGTTCATCCGGCAGTAGCGGGACGACGTTGATGACCCCTTCTCCCAGTCTTGCTCCGAACTTGGGGTGTATAAGCGGTTGGCCATAGAAGTCGGAACGGAGAGTCACGACGGCGACGACCCGACCATGAGGATCGTCGAGTGCCGTGATGAGCTGGGTGAGGAAGCGACTTCGCATCCCCTCGTCATCCACAAGCATGAACAGCTCTTCGAACTGGTCGATGACGAGCAGGAGCCTGGTGTCTGCGTTTGGCAACACTCTGAGAGCAGCGCGCAGCAGACCTGTCTCAGGCGCAGCGAGCTGTTCACGAAGGCTGTCGGGCGCATCCAGGGAACTACGCAACAGTGCGACTTCAAGCTCCGCGAATGGGTGCGAGCCCGGAACCATCTGAGCAACCAGCCAGGGCTCGTCTCCTCTCGGTCCGCCCTTTCGTATCGCGGGGATGACTCCGGCCCTGACCACCGAGGACTTGCCCGAGCCACTGGGGCCCACAAGTGCCACCAAGCGAGTGTGGTGTGAAATGCGGCGAAGGACTTCGGCAACGAGACGCTCACGACCAAAAAAGATCGCAGCGTCGTCTTCGCCAAAGGGACGCAAGCCCTTGAATGGGTTCACTGTCGATCGGGCGACAACGGTGTTCCGATCGTGCACTGGCCGACCTCGCGGCTTAAGGCGAGGATCTTGAAGCAAGACTTGCTCCTCGAGTCGGCGCAACTCGGCCGAAGGTTCGATCCCCAGCTCCGTCCCCAGGTGACGGCGGAATCGCTCAAACGCTCGCAAAGCGTCGGCTTGCCGACCCGAGCGATACAGAGCCAGAATCAGATGGGCCACGAGGCGTTCCCGAAGCGGGTGAGCCTCACGCAGTGACTCCAACTCACCAATGAGCTCCCCAGACTTGCCCCGGGTCAAATCGGATTCGATCCGGTCTTCAATGGCGCTGAGCCGTAGCTCCTCGAGGCGTGTGATTTCACCCTGAGCAAAGTCCTCATAGGCGAAGTTCTGAAGCGCCTCTCCCCGCCAGCGTTGCAGCGCCCGGCTCAGGACCTCAGACGCTGCAGCTGGATCAGTTTTCATGAGGCCTCGTCCCTCCGCTGCCTCTCGTTCGAACAGAACGGCGTCGATGCTGGCCGGGTCGACATTCAGCACGTACCCGTTGCCCTCCGTCAGGAGGAAGGTGCTTTCGCCTCTCTCAGTCCGGTCGGGTTCGAACAGCGTGCGCAGGCGTGATATGTAGACCCAAAGAGCATTCTCTTTGCCGGAAGCCTCGTCCCCCCACAGCTGGTCAAGAATTCGATCGCTAGCGACGACCCGGTTCGGGTGGATGAGGAGAAGGGCAAGCAACGCACGCTGCTTTGGTGAGCCAAGATCGACGGTCCGGCCGTCAACCGTGGCCACTATCGGGCCGAGGATCCCAAATTCAGCGCTCATGAACTCGATCCTCTGAAGGCACCTCCGTCGAAACCCAAGCGCAACCAACTTACCGTGAACTTAACGACGATGGACCGACGCGTTTTGTGGTTTGACAGAGTCTGCTATGTCAACCTGCGCATGGTGCGACCGCCATCACAGATCGAAGGAAGGTCGGCACCATGAGAACATCCCTCCCACGAACTTTGGTTTTGTTTGCCGTATTGGCAGCAGCCTGCGGCGCGGGCCAGCCGGCCTCGTCAGATGCCAACACGACAGACTCCCCCGAGGTCGCTTCTGAGACCGTGGCCGAGACGTCTGTTGGAATGGAGGCTGTTCCGATCGACCAAGCATTGTCGACGGCGGCCGCCTACTTCAAGGCTTTCAACAGCGGTGACGCCAACGCCGTCATGGCATTGCTACCGGCCGACACCACCTTTTCGGACAACTTCACCGAATCGATCAGACGTGAATCGTGGGAGCAGCGTTTGGTCTGGAACTTGGCCCAGGGAACAACGCTCGCGACGCCGGACTGCACTGTGCCAGCAGACGGAGCGTCAGATGAAGGAACGGCGGTCAGATGCGAGTCCGCCACGCTGAATGCACAGATACAGGTTGTCGGAGCGCGACCAGTGCCCACCGTTGTGAATCTCTTCGTCACACCGAACGGGATTCAAGATGTAGTGGAGGAGTTCGGTCAACCGGATTTCCTCCACGTGACACAACCGTTCATGGAGTGGATGCAGAAGAAGCGCCCGGGTGATGCCGAGAAGGTCGGCTTCGGTGTCTGGGACTCGATCGAGCAAGCTCAGGAGAACGGGGAGCTGACCGCCGAGTACGTCCGGGATTGGGCAGCATACCTCGAGCTCAACTGCATCTACATCCCCGGCCTCATCGATCCCGGCCGCGATTCCTATCTCGACGACTGCGGATTTGTCGAGCATTAGGCGAACACCGATCCCTCTAGGGGCCGGAGCATCGACTTTGTTCGAAAGAGGATGGCCCGTCGAACGCCCATTCAAAAGGACTCCGGACATCTAGTGTCGAGGAGGCGCCTTGGTCGAGATCAGCGTGGCAAGCCCAGGGCAGATCCGATGTCCATGCGGATTGGTGGTCATGGACGGCGTCAATTCGTCCCTCCGGTTTTTCAGACCGCCGCCGCTCACAACCCATGACAGGGCGGTGTGCGTATGGTGTTCTCACTCCCGCGTCGCCGTACGTACGAAAGCGAGAGGAGTCTGGATAGCCTCGGGTTCGGAGGGTTCCGCCCTCCCCTTGTTGATGAGTCGGAAGCTCGAGTTTGGGGCCTCTGGGGTGTAGAAGCGGGTGAGAGGATTCTGGAGGTTGGTTCGCCTTCACGTCGGGTCAGAGTTGTGGATGTAGGTTCGGGTCCACCGGTTCTTCTCGTCCATGGTGCGGGTGGCTATGGCCCGTATTGGGCACCGCTGGTGGCTGCGCTTCGTGGATACCGGTGTTTGATACTTGATCGGCCTGGCTGGGGTGGCAGCGACCCCCGATTATTCCCAGACAGCTCATCGAGACTTCGCCGCCGATTTGATGGCTGACGTCCTCGATGAGCTCGGAGTCGAGAAGGTGCACTCGGTGGGAGCCTCTATCGGCGATATGTGGGCGTTGGCGCTTGCCTCCAAACATCCGGATCGGGTGCTGAGCGTGACGTTGCTCGGTGCTGGACCTTTGTCCGACGACGTCGATGTTCATATGGGTCTCAGGCTGCTCAGATCTCCGCTCGGGGCTTTGATGTCGAGGGTTAGATGGCGTGAGAGGATGGAAAGAGGTCAGGCGCGACAGTCCGGGCACGGACCCGCTCTTGATGATGGACGAATACCCCAGCCGTACGTGGATTGGAAGGTTGAGATGACCAACCGCACGGGATGGCGGGTTCACGAACGGGCCATGATCCGAGCCATCGCTTATCAGTGATGGCTTGATATCGACATGGGACGTCTTGACCTGGCAATATCCCTCGCATGGTGACGTCTGTTGCACAGTCGTTGCACAGACCATCGGGCTGTCACAAGCTGATTGCGTCCAACTGGCGGGGGCCATGTGAAGTGGAAGCTCGCGCATCCGGAAACCAGGAGACGACGCTGAACCGTCAATTCTCGGATTTTCAGACCAACGCTCAATTCCTGTCGGATGGCCTTGACCAGGATCTACGCGGCCTCCACAAGCCATTAACTCCAGTTTGATGAACGTCTGCGGAACATAAGTTTCGCGCCGCGCGTTCGTGGATCCTGTGGCACGAGGTCTGACGCCCGGATCGATTCTTATCAGGGACGCTCCAAGCGAGAGGAATCCCACAACTCATGCCGGCTCGGGCCTATCTCGTAGCCGTTGCGTGGGCCGCATGGCTGCAACCTAGGTCGGTGTCCGCGGAGATCTGCCCCGGCACCCGACCGACTCGCTCTTCCTTGCTCCGACCGAAAGTACGATCGAGGAGTGGAACCCAAAACCCAGTACGCGAATATCGGGGACGGGCGGATCGCATATCAAGTCTTGGGCGAGGGGCCGCACGATCTCGTGATTTCGAGCGGGACCTTCGGCAGCGTTGACCTCGATTGGGAGGATCCGATGGTTGCGGCCATGTACCGACGGCTGGCCTCCTTCAGTCGTTTGATTCGGTTCGACCGCCGGGGTTCGGGAGCCTCGGACCCACTTCCGCTTGACGCTCTACCCCCATGGGAGTCGCACGTCGAAGAGGTCGTCGCGGTCATGGATACGGTCGAGTCGGACCGGGCGACTGTGATGGGGATGTTCGATGCGGGACCGATGGCCGTCTTGTTCGTGGTCACGAAACCGGAACGAGCGGACGCCCTCATCTTGGCGAACACCTCACCGCGAGTTCTTCGATCGGATGATTACTCCATCGGCGCCGATTTGGAGAGCGCTCAGAATGTAGTCAGCCAGGTGGTGGATACATGGGGGACCGAAGATCAGGCTCGGATGCAGGTGCCGAGTCGTGCCTTGGATGAGCGGTTTCGACGCTGGTTCGCTCGGTATACGAGGAGCATCGCGAGCCCGACCGCAATCCAGGCCTATCTGAGTGCGATGCTGGAAGCCGACGCGCGCTCGATCTTGCCTGCGGTTCGTGTTCCCACTCTGGTGCTCCACCGCTCCGGTTACTCGTTGTTTCCGGTGGATCACGGCAGGTTTCTGGCTGACCATATCGAGAACGCCCGGTTCGTTGAGATTCCAGGGTCGGACGGTCCCCTTCCATGGGAAAACGCCGATGTCATTGTCGACGTCATCGAGGAGTTTGTGACAGGGGCGCCAAGGAGATCCGAACCGTCCAGGGCTGTGTTGACAGTGTTGTTCACCGACATCGTGAAGTCCACCGAGCAGCTCGGCCGGGTCGGAGACTGGCAGTGGCGTCACGTCCTCGATCGGCACGACGAGACATCTAGGAGATTGGTGGAGGCATTTGGGGGGAGAGTCGTGCAGACGACCGGCGATGGTGTTGTGGCCACATTCGAAGGGCCGGGGAAAGGAATTCGCGCCGCGTTCGCGCTCCAGGACCATTTGAAGAGCATCGGGATCGACGTGCGTTCCGGGCTTCACACCGGTGAGGTCGAGCTGGGTGATGGAGGTGATATCGGCGGGATGGCAGTCCACATCGCGGCTCGTGTCATGGCCGCTGCCGACGCGGGAGAGGTCCTGGTCTCTCGTACTGTGCGCGATCTCACATTTGGATCCCGCGTTCGTCTCCAGGACCGTGGCGTGCACCGGCTGAAAGGAGTCTCCGGCGACTGGCAGCTATTCGCCGTCACAGACGCATGATCGGCGCTGCTATGTCGGCTTCCGCGACAGCGGTATCGGGTGACGGGCTAGCGGAGGAAGGTCTGAGCCATCGTCCGGATTGTTCCGGTACCAGGAGACGCGTCGGGTGATCCACAACCAGCGGATGCTGACGCCACGAAGACAATATGGGATACATAGCCAGATTGGTCTCTGCGGTGCCGACGCAGGACGTCATGTCGGCTCTTCAAGCTCGCGCTGGATACCTTCTTCGCTTATCGGTCGCCAGACAACGAATACGGCCAAGGCATGCGCCATGAGGTTTATCCCCCACCCAAACATCACCCAGCCTGGCCAAAAGTACCCGGTCCAAGTCATTGCCCACACGACCACCAGGACGGCATTCGTCGTGATGTAGAACCCGAGGTGCAGCCAGACCCCTCGCTTTGCTCTGATTCGCCTGATGGCCTGCTCTCTTTGAATGTCAATCATGGCCGGCTCTGTGGACAACTCTCGCGCACACAGCGCTCTCCTATCTCTTCGTGTGGGTTTGTTGGATCACTGACCGGACGTTCTACGGCGCATCGCTCGCTCGGAGAGCTTGCGTCGGTTGGCTTCGGACACTGTTCCGTGTGACCAGTCCGATGACGGCGGCCCCGCCGGCAACCGCCACCCAGGACCAGGGAGTCGGCACCGCCGATGCGTGGCCGCTTAGGAACATGGCGGCGAGACCCATGATGATCAGTCCCAACCCGGCGGAGAGACCGGCCATCCGATGCGTTCTCGGGCGTAGGGCAGACAGCAGCCCGAGGAACAGGATCCCGGTCGCATAGAACGAGGCCTCGACCCAATGGAAGAATTGGCTGTGCACGTCACCAGTAAGGGTCCGCTGCAGCTCGGCCTGTCCCAGGGCGTAGACGACAAGCGGCACCGCCCCAGCCGCGACTAATAGAAGCAAGCCCTTACTTGGTTGTTCCTCGTGGGCTGTTCGCTCATTCGATTGGCGCATGGTCCAAAGCACACCCGTGAAAACCACGAATGGCGTCGTGAACGGGTCGATTGTCAGGCTGGCAGCCATGGTGATCACAGCCGCAGCTGACAGGACGGTGAGCGTGATTAGTGGTGCATCCGATCGGTCCGGTCTACGCGCGATTGCCAGAGCCGGAGGCGCCGACAAAACGAGCAAGAGTGCTGCAACTACGGCGTTGTGGAAGCCGTGGATGTGCTGACTTTCGGCCACGATTCCGAATACGACGGTGAACGCACCGAAGAGGATGGCCGAGCCGGCCATGAATCCGGCGATGAGCCGAGTAATCCTAAGGCGGCGTCGGGATGGGGCGTCCCCATCCGCGGTTCTCTCTGGACTGTGCCCGATTGCTCTCTTGACTGTCATTTGTTCCTTTCTGTCTTCGTTGTTCTGCTTGGCGTGGTGTTCACGATGAGACGACGGTCACCGTTCCCTTCATCCCGGGATGCAGGTTGCACCAGTAGTCGTATGCCCCCGGTTGGTTGAACGTGTAGGTGAAGGTCCCGTCGGTCTGGATTCCGCTGGCGAAGTCTGGTCCAGTCACGTCGTGCGCCACGCTTCCTGCCCATTGCCATGTGACCGTGGCGCCCGATTCGACGTGCATTTCGGCCGGTTGGAAGCTGGTCGCTTCGAGGACGATTGTGGAACCTTCGGTGGGAGTACTCGCGTTGGGGGGTGCGGCTCCAGCCGAGGTGCACGCGGTCAACGCCAGAACAAGCCCCAATGCCGAGAGACCGCCGTAAGCGCTTCGGTCTTTACCTCTGTCGGTGTGTTGCATCGATCCTCCTTGTGGCAACCCCACCGGGGATCATGCGGGGTTGGGCCGGCCGTCGAATCGGCAAAGTCACCAGTCTTGGCCCGACGTCCGGCGCGGCGATGAGGTGGATCCCGGATGAGACCGCCGGGGACGTCGTCTCACGGGGGCTGATGCCGGGATGGGCGGGGTCCTAGACCGTGTCCGGACTTGGGGACTACTCGGGACCCATTGCTGCGACGAGGACGATGGAGCGATCGGCAGCGGCCGAGAGAAGGGCTTCGACGAGGTGTCTGCTGACAGGGTCTGATTTGCCGACAGTGTTGAGTAGGGCCTGGTATGCGTTGATGGCTGACATGGTCAGGCGATACAACTGATCGAGTGCGCGAGGGGCGTCGGCAGGGTTGTCTGGTAGCTCGATTGAGTCGATGGGAGCCCGGTAGGCGACATCTGAGGGGTCTGCTGTGATGGCGCCGCCCAATTCGACAATTCGGGCGGCCAGTTGGATCGCAGCGTCTAGGTGCACCTGGGCCTCTTGGTGGAGACCAGCTAAGAGGAGCTGGCTGGAGACGGAGTGTCGACTACCGACAGCGATCGTCCACTGAGCCATCATCAGGTGATAGCAGTAGAGACGATCGAGCCGGTCAACGAGTTCTTCGGGTTCCACGGAGGCCTTTCCCGCTCACATGTGAACAGGTTGGTTCAGGCAGTTAGGACGTCCTCGGTTTCCACATCCATCTCGCCGCTGGTCCGTCGACGCGCTTCCTTCTTGATGACTGTGTCGATGAGTCCGAGGGCGGTCAATCCGAGGACCATATGAGCCACTACGGCTGGCCAGCCGGCGATGAGTCCGTACCTCATCGACAGTCCGAGGGCGAGCGGGGCCAGCGCGACATAGCGGGCTGCTGTCCAGACAGGATCTGACTGGTTGGTCCGTCGGGGTCGAAAGAGGACCAGAGCGGCGATTGCGATTGATATGCCCAGAAGGGGGTGGACCATCCAGAGGTATGGCTGAACGGCGACGCCGGTGTACGGCGCCGTGAACCGCCACAGCCCGAGAAGGATCTGCAGCATCATTCCCGCCTGAAGTATCCGGAAGCTTCTCATATACATCCTTCTGTTGGCACTGACCGAAAGCCGACCGCAACGCTGCGGTGGCCTGTTGTGCATCATTGGCGGGTGGCCCGTCGCATCGCATCCCCAAAACCGCCGGTCGTGTGGTTGGGCTCAGTCGAAGGAGAATTGGCTTAGTCGACTCCGGGAACTGATCCCGAGCTTCACGAAGACTTTTCGGAGGTGGTAGTCGACCGTGCGTGGGCTGAGGAAGAGTCGTTCTGCCACTTCGCGGTTGGTGAGGCCTTGAGAGACGAACCTCGCCACCTGTAGCTCCTGGGGTGTCAAGTCGAATACTGTCGATGGGTCGCGCCTGCGTGCGGTCTTCCCGGAGGCGCGGAGCTCCTGTGTGGCCCTGTCCGCCCAGGGTCTGGCTCCTATCGACTCGAACGATGCCACTGCGGTTTCGAGGTGCGGCCGGGCCTCTGTTCGTTGGCGGTTGCGGCGTAGGTGTGCCCCTAAGGCCAGGTGAATCCGAGCCACGTCAAAGGGCCGGTGACCCTTCTCGAGTGCCTCACGTAGCTGCGCCTCGGCGTTGTCGTCAGACAAAAGTGCTCGACCGTAGGCGCCTAGTGCCGAGGCCCACGACGCTCCCGGTGTGGTTGCGACGGATTCGGCCCATTCGATCGCTTGACGCGCTTCGGCTCGGGATCCGGCACGGATGGCCTCTTCGACCAGATCAAATGCTGTCATCGATCTGAGAGCTGGATGCCTAATGGATGCCAGCCGTTGGAAGGAGCTGGCGTGTCTTCCTCCGATGGCATGATCAGTCGCCTCGGCCCAGGCGATGACATCTTCGAAGAGCGAGCGAGCGATCCCGAGTCTTGTCGTGGCTGCGCCGGCTTGGGCCTGTGTGATCAAGACTCCGACTTCGTTCGACCCCCGCACTGCCGAGAGGTAGGCCTGCCATGCCATCGCAATGGCCAACGCCGACTGGCGGCCGGTAGCTTGAGCCAGGCCGGAGAGCTCTTCCAGAGTGGCGGCGGCGAGGGACCACCGTCCTCCCAGGATCTCAGTCCGTGCTTGGCGTTCCAATGCGAAGCAGAGTCGCATTGTGGACCCTTCGGCGCGCGATGTGGCCGCCACCCTTGAATTGATGCGGGCGGCAGCTTCGTCGTCTCCCGTGTAAAAGGCGACGTGTCCTGCCGAGTTGAGGATGTCGGGGTCGCCCAACGCCTCCGCTAAACGGACCGCCTCGGCAAGGGTGGCCATGCCGTCACGGATATCGCCGGCTGCATTGGAAGTGAATCCCGCCAGGAGAAGCCTGTGGTACGTGCCTGAACCACCGACGGGCTGATGCTTCGGAAGCATCGAGCCCATTTCAATCAGCGCATCCATGTCGGATTCGACCCAGGCTGTTTCGGCGGCGGAAGCAGCCATTTCCAGCGAAAGCCTCCTGTCAGTCGAGATGACTTCTGTGGCCCCCTTCCAGAGGAGCTCTTGGGCGGTCGCCACTGATCCTTCGGTGAGTTCGATCCACGCTCTGAGCCGCAAAGCGTCAGGTCGAAGAGGTGTTTCGGTGATGACGCTTTGAGCCGAGTCGAGGAGCTCCCGTGCCTTATCGAGAAGGCCCGCCGTCCACGCGTCTCCGGCCGCGGCGAGTAGACGGCGCTCTTGAACGTCGGATTCCGGTGTTAGGGCCGCGGCGTGCTCCAGCGTGTGGCATGCCACCTCGAAACCACCGCGGCGTCTCGCGAGAGTTGCGGCTGCTTCGAGTCCGGATGCCGCCGCCTCGTCGCGACCGTCGACGGAAGCTGCCAACTGTTGGGCAGCCCTCTCCAGATCGCCGGACGCTCGATAGGTTGCGGCCAGCGCAGTGTGAACCCGCCTCCGATCAGCTCTCAAGCTGAGCTCGAGAACGGCTGAACGAAGAAGGGGATGGCGGAAACGCATCGACTTGTCCCCGATGTCAACGATCGCTGAGGCTTCGATCTCGTCTAAGACCCCCGGTGGAATACCCAGTCGGCTGGCGGCGTCGAGGACGGTGGCTAGGGAGCCGGTGTCGGCGGTAGCGATGATGAGCAACACCCGTCGAGTGATGTCATCGAGCCGTCGTGCCTGCGCCAGGAAGGCCTCGCCGAGGCTCCCTCTTACGGGCAGGTGGTCGGGGAGATCCGTGGACCCGTCCAGCTCGGGGTGGCTCAGGGTCCCTGCGATCTCCAGAAGCGCGAGGGGGTTTCCCATCGTGGTTTCGATTAGGTGATCGACGACGTCAGCGGCCGCTGCTGGAAATTTCTGAGTCAGCAGCTCACGGCTAGCGAACTCATCCAATCTCTCGAGTCGCATCTCTCCGATGCCAGTGGGGCCCAACCCGCCTGTTTCCTCCTCGCGGACGGCGAAGACCATCGCCACTCGTTCGGCTTGAAGCCGACGGGCGACAAAGGAGAGGGCGGTGGCTGACGCGCTATCAAGCCAATGGGCGTCGTCTACCAAGCACAGGACCGGCGTTTCCTCTGACAACTCGGCGATGAGGCTCAAGGCACCCACTGAGATCAAGAACGGTTCGGTCACGGCACCCTCCTCCATGCCGAACGCAATCTTCATGGCGCTTGCCTGACCCCTTGGGAGGCGATGGATGCGGGACAAAGCCGGCTCGATGAGTTCGTGTAGGTTCCCGAAGGCGAACTCGGCCTCCGATTCGACGCCCTGCGTCTTGAGCACTCGGAAGTCGTCCGCCCGACCCCTCATTGCTTCCAATAGTGCCGACTTGCCAACTCCAGGCTCACCCCGCAGCCATACCGAGCCCGCTCCTCCCGTTCGGGCTGCTTCGACCAACCTTTCAATGATCGCCAACTCATCAGCCCGTCCGTACAACATAAGTAGGTTCCGCCCAACGTCAACAGCCTCATTGTTGCTGATGCCGTCGCACGCCGAGGGCTGACGACGATTACCCTCGACCGATGAACCGCCGGTATCTGCTGCTGGGGTCGCTTTACACGAGTCAGTTCCTACCGCTCGGCTTCTTCTATATAGCCCTCACCGCAATCCTGCGCCGCGAGGGGGCCTCGTTGGAGCGCATCGGACTGATTCACCTCCTGGCAATTCTCTGGGTGGTCAAGGGTCTTTGGGCTCCGCTCGTCGATCGGTTCGGATGGGGGCGACTCGGCCATTACCGGGGATGGCTCATCGTCCTCCAATCTCTGATGGTGGTTGGGGTGCTCTCTCTGATAAGGGTGGATGCGGCCGGTCAGCCTCTCCTCCTGTTTGGGCTAGTCGGTGTTATCGCGTTTCTCTCTGCCACCCAGGATGTCGCGGTGGATGCGGTCGCTGTTCGCCTGCTCGAACCCGAAGAGCGGGGACCTGCGAATGGGATCCAGATCGCGGCGGGCAATCTTGGTTTCGTCCTTGGGGGAGGTGGCCTGCTTTTGGTGTTTGACCAATTCGGCTGGGTGGCGGCAGTCGCCACATTGGCCGTTCTGACGGCCGCCCCGCTCCTTCCAGTTGTGTACTCCCTCACGCCCCATGTGATCGCCCGGAGCGAAACCGACGGCTCGCGGGTTTCGTTCGAAAATATCACCAGGTTCTTCCGACAGCCTGGGGTGGGCCGCTGGCTTTGGGCGGTAGTCCCATTCTTTTATCTGGGAATAGCAATCCCAACCAAGCTGATCACCCCAATGCTTGTCGACGCCGGTTGGCCCCTAGGGCAGATAGGGACTTTGGCTTCGATCGGTGGTGGGGTCATTGGAATCGCCGCGGCCCTGGGAGCAGGGCTGCTGCTGAAAAGCCGCGGAAGGCGCACCGCCCTGGTGATCATCGGAACGGCCCAACTCGTGGCCATCGCTGCTGCTGTTCCCCTGGCCGCCGGCGCTTCCCAGCCCATCGCAGGCCTGGTGGCCATCATCTTTCTGAAGGCCAGCTTCGCGGCGACCGGAGTAGCCGTCTTCACAGTCAACATGGATTGGAGCAGACCGCAGATGGCCGGTACAGACTATGCCCTCCTCTCGGCCTGGGCCATCATCTTTGCTGACGTGGTCAGTGCTGCCGGCGTCTCCCTGGCAGGGCTTGTGGGCTACGGCTGGACAACCGCACTGGCCGTTTCACTGGCCTCGGTCGGTCTGGTGTCGGTGGCCCGCCTTCAGGCACGCGACGCTGACCTGGCGCCCTCCGAGGTAGTCACCCCGGCCGCTCTCTAACCAACTGGCTATCTTCCTGGTCCGCCGCTGGTGAGGGGTCCAGACTGGCGAATTGGCCGATTCGATCCTTCGCCCCAACCCATATATTCGCCTTGTAGCCCACGACCAAGGAGCTTCGATGCGAGGCAGCACCTCTGCCACTGGTAGTTGCAGTGTCGCCGCCGTGGTGGTAGGAGAAGACGGAATTCGAGTGTTCAGCCAGGTCGATCATGGGCCATAGCCCTAGGGCTCCCCGGTACCCGAGCTGCGAATACGGCGTCTTGCAGTCCTATACACGCCGGTTCTCGCCGCAGGAGTATGGCTGTCCTTGCGATTTGACGTCAGTGCACATCCAGGCGGAGATCCTGGTCGTGACCTTGCATTCAAAGGGACCGCTCTGGCCTCGCCGCTGTTCCTGCCAGCCGCACTGTTCGTTGCCGCGGTGTTGGGCCCTCGCCGAAATGCCCTGGGAACCACCGCCACTGCAGTCGCGGGCCTGGTCGGACTGGCGTTCACTGCAGGCACAACTTGAACCTCCGAAACGACATCACCCCAGGCGCGCGACGCCAACTTGCCTGATAGCTGACGGTCCTCATCGCTGCGTTGCATAGGCTGTTCGGCCCAGCCCTCTCAGTCACCGCCTACCAGGGACTGCGCCAACGGCGTCGACCCGAACAGCCCCACTTGGACCACGCACCAGCCACTACGTGGTGAGTCGGTCAACGAAGCGAACTCTGACGTCGAAACCGACAATTAACAACCGAGCTCACGCTGGCCGAAGAGTGATCGTCTCAGTGATGAGAGATGTCGGACGAGCCCCTCAATTCGACCGTGCGAGTTATCGGTCTACCGCTTCCTCGATCTGCTGGAGACATATCGAACGAGGTCTAGGGGACGAGTCATCCGTCTCTGATCAACTGACGCCATGTATCTGATTCTCTGGAGGTACGTCGTAGAGGGTGACCGGGATATGGAGTTTCGCGATTCGTACGGGCCAGGAGGTGAATGGAGCCGACTCTTCGCGGAAAGCCCGGCATTTCGAGGCGTCGAACTCGTCGCATTGGAAACCCCGGGCAGTACATCACAATTGATCGATGGTCTAGTAAGGACGAGTTCGACGAGTTCATGGTGCACAAATTGCGAGATTACGAGCGACTCGACCCGTGCAGGAAGCCATCACGGTCTCGGAAGAACTGCTTGGCAAAGGTTCGGCCTAGCCAACCGATCAACCGTGTAGCCTTGCCCGGCGTTCCCGTTCCGAGAGGTGGAGTCATAGACGAACATCCAAACGCCGCGCTGTATCGCAGGGTCATGGAGGGGATGGGCGAGGGTGACATGAGTGCCTTCGAGGCCGTCCTCGACGATGACATAGTCTGGTGGCAGATTGGCTCGCCGGAACCGGTGCAAGGTAAAGAGACAGTTCTCGAGTCGATGAAGGGAGTCGACTTCGAGGTGGACCTGCACGATGTGGTCGCCAACGACGACCATGTCGTGGGCCTGGTGACGGCCAGCGTCCGTATCGGAGACGATGCCTTCACCTATCGGATGGCCGAAATAGCCCATGTGGAGGGGGGAAAGGTGACGGAACGTTGGGCTTTCTCCGACGACACCCAGGCCATAATCGCCTTCTTCTCCCGACTCGAGTGACCACCAAAGCGCGGTTGGCGGCTGCGATGCTCGCCTGACCGGGTTCGCGGCCTATAGCGGAGTCGCCGAGACCCGCCTCTAAGAATCCACACACCAAACCAAGTGTCTCCACCACCGACCGCAAGAGTGTCCATGGGGCAAAGATCGCCCAGGGGCCGACAAAGCTGTCGGAGAACACTGCCACGATGTCCTCGCTCAGTTGACGATTCGGTCATCCCGTTGCCAAGCCCATCTCTTTGCCTTAGTCACTGATGCCGAGCACAGGGAGGAGCTCGGGTTTGGTGTGTCGAGATCGCAAACCGGCTTGACATAGGGGTGCGGAGTAGTCGCGTTATCGATGTGGGCACAAAGGACGAGCTTCCGCTCTCCTTGGTGGAGAACAGTCACTCGATCCTTCTGATGTGGCTGGGTTCGGAGAGGATCCAGCGGGAGCTTTCTGATCGATGGGGTCAGGGACGGCGCCGCTCCTTCGACCTCCGGTTTGGTAGACCGAAGCTCATTCTCGGGGGCATCGCCCTGTTGAACTACTGCCGTGTGGCACGGGCGGCGGGCCCTGAGCGATGACAAGGGTGGTTCTCACGGCCTACGAACACCGTGTCACAGCGGTCGACGACAACCCCCGCGATGCTGAGGGATGCCCGAACGGCGCCTCCCCACTGACGGGATTGACCCATTTTCTGGTGAGTGCTTTTTCCTCGGACACCTTCAGCTAAAGGTGGGCGTCGATTTTCCAGGCGAAACCCTTTGCGTGCTGACGACCATCAGCACCGGGGCATCGAGCCAACCAGGGTCGGTCTACCCGTTGGCTCGATCCCATCAGGTCGCCTCGTTTTTGTTGCACTCCTGTTGCACACAACGGGTGAAACCATGTCGAATTGCGTCCAGGTGAGGTGAAGGAGTGAAAACGTGAGATCTTGGTGTTTAACCTGGTCAGTGGCCATTTCTTGGCACAATGCCCTCATCATGTCGTGGGGCCATGTGGCGTTGCACCAGAGACCTCATCCTTGTCTGGGATGCGCGCGTCACTCATCCAGGTCGACACGGGTCGCGACTCCGAACGGTGCAAGTTCGAGGTGTTCCGCCTAGTCGAAGGCGACTTTCGACCATTCCCAGGTCGGTGAATTGTGGGCCCACGTGGACTTGAACCACGGACCTCATCCTTATCAGGGATGCGCTCTAACCGGGCTGAGCTATGGGCCCCGACTGGTAGTCAAGGACAGTGAATTGTATCGGTCGTCTCCATTGAGCCGAAGTCGAGAAACGCAGGTCCGGGTCAGGTTCCCGGCGGCAATGGGAGTGGGCCCGCATGAGGTCGGGCACTGGTCCCCCAGCCTCACCCTCTGTTGGCATCCGCCAGGAAGCGGACCGACATGTGGAGGTAGTCGTCGAAGCCGGGATGCACGGCCCACACCTCCGACCACTCGGGATCCTCCCACAGGGCGTCCCACACCGTCTCGCGCTGCTCCATGTTCTCCCAGCGGATGATCCACGTGACGTTGGCCGGGCCGTGAGCCAGGTCCATGGGGTCAGACCCCATCACCTCGCCGGGGATCCCAACGTCCACCCAGAAGCCGACCAAGTCCATGCGATCGCCGAGCACATTGGTGGCCAGGGCGGCCCAGTCGCGATAGGCATCCATGCGCTCTGACCTGTAGTGGTAGTCACGGACCTCGTAGACAGGGCCGTTTGCCGGCTCGATCACCCTTCGCTGCCGCCTTCGGGGCCGCGTACGGCTGCGCTCAACGCCGGGGCCGGAAGCGGCCCCCGGTCCGAGACGTCCCAGAACCGGGTGGTCTCGGACCAGGCCGAAGCCGGTCGACGCCCGATGTCTTGTGGGATCACAGCCGCCTGACCACTATCGGTTTCGGTTCGATCCTCGGCCCTCGCTTCAACTCGAGGTGACTTGTTCACTTCATCTCCTTTCGTGAGTGGCGGTGGCACGTCAGCCACCCAGTCCAAATGGGGGAGCCGTCTCATGACGGCGGGAAGGGGTCACCCGTACGTTCGCCACCATATTTGAAGAGGGACCTGTCGTCCGATCACGGCGACGACGAGCCGGCCACACGGCTCCAGGACCGCGTTACGTCGGGCCTGGTTGTGGTGCGGTTTGCTCAAGCACTACCCCGAGAAGTGCCGATAGACAACCTATGAACTCGCCTCCGGGGGCCACCATCGGGAGCAGCCCCCTGGATATCGGAAGACTCGGATCTCGCTACCACTCGATGCGGGCCATCACGTGTGCCCTGGTGGTCGTGGCGACGGCGGGCGTGGGTGCCGCGTGGACCTGGCGTCCTGGCTTCATCCTCGCCACCGCCGCGGCGCTGATCGGCGTCCATGCCCTGCGCCGCCGACGTCGCCCCGGGTCTCTGGTCAGCTCGTTGCTGCTCGACATCACGGTGGTCAATCTGGGTCTCGCGGTCTCCGGCCCGCCAACCGAGGTAGCGGTGGCGCCCGTCGTGGTGATGGTCACGACCGCCGCACTCTTCCTCGGTGACCGCAGAGCGTTGTGGCTCGGCGTCTACGCCACGCTGGGCGCCACCGCCGCCTTCACCTGGGCCCGGCTGGCGGATCCGGTGTCTTGGAGCACGGCTGAAGCCCTGGTCCTGATCGTCCTTTCCGCTGGATGTTTCCTCCCCCTCATGGGCTGGCTGCTCAAAGAGGCCGGCAATGCTCTTACGCAGCGTCGGCTGCTCGAGCAGGCGCTGAGGGAACGGGAGTCGCGCTATCGGCACATCGCCGAAGGGGTGTCGGACGCCATCGTGACTACGGACGAGTCGGGTGTGCTCATGTACGCCAACCCAGCGGTCGAGCGCATCTTCGGATATGGACCCGATGAACTAGTCGGCAAGCACATGGTGATCCTGATGCCGGACCGTGTTCACGACTCTCTGGGACGAGGGTCCAAGGGGTACATCGAGGTGATCCGGCAGAGTCTCGAGATGGGCGGCGTCGAGCTCAACGGTCGGGACGATCCGGGACATAACTGAACGTAAGGAGTCCCAGGAGGCTCTTCAGGAGTCGGAAGCCAGGTATCGGGGGCTCTTCGAAGGAGTGCCAGTCGGTGTCTACCGAACCTCGATCTCAGGCGAGATCCTCGATGCGAACAAGACGCTCGTGGAGCTGCTCGGGTACGAGAGGGCGGACGAGCTGATAGGACGTCAGGCCCAGGAGTTCTACACCGACCCCAGCGAAAGGGAAGTCTGGCGCTACAACGTCGAAAGCTCGGACGTGGCCAGGGCGCACGAGATCCAGCTCCACCCGGTGGGTCGTTCGCCAATATGGGTGCGCGACTCAGGACGCCAGCTCCGCTCCCCGTCGGGCGAGCTGATCGGGTATGAAGGGACCCTCGAGGACGTGACCGAGCGGAGACAGGCCGAAGAGCGTCTCCAGGCGATGATCGAGTCGCAGCGCCACCGCCTGCTCTATGAGAAGGCCTTGAGCGCATGCTCGCATGCCCTGCTCGTGGGAACCGACGACAGCGCCCTCGAGGATGCCCTCCAAGCGCTGCTCGACGCGACCGGGGTCAGCTCGGTGTTCATCGAGCGCAACGCCCACGATCCCGAGTTGGGTCTGGTGACGAACCTCATCTACGAGCTGAACAGCGAGCGCCAGCCCCCGGACTACGAGCGCTGGAGCAGGCTCCCGTGGTCGAAGATGCCGGTCGCCCACTCGTAC
>Ga0299913_10000615_pt1 | contig 23338 bp, 24 predicted proteins | sample RVTome_9_FD_201360 | JGI IMG/M metagenome (GOLD analysis project Ga0299913, IMG submission 201360) | Soil microbial communities from uranium-contaminated site in the Upper Colorado River Basin, Wyoming, United States - RVT155D38 (version 2) ... | reverse complement strand
CAACGGCGTGGGGGACTCGGCGCTGTCCACCATGCCCACGCACGGTCCCACCTTCTCCGTGCTCACCACGGGCCTGGCGACGACGGCCGACACCGCCAACACCTCGTCGTCCACCGGCACCGGCCTCGGCGGCGGGCAGATCCGCGGGACCAACGAACGGGACGTCACGATCCTCAAGGTCGACCTGTCCGTGCCGGCCTCCGCGAACTGCCTCAGCTTCGACTTCAAGTTCTTCAGCGAGGAGTACTTCGAGTACGTCGGCACCCAGTTCAACGACGCGTTCATCGCCGAGCTCGACGACAACACCTGGACCACGTCCGGCACCAGCACCATCTCCGCGCCCGACAACTTCGCCTTCGACGGCTCGGGCAACGTGATCAGCGTCAACGCGACCGGAGTCGGGACCGCCAGCTCGGCCCAGGCAGCGGGGACGACGTACGACGCGGCGACGCCGCTGCTGTCGGCCGCCACCACGGTGACGCCGGGCGCGCACTCGCTCTACCTCTCGATCTTCGACCAGGGCGACGCGGCCCTCGACTCAGCCACGTTCGTCGACAACCTGCGCGTCGGCTTCGTGCCCGACCCCGCCACCCAGTGCGTGTCGGGAGCCCAGGTCAAGCAGTACCAGCTGGACCTCGCTCCGGCGGACGCCACCCTGGAGACGGGCCAGCAGCACACGGTGACCGCCAGCCTGCAGGACCTCAACGCGACGCCGCCGGCGCTGCCGGGCGCGACGATCCTCTTCCAGGCCACTGGGGCCAACGCGGCGAGCGGCTCGGACACCACCGACGCCTCCGGCGAGGCGACGTTCAGCTACACGGGGACCGGCGTCGGCGACGACGCCATCGGTGCCTGCTACGACGTCGACTCTTCCGGCACCTGCGACGCCGGGGAGCCCTTCGCCTCGGCCCAGGCCAGCTGGACGAACGCAGCACCGAGCAACGACGCCGGCGGCCCGTACGCCGGGGACGAGGGCTCGGAGGTCGCCCTGAGCGGCACCGCCGAGGGCGGCAACCCGGGTGACGCCCTCATCAGCACCTGGAGCCACGCCCCCGGCGCCGGGGTCGGCGCAGGCGCGTCGTGCGCCTTCACGGACGCCAGCGACCCGACCACGACGGTCAGCTGCACCGACGACGGCACCTACGAGCTCACCCTCACCACCTCGGACGGGGTCCATGCGGACGTGACCGACACGGCCGAGCTGACCATCGACAATGTCGCCCCGGAGGTCGACAGCATCACGACGCCGGTCGCTCCGGTGGCCGTCGGCACGCCGGTGCCGGTCAGCGCGACGTACTCCGACCCGGGCAGCAACGACACGCACGCCGCCCGGATCGAGTGGGGCGACGGTGCCACGAGCTCGCCGGCAGCCAGCGGCGGCAGCCTCTCCGGCAGCCATCTCTACACCTCCGCCGGGATCCACACCGTCTGCGTGACCGTGACGGACGACGACGAGGCGTCCGACCGCGAGTGCGCGGAGAGCTACGTCGTGGTCTACGACCCGAGCGCCGGCTTCGTCACCGGCGGCGGCTGGATCACGGCGGCACCGGGCTCGCTTCCGGCGGACCCGTCTGCGAGCGGCCCCGGACGCTTCGGCTTCGTGTCGAAGTACAAGAAGGGCGCCCAGGTCCCCGACGGGAGCACGGAGTTCCAGTTCCAGGCGGGCGGCCTGAACTTCCACTCCTCGTCCTACCAGTGGCTGGTGGTGGCCGGCTCGAAGGCGATGTACAAGGGCAGCGGCACCCTCAACGGGGCCGGCGACCACTCGTTCCTCGTCTCGGCGGTGGACGGTGGCAAGGGAGGTGCGGACAGGTTCCGGATCAAGATCTGGGAGACAGCCTCGGGGACGGTCGTCTTCGACAACCAGGTCGGTGACGGCGACGGGGCGGCCGCGGCAAACGCGATCACCCAGGGATCGATCGTGGTCCACGGCTGAGCCCCCCACACCTCCGGCAGGGCCCGGCGTCAGCGATGGCGCCGGGTCCTCGCTGCGGCCGGACGGTACGCCGAGACGGTCGGCTCGCCGGTGATCCAGAACCGCCACGGACGGTCGGCGGCCTCGCGGAGGCCCACGCGGGGGCCGGTGCTGATCGCACTGTCGTCGACGGCCCCGCCGAGCTCGAGCGTGGTCGGGCCCGCGACGAGGTCGGTGCGGTTGTCGATGAGCCGGATGCCCATCGCGGAGCAGAGCCGCGCCGGGCCCCGGGCCAGCTCGCGGTCGACCTTCGTGCCACGCCGCTCGCGCGCGGTGTCCACGCCCTCGACGACCTCGCCGGCTCGCAGCAGCACCGCGCTCGCCCGGCCGTCGGGGCCGCACACCACGTTGGCGCAGTGGTGCATCCCGTACGTGAAGTAGACGTAGAGCCGTCCGGGAGGCCCGAACATCACCGCGCTGCGCGGCGTGCTCCCCCGGTAGGCGTGGGAGCCGGGGTCGTCGGCGCCGTCGTACGCCTCCACCTCGGTGATGCGTACGGCGACGCCGTCGCGTCGCAGCACGCTGCCGAGGAGCCGCGGGGCCGCCTCGAGGACCGGGCCGTCGAGGACGGAGAGCAGGTCAGCCGAGCCAGTCACGGTGCCCAGATACCGCGGCGGCCACCTCGTCGAGCTGCTCCGCGACCCGCACCGGAGCCGTGCCGCCCCGGCCGTCGCGCGACGACACCGACCCCTCGGCGGTGAGCACCTCGCGCACGTCCGGGGTCAGGTGCGGCGAGATCGCGGCGAACTGCTCGTCGGTCAGCTCGGCCAGCTCGATGTCCTGCCGCTCGCACTCCTGCACGCACGCACCGGCGACCTCGTGGGCGACCCGGAACGGCACGCCCTGCCGGACCAGCCACTCGGCCACGTCGGTGGCGAGCGAGAACCCCTGGGGCGCCAGCTCCGCCATGCGCTCGGTGTCGAAGACGAGCGTGGCGACCTGCCCGGTGAACGCCGGCAGCAGCACCTCGAGGGTGTCCACCGAGTCGAAGACCGGCTCCTTGTCCTCCTGCAGGTCGCGGTTGTAGGCCAGCGGCAGGGCCTTCAGCGTGGCCAGCAGGCCGGACAGGTTGCCGATGAGGCGACCCGCCTTGCCGCGCGCGAGCTCGGAGATGTCCGGGTTCTTCTTCTGCGGCATGATGCTCGAGCCGGTCGACCAGGAGTCGTGCAGCTGCACGAAGCCGAACTCCCTCGTCGCCCAGAGGATGATCTCCTCGGCGAAGCGGCTGACGTCCACGCCGATCTGCGCGGTCACGAACGCCAGCTCCGCGACGAAGTCGCGGGACGCGGTGCCGTCGATGGAGTTCGGCGCCGAGCCGGTGAACCCGAGCTCGGCGGCCACCGCCTCGGGGTCCAGGCCGAGGCTCGAGCCGGCCAGCGCGCCCGAGCCGTACGGCGACTCGGCGGCAACCCGCGCGTCCCAGTCCCGCAGGCGCTGCACGTCCCTCAGCAGTGGCCACGCGTGGGCCAGCAGGTGGTGGCTGAGCAGCACCGGCTGGGCGTGCTGGAGGTGCGTGCGACCCGGCATGATCGCACCCAGGTGCTCGGTGGCCTGGCCGTGCAGCGCGTCGACGAGGTCGAGCACCTGTGCGGCGATCGTGCGGGCGTGGTCGCGCAGGAACGCCCGGAAGAGCGTGGCGACCTGGTCGTTGCGGGACCGTCCGGCCCGCAGGCGTCCACCGACCTCCGGGCCCACCTCGTCGAGCAGCAGCCGCTCGAGGGCCCCGTGGACGTCCTCGTCGGAGGGGTCCGGCTGCAGCGAGCCGTCGGCGTACCGCTGCCCGAGGACCTCGAGGCCGCGCACCAGCTCGGCGTGGTCGGCGTCGGTGAGCAGGCCGGCCTGGTGCAGCACGTTGGCGTGGGCGCGCGAGCCCGCGAGGTCGTAGGGCGTCAGCCGCCAGTCGAAGTGGGTCGAGCGCGACAGCGCGTCGAGCTCCGGGCTGGGGCCGCCGGCGAACCGGCCGCCCCAGAGCTTGCCCTGGTTCGTCGCAGCGTTGGTGTCCGTCATCAGTCGGACCCGAACTCCATGGCGGCCTCGTCGAGCGCGGCGGTCTCCTCGCCCTCGGCGGCCGGGTTGGCGGTGATCCGGTCGGCGCCGCCGGCCGGGAGCTCACCGAAGAGCGTGCCGTTCTCCACCTGCAGCTGGCCCTGGTCGACGGGCTGGCCGGCGTAGAGCTCGAGCTTCTCGCGCGAGTCGGCGATGTCGAGGTTGCGCATGGTGAGCTGGCCGATGCGGTCGATCGGGCCGAAGGCGGCGTTGTCGGTGCGCTCCATCGAGAGCTTCTCGGGGTGGTACGAGAAGTTCTCCCCCTCGGTCCTGAGGATCGTGTAGTCCTCGCCGCGGCGCAGCCGCAGCGTGACGGTGCCGGTGACCAGTGAGGCGACCCAGCGCTGGACCGACTCGCGCACCATGAGCGCCTGCGGGTCGAGCCAGCGGCCCTCGTACATCAGGCGGCCGAGCCGGCGGCCCTGGTCGTGGTAGTGCTCGACGGTGTCCTCGTTGTGCACCGCGTTGACGAGGCGCTCGTAGGCGACGAACAGCAGGGCCATGCCGGGTGCCTCGTAGATGCCACGGGACTTGGCCTCGATGATCCGGTTCTCGATCTGGTCGGACATGCCCAGGCCGTGTCGACCGCCGACCGCGTTGGCCTCGAGCACCAGCGCCACGGGGTCGTCGAACCGCTGGCCGTTGATGGCGACCGGGCGGCCGGCCTCGAACGTGACGGTGACGTCCTCGGTGGGGATCTCGACGCTCGGGTCCCAGAACTTCACACCCATGATCGGCTCGATGGTCTCGAGCGAGACGTCCAGGTGCTCCAGGGTCTTGGCCTCGTGGGTGGCGCCCCAGATGTTGGCGTCGGTGGAGTAGGCCTTCTCCGCGGAGTCGCGGTAGGGCAGGCCGTGCTCGACGAGCCACTCGCTCATCTCCTGGCGGCCGCCGAGCTCGGTGACGAAGTCCGCGTCGAGCCAGGGCTTGTAGATGCGCAGCTGCGGGTTGGCGAGGAGGCCGTAACGGTAGAACCGCTCGATGTCGTTGCCCTTGAAGGTGGAGCCGTCGCCCCAGATGTCCACGCCGTCCTCGTGCATGGCGCGCACCAGGAGGGTGCCGGTGACGGCCCGCCCCAGCGGCGTGGTGTTGAAGTAGGTCCGGCCACCGGAGCGCAGGTGGAACGCGCCGCAGGCGAGAGCCGCGAACCCTTCCTCCACCAGCTCGCGGCGGATGTCGAGGGCGCGGGCGATCTCGGCGCCGTACTCCTTCGCACGGTCGGGTACGCCGGCGATGTCGGACTCGTCGTACTGGCCGATGTCGGCGGTGTAGGTGCACGGGATCGCGCCCTTGTCACGCATCCAGGCAACGGCGACGGAGGTGTCGAGACCGCCGGAGAACGCGATGCCGACGCGTTCGCCCTTCGGGAGGGACGTGAGGACCTTGCTCAACTCGGTGTTCCTTCTGCTCTCGGGATGCGGATGTCAGTCGTGGGGCTGGCCGTCGGCCAGCGCGAGGAAGCGGCGCGCGAGCGCCTCTCCCCCGGCGGGGTCCCGGCTGATGACCAGGACCGTGTCGTCGCCGGCGATCGAGCCCAGGACGTCGGGGAGCTCGACCTTGTCGATCGCGCTGGCGAGGAACTGCGCCGCGCCCGGGGGCGTGCGCAGGACGACGAGGTTGGCACTGCTCTCCGCGCTCACGAGGAGCTCGGTGCAGAGCCGGCCGAGGCGCGCCAGCGCTCCCGTGCCCTCCCCGGACACCGGGGTGCGGTCGCCCCCCTCGGCGGGAACGGCATAGACCAGCGTGCCGGAGGCGGCGCGCACCTTGACTGCGTCGAGCTCGACGAGGTCGCGGCTCAGCGTGGCCTGGGTGGCGGACACCCCACGCTCCGCGAGCAGCTCGGCGAGGTCGCTCTGGGAGCGCACCTCGCGGCTCTCGAGCAGCTCCACGATGAGCGCCTGGCGGGCGTTCTTGGTGAGCGGGCTGGCCGCGGCGTTGGTGGTCATGCCCCGTGCTCCTCGAACCGTCGCTCGTGCAGCCAGGCCAGGACCGCCTTCTGGGCGTGCCGGCGGTTCTCCGCCTCGTCCCAAACGAGGCTCTGCGGGCCGTCGAGCACCTCTGCCGCGATCTCCTTGCCGCGGTAGGCCGGCAGGCAGTGGAGGACGATCGCGTCCGGCTTGGCCACGGCGAGCAGGTCGGTGGTCAGTGCGTAGGGCGCGAGGGCGGCGAGCCGCGCCGCGGCCTCGTCCTCCTTGCCCATCGAGACCCAGGTGTCGGTGATGACGACGTCGGCGCCGGAGACGGCGGTCTTGGGGTCGCGCTCGAGGGTGGCCGAGCCGCCGGTCTCCGCGGCGATGTCGGTGGCACGCTGCACGATGGCGGCTTCGGGGTCGAAGCCCTCCGGGGCGCTGACCCGGACGTGGAGGCCGGCCAGCGCGCCGGCGAGGAGCCAGGAGTTGCCCATGTTGCACGCGCCGTCGCCGAGGAAGGTCACGGTCAGCCCGCGGATCCCGTCGGCGCTGCCCTTGTGCTCGGTGATCGTGAGCAGGTCGGCGAGCAGCTGGCAGGGGTGGAAGTCGTCGGTCAGGGCGTTGACGACGGGGACGCCGGCGTACGCCGCCATCTCCTCGATCTTCGCCTGGGCGTCGGTGCGCCACACGATCTGGCTGGCCTGGCGGCCGAGCACCCGGGCCACGTCCGCGACGGACTCGCGGACACCCACCCCGGCGAGGCGGCCGTCGACGGCCATCGGGTGCCCGCCGAGCTCGGCGATGCCCGCGGCGAAGGAGGCCTGCGTGCGCAGCGTCGGCTTGTCGAAGATGAGCGCGACGGTGCGCGGCCCGGCGAGCGGCCGGCCGACGACGTCGCCGTACGGGTCGTCCTTCATCCGGGCGGCGAGCGCCAGCACCTCGGTCTGCTCGGCCGCGGTCAGGTCGTCGTCACGCAGGAAGTGGCGGGGCGCTGGACTTCTCACGGAGCGCTCCCCTCCCCGGCCGTCATGGCCGCCTCGGCCTCGTCGAGGATCGCCGGCAGCGCGGCCAGGAATCCCGCCACGTCGTCCTCGGTGAGCACCAGCGGCGGCACGAACCGCAGCCGGCCCGGCGTCGGGTTGTTGACGATGTAGCCGTGGGCGAGCGCGGCGGCCGCGACCTGCGCCGAGCAGTCGGTGGCGAGGTCGACGCCGACCAGGAGGCCCTCGCCACGGACCTCGGTGACCCGCGGGTCGGCGGCCAGGCCGTCGCGGAGCTTCTGGCCGACCACGGTGACGTGCTCGAGCAGGCCGTCGGCCTCGATCGTGCGCAGCACCGCAAGCGCGGCCGCTGCGGCGACCGGGTTGCCACCGAACGTGGTGCCGTGGTTGCCCGGCTCGAAGAGCGTCGCGGCGTCACCGGTGGCGACCACGGCGCCGATCGGGATGCCGCCCGCGAGGCCCTTGGCAAGCGTGACGATGTCGGGTGCGGCGTCGAGCGGGTCGCAGAGCGCCTCGTTGCGGTGCGCCAGCCAGGTGCCGGTGCGGCCGATGCCGGTCTGGATCTCGTCGAGCCAGAGCAGCGCGCCGTGCTCGAGGGTGATCTGCCGGGCCATCGCCAGGTAGTCGCGCGGGGGTACGACGACGCCGGCTTCGCCCTGCACCGGCTCGAGGAGGACCGCGGCGGTCTCGTCGGTCACCGCGGCGGCCAGCGCCTCGACGTCGCCGTACGGCACGAAGGTGACGTCGCCGGGCAGCGGCTCGAAGGGGGCCCGGTAGGCCTCCTTCGCGGTGAGCGCGAGGGCGCCCATCGTCCGGCCGTGGAACGCGCCCTCGGTCGCGACGACGTGGGTGCGACCGGTGCGCCGGGTGAGCTTGAACGCAGCCTCGTTGGCCTCGGTCCCGGAGTTCGTGAAGAAGACCCGGCCGGGCTCTCCGACGAGCTCGACCAGCTGCTCGGCCAGCCGCACCTGCGGCTCGCTGGCGAAGAAGTTGGAGATGTGGCCGAGCGTCGACAGCTGTGCGGTGACCGCCTCGACGAGGGCCGGGTGGCCGTGGCCGAGGGCGTTGACCGCGATGCCGCCGAGCAGGTCGACGTACTCGGTGCCGTCGGCGTCCCAGACGTGAGCCCCGGCGCCCCGGGTGAGGACGAGCTTCGGCGGGCCGAAGGTGTTCATGAGCGCGCCGGAGTAGCGCGCGGTCCACTCCTGCTGGGTCCCCTGTGCGGTGGTCACGATCCCTCCTTCACCCGGGCGGGCGAGGTGCCCTGCCGGATCTTGGTCTCGACGCCGGGGATCACCTGGGTGCCGACGCCGTCGGCGGTGAAGATCTCGAGCAGCACCGCGTGCGGCTCGCGGCCGTCGACGACGGTGGCGCGCGGGACGCCGCCGCGCACGGCGTTGAGGCAGGCCCCCATCTTGGGCACCATGCCGCTGGCCAGGGTGGGCATGAGCTCGGCGAGCGCGTCGGGGCCGATCTCCTTGATGACGTCGTCGCTGTCGGGCCAGTCGCGGTAGAGGCCCTCCACGTCGGTGAGGACCAGCAGCTTCTCGGCGCCGAGCGCGACCGCGAGCGCGGCGGCGGCGGTGTCGGCGTTGACGTTGTGCACGCGGCCGAGCTCGTCCGGCGCGACGCTGGAGACGACCGGGATGCGGCCGGCCTCGATCAGGTCGAGCACCGACTCGGGCCGCACCTGGGTGACCTCGCCGACCAGGCCGAGGTCGACCTCCTCCCCGTCGACGACGGTCTGGGTCGGGGTGGCGGTGAAGAGGCCAGCGTCCTCGCCGGACAGGCCGACGGCCAGCGGGCCGTGGGAGTTGATCAGCCCGACCAGCTCACGCTGCACCTGACCGACGAGCACCATGCGGACCACGTCCATGGCCTCGGGCGTGGTCACCCGCAGGCCGCCGCGGAACTCCGACTTGATGCCGAGCTTGTCGAGCATCCGCGAGATCTGCGGGCCGCCGCCGTGCACCACGACCGGCTTGAAGCCGGCGAAGCGCAGGAAGGCGATGTCCTCGGCGAAGGCCGTCTTGAGGGCGTCGTCGGTCATCGCGTTGCCGCCGTACTTCACCACCACGATCTTGCCGTGGTACTGCTTCAGCCACGGGAGGGCGCCGGCGAGCACCTGGGCGTCGACGGTGGGCCGGGCGTTGGCTTCGAGGTCGCTCATGAGGAGTACGCGCTGTTCTCGTGGACGTAGGCGTGGGTCAGGTCGTTGGTCCAGATGGTCGCCTGGTGGGGACCGGCCTTCAGGTCGATCGTGACGGTGACGTCGCGCGGGGTCAGGTCGACCGTCGCAGGGTCCTCCGCGGGGGTGGACTTGCGGCAGACCCAGACCCCGTTCATCGCGACGTCGAGGTCGGCGGGGTTGAACGCCGCCTGCGTGGTGCCGATCGAGGCGAGCACGCGTCCCCAGTTGGGGTCGTTGCCGAAGATCGCGGCCTTGAAGAGGTTGCTCCGGGCCACGGACCGGCCGACCTCGACCGCGTCGTCCTCGGACACGGCGTTGAGCACGGTGATCGCGATCTCGTGGTCGGCGCCCTCGGCATCGGCGAGCAGCTGCCTCGCCAGGTCGGTGCAGGCCTGCGTCAGCGCGGCCGTGAAGTCGTCGTACGACGGGGTGACGCCGCTGGCACCGCTGGCCATGACGGTGACCGTGTCGTTGGTCGACATGCAGCCGTCGGAGTCGAGCCGGTCGAAGCTGACCCGGGTCGCGGCGCGCAGCGCCCGGTCGAGGTCCGGGGCGGGCACGACTGCGTCGGTGGTGAGCACGACGAGCATGGTGGCGAGCTGCGGCGCGAGCATGCCGGCGCCCTTGGCCATGCCGCCGACAGACCAGCCCTCGCCCTCGACCACGACCTGCTTGGCGACGCTGTCGGTGGTCATGATCGCGGTGGCGGCGTCGGCGCCCCCCTCGGCGGACAGCCCGCCCACGGCGCCGTCGACACCGGCGACGAGCTTCTCCCGGGGGTTGGCCAGGCCGATCAGGCCGGTGGAGCACACGACCACGTCCACCGCGCCGATGCCGAGCCCGGCAGCGACCCGCTCGGCGACCGCATGGCTGGTCTGGAAGCCGTCGGGGCCGGTGTAGCAGTTGGCGCCACCGGAGTTGAGGACGACGGCGCGCACGACGCCGTCCTTGACGACCTGCTCGCTCCAGAGGACGGGGTTGGCCTTGCAGCGGTTGCTGGTGAAGACCGACGCGGAGTCGTGGTGGGGCCCCTGGTTGACGACCAGGGCGAGGTCCTTGTTGCCGTTGGCCTTGAGGCCGCAGTGGAGGCCGGCGGCGACGAAGCCGGCCGGGTGGGTGACAGTCATTTCCTGCTCTTCTTCGGGGAGGTCGACTTCGCGGAGGACTGCGCGGGAGTCGAGGGCTTGACGGGGACGGCGGCACCGATGCGGTGCCCTCGTCGTCGCCACTGCTCGGCGGCCTGCTCGGAGTCGACCACCCGGACCAGGATCCAGTCGGTGCCGAAGGTGCTGAACGTGTACGCCGGGATGCCGGCCTCGGCGAGCGGCACCAGCAGGGAGGCGAGTACGCCGACCTGGGTGGCCTCGAGCTCGTCGGCGACCCGGTAGGCGATGAGCGGCCGGATGCTCGGCGTCTTCGTCGGCACGGACCGGCCGGCGCAGATGAGGCTGGTCTCGGTGGCCGTGGCGGTCACCGAGAAGAGCGAGCTCGACTCGGCCCAGCGCGGCACCTCGGCGCCGGGGCCCAGCTTCACGATCGCCAGCTTCTCCGGGTACGAGGCCAGCGTGAACGTCTGCTCCGCCCAGGGGGTGGCGGTCTCGTCGGCGCTCACGGGGCCAGCCCCACGGTGGAGAGGCCGGTGGCCTCGTCGAGGCCCAGGGCCAGGTTCATGCACTGCACGGCCGCGCCACCGGTGCCCTTCGCGAGGTTGTCGACGACGCCGACGGCGACGAGCCGCCGCGCCCGAGTGTCCACCGTGACCTGTATGTGGACGGCGTTGGAGCCCAGCACGGACTGGGTCTGGGGCCACTGTCCCTCGGGCAGCACGTGGACGAACGGCTCGTCGGCGTACGCCTGGGCGTAGGCCGCGGAGGCCTGCTCCTGGGTGACGTCTCCGGCGAGCGGAGCCGAGCAGGTCGCGAGGATGCCCCGCGGCATGGGGACGAGCATCGGCGTGAAGCTGACCGAGACGTCGTCGCCGGTGAGGCTGCTGAGGTTCTGGATCATCTCGGGCGTGTGCCGGTGCAATCCGCCGACGCCGTACGCCGACGCGTTGCCCATGACCTCGCTGCCGAGCAGGTGCGGCTTGAGCGCCTTGCCGGCGCCGCTGGAGCCGGTGGCCGCGACCACCACGACGTCGGGCTTCACCAGGCCCGCGGTGAGCGCGGGTGCCAGCGTGAGCGTGGTGACGGTCGGGTAGCAGCCGGGGACGGCGATCCGGTGCGCGCCGCGCAGGATGTCGCGCTGGCGCAGACCGTCCTTGCCGGGCAGCTCGGGGAGGCCGTAGGGCCAGGCGCCGGCGTGAGCTCCGTCGTAGTAGCGCTCCCACTCCGCTGCATCGGTGAGCCGGAAGTCCGCGCCGCAGTCGATGACCACCACCTCGTCGCCGAGAGCGTTGGCGATCTCGGCGGACTGGCCGTGGGGCAGGCCGAGGAAGACCACGTCGTGCCCGGCGAGCACCTCAGGGGTGGTCGGCTCGAGCACCCGGTCGGCCAGCGGCACCAGGTGCGGCTGCAGCGAGCCGAGGGTCTGTCCGGCGTTGGAGCCACCGGTCAGCGCGCCGATCTCGACACCGGGGTGGCCGAGCAGCAGGCGCAGCACCTCACCCCCGGCGTACCCACTGGCACCGGCGACCGCGACCCTGACCTTCTCACTCATGTGCATGAATATACATCACCCTGCATGAATATGGGAACGGGGCTCACTCGACCGGCGTGACCCCGGCGCGGTGCCGGTCGGCGAGCTGCCGGTAGTAGTCGCCGTTGACCTCGGTCCAGAACTCCGCGGCGGTGCCGGCGATCGGCTTCTTGACCTGCGCGGGCGAGCCGAGCGCGAGCACCTTCTCGGGGATCTCCGTGCCCTGCTGCACCATCGAGCCGGCCGCCACGAGGGCCCCGGCGCCGATCTTCGCATCGTCGAGCACGACGGTGCCGTTGCCGACCAGCCCCTTCTCCCCCAGCGACTCGCCGTGGAAGACACAGCTGTGCGCGACCGTGGAGTGGGGCCCGATCTCCACGTGGGTGTCGGGGCCACCGTGGACCACGGAGTTGTCCTGGATGTTCGCGCCCTCGCGCACGGCGATCGTGCAGATGTCGGCACGGAGCACCGCGCCGTACCAGACGCTGGCCCCCTTCTCGACGGTCACGTCGCCGATCAGGGTGGCGGTGGAGGCGATGAACGCCTCGGGGTGCACGTTGGGGGCCTTGCCCTCGAACTCGAACAGCGGCATGGCCGCACGCTAGCGCAGCCCCTTCCGCCTGGGCCGCCGCGGTCGTAGCGTGCAGGAATGAGGACACGCATCGGCTCCCTGACCGAGCTCGGCGACGGCCGGCTCCACGCAGTGAAGGCCGGCAGCACCTCGCTCGTCGTCGGCCTCGCCGGCGACGACGTCTGTGCCGCCCGCAACCGCTGTCCCCACCTCGGATGGTCCCTCACCACCGGCCCGGGCGGGCAGCGGTACGACGACGGGGTGGTCACCTGCCCGTGGCACAACTCCCGCTTCGACCTGGCCTCCGGGGAGAATCTCGACTGGGCGCCGGGCTTCGCCGGCCGTGACATGCCGCGCTGGTCGCACCGGCTGCTCGCCCTGGGCCGCAAGCCCGCGCCGCTGACCACCTACGAGGTCACCGTCGAGGGCGACGACGTCTTCGTCGACGTATGAGCGACTGGTAGAACCGTTGCGTGCTTCAGCGACTGGCGGTCTTCCTCGGTTCCCGTGACGGCTCCGACCCGCGCCTGGCGGAGTCGGCGTACGACGTCGGCCGCGGCCTGGCCGAACGCGGCGTCGAGCTGGTGTACGGCGGTGGCGGCTCGGGCCTGATGGGCCACCTGTCGCAGGGTGTGCTCGATGGCGACGGGCACGTCTACGGCGTGATCCCGCGCTTCATGGTCGACCGCGAGTGGGCTCGACTCCACCAGGCCGGCGTCGAGATGCACGTGGTCGAGACCATGCACGAGCGCAAGGCCCGGATGACCGAGCGCGCCGAGGCGTTCCTGGTGCTGCCGGGTGGTCTGGGCACGCTCGAGGAGCTCTTCGAGGTGTGGACCTGGCGCACGCTCGGCCTGCACCGCAAGCCGCTCGGGCTACTCGACGTCGACGGGTTCTTCGACCCGCTGGTGCAGATGCTGCACGGCACCGTCGAGGCCGGCTTCGTCGACGCCGCCACTGTCGAGGACCTGGTCGTGGAGGCTGACCTGGACGCGGCCCTCAGCGGCCTGGCGGCGCGGACTTGTTGACCTTTACTGGCACCTGTTGAGGGTTGCAACCCTCAACAGGTGCCGGTTTCCCCGGTCGACCGGGGAAACCTGCAGCCCAGCTAGGCCCGCTGGACCGCCCCGGTGACCTCGGCCGCGCGCGCGACGGCAGCGTCGCGGGCGGCACCGGCCTCGCCCTCCTTGAGGGTCCGGTCGGCGGCGCGGAAGCGCAGGTTGAACGCCAGCGACTTCCTCCCCTCGCCCACCTGGGCGCCGGTGAACACGTCGAAGAGGTGGATCGACTCGAGCAGCTCGCCGGCGCCCTCGCGCAGCGCCGCCTCGACGGCGGCGGAGGACACGGCCCGGTCGACGACGAGCGCCACGTCCTCCTTGGCGACGGGGTACGACGAGATGCTCGGCGCGGCCGGAGCCGAGGCGTGCTCGAGCAGCGTGTCGAGGTCGATCTCCGCCGCGGCGGAGCGCTCGGGCACGCCCAGGGCGCGGCAGACGCGCGGGTGGAGCTCACCGGCATGGCCGAGCACGGTCTCGCCGACCCGGATGCGGGCGCAGCGACCGGGGTGCCACGGCGCGAGCGTCGCCGGCTCCACGTCGATCTCGACACCGAGCGACTCGGCGACGTCGCGGACGGCGCCGATCGCGTCGGCCCAGCCCGCGGCACGGCCCTCGCCCCACCAGCCGGAACGCTCCACGTCGCCGGTCAGGGCGACGGCGAGGTGCAGCGGCTGGTGCGGCACGGCCTTCTCGATCGCGGCCCACTCCTCGGCCGTCGGGCGCCGGTCGACACCCAGGATCGGCGCCTTCTCGTCGCCCGAGGGCTGGAACACCAGCGACGCCTCGAAGAGTGCGACGTCGGCGTTGGCGCGGCCGACGTTGCGGGCCAGCGCCCTGAGCAGGCCGGGCAGCAGGGTCGTGGTGAGCTGCGGCTCCTCGGAGGAGAGCGGGTTCTCGATGCGCAGGGCGCGACGGCGCTCGTCGCCCTCGGGCAGCATCAGCGCCGCCCAGTCGGCGTCGCCGACGAACGGGTAGCTGATCACCTCGCTGTAGCCGGCGCCGGCGAGCACGCGGCCCACCCGGCGGCGCAGCCGCTGCGACTCGGTCAGCCCACGGCCCGCGGGAGCCTCGGGCAGCACCGACGGCACCCGGTCGTAGCCGACGATGCGCGCGACCTCCTCGACCAGGTCGAACGGCTGGCTGATGTCGGGCCGCCACGGTGGTACGACGGCGCTGAGCCGCTCGCCCTCCACGCTGACCTCGCAGCCGACGGCGCGGAGGTGGTCGACGGTGGTGTCCGCGGTGATGTCCATGCCGGTGATGCGGGAGGGCAGGGCGACGTCCGTGCTCACCGTGCGGCGGGCCGGCGCCTCGCCGACGACGGTCACGCCCTCGTCGACCGTGCCGCCGCCGAGCTCCACGAGCAGCTGGGCGACCCGGTCCGCGGCGTACGCCGGCAGCTCGGGGTCGACGCCGCGCTCGAAGCGCCTCGACGCCTCCGACGGGACCTTGTGCCGCCGCGCGGCACGGAAGATCGTGACCGGGTCGAAGTGAGCGGCCTCGATGACGATGTCGGTCGTGGTGTCCGAGAGCTCGGTGGTCTCGCCGCCCATGACGCCGGCGATGCCGATCGGGCCGGAGTCGTCGGTGATCAGCAGGTCCTCCGCGCTGAGCTTGCGGCGAACCCCGTCGAGGGTGGTGAGCTTCTCCCCCTCGGCCGCCCGGCGGACCCGGATGGGTCCCTGCAGCTTTGCCCGGTCGTAGCCGTGGATGGGGTGGCCGAGCTCGAGCATCACGTAGTTGGTGATGTCGACGCCGAGCGAGATCGGGCGCATGCCGCACTGCTCCAGGCGGCGGGCCATCCAGCCCGGCGTCGGGGTGGAGGCGTCGAAACCGGTGACGCTGCGGGCCACGAAGACCGGCGCACCGGCCGGGTCGTCGACCACGACCGGGTAGCCACGGTCGTCGGCCGCGGGCACCCGGCGGTCGGCCGGGTCGTGGAACGGCGCGTCGAAGCCCAGCGCGGCCTCGCGGGCGACGCCGCGCAGCGACAGCGCGTAGGCACGGTCCGGGTTGATCTCGAACTCGACGACCGGGTCGTCCATGCCGAGCACCCCGCGAGCATCGTCGCCGGGCTCCACGGTGCTGTTCGGGTCCGCCGGCAGGACGATGATCCCGTCGTGGTCCTCGCCCAGCCCCAGCTCGCGGGCGGAGCAGATCATGCCTGCGGACACGTGGCCGTAGGTCTTCCGCGCGGAGATCTCGAAGCCGCCGGGGAGCACCGCGCCGGGGAGTACGACGACGACCAGGTCGCCCTCGACGAAGTTGTGCGCACCGCAGACGATGCCCTGGGCCTCGCCGGTGCCGTTCGCGTCACCGACGTCGACGGTGCACCAGCTGATGACCTTGCCGTTCTTCTGCGGCTCCTTCTCGACCGTGAGCACGCGACCCACGACGAGCGGCCCGGTGATCGCGTCGGCCGGCGTCACCAGCGACTCGAGCTTGAGCCCGAGCATGGTCAGGCGGTGGGTGAGCTCGTCGGTGCCGACGCCGTCTGGCAGGTCGACGTACTCGCGGATCCAGGAAACGGGGGCCTTCATCTCAGATCTCCACTCCGAACGCGGCGGCGAACCGGACGTCGCCCTCGAACACGTCGCGCAGGTCCTCGACGTTGTGACGGAACATGAGCGTGCGGTCGATGCCCATGCCGAACGCGAACCCGGTGTAGGTCTCCGGGTCGACACCGCAGGCGACCAGCACGCGCGGGTTGACCACGCCACAGCCACCCCACTCGATCCAGCCCTCGCCTCGGCAGGTGCGGCAGGCGTCGGCGTTCTCCCCGCGGCACACGAAGCACTTCAGGTCGACCTCGGCCGACGGCTCGGTGAACGGGAAGTACGACGGCCGGAAGCGCGTCGTGATGCCCTCGCCGAACATCGACGACGCGAAGTGGTCGAGCGCGCCCTTGAGGTGGGCCATGGTGATGCCCTCGTCGATCACGAGGCCCTCGACCTGGTGGAACACCGGCGAGTGCGTCGCGTCGATCTCGTCGGTGCGGTAGACCCGCCCCGGGCAGACGACGTACACGGGTGGTCTGCGGGTGAGCATCGTGCGGGCCTGCACCGGGGAGGTGTGGGTGCGCAGCACCAGCGCGGCCTCGGCGGGCTCCAGCCAGAAGGTGTCCTGCATGGTGCGCGCCGGGTGGTCCGGGCCGAGGTTGAGAGCGTCGAAGTTGAGCCACTCGGCCTCCACCTGCGGTCCCTCGGCGACCTCCCAGCCCATCGCGACGAAGACGTCCGCGATGCGCTCCGAGAGGGTGGTGATCGGGTGGCGGGTGCCGCGGAGGCGGCGGTCCGTCGGCAGCGTCACGTCGACTGCCTCCTCGTCGAGCATCCGCTCCTCGTGCTCGGCCTCGAGCACGGCCTGGCGCTCGCCGATCGCCTTGGTGACGGCCCCCCGGGCCTGGCCGACGCGCTGGCCGGCCTCCTTGCGCGCCTGCGGCGGCAGCGCACCGATCTCCCGGTTGGCCAGGGCCAGCGGCGAGCGGTCGCCGGCGTGCTCGAGGCGCGCCTGCTTGAGCTCGTCGAGATTGCTCGCGGCGGCGATCGCGGCGAGCGCGGCGTCGCGCATCGCCTCGACCTCCTCCGCCTTGAGCGGGGTCACCTCGACGGGGTCGTACTCGGAGTTGGGTCCCGACATGGTTGCCTTTCCGGGCTCCGGGGGAAGGGAGGGATTCCGGGCAAGTCTAGGAACCGCTGCTCGTGGCCCGTGAACCGGTTCCGACCCGGGCGGCTCAGTCCGGGTCGGCGGGCGGCCAGGCGATCGCGATGCGCGCCCCTCCGCCCGGCGCGTCCTCGATGTCGAGCACGCCGCCGTGGGCGCGGACCAGCCCGTTGACGAGGTACATGCCCAAGCCCGATCCCCCGCGCTCGCCGTGCTTCCAGAACTTCGTGAAGACCCGCTTGCGGATGTCCTCCGGGATGCCGCGGCCCTGGTCGTCGACCGTCATCAGGACGCCGGGGATCCCCGACCAGGCCGGCATCTCCGCGAGCGTGATGGTGACCCTGCCGTCGCCGTGCCGCAGCGCGTTCTCGACCAGGTTGGTGACCACCTGGGTGAACTTGTCGGGGTCCACCAGGATCTGCGGCACCTCGCCCTCGACCACGACGAGCAGCTCCCGCGCGGTGCCGGCCTGCACGGACGCGATCACCCGGCGGACGAGGACGACGGGGTCGCTCGGCCGCGGATGGAGCGCGAGCCGGCCGGTGTCGATGCGGGCGACGTCGAGGAGCTCGGCGATGAGACGGCTGAGCCGGTCGGAGTCGCTGTGGACCGTGGTCAGCATCAGCTTCTTCTGCTCGTCGTTGAGCTTGTCCCAGCGGTTGAGCAGGGCCTGCACGAAGCCCTTCACGCCGGTCAGCGGCGACCGGAGCTCGTGGGCGACGGTGGCGACGAGGTCGGAGCGCTCGCGGTCGAGCCGGGCCCGGCCGCGTCCGGACCGCATGCTGACCACGACCTGGTCGACCCGGTGCTCCCTGCGGTGGAAGCGGGCGACGACCAGCACCTCGGAGCCGTCAGGCAGCGTCCACGACTGCTCGGGCACCCCGGTGCGCGTGTGGATGCCCTCGTAGGGGCGCGTGCAGGAGACCCAGGGAATGCCGTCCTGGTCCTGCAGGGCGAGGACGTCGGCCAGCGGGGCGCCGAGCACGTCGGCCTCGGCCACGCCGAGCATCCGGGCGGCCATGGTGTTGACACGCGCCACGTTGCCGTCGGCGTCGGCGACGACCACACCGTCGGGCAGGGCGTCGAGGAGGTCGCTCACACCTGCAGGCTAGCGCTGTGCTCGGGCGCTCGCGTACAGACAGACCGCAGCGGCCGTGCTGAGGTTGAGGCTCTCGGCGCGGCCGTGGATCGGGATCCGGACCCGATGATCGGCCAGGGCGGCCAGCTCGTCGGGCAGGCCCCAGGCCTCGTTGCCGAAGAGCCAGGCCGTCGGCTGCGCGAGCAGATCCTCGGAGGCGAACAGGTCGGCCTCCCCCGCACCGTCGGCAGCGAGTACGACGAGACCCGCGGCCTGAGCGGCACGCACCGCCTCGGCCGGGTCGGGCACGACCGCGAGCGGCAGGTGGAAGAGGCTGCCGACGGTGGCGCGCACGGTCTTGGGGTTGTAGGCGTCGACGGAGCTGCCGGCCAGGAGCACGGCGTCCGCGCCGGCCGCATCGGCGGTGCGGATCACGGTGCCGGCGTTGCCGGGGTCGCGCACGTCCGCGCAGATCGCGACCAGGCGCCGGGTGGGGTCGTCGGCCGGCAGGACGTGCTCGAGAGGCCGGTCGACGAAACGGCAGACCGCGACCACGCCGGCCGGGGTGACCGCGTCGGAGACCGAGGCGAGGGCGCGGTCCTCGACCGGGGTCCACGCGATGCCGGCGGCCGCGACCGCGTCGCGGAGGGCGACGTACTGCCCGGAGGCGGCGTCGGTGGCGAACACCTCGGTCACGCAGCCGGGGACGCGGAGCGCTCCCTCGACGGCCTTGGGACCGTCGGCCAGGAACAGCCGCGACTCCGCGCGAAATGAGCGACGGGCGAGCTTCCTCGCGTTCTTGACCCTGGTGTTGCCGGTGGTCAGGGGTGCGGGGAAGCTCGCCACGTCAGTTGACCGCTGCGGGTCGGTCAGGCGGTCGCTTCTTCGCGGGGAGCGTTGACGTCCTCGGGGAGGTTCGCCTTGGCGGTCTCGACCATCGCGGTGAACGCGGCGGGGTCGTTGACGGCCAGGTCGGCGAGGATCTTGCGGTCGACCTCGACACCCGCGGCCTTGAGGCCCTGGATGAAGCGGTTGTAGGTCATGCCCTGCGCACGCGCGGCGGCGTTGATGCGCTGGATCCACAGCTTGCGGAACTCGCCCTTCTTCTTGCGGCGGTCGTTGTAGCTGTAGACCAGCGAGTGGGTGACCTGCTCCTTGGCCTTGCGGTACAGGCGCGAACGCTGACCGCGGTAGCCGGACGCCCGCTCGAGGACGACCCGGCGCTTCTTCTGGGCGTTCACTGCCCGCTTGACGCGTGCCATTTGACTGACTCCTTGGTGCTGAAAGTTCGGGGACGTGGTCGCGAGACCACCGAGAGGAAAAGGTCAGAGACCCAGCATCTTCTTGGCGCGGTCGTTGTCGGCCTTGGCCAGCTCGACGGTGCCGGTCATGCGGCGGGTGACCTTCGAGGGCTTCTTCTCGAGGTTGTGGCGCTTGCCGGCCTTCTCGCGCAGGATCTTGCCCGAGCCGGTCACCTTGAAGCGCTTCTTGGCACCGGAGTGCGTCTTGTTCTTCGGCATCTCTTCGCTCTCTATCTGTTACAGGTCGACGTCGGGGTCGAGGCTCTCGGAGCGGCGACGCTCCTTCTTCTGGGTGGCCGGTGGCGTCGCCGTACGCTCGGCGCGCTCCTCGGCGGCCTCGGCGGCACGCTCGGCGGCCTTCTCGGCCTTCGCGGCCTTGACCTCGAGCTTCGCCTCCGCCTTCTTCTTGTGCGGGCCGATGACCATGGTCATGTTGCGGCCGTCCTGCTTCGGCTGGGACTCGACGAAGCCCAGCTCCTGGACGTCCTCGGCCAGCTTCTGCAGCAGGCGGAAGCCCAGCTCGGGGCGGTGCTGCTCACGGCCACGGAACATGATCGTGATCTTGACCTTGTCGCCGGCCGTGAGGAAGCGGACGACGTGGCCCTTCTTCGTCTCGTAGTCGTGCTGGTCGATCTTCGGACGAAGCTTCATCTCCTTGATGATGACGTTCGTCTGGTTCCGACGTGCTTCACGGGCCTTCTGGGCGTTCTCGTACTTGAACTTCCCGTAGTCCATGAGCTTGCAGACAGGCGGCTTGCCCTGGGGCGCGATCTCGACCAGGTCGAGGTCCGCCTCCTGCGCGAGCTTCAGCGCCTCGTGCGTGGGCACGATGCCGACCGTCTCACCATTGGGCCCAACGAGGCGGACCTCGGGGACCCGGATCCGGTCGTTGATGCGCAGCTCAGTGCTGATGTGTCCTCCTGATGACGAAATTGTGGGAGACCCGGAGACGAGAAAAGGCCTCCGCCAACACAGCGGAGGCCAGTCAACGGACGCATCGCGGGATGCATCCCACACGAGGACCCGGCGGTGCCGGAGCCTGTGGACCGGACCCGACGACCTGTCACGGCCGTGCGGGTGGGAAGCCTGGGCCTCCGCTTTGTCGGACCCGTCCTGCCGGGGCATGACGGGTCGGTCGACGTACAGGTTAGCCGGAGTGCTCCCGGAATGCCCAATCGACCGGCGCGACCCGCCGACCGGACGAGTCAGTCGGCCGGCTTCAGCCAGGCCGAGCGTCCGTCGACGGTGGTGAGGGTCCAGCCGGCGGCCAGAGCCACCAGGTCCTCCCCCTGCACCACCACGGACACGGGACCGGCCACGTCGACCAGCAGCGCCGCGGCCTCGTCCTGGACCGCCGACTGCGCGGCCACCTGGGCGGGCACGGGCACAGGCCGGGCCTCGGGGTTCCAGGCCTCCAGCTCTGCGGTGCCGCTGAACGACAGCAGCGCCATCCGCCCGTCGCGGCCCTGCAGGAGCACCGCGGCCATGTCGCTGGACTTGTCGTGGGCCAGGCCCTCGTCGTCGTACTCGACCTCGCCGAGCAGCGCGACAACGGGCACGAGCAGCCGCGCGGACTGCAGTGCCGCGAGCACACGCGGGTACGCCGACCGGTCCTGGCGGTACGCCGCCAGGGCCGCGGCGAGCTCCGGGGACTGCTCACCAGTGTCGTCGGGGAAGGCGGCCTCCTGGAGACGCGCGCCGGCGAAGCGGTCGGGATCGGCCATGCCCACAGCCTAAGGTGGGTCCCATGGACGACGCGGCCTGGCTCTCGCTCGCGATCGTGCTCACCGTGCTGGCCGGCGCCTGGACCTGGTTCGTCGCCCGCCGACGGGGCGCCGCCTCGGTCGTGCGGGGAGCCGCGGTCACGCTGCTGCCGGCCGCGGCCTACCTCACCGGCACGCTCGAGCTGGCGATGCGCATCGTCGAGGCGGTCGGCGACTGGGCCGCGGGGCTGGTCCTCCGCCCCACGGTCTGGGTCGGCATCGCGATCGCCGGCGTCGCCGTGCTGCTCTTCCTGGTCTCCGGCTTCCTGCGCAGGCGCAGCGCGGACGGCGGCCGCGCGACGGACACCGTGCAGCAGGGCAGCCCCCGGGAGCACCGGGCGCGGCAGGACCGGGCACAGGGGGCACCGGCCATCGACGACGACCTCGACGACATCGAGGCCATCCTCAAGAAGCACGGGATCAGCTGAGGCTGCCGTGCCGGACCCGACCGACCGTGAACGCCTGCGCTCGCGCGCGGCCGTGGACCTGGTGCTGTCCCGGCCACGCACCCTCGGCAACGGCCGCCTGCTCTGCATCGACGGTCCCGCGGGGTCGGGCAAGACGACGTTCGCGGGCGAGGTCTTCGAGGTCTACGCCGGCTGCCGCGTGGTGCACATGGACGACCTGTACGAAGGCTGGTCCGGGCTGCCGCGGGTCGGAGCGCAGCTGGGTTCGCTGCTGGGCCCGCTGGCCGAGGACCGGCCCGGCAGCTACCGGCGCTGGGACTGGCACGCGGACCGCTGGGGGGAGACGGTCGTGGTCGACCCCGTCGACCTCCTCGTGCTCGAGGGCGTCGGCTCTGGCTCGGCGGACCCGTCGCTCGTCACCGCCCTGGTGTGGGTCGAGGCGCCCGAGACCGTCCGGCTCGCACGCGGGCTGGAGCGCGACGGAGCCGTCATGGAGGACCACTGGCGCCAGTGGCAGCGCGACGAGGACGAGCACTTCGCCGAGCACCGGACGCGTCGGCGGGCCGATCTCGTCGTCACCACCTAGGTCGCCCCCCTAGTCTGTGCGCATGGTCGCGCCGTCCGGGGAGCAGTACGAGATCAGCGCCGCGGGCTACCGCGCCGTCGTCACGGAGTCGGGGGCCGCGCTGCGGCTGCTCGAGCACGACGGCCGCCCGCTGGTCGACGGGTTCGCCGCGGACGCACTGTCGTCGGGTGGCCGCGGCCAGCTGCTGATGCCGTGGCCCAACCGCATCGAGGACGGCCGCTACGAGCTCGCCGGCACCACCCACCAGCTCGCGCTCACGGAGCCGAGGCGGCACAACGCCTCGCACGGGCTGGCCCGCTGGGCGGCGTGGAGCGTCGAGGAGCACAACCACCAGTCGGTCTCGCTCGTGCTCCGGGTGATGGCACAGACCGGCTACCCGTGGGTGCTCGACCTCGAGGTGCTCTACGACCTGTCGGCCGACGGCCTGACCGTCACGCAGAGCGTGACCAACCAGGCCTCCACGCCGGCCCCCTACGCGTCCGGCGCCCACCCGTACCTCAGCGCTGGCGCGGGCCCGGTCGACGGCTGGGAGCTGACCCTGCCCGCAGCCACGCGGTCGCTCGTCGACGAGCAGCGCATGCTGCCGGTCGGCCGCGAGGACGTCGACGGCACGGCGTACGACTTCCGGATCAGCCGGCCGGTCCGCGACACCGTCTTCAACCACGCCTTCTCCGGCCTCGACCGGGACGACGACGGGCGTGCCCAGGTCGTGGTGAGCGGCGAGCACGACGTCGGCCTGTGGGTCGACGAGCACCACGACTGGCTGCACGTCTACACGGCCGACGACGTCCCCGCGACCGCTCGCCGGTCGATCGCCGTCGAGCCGATGACCGCCCAGGCCAACGCGTTCCGCAGCGGCGAGGACGTCCTCATGCTCGACCCGGGACGACAGTTCTCGGCGTCCTGGGGCATCCGCAGGGTCGGCTGACCCCGTGGACCACATCGCCCTCGTCCTGGTCGCGGCGCTCGTCGCCGGTTCGGTCGCCAGCCTGCTCCGCACTCCCCCGATGGTCGGCTATCTGGTCGCCGGCTTCGCCCTGGTCGCCGCCGGGGTCGACGAGCCGCCCGCCCTCGACGTCGTCGCGGACGTCGGCGTGGCGCTGCTGCTCTTCGGCATCGGGCTGAAGTTCGACGCCGGCACCCTGCTGCGA
>Ga0299913_10000614_pt1 | contig 23390 bp, 19 predicted proteins | sample RVTome_9_FD_201360 | JGI IMG/M metagenome (GOLD analysis project Ga0299913, IMG submission 201360) | Soil microbial communities from uranium-contaminated site in the Upper Colorado River Basin, Wyoming, United States - RVT155D38 (version 2) ... | reverse complement strand
ACCCCCGCCCGCCGCGCCTCACCCTCCAGATCCACCTCGGGCGACACCTCGCCGACGACCAGCAGCCACGTCCCGGCGAGCTCCGGGCGGGCGAGCGCGCGCACCGCCGCGGCGGTCCGCTTGATCGGCGTCTGGAAGCCGAACGAGCCGACGACCGGCCGGTCGGCCGGGAGCCCGAGCGACGCCCGCGCCGCGGCCGCCGCCCCGCCCCCGGCGAGCGCCGGCGGCCCGGCCTCCGGCGGCAGCGGGATCCCCATCGGCACCGCCCGCACCGCGAGCTCCGGGTCCTCCTCGGCGAGCGCCGCCGCCGCCCACCGGCTGTGCACCAGCACCCCCCGCTGCCGTCGCAGCAGGTCGCGGTGGGCCGGCAGGGCGAAGAGCCCACCGTCGCTGTAGCCGCCCCACCGCCGGGTCGTCGCCACCGCCCGGCCGATCCACCCGTGGTCCCGCTCGAGCGCCTCGACGTACGGCGCGAGCACCCCGCGCGACAGCGTCCGCTCGACGAGCAGGTGGTGGAGCACCAGGTCGTGCAGCGTCAGCACCCCGGGCCGCTCCAGAGCCAGCTCGAGCACCCCCTCGTGGTGCCGGTTGTTCCCCATCTGGTAGAGCGGCAACCGCCCGCCCCGCCCGGTCTCCTCCGCCGCCACCGGCCGCCACCGCGCCGCCACCGCCTCGTCCACCGGCTGCCCCGGCAGCCGCACCACCCGCACCTCCCCCACCTCCGCCCGTGCCGCCAGCCCGGGCAAGAGCTCCACCGCATAGTCCGCGATCCCCGACCGCACCGGCGGCAGCGGGGACACGAAGTCGATGCGCAGGGAGCTCACCCGTCTATCCTAGTCACCCGCACCCCCGCCGCCCCCGCGGCCACGGCCCCCCGGAGCCGAGAGCGGCGGGTGCCCCGCCCGGGAATGTCGGAGGTGGCGCGCTGCGGCACGCAGGCCGCGAACCGCCTCCTCCCCCGCACCCCACCGCCGGCGGAGCCGGGAGCGGCGGGTGCCCCGCCCGGGGATGTCGGAGGTGGCGCACGTGCACGAGCCGCCGGAGGCCAACGCCGGTCCGGCGCCGCCGACGCCAAGGCGAGGGCCGCCCCCTTGCACACTCCGTAGCCCGAGCCGGTCCCCGGGCGGGGCACCCGCCGCTCCCGGCGGCCGCCGCGGCACTACGACGCCTTCTTCTCCCCCTCGCCCATCTGCTGCGTCAGCCAGGCCTCGATGAACGGGTCCACGTCCCCGTCGAGCACCCGGTCCGCGTCCCCCACCTCGGTCCCCGTGCGGTGGTCCTTCACCATCCGGTACGGCTGCAGCACGTACGAGCGGATCTGGCTCCCCCAGGCGATCTCCCGCTTCTCCCCCTCGCGCACCGCCTGCTCATCCGCCCGCTTCTGCATCTCCAGGTCGTAGAGACGCGCGCGCAGGATCTTCATCGCCGTCGAGCGGTTCTTCATCTGGCTGCGCTCGTTCTGGCAGGAGACGACGATGTTCGTCGGCAGGTGGGTGATCCGCACCGCCGACTCCGTCTTGTTGACGTGCTGGCCGCCGGCGCCCGAGGCGCGGAAGGTGTCGATCCGCAGGTCCTTGTCGATCACCTCGATGTTCACGTCGTCGTCGACCTCCGGGTAGACGTAGACCGAGGCGAACGAGGTGTGCCGGCGGCTCTGGGCGTCGAACGGGCTGATCCGCACCAGCCGGTGGACGCCGTTCTCGCCGTTCAGGTAGCCGTACGCGTACTCGCCCCGGACGGCGAAGGTGGCGCTCTTGATCCCCGCCTCCTCGCCCTCCAGGCGGTCGAGCATCTCGGCCTCGTAGCCGCTGCGCTCGGCCCAGCGCAGGTACATGCGCAGGAGCATCTCGGCCCAGTCCTGCGACTCCGTGCCGCCGGCGCCGGGGTGGATGGCGACGATCGCGCTCTTGTCGTCGTCCTCGCCGGCGAGCTTGAGCTCGAGCTCGAGCCGGGAGAGGTCGCGCTCGACCCGCTCGAGGAAGCCGCCGAGCTCGGGGTCGCCCTCACCCTCGGCCACCAGCTCGCCCCACGCCTCGAGGTCGCCGGCGTCGGAACGGAGCTGCTCGAGCGTCTTCAGCCGGCGCTGGGCCACCTTGCGCCGGCGGACCATCGGCGCGCTGGCCGCGGGGTCCTCCCAGAAGCCCGGCTTCTGCATCGCATCGTCGAGCTCGGCGATCTCACTCTCCAGCCCGGCCCCCTCAAAGATACCCCCGGATCGAGACGAGCCTCTCGGACAGGTCGGCGATGCGCTGCTGGATCTCGGGCTGCATTTCGGGACTCCTGGTGGCGGGGACCGGCGGGAAGGTGGTGGTCGTAGAGGCGGGCAAGTCCCCGCCGTACGGACGCGATCCTAGCAGGGGAGGGCACCCGCCGCCCGCGGGGGACCCGGGGAGCCCCGATCGGCATTCGTGTATCCTGCGGGCTCGGTGCCTCGATCCCCGAGCCCCGGACCATCTCCGAGAGGGAATCTCATGCGAATCGTCACCGCCGTCGCCCTGGTCCTCGCCGCCGTCGCGCCCTCGGAGCTCGCCGCCGAGGTCATCGTCCGCCCACACGACCCGGCCGCCGCCGAAGCGCCGTTCGAGCGCGCCGTCGAGCCCCTCGTCGCGGTGAGCGACGGGATCGACGAGCCGGCGACCCTCCTGATCGTGCCCCGGTACGAGGTCGAGACGACCGACCCGAGCGGCACGTCGACCCTCTTCGCCGTGCGCAACGTCACCCCGGCTCCGCTCGATCTCGACATCCGCTACCGGTCGCCGGAAGGCGACGTCCTGCGCCAGGACCTGCCGACGCTCGGCGCCCGCGCGACGCTGTCCCGCAACGTCCGCGACGTCGCCGGCCTGCCCGTCGATCCCGACGGCTTCACCCGCGGGTTCGTCCAGATCGAGGCCGCCACCCCGTTCGTCGGTGACTACCTGCAGGTGGACGCCGGCGGCGACTTCGCCACCGGCGAACGGATGATCTCCCTAGCCGACCTCTGCGACCTCGCCGAGATCCGCTTCTTCGACTTCGGCTCCGGGACCGACCTCCACTTCGTCGTCAACGTCTTCCAGGGTACCGATCCGGGCGACCCGCCGACCTTCACCGCCACCCCCTTCGGCGAGGACGGCGCCGCCTTCCCGGCGATCGACGTCTTCGCCGACCAGTTCGTCTTCACCATGACGGCTGCCGACTTCACCCCTCTCGCCTTCGGCACCCTGGTCTTCGACTTCAGCGCCGCCAGCGGCGGGACGGTCATGGGCGAGTACAGCGCCTTCGGCAGGTTCTCGGCCGGCATGAACGGCGCCTGCCGGACCCCGTAACGCGCTCTCGGCGCCCGCCTCGGACCGGCCCGGACCGCCCTCCGATGACCCGTCTCCGCTACCCCGCCGTCCTGCTCGCCGCCGCGGCCCTCGCCTCGCTCGCCAGCGACGCCCTCGCCGTGCCGGTCACGGTCCGGGCGGGTGAGGTCCGGCTCGACGACCTCACCGGCGGAACGGTCGACCCGTTCGCGGGAGACGCGGCGACGACGGTCGTCCTCTTCGTCCGCAGCGACTGCCCGATCTCCAACCGCTACGCCCCGGAGGTGCGGCGGATCTGGGAGGAGCTCGCTCCGCGCGGGGTGGCCTTCTGGCTGGTCTACGTCGAGCGCGACGCGAGCGCCGAGGCCCTCCGCCGCTCGACCACGGCCTTCGGCTACCCGTTCCCGGCGCTCCGCGACACGGAGCACGAGCTCGTCGAGCGGACCGGCGCCACGGTGACACCGGAGGCCGCCGTCTTCGACGCGGACGGGAGGATGGTCTACCGCGGCCGGATCGACGACCGGTGGGCGGGGCTCGGCCGGCCGCGGCCGGCGCCGACCCGGCACGACCTGGCGGAGGCGGCTGCGGCCGCGGCGGCCGGAGAGCGGCTCGGGCCGCGGACGACCCGCGCGATCGGCTGCTTCATCGCCGACCTCGAATGACCGGCCGCCGGGCGACCGCGGCTGTCGCCCTCGTCGTGCTCGTCGCCGGACTCCGCCCGGAGTCTCTGCGGGCGTCGCCCGCGCCGGGGGAAAGCGCCCGCGGGGCCCAGGGTACGGCGGCGCCGGTACCGCCCACTTTCAGCCGGGACGTCGCCCCGATCCTGTTCACGAGCTGCGTGCCGTGCCACCGTCCCGGCGGGGTCGCGCCGTTCAGCCTGCTCACCCACGAGGACGCGAAGCGGCGTGCCCGCCTCATCGCGCACGTCACCGGCGACCGCTACATGCCGCCGTGGCTGCCGGGCGACGCCGACGTCGAGCTGGTCGGCGACCGGCGTCTGACCGCGTCCGAGATCGAGACCCTCGCCCGGTGGGCGGCGGCGGGCGCGCCGGCCGGCGATCCGGCGGAGCTCCCGCCCCACCCCCGGCTGGTCGAAGGCTGGCAGCTCGGCGAGCCGGATCTCGTCGTCGCCCTGGACGAGCCCTATACCCTCCCCGCGGACGCGCCGAGCGACGTCTTCCACAACTTCGTCCTGCCGCTGCCCGTGGCGTCGACGCGCTGGGTGCGCGCGGTCGAGCTGCGGCCGGGCAACCCGCGGATCGTCCACCACGCGGTCGTCCAGGTCGACGAGACCCGCGGCTCGCGCCGGCGCGACGACCGCGAGCCCGGCCCCGGCTTTTCCGGCATGGAGATGGGCGATTCTCACCTGCCCGACGGCCACCTGGTCGCCTGGACCCCGGGGCGCGTCCCCTTCGCCGGCCGCGAGGGGATGGCCTGGCGGCTCGAGCCGGGTACCGACCTCGTCCTCCAGCTCCACATGCTGCCGACCGGCAAGCCCGAGACGATCCAGCCGCGGGTGGGGCTGTTCTTCGCCGACGAGCCGTCCCGCGCTCCCTCCTTCACGATCACCCTCGGCGACGAGGAGATCGACATCCCCGCGGGCGCTCGGGACCACCGGGTCGCCGACACCTTCGAGCTGCCGGTCGCGGTGGAGCTCTACGCCGTCTACCCGCACGCGCACTACCTGGCGCGCGAGATGACCGTCACCGCCACCCTCCCCGACGGCCGCGACCGGACCCTCCTCCACATCCCGGAGTGGGACTTCTCGTGGCAGGACGAGTACCACTTCGTTCCGGGGGCGAGGCTGCCCGCGGGCACCCGTCTCGAGATGGTCTACTCGTACGACAACTCGACCGAGAACCCGCGCAACCCGAACGTCCCGCCGGAGCGGGTGCGCTTCGGCTATCGCTCCTCCGACGAGATGGCCTTCCTGTCGCTCCAGCTCATCATGGAGGACGAGGCGGCGCGGGAGGCCTTGCAGCGGGCCGAGGTCGAGAAGCGGTTGGCCGACACCCCGAGCTCCTGGCGCGCGCACCAGGCGATGGGGCGGCTGCTCCTCGACGAGGGGCGCTGGGAGGAGGCCGTCGGCTCCCTGCGACGCGCGGCCGCGCTCGCGCCCGAGAAACCCTCGCTCCGCCTCGACCTCGGCCGCGCCCTGCGGCGGACCGGCCGCGAGGACGAGGCCCTCGGCGAGCTGCAACGCGCGGTCGAGCTCGACCCGGCGAGCGCCGACGCACTCGCCGCGCTCGGGCTGGCGCTCGAGGCCCGCGGCCGGCTCGGCGAGGCGGTCGCGCTGTTCCGGCGGGCGGTCGACGCGGCCCCGGACTCCGCCGGCCCGCGGATCGACCTCGGGATGGCGCTGACGGCGTCCGGCGACCTCGAAGCGGCCGACCGCGAGCTCCGCCGCGCCCTCGAGCTCGACCCCGACGCCTCCTTCGCCCACCTCGGCCTCGGCCGGGTCGCCGCGGCCCGGGACGAGCTGCCGGAGGCGATCGGCCACTACCGCCGCGCCCATCAGGCCGACCCGGACAACGCGAACGCGGCTTTCGCCCTCGGCACGACCCTACTCGGCACCGGGCGGTCCACGGAGGCGATCGAGCCGCTTCGACGGGCCGTCGCGGCGGCGCCCGGAGAGCCGGAGGGGCGGCGCGCCCTGGCCGAGGCGCTCCTCGCCGCCGGCGACCCGGCGGCGGCCGACGAGCAGCTCGCCCGTGCCGCCGAGCTCGCCCCGGCCGACCCCGCGATCCCGGCCGCCCGTGCGCGGGTGGCCCAGGCGGCCGGGCGCTTCGCCGAGGCTGCCGACCACCAGCGCCGGGTCGTCGACCTCCTGCCGGGGGACGCCGCCGCCCACTACAACCTCGGCGTCGCCCTCACGCTCGCCGGCCGCCTCGACGACGCGATCGAACAGCTCCGCCGCGCCGTCGCGACGGATCCGCGCTACCTCGACGCCCTGAGCGCGATGGCCCGCACTCTCGCCGACCATCCCGACCCGGCGCTGCGCCGTCCCGAGGCCGCCGAGCGCCTCGCCGCCCTCGCCGCCGAGCTCGCCGGCGGCGGTTGAACCGGCAGCCGTGCGGGGTCAGACGCGGGGCAGGAGGCGGCAGGCGGCGAGCGTGCCGACGGCGAGCGCCGCCGCGATCAGCGGCACGACCCACGGCCGGCGGGTGTAGGGGGAGAGCCCGCGCTCTCCCTCGACCCGGCCGCGGATCAGCCCCTCCACGAACGGGTCGAGCCGGGCGAGCTCCGCGCCGTCCGGCGCGACCAGGGCGGAGACGCCGGTGATCGCGGCGCGCAGCAGCGGGCGGCGGCTCTCGGCGGCGCGGAAGCGGGCGGCGGCGTAGTGCTGCCAGGGGGCGGCGGTGTCGCCGTACCAGGCGTCGTTGGTGATCGTCACCAGGATCGTCGCCCCCGCCCGCACCGCCTCGGCCACTTCGGCCGGGAAGACGATCTCGTAGCAGATCGACATCCCGAGCCGCTCGCCCCGCCAGGGCAGGAGCGTCACCCCCTCGGCGGCCAGGAAGTCGCCGGCATTGCGCGCCAGCTTGTCGAGCCAGGCGAAGACCCCGGCGAGCGGCACGTACTCGCCGAACGGCACCAGGTGGCGCTTGTCGTAGCGCGCCGACGCGCCGTCCGGCGAGACGACGTAGGCCGAGTTGTAGTAGCGCTCCCCCGCCGGCTGGATCGAGTTGAGCAGCACCGTACACCCACCGCGGGCGGCGAGGCCGAGGACGTCGCGCCGGAAGTCCGGGTCGTCGGCGAAGGTGTACGGCCAGGCGGCGCTCTCCGGCCAGACGAGGAGCGCCCCCGGCGTGCACGCCGCCTCCGAGAGCGCCAGGACGTGCCGGTAGTTCGCCTCGATCGTGCCCCAGTCCGGCTGGACCGCGTTCGGGATGTTCGGCTGCAGCAGCCGCACCGGCTCGCCCCGCAGCGCGAACGGCGCCCGGTGCGGGTCCGCCGTCCCCCCGTCCCCCCACCGCACCCCCACCCCGAGCACCGCCAGCACGCTCAGCACCGCCGCCGCTCCCCAGGCCCACCGCCGTGCCGCGACCGCCAGCGCGATCCCCGCGTTCGCCAGCACCAGCAACGCCCCCACCCCGTACACCCCGATCCAGGCGGCCGTCGGCAGCGCCCCCGGGACCTCCAGCCACGCGTGCCCCGCCGGGTTCCACGGAAACCCCCCGAAGAGCCAGGTCCGCACCCACTCCAGAAAAGCCCACAATGAAGGGAGGCCGACCACGGCCGCCGCCGCCCGGAGCGAAGCGGGAACCGCCCCCCCCGGCCCGCCCCCCGGCACACCCGCCCACCGCCACAACGGCCGCCCGAGCACCGCGAACGCCCCGTGGTAGAGCGCCAGGTACCCCGCGAGGATGAGCAGGCTGATCCAGGCGAGCCAGGCCGGCAGCTCGCCGTAGGACTGCAGGGTCGGCACGATCCACGGGATCGCCACCACCCAGGCCGCCAGCCCGTGCAGGAAGCCGAGCGTGAACGTCCACCGCCGGCGCCCCGGCGCCCCGAGCAACGGGAAGAGCGGCGCCAGCGCCAGCCAGGAGGCGACGAGCCACGGCTCGCGCCCGAAGGCGAGCCCCCAGACCGCACCGCCGGCGAGGGCGAAGGCCACCCAGCCCGCCCCGCGCCGCGGGCGGGCGGCGGCCCCGGTGGGGCTCACCGCGTGATCCAGGTGTCGTAGTGGTACTGCCGGCGGACCCGCTCGGCGACCTCCTCGGCCTCGCCGCGGTCGCCGAAGGGACCGATCCGCACGCGGTACATCGTCTGCCCGTCGACCTCGACCGGGGAGAGGAATGCCCGCTCGCCGCCGCCGGTCAGCCGGGCGACGACCTTCTCGGCCTGGGCGCGGTCGCCCGACGAGAAGACCTGGACGACCGGCCCGCCGGCGGTCGCCTCCCGGTCGGCGCCGGGCCTCGCCTCCCCGGGCGGGCCGGCCGGCGGCGCCTGAGGTCCGAGCGCCGCGCCCTCGCCGCCGGCCACGTCCCCGCCGGCGGCCGCCTCCTCCGCGCGCCGCCGCTCGGCCTCGCGCCGCGCCCGGGCGTCGGCCGGGTCCTCGGCGGGCGGGCCGGCGCCCGGCCGGTCCGGCGTGGGCGGCGTGCGGGCCGCTTCTCCGCCGGCCTCCCCCTCGAGCTCGCCGCCCGCGAAGAAGTCCAGCGGCCGCGCCTCGCCGTCCTCGACCTCGGCGCGCTCGACCGCCTCGCGGCCTCCGTCGCCGGCCTCGCCGCGACCGATCCAGACGCCGGTCAGAAAGCTGCCCATCAAGCAGACCAGGAGGATGACGAAGGCCACCACCACCTGGCGGTTCGTCAGGGCGATCTCGTAGTAGCTCTGCTCGTGGTCACTCAACGCCTCACACCTCGCTGCCGCCGCCGCTGCCGCCGCCGCCCACCCGGCCCATCGCGCGCAGCATCTCGATCGGGATCGGGAAGAAGATGGTCGAGTTCTGCTCCGAGGCGATCTCCGAGACGGTCTGCAGGTAGCGGAGCTGGAGCGTCACCGGGTTCGCGGCGATCACCTCGGCCGCCCGCGCGAGCTGCGCCGAGGCCTGGAACTCGCCCTCGGCGTGGATGATCTTCGCCCGCTTCTCGCGCTCGGCCTCGGCCTGCCGCGCCATCGCCCGCTGCATCTCGACCGGCAGGTCGACGTGCTTGACCTCGACCGCGGACACCTTGACCCCCCACGGGTCGGTGTGCATGTCGATGATCTCCTGGAGCCGGCTGTTGAGCTTGTCGCGCTCCGACAGGAGCTCGTCGAGCTCGGCCTGGCCGAGGACCGAGCGCAGGGTCGTCTGGGCGAGCTGGCTCGTCGCGTACAGGTAGTTCTCGACCTCGACGACCGCCCTCGCCGGCTCGACCACCCGGAAGTAGACCACCGCGTTGACCTTCACCGAGACGTTGTCGCGGGTGATGATGTCCTGCGGCGGCACGTCGTGGACGACCGTCCGCAGCGGGATCTTGACCACGGTGTCGATCGGCCAGAAGACGAAGATGATCCCCGGGCCCTTCGAGCGCTCGAGCAACCGCCCCAGCCGGAAGATGACCGCCCGCTCGTACTCGCGCAGGATGCGGATCCAGCGGGTGAACAGGAACAGCACGGCGAAGACGACGAAGATCGGCCAGAAGACCAGCTCCATGTCAGCTCCCCTCTTCGGTTGAAGGGCCGGGCGGGCGCCGGCCCTGTCGCGAGCCGGCCGGCGGCCAGCCCCCTCGCGGGGCGGCCTCGAGCCGGCCCCCTCGCGGGGCGGCCTCGAGCCGACCCGCGACCCGCAGCGTGAGACCCTCGACGTCGACCACCCGCACCGGCTCGTCCGCTCCGACCCGGCGGTCGGCGACCGCGCTCCACCACTCGCCGCGCACCTGCACCTTCCCCGGCGGGCCTTCGCCGGCGGGCGCGAGCGCGGTGCGAGCGATCCCCTCGGCGCCGATCATCCCCTCGCGCCCGGTGCGCACCGGCCCGACCGGGTCACGACGCCCGGCGACCCGGACCGCGAGCTTGGCGAGCAGGGCGACGAACCGTTCGGCGAGCAGCCAGGCGGCGGCGATCAGCGCCAGCGGCAGCGCGACGCCCTCGACCGCCCCGGCGAGCGACGCGGCGGACGGGGCGGCCGCGGCGGACGGAGCCAGGACCAGGGCGAGCGCCAGCGCAGCGGGGACCGCCGGGGCCGAGGGCGGGCGGGGAGTCTTCATCGTGCCCCCTCCGGCCGCGCGATCGGCTCGCGGCCGGAGGCCGGCGCCGGCGCCACGCCTCCCACGCCGCCGGCGGTGCCCGGGACCGGCTCCGCCTCGGGCTCGACGGCGAGGAGCATCCCCTCGACCGCGGTCACCCGCACCGCCCGGCCCGCCTCGACCGGCCGGCCGGCGCGCGCATGCCAGAACTCGCCGTGGACGAACACCTTGCCGGGCCGCGGGTCGCCGGGGCCGAGGGCGGTGAACGCCCGGCCGACCTCGCCGACCAGCCCCTCGTTGCCGGTGCGCACCTTGCTGCGCTGGGCGCGCAGCGCGAGCCGCATCAGGAAGCCGACGACGAGCGCCGCGAGCAGCGCCACGCCGAAGACCAGCTCGAGCGACACGCGGAGCGCCGGCAGCGGCGACTTGAAGAGCATCAGCCCGCCGAGCGCCAGCGACACCACGCCGCCGACGGTCAGCATCCCGTAGCTCGGCACCTTGATCTCGGCGATGAAGAGCACGATCGCGAGCAGGATCAGCGCCACGCCGGCGTAGTTGACCGGCAGCACCGAGAGCGAGAAGAAGGCCAGGATCAGGCAGATCCCGCCGACCACGCCGGGGAGGATCGAGCCCGGGTTCATCAGCTCGAAGTAGATGCCGAGGAAGCCGAGCGAGAGCAGGATGTAGGCGATGTTCGGGTGGGCGAGGGTGGCGAGGACCTTGCGCCACGGCGACATCTCGACCGTCTCGACGACCGCCTCGGCGGTCTCCAGCGTCATCGTGCGCCCGTTCTTCGTCACCTCGCGCCCGTCGAGCTCGGCGAGAAGCGCGGTCAGGCTCGGGGCGACGAGGTCGATCAGGTCGGCCTCGAGCGCCTCGTCGGCGGTGAACGAGCGGCTCTCGACCACCGCGGCTTCGGCGAGCTCGGCGTTGCGCCCGTGGCGGGCGGCGAGCGAGCGGATCGTCGCCGCCGCGTCCTGCTCGACCTTCTCCCCCATCGCCCCCTCGATCTCCTCCCCCTGCCCGCCGACCGGGTGGGCGGCGCCGGTGTTCGTCCCCGGAGCCATCGCCGCCACGTCGGCCGCCATCAGCAGGAAGAACCCGGCGGAGGCCGCCTGGGCGCCCGAGGGGGCGACGTAGACCACCACCGGCGTCGCCGCGCCGAGCATGGCGGTGAAGATCTCGCGGGTCGAGGGGAGGAGCCCGCCGGGGGTCGACAGCTCGACGACCAGCGCCTCGGCCCCGAGCGCGTCCGCCTCGGCGATCGCGTCCTCGAGGAGCTCGACCGCCACCGGGTGGATGATCGAGTCGACGCGCACCCGCACGACCGGGCCCGCCGACTCCGCCGCGGAGGCGGGCTCGGCCGCCGGCTCGGGCTCCGCCGCGGCCGCGGTCCCCGCGAAGGCCGCGAGCACGGCAGCGAGGGCCGCCGTCGCGAAACCTCGGTTCCGCTGCAACCGTCTGTCGGGGCGGGAGTTATTCATCGCGCAGCGCGTCTTTCCGCAACGCGGCAAGTATAGCAGCCTGGGCACGTTCACCCCGGGCTGCCAGGGCACCCGCTCAGCGCTCGATGCGGAAGGGGCCGGTCCGCACGGCCTCGCGTGCCCCGCCGAGGTCGGGGGAACGGCGACCGCACGAGCCGCGGCGCGGCTCGCTCCCGCTCTCACCCAGCCGTCGCGGCCGGGCTCGGGACCGGCGCCGGCCGTCGCCGGCGCGAGGCCAGCGCGGTGCCCGCGATGACCAGCACCGCACCGCCGACCAGCCGTACCGTGACCGGCTCGTCGAACGCCGCCGCCCCGACGCACACCGCGACCACCGGGATGGCATAGGCGATCAGCCCGAGCTGCGTCGCCGGCATGTGCTGGATCAGCCAGAAGTAGAGGCAGAACGCGAGCGCCGAGCCGAACAGCGCCAGGTAGAGGATCGACAGCACCGCCGGGGTCGTCATCTCCACCGGCCGCCCGCGCTCCACCGCCGCCGCGAGCGCCCCGACCACCAGCGCGGTCAGCGCCATGCCGCCGAAGTTGAGGCTCACCGGGTGAACCCCCTGCCCCCAGCGCTTGATCACCACGTTCCCCACCGCCGAGGCGAGCGGCGCGAGCAGCATCACCGCCGAGGCGATCGCCACCTCCCGGCCGCCGAGCACCGCCAGGTCCTCCGAGAAGATCACCGTCACGCCGCCGAAGCCGAGGACGATCCCGAGGCCGGCCAGCGGCCCGAGCCGCTCGCCCGGCAGGAACGGGTGGGCGAGGAGCGCCAGGAAGAGCGGGAAGGTCGCGAACAGCACCGCGGTGAGGCCCGAGGGCACCCACTGCTGCGCCCAGTAGGTCACCGTGTACGAGACGGCGAACGAGAGCGTCCCGTGGACCAGCCACAGCCGCCGCTCCCGCGCCGCCGCCCCCGGCCGCAGCCCCAGCGCCAGCGCCACCCCGAGCAGCACCACGCTGGCCAGCGCGAACCGCAGCGCCACCCCGGTGAACGGCGGCACGTCCGCCAGCCCCACCCGGATCGCCGCCCACGTCGTCCCCCAGATCGCGATCATCACCCCGATCGCGACGGCCTTCAGGACCGGCCCCGGCGCACGCATGCGGCGCACTCTGCCACAGGCCTGTCCGGCGCTCCAGCGCTATACTCTTGCCGTCCCTTCCGACGAGCTTCGATGATCCTCCGCCGCGACCCCGTGCCGCCGTCCGGCCGCCGCCGGCCGGCCCTCGCCTCCCTTGCGACGGCGGCTCTGCTGACGTGCGCAGCCGTCGAATCGGCCAGCCTCCGCGCCGCCGACCTCTCCGCTCCCGACGCGCTGCCGCCGCCGGTGTACAGGGTCGAGATGGAGGCGGCTTTCGACCCGGAGACGCAGCGGATCCGCGGGGTCGAGCGGCTGCGCTGGCGGAACACGACGGCGGCGGCGGTCGACGCGCTCGTCTTCCACCTCTACCTCAACGCGTTCGCCAACGACCGCACGACGTTCATGCAGGAGTCCGGCGGGACGATGCGGGGCGCGGCGTTCCCCGCGGGGCGGTGGGGGTGGATCGAGGTGCGGTCGATGACGACGGCGGACGGGACCGACCTCGCGGCCGGCGGGGACTTCGTGCAGCCGGACGACGGCAACCCGGACGACCGGACTCTCGCCCGCTACCCCTTGCCCGAGCCGCTCGCCCCGGGCGAGACGATCGACCTCGAGATCGAGTTCGAGGCGAAGCTCCCCCATCCGTTCGCCCGCACCGGCTACCACGACGGCTACGTCCTCGCCGGCCAGTGGTTCCCGAAGATCGCGGTCTTCGAGGACGCCGGCGAGGGCGGCCGGGCCGAGGCCGGCTGGGACGCCCACCAGTTCCACGCCTATACAGAGTTCTTCGCCGACTTCGGCGACTACGACGTCACCCTGACCCTGCCCGAGCGCTACCGCGGGAAGATCGGCGCGACGGGACAGAAGGTCGCCGAGACGGTCGCCGGCGGGGACGTGACCGTGCGCTTCGTCCAGCGCGGCGTCCACGACTTCGCGTGGACCGCCGACCCGGACTTTCTCGTCCGCCGCGCCACCTTCGACCCAGCGCGCGACGTGTCGGAGGCGCTCGCCCGGCGGATCCTCGGGCCGCTCGGCCTCGCCCGCGAGGAGGCGGCTCTGTCGCGGGTCGAGATCGACCTCTTCCTCCAGCCCGACCACCGCGGGCAGGCCGGCCGCTACCTCGGCGCGGCGGAGGCGACCCTCGCCGGGCTCGGGCTCCGCCTCGGCGCCTACCCGTACGAGACGCTGACCCTCGTCGACCCGCCGTGGGGCGCGATGGGCTCGAGCGGGATGGAGTACCCGACGCTCGCCACCCTCGCCAGCCACCCGCTGCTCGAGGTCCCCGGCTTCCGCGGCGTCCTGGTGCCCGAGATCGTCACCGTCCACGAGGTCGGCCACCAGTGGTTCCAGGGGATGATCGCCAGCAACGAGCCGCGGGAGGCGTGGATCGACGAGGGGATCACCACCTACTACGAGGGGCGGGTGATGGAGGACGCCTACGGCCCGCACGCGATCCGCCTCCTCGGCTTCGAAGTCACCAACCTCGACCTGCTGCGGGCGTCGGGCTTCGACGAGGGCGCCTACCGCGACCCGATGGTCGCCCCCGCCTGGCGCTACCTTTCCGGAGGCAGCTACGCGCTCAACGCCTACCAGCGGCCCGGCCTGATGCTGCGGCACCTCGAAGGGCTTCTCGGCGAGGAGACCCTCGCCCGCGCGATGCGCGCCTTCTTCCAGCGCCACCGCTTCTCACATCCCGACACCCGGGACTTCCAGCGCACGGTCGAGGAGGTCTCCGGCCGCGACCTCGGCTGGTTCTTCTCCCAGGCGATGCACTCGACGCGCACCCTCGACTACTCGGTGCGCTCGCTCGACGTCCGGCGGGTCCGCGACCCCCGCGGCGTCTTCTGGCGGGACGGCGAGCGGGTCGAGCTCGGCGCCGACGGCGAGGGCGAGGGCGAGGAGGACGCGGAGACCGCGGAGGACGCCGCGAGGTGGGTGTCGACCGTCGTCGTCTTCCGCGAGGGCGAGTTCGTCCACCCGGTCGAGGTCGAGCTGCGCCTCGACGACGGGCGGACGATCCGCCGGACCTGGGACGGCGACCGCCGCTGGGCCCGGTTCACCGTCCGCGGCCCGGCCCAAGTGGTGAGCGCCGAGGTCGACCCGGACCGCCGGATGGCGCTCGACGCGAACCGCCTCAACGACAGCCGCACCGCCCGCGCGCGCCCGGCTCCCGCCCTCGCCTTCGCCGCCGACCTCCTCCACTGGATCCAGGCCCTGCTCTCGGCGGCGGCGGTCCTCGGATGAGGGACGTCCCGTGAGGTGGCTGCGGGCCGCCGGGCTCGGCCTGCGCGGCGCCCGGCGGCGGCCGGGCCTGGTCGCGGTCGTCTGGCTCGCCGCCTTCCTGCCCGCCCTGGGCCTGGCGATCGTCGCCTGGGGGGAGCTCGCCGGCGACCTGTCCCGCAGCCTCTTCGCCGCGGAGGCGCTGCGCGGCGATCGGGTCGCGGTGTGGCAGGACCTGCGGCGCGGCCCCGAGAGCGGTCTCGGCGCGGTCCGGTCGGCGGCGCTCCTCGGCGCGCTGGCGATGGTCGTCGTCCAGGCGCTCGTCGCCGCCGGGGTCGTCGAGACCCTCCTCGGCCGGCACCGTCGGGGGGAGCGCCCGTTCCTCCGCGGCGTGGCCCTACACGGCTGGCGCTTCCTGCGCAGCGCCGGCTGGTTCCTCCTCCCGGCGGCGCTCCTCGCCGCGATCGCCGGCGCCGCGATGGGCGCGGTCACCGAGAGTGCGCCGAGAGGCTCGGCCCAGCTCGCCGGCTGGGCCGCGGTCCTCGCCGGCGCGCTGCTCCTCTACATGCCGCTCGACCTCGCCTACGACCTCTCCCGCATCGCCGCCGCCTCCCACGGCGACGGCCGCATGCTCGTCGGCTTCCTGCGCGCCCTCGGCCACGCTTTCCGCCGCGCCCACGTCCTCTTCCCCCTCTGGCTCGTCTTCACCCTCGCGATCCTCGCCCTCCACCTCGGCTGGATCGCCGCCCGCGCCGAGCTCGCGCCGACGAGCCTCGGCGAGGTCGCCCTCGTCCTCGCCGCCCAGCAGCTCGTCTTCCTCCTCGCCGCCTTCCTCCGCGTCGCGCTGTGGTCCGCCGAGGTCGCCTACGTCCAGGGCGCCGGCGACCCGAGGTGGGCGGGGCGGCGAGCGAAACTCAGGTGACATTGATCATACTGTGGGTATGAAGACGGCGATCTCGCTTCCCGATCCCCTATTCGAGAAGGCAGATAAGCTGGCGGCGAAGCTCGGAAAGACGCGAAGCGAGCTCTACCGCGAGGCGGTTGCCGACTACCTCCTGCGGCATGACGAGGCTGCCATCACGAGGGCGATCAACGAAGTGGTAGACGACGTCGGATCGAGTCTCGATCCCCGTGCCGAAGAAGCCGCTCGCCGAGTTCTGGCACGCACCGAGTGGTGATCGAGCAAGGCGACCTCGTCTAGGTCGATCTTCCCTTACCCCGAGGGTCCGAGCCCAAGTTCCGCGCTCCCGTGGCGAGGCCGTTGACTTCCACATCAGCTGGCGTTAGATTCCTCAAATCCGAAGGATCTGGAAGTCGGATGCTCTCTCTGAGTGCCGGCTCGAGGTGACGGGTGGCCCTCGAGCTCGAGCCGTCGAAAGGAGCTCGCCCATGTCGATCTCGGGTTTTTCCATCGCCGGACAAATCGTGGCAGGTCTCGCCGTCGGCTACGTCGCCGCCTCCTTCGTCGAATCGGTGGCTCACCAGCACGTCTCCGATGCCCCCAACCGGTACAGGCTTTTCTGGAAGCACCACCCGCGCCTCTTCGGTCATTTTCTGAAGACTTACTTCTCGCATCACATCATTCACCACGTCCGGACGTTCCGCACCGACCACGTGACCCAGTTCTCGTCGCCGGAGGAGAAGGTGCGCCTCGACGAGGTGCTCGCGAGGCACGGCCGGCACGGCGCGCTGATCAAGAAGGCGAGCTACGCCGTGAAGCTGCAGGGTGGCGGCGCGCTGACCTTCGTCGCCCCCCTCGTCGCGACCTGGCCGCTTCTGTACCTGGCCTTCGGGCCGTGGGTGGCCGTCGGGGCCCTCGTGACGATGAGCGGGCCGCCCATTCTGAGCAACTGGGCCCACCCGCACCTCCACAAGCCGCATGACCGAGCTCGTGCGGAGGCTCCGGCGTGGGTCTCGTGGCTCCTCGGGACCCGGTACGGGAGGGCGATGATGAGGAACCACTTCCTGCATCACCGCTACGAGGACTGCTGCTACAACCTGCTGCTCGGAGCCGACTACATGCGCGGGGCTTACCGATCTCCTTCCCCGGAGGACATCGCCGAGATGGAGCGCATCGGCATCCCGGTTCGATGAGCCTCATCGCGGTGCGCCCTGGGCGGATCCTCGCTCGACCGGTCATCGGGACGACTCGGCGCCTCGAGTCGTGCTACTGCCGAGGGTGGGGAAAGCAATTCCCTATCCCTTGCTAAAAGAGGACAAGCGGACCCGACGGGTGAACGGCGGTAGGCAGCGGGTCTCGTCGCAGGGCTGGTAGCGGAGCAGGAGGGTCGGGTCGCTGTCGCCGGAGGGGCGGAGCTCGGCTTGGACGACGAACTCGCCCCGGTAGACCGCGAGAGGGCGGCCGCCGAGCTCGAGCGTCTCGGGCGCGGGCCAGGCGAGGGTGTGGAGCTCGGCGCCCTCGGCTTCGACGGTGGTGGGGATCAGAGTCTCGTCGTCGGGCTCGGGAGGGTTGACGTGCCAGCCCGGGGCGCAGCGAAGGGTGAGGCGGAGGGGACGCCAGCCGCCCTCACCCGGCGGGCCGAGCTCGGCCGTGACGGTCACGGCCACCTCGGCCTCGCGGGCCAGCCCCTCCATCCCTCCAGTCGTCGCAGCCGTTCTCGCACTGCCCGCAGCTTGCTCCTCACCTCCTTCGCCGGTGGGCTGCCGCTCTCCTGCCCCTCCGCCCTCGCCGTGCCAGCGCAGGGCGGCGATCGCCATCGTCTTGGCGCCGTCGGGGAACTGCTCGACGAGGGGGGCGGCGGCGGCCAGGGTGCGGTCGGCCTCGCGGCGCCAGCGGGCTTCGCCGGTGCGCTCGGCGAGAGCGAGGAGGTTCAGGGCCGCGACCGCGTTCGCGGAGGGGAGGGCGCCGTCGAAGAGGTCCTTCGAGCGGAGGAGGAGGTCGTCGCTCTCGGCGGCGACGAAGAAGCCGCCGCGGGGATCGGCGAGACGGTCGAGCTGCTCGGCGGTCAGCTCGGCGGCGCGCTCGAGCCAGCGGTCGTCGCCGGTGGCGCGGTGGAGGGCGAGGAGGCCGCGGACGAGGAAGGCGTAGTCGGCGAGCATCGCCGGCACCCGCGCCTCACCGCCGCGCCAGGCGTGGAGCAGGCCGGGCTCGCCGCACATCTCGCCGAGGACGAAGTCGGCGGCGAGGGCCGCGCGCTCGACCATCTCGGGCTCGCCGAGGAGGCGCCCCGCGGTCGCCAGGCCGGCGATGGCGGTGCCGTTCCAGTCGGCGAGCACCTTGTCGTCGGTCAGCGGGCGGGGACGCTCGGAGCGGGCGGCGAGCAGGCGCGCGCGCAGCGGCGCGATCTCGGCGAGGAGCTCGTCGCGGCTCGTCCGGCGTTCCGCCGCGGCGGCGGCGAGCGGCTCGGGGAGGTGGAGGACGTAGGCCTCGTCCTCGAAGAAGGGCGGGCCGGCGAAGCCGTAGAGCGGGGCGAGGAAGGCGAACCCCTCCTCGCCGAGGACCTGCTCGAGCTCCTCGCGCGTCCACACGTAGTAGGCGCCCTCGCGGCCGGCGGTCTCGGCGTCGATCGCGCTGGCGAAGGCGCCCTCGGGCGTCGTCATCTCGCGGGCGAGGAAGGCGGCGGTCTCGCGCACCACCCGTGCCGCCTCCGGGTCGCCGGTGCGGGCGTGCTCGCGGGCGTAGAGCTCGAGCAGCAGCCCGTTGTCGTAGAGCATCTTCTCGAAGTGCGGGACGAGCCAGGCGCGGTCGGTCGCATAGCGGTGGAAGCCGCCGGCGAGCTGATCGTAGATGCCGCCGCGGGCCATCGCGTCGAGGGTGGCCGCGAGCATCTCGCCCGCCCGCGGCTCGTCGCCGGCGAGCTCGGCGAGCAGCCACAGGTTCGACGGCGTCGGGAACTTCGGCGCCCCGCCGAACCCGCCGTGCTCCGCGTCGAACCGGCTCGCCAGCCCGGCCAGGGCCGCCCGCGCGGCGGCGGGCGACGGCGGCGCCTCCCCCGCCTCGACCCGCTCCTCGAGGAACCGGCGCATCGCCCGCGCCAGCTCCTCGGCCTGCTGCTCGACCTCGTCGCGCCGCCGCGCCCAGGCGTCGCTGAGACCGGCGACCAGCGTCGGGAAGCCCGGCCGGCCGTAGCGGTCCTCCGGCGGGAAGTACGTGCCGGCGTAGAAGGGCTTCAAATCCGGCGTCAGGAAGACCGAGTTCGGCCAGCCCCCCTGCCCGGTCAGGATCTGGGTCGCCGTCATGTAGATCTCGTCGAGGTCGGGCCGCTCCTCGCGGTCGACCTTGACGTTGACGAACCCGCGGTTCATCCGCTCGGCGATCGCCGGGTCGGAGAACGACTCGCGCTCCATCACGTGGCACCAGTGGCAGGTCGAGTACCCGACCGACAGGAAGATCGGCCGGTCCTCCTCCCGCGCCCGCGCCAGCGCCTCCTCGCCCCACGGGTACCAGTCGACCGGGTTGTTCTTGTGCAGCAGCAGGTACGGGCTCGACTCGCCCGCGAGGCGGTTCTCGGTCCTGCCGGGGGCGCTGGAGGCGCTCATGGAGCCAGTGTAGCGCGCGCCCCGCGCGCCGCCGCTGCTACCATCCACGGGCACGTCCGAGCTCCGATCGCGCGGCCAGGACCGGGAGCGGGCCGAGCAGAGCTGCCGGAGTGGACTTCGGCCGCCCGGTACGCCGACCATCGAAATCCGCGAGCCGCAGAAGGAAGCCGACATGACCGAAAGACCCCACCTCAGCCGATCTTCTTTTGCACTGCCTGTTGCGGTTGCAGTTGCAGTTGCAGTCGCCCAAGCCTTTTTCTGTCTTTTCCTCCTCTCCCCACCGACCGCCTCGGCCGCCGAGCACGGCACCGCCGATTCCCGGGCCGAGGCGCTCGCCGACCGAGTCATGACGGCCTTGGGCGGCATGGAGGCGTGGGACGCGGCGCGGCTGGTCGAGTTCGGGTTCGCCGGCCGCCGGCAGCACGCCTGGGACCGGCACCGCGGGCTGTCGCGCGTCGAGGGCACCGAGGAGGACGGCACGAAGTGGGTGGCGATCCAGGACCTCGGCACGCGGCAGGGCCGGGCCTGGGTGGACGGCGAGGAGGTACGCGGCGAGCGCGCCGCCGAGCTGCTCGAGCGGGGCTACGGGGCCTGGGTCAACGACACCTACTGGCTGGTGATGCCCTACAAGCTGGGCGACCCGGGGGTGGCGCTCACCTACGAAGGCGAGCGCGAGATCGAGGGCGAGCGGCGCGAGGTCCTCGGCCTGGCGTTCGAAGGCGTCGGGCTGACCCCGGGCGACCGCTACTGGGTATACGTCGACCCGGACAGCGGCCTGGTCACCCACTGGGCCTACCGGCTCGAGGACATGGAGCGCGACGCCGAGCCGGTCGCCTGGCGCTGGGAGGGCTGGCGGGAGGTGGGCGGCGTCATGCTCTCGCCCCGCCGGGTGCGGGTGTCGGACGACCGGCTGCTCGAGCTGTGGCCGCTCGCGGTGCGGCGCGACGTGCCGGAGGGCCTGTTCGACGGCCCGTAGCCGGCCCGCCCGCGGCCCGGGCCGCCGCCGGCCGGCCCGGTAGAATGCCGCTCCCGATGCCGGCCGAGATCTTCACCGAGGAGTGGGCCCGGGCGTGGTGCCGGGAGGTCGGCGCGAGCGAGGCCTACCGGCGGGCCGCCGCGGGCTGGGCGGGGTCGATCGTCGCCGTCCTCGAGGCCGACCCGGAGCTCGGGGTCTCCGCCGACCGCCGGGTCTTCCTGGAGCTCGCCGAGGACGGCTGCCGGGCCGGCCGCCTGGCCGCGCCCGGCGACCTCGAGGCGGCGGTCTTCGTGCTGACGGCCCCGGCCCGCGTCTGGCGCTCGCTGCTCGCCGGCGAGACCGAGCCGGTCTGGGCGCTGATGAGCGGCGCGATCTCCCTCGCCAAGGGGAGCGTGCCCCAGCTCACCCCCTTCGCCGGCGCCGCCCGCGAGCTCGTCGAGGCGGCGCGCCGGCTGCCAGCCGGCCTGCCGGCGGGCTGGGCGCGCGCCGGGGGCCGGCGGTGAAGGGCTGACCGTGGCGCGCCTCCTCAACTACCTCCTGCTCCTGTCGCTCAAGGCGATCTCGCGGCTGTTCTGGCGGTTCGAGACCGAGTGGGTCGGCGACCCGCCGCCCGGCGACCGGTGGAGCGGCATCCGGATCTGCGTCATCCTCAACCACACCAGCCTCTACGAGTGGGTCTTCGCCGGGCTGCCGCCGGCCCGCTTCCTGCGCAAGATCGCCTACCACGGCGTCGTCCCGGTGGCGGCGAAGACCGTCGCCCGGCCGATCGTCGGCCGCTTCTTCAGCCTCGTCGCGGCCCACGTGGTGTCGATCAGCCGCCAGCGCGATCACACCTGGCGATCCGTGCTGACCAAGATCGGCGACCCGAAGGCGATCATCGTCATCCTGCCCGAGGGGCACATGCTGCGCCCCACCGGCCTCGACTCCGAGGGCCGGCCGATGCGCATCCGCGGCGGCATCGCCGACATCCTCGAGGCGGTGCCGGACGGGCGCATGCTCCTCGCCTACTCGGGCGGCTTGCACCACGTCCAGGCGCCGGGCGAGCACCTCCCCCGCCTGTTCCGCACCGTGCGGATGAGCTTCGAGCTCGTCGACGTCGCCGCCTACCGCGAGCGCCTGCTCGCCGCGGCCGGCGAGAGCGGCTTCCGCGCCGCCGTCCTCGCCGACCTCGAAGGCCGCCTCGCCCGCCACTGCCCCGTCCGCGACGGCACCTGCCCCGCGCGGCAGAAGACCGCCAGCGCGTCCGCAGCCCGGCCCGGCCGCGGCAAGTAGGCGGCGGCAGCCGTCAGCGGCCGGCCGTCGAGAGGAGCTGGAAGAGCTCGTCGGGCTCGACGGGCTTGACGAGGTGGCGGTCGAAGCCGGCCTCGACGGACTTCTCGCAGTCCTCGGGCCGGCCGTAGCCGGACAGCGCGATGAGCAGCAGGCCGGCGCCGGCGTCGGAGCCGCGCACCCGGCGGGCGACCTCGTAGCCGTCGAGCTCGGGGAGGCCGATGTCGACGATCGCCACGTCCCACTCGCCGGAGCTCGCCTTCTCGACCCCCTCGCGGCCGTCGGCGGCGGTGCCCACCCGGTAGCCGCGCCCCTCGAGCAGGAGCGCCATCATCTCGCGGGCGTCGGCGTTGTCCTCGACCAGGAGCACCGCCGGGCCCACGCCGGGCCGCTCGCCAGCTCCCTCGCCGGAGCCCTCCCGCCCGGCGGCGGGCGGCTCCGCGCCGTCGGCTGCGCCCGCCGGCTCGGCACTCTGCCTCGACAGCGGGAGGCGGACGGTGAAGCGGCTCCCCTTCCCCTCGCCCTCGCTGTGCGCCACGACCGTCCCGCCGTGCAGCGCGACGAGGCGGTCGACGAGCGACAGACCGAGGCCGAGGCCGCCGGCACTGCGTTCGAGCGAGGGGTCGGCCTGGGCGAAGACCTGGAAGACCCGGTCGAGCATCTCGGGCGGGATCCCGATCCCATCGTCGGTCACGGTCAGCACGGCCTCGTTTCCCTCTCGTGCGGCGACCACCGCGACGTGGCCGCCCTCGGGAGTGTACTTCGTCGCGTTGGACAGCAGGTTGTCGACGACCTGCTCGACGCGGTCGGGGTCGGCCCACAGCGGCAACGGCCGGTCGCGCACCTCGACGGCCAGCTCGTGACCCTTCTCCGCCAACCCCGCGCGGCGGGTGTCGACGGCGCGCTCGACGACCGCCACCAGGTCGACCGCCTCGCGCTGGAGTTTGATCTTGTCCTGGTCGATCCGAGAGACGTCGAGCAGGTCGTCGACCAGCCGGGCGAGGTGGCGGAGCTGGCGCTCGGCCACTCCGAGGAGGCGGGCGCCGCCGTCCTCCGGCCCGGCCGTCATGCGCAGGGTGTGCAGCGCGGTGCCGATGATGCTCATCGGGTTGCGCAGCTCGTGGGCGAGGGTGGCGAGGAACTCGTTCTTGCGCCGGTCGCGCTCGTCGAGCTCGGCGTAGAGGGCGACGACGCCGCGGTTGGTCTCCTCGAGCTCGCGGTTGAGCCGCGCGTAGTCGCCGTCGCGCGCCTCCATCGCCTCGACCAGGGCGACGAGCTCCGCGTCCTCCTCGGCGAGTGCGGCGAGCAGGTCGGGCACGTCGGGCGCCGCCGGCCGCCGGTCGCTCTCGGTGCCGCGGGGCAACGGCTCGACGACGCGCAGGGTGGAGTTGCCGTCGAGCCCGGCGGCGAGCTCGGCCTCGGAGACCCGCTCGCGGATCGCCTCGGCGGCCTCGCGCAGGGCGTCGGCGGGCCCGCGGACGGTCGCCGCGATCCCGGCGGCACCGACGTCGACGACCAGGCCGCCGCCGCCCGCCGCGCACACCGCCGCCGCCGCGCGCGACAGGGCGGTGGCCAGGCGCAGCCGGCGCTCGGGCTCGATGCCGAGCCGGCGGGCGACGGCGAGCACGCGGACCCGCGCACCGAGCACGTCCTCCGGAGCTGAAAGCCCGATCTGGAGGATCTCGTGGTGCATCGGAGGCGGGTCCTCGGCCTGCACGGTCATCGCTCGGCGTCGACGGCTCGCAGCCGCGTCACCAGGACGGTGGCGTCGTCGCGAGGGCGACCGAAATCTCTGTGCAGCACGCCTGCCACCACCGCCGGATGGCGACGGACCCGCCCGGGGTATTCGTCCAGCCTCCAGCTCGACGAGAGCCCGTCGTTGTGCAGGACGAGCAGGCCGCCCGGCT
>Ga0299913_10000613_pt1 | contig 23426 bp, 21 predicted proteins | sample RVTome_9_FD_201360 | JGI IMG/M metagenome (GOLD analysis project Ga0299913, IMG submission 201360) | Soil microbial communities from uranium-contaminated site in the Upper Colorado River Basin, Wyoming, United States - RVT155D38 (version 2) ... | reverse complement strand
CCGATCAGGGCCATGCCCCCTCCCTGGACCGGCCAGGTGTAGGTCACCTGGCCAGGGGTGAACTCGCGTTGATATGCATGCCCGTCGAGGACATACTCGACTCCGCGGTCGAGAACGATGTCGACAGTGCTCTCGAAGACTGCGAACGAGAAGAAGCCGTCCGAGTAGTAGCCGAAGGTGAGCCCGGCATCGTCGACATACGAATCGAGCAGGGTGAACCCTGACAGCTCCGACGGCAGGTGGCTAGTCGTGGTAACGGCAAGCTCCTCGCTCGTCTCGGATTCGATGGTCTTCCAGTCCGGGGCCTGAGGGTCGTAAGAGACAAATCGTCGTTCGCAATAGGGGTTGCCGTCGCTGTCGAACGTCGTGACGCTCATCAGAACCCCGGTCTCGTTGTCGACCACCAGTTCGGCGCGGGAGAGGTCGCCATCGAGAAGGGCGTATCGCGTCGAGTCACGCCCCAGATATGAGGTCTCTTCTCGCTCTTCGACGATATAAGTCGGCTCATCGACATCATCGGGCTGGTCAGCAGTGACGGTCGCGCTTTCAACTACGGAACCGTCTGACTGAACCACCCATCCTCCAAAACCCGACCATACCTGGGGACCTGTCTCGCTCTTGCCTCCGTAGCGCACTTCACCGCCTTGCTGCTCCAGCTCGATCAGTGCATCGCGGATTCCATCGGGTGTGGTGCAGGTGATGAGTTGCTCGGCAGAGTATGCGGCTTCGCGTGACTCCTCGAGCAACTCGTCGAGATCCACCGCCAACGCAGCGCTCGCAGGCAATAGAAGGAGCACGGCCACGAGGAGTGCCACCACGCGCTTCATTCGGGCACCTCGATCAGGTCAGGAAGGATGACTTTCGCCGGGCCAAACGCCGGGTCGAGCGAAACCCGGGCCGCGAAGCGGGAGTTGAGATCATCGGCAGAAATGGTCGTCGCGGGCGGAGTCACGAGCGCAGCAATGGCGATGACGACGATGACCACCGCGGCGGCAGCACTCGCCCAGAACCCGCGGTTGCGATGAAGCGGGACGACATCGGCCACAGGGACAAGGCCAGGAGGCACCTCCATGACCGGAAGGGATCGGATTGCTCCGCGGACCTCCTGGATTTGCATCAGTTCATCGGTACAGCGCCCACATTCTCCGAGGTGTTGGAACAGGTCGCGCAGCTCCTCGCCCCCCAACTCGCCATCGAGATAGGCACTGATCAGCTCGCCAGAGTGCCTCACGATGACAGGCTTTCCCTGAGCATCCTGCGCCCGCGATGGATCCGGCTGCGCACCGTCCCGACCGGCACCGCCACAGCGGCGGCGATCTCGTCGTAGCTGAGCCCGACCACATCACACATCACAACTGCCTCCCGGAATTCAACGGGAAGTTTGAGGAGCGCCTTCTGGATGTCGTCGCCGAGGCCGATACGGGCGTACTCGACATCGGCACCGGGTGACTGGGCGAGACTCCATCGGTCGATCTCATCAGGAAGAGGAGACGTGGGACGGCGGTTCTCCTTGCGCACACCGTCGAGGAATGCGTTCCGGGTGATCCGCCAGAGCCAGCCCTCGAAGCTGCCCGGTTGGTATTGGTCGAGGCCCTTGCGAACCCGGAGCAACACCTCCTGGACAAGGTCCGAGGCGTCATTCGGATTGCCGGTGAGGCGATATGCAAAGTTGTAAATCTTCCGTCCGTAAACACGAGCGACTTCTTCCCAGGTCAGTGGTGCAGATTCAGTCACTAACTATTCACCCCCATGAACGCCACCGGAGGTGGATAGGTTCCTACGAATCGGAGGTATTTGCCTCGGACTCTTCTTCAACGCCCTGGTTGAGCCCTTTGCGGAATTCCTTCGCTGATGCGCCGAGGGAACGGGCGAGATCTGGAAGCTTGCGCGCACCGAATATCAGAACGATCACAAGCAAGACGATCAGCCACTCTTGTCCTCTTAACAAACGGACCTCCTTCGCTCACATCAGCCTACCTGCTGGACCAGGCAAGATCGGACCCCAACCTATCCGATGGCCATCGAGTCGATGAATTCCTGGAGACGCTCCCGGGTGATGAACCTCAGCCGCGGTTCGTTTCGTTCCAGGTCGTAGATCATGAACGGCGCATACTTCTCGCTGACAAACACTGCCCGACGTGCTCCCGACATGGTGAAACGTCCCGCGAAAGCGCGAATTCGCCCCTCGTCCACTTCCGGGTGGTCGCCGGGGGTGTACCCCTCGACCAGGACAAGGGTGGTCTCACCATCCTTGATCGCGTTGAAGACACCCGGTTCGGGTGATGCCTCGATCTGGTAGCCGAACAGCTTCAAAAGACCGAGGATGATCTCAGACCCGCTGGCGTGATCGATATCCACGCCGGCCGCGCGCAGACCCCGCTGCAGTCCTTTGGGCACCCTCAACTCCTGGCCAATCGGGGGCAATTCATCAGCAGGTACGGTCGACTTGGTCTCATAGGTCGCTGCCGGCTGGAAAGCGGAATCGGCCTTGAACGGATCTGGCGTGACATTCCCGAGATGGAGCAGGCTCACCGGCGGCGGAGGAGGGAGCACGCCCGGCGATGGGAGCTTGGCTCTTGCGACTTCTCGCGGCGCTCCCCGACCTGCGAAAACGACGACCTCGTGCACCTCGCCTATCGGGAGGTTGTGCTTCTTGCCCCGAAGGACTTCCATGGCTTCGTCGACCAGTATCTCGTTGAGTACCTCATCATCCTCGTCGTCGAGCGGGACGTCGAAGATCACCCTGGCCTCGTTGCCCACGACGTGGAACTCGGAAACCGGCGAGCGTTGCATACCCGACGGCCGCTCCGGCACCTCGTCGGCCATAGCACTGCCCATCTTCTCTGCAGCCCGGTTTTTGAGCCACGACCGGCCCACCACGACGAGAAGCACGGCCACAACCAACGCAAGAATGGCTTCAGTCATCTGATCCTCTTTCCTCGCTCGTGGAATCGGCGTCCAATTCACCACTGAGACTAGGCGATTGATCCGAGATCTCGACTATCGGGATCTCTGCAGTCGGCTCGTCCGCCCCCGAATTGAGGCGATCGATCATTCGCTGTTTCGAAGATCCGGTGCCGAACGCCGTAACCACGTCGTCGGCATGCAGGACGGTAGTGCCATCAGGTACCAGCACTTCCCGATTCCGCCTTACCGAGACCAGAGTCGAGCCTTCCGGCCAGCCCACTTCCCCGACGCGCCGGCCGTCGGCCACCGAACCCGGCGGGATTCGGAAGTCGTAGTACCCGGCTCCGGGGTCGACCCTCTGGGCCAGGCGCGCTCGCTCGAGTCCCACATCGGTGGATGATCCCAGGGCTTCGTGATATGCCCGTACTGCGTCTTCCCGACGGAAGAGACCAACCAGCCTCGTCGGGTCGTGCTCGTCGACAACAGGGAGGCGTCCCACCCCGAGCACTGCCATTCGCTCCAGTGCCTGGGATACGGGAGTGCTGGGGACCACCGTCACCGGACGCGGGGTCATCATCTCCTCGACGATGACCGTCGTCGGATCGTCTTCTGACCGGTTGATGTCCGTGATGGTGATGATTCCAACCAGGCCTTCATCGCCAACGACGGGGGTACCATGCGATCGATGCCGGCTCAGGTTGGCGTTTGCGGCTTCGAGAGTGTCCCCCGGTCGCGCCACGTAGCCGGGAAGTCGCATCACCCTCCGCACCTGAACCGTGTCGAGAAGGTCGACTTCACCCGACGACCGGATCTTTATTCCTTTTCGTTTCAATGCCAGCGTGTATACGGAGTCTGACGAGAATCGGTCGGCCAGAAATGTGCCCAAGACAGCAGTGAGCATCAGGGGAAGTATCAGCCCGTAGTCACGAGCACCAGTGATCTCAAACACGATGAGGATGGCGGTTAGCGGCGCTCGAGCTACCACGGCGAACATCGCCGCCATCCCGACAACTGCGAAAGCACCTGGCTCCAGATCGAAACTAAAGACAGGTTGAAAGATCCGGGCAAAGGCGGTGCCTACTGCTGCACCCATGAAGAGTGACGGCATGAACGCTCCTCCTGAAGCGCCCGACGAGATCGTCAGAGAGGTAGCCACAGCTTTGCCAATCGCGAGGAGGATCAGCACCCACCACAGCGCTTCGCCTTCTCCCGTCACCGCAAAAATTCTCTCGCTATTGAGCAGGGAGTTGGTGACCGCCTGGCCGGTGCCGAACAGATCAGGCTCGACCATGATCAGGCCGGCCACGAGCAGCCCTGCCCCAACCGGTCGGAGGAAACCCATCCGCGTGTCGTGTTTCGCTGCGAAATCCTCGATCGCCTCGAGCATTCTGAGGAACAAGAGGCCGATGACGACTATTGCGAGCGCCATCGCCGCGTACGCGAAGAGCTCGGTCGGTTCATCCATTGTGTATCGCCCCGCAGTGATCGCCAGCTCCTCGCCGACCAGGCTCCGTGAGGTCACCGCTGCGGTGACCGAGGCAATGACGATCGCCGACATGTGACGGGTGGCGAAGCTGCCCAGGATCACCTCGAGGGCAAACAGCATCCCGGCAATCGGCGCATTGAAGGCGGCACCAATCCCTGCACCCGCACCGGCCGCGACCAGGGATCGCACCTGGTCTTCTCCGAGTCGGAACCAGCGGGAGATCACACTCCCCACCGACGCACCGATATGGACGATCGGTCCTTCCCGTCCCGCGGATCCACCGGCGCCGACGGTCAGAACGGTTGCGATGATCTTCAGCGAGAACACCCGTTTTCGGATGTGGCCCCCTCTTACCTCGAGAGCGGCCGCAGCCTCGGGGACACCGTCACCGGCGATCTCAGGAGCGAATCGCCGGGCCATCCACCATGCAACGAGCAGGCCCGCGGGCACCGTGAGCAACAGCCATGCCGACCCGTTTTCAATTGACAGGTCCGAGGTGATACGTGACAGACCTTCGAGGAGCCAGACGAGGGCTGCGGCCCCCAAGCCGACCCCGACTCCAACCATCGCGGATACGATCAGAAACCGTCCAGTTTCCCTTTCGGCGAGGACTCCGACTGCCCGTATTCTCTTCAAGGTCTTCTTCGGGCCGGTCATCGTGGTGACGGTAATGGTCAGTGGAGGTTTCACCGCACATCATCGGGGAATCTCCGCGCTTTGGTGCCCCCGACTCCGCCTTTACCATCCGGGCCGTGGCACCGAGAACCGACTGGAACCCCCTTCTCGCCGACGAGCTGACCAAACCCTACTGGTCGGAGCTGATGGCTTTTGTCAGGGTGGAACGTGAGCGTCACACCGTGTTTCCACCTGAGCCGGAAGTGTTCGCCGCTCTGCACTTGACGCCGTACTCATCGGTCAAGGCGTTGATCCTGGGCCAGGACCCTTATCATGGTCCTGGCCAGGCCCATGGCTTGTGCTTCTCGGTCCGGCCGGGTGTTGACCCACCTCCATCTCTGGTCAACATCCACCAGGAGCTGGCTTCCGACCTGGGTTGCCCTCCCCCGGTCCACGGCTCGCTGGAACATTGGGCAAGCCAGGGCGTGCTGCTCCTCAACGCCACTCTGACGGTCCGCTCACGGCAGGCTGCCAGCCACCAGAAGAAGGGATGGGAGACCTTCACCGACCAGGTGATCAGGCGGGTCAACGAAAAGCCGGAACGGGTGGTCTTCATCTTGTGGGGCTCTTCAGCCCGGCAGAAGAAGACACTCATCGACACAGCCCGGCACACCATCATCGAGTCACCTCACCCGTCGCCCCTCTCCGCTCACCGTGGCTTTTTCGGGAGCCGCCCATTCTCCCGGGCCAACTCCGCGCTCGAAGCAGCCGGGAGGCCTCCAATCGACTGGTGCATCCCGCCGGATTCCTGATTGCACAATGCAGAAAGGTGCGGAAACCGAACCCCGGTGCACAGTGCAACCTGCTCTCCGACAAGCCGAACCGGTGTGACCCCAGTATCGAAAGCTGCACAATGCAGAAAGGTGCGGAAACCGAACCTCTGTGCACAGTGCAATCGGGGTTGCGGTACCGTTATCGCCATGTGCCGTTCAATCAAATTGCTTCGCGAGGGAGCCACCCCGGCGCCCTCGGAGGAAGTGGAAGCCGCCGCCCTTCAATTCGTAAGGAAAATCAGCGGGTTCCACCACCCTGCCTCCCACAATCAGGAAGTGTTCGACAGGGCCGTCGCCGACATCGCCCACATCTCCGAACACCTCCTCGATGGCCTGGAAATCAGGGGAGCAAAGAAGACAGCCTGAAGCCGAAGGGTCACCGGACTCTCCGGACTGGACTACGGACGCGGTGGGAGCAGATGCCTCGTGAGGTACTCGGCCTGGACCGTGCTCGCCTTGTCGAACAGCTCACCGGGGTGGTAGAGGAGCCCGAAATGCCCGCCATCCAAGTCGTACCAGTCCTTCTCACCGGAGAGGAGCTCGAAGGCCTGCCGGCTTACCTCCGGATTGGCATGTGCCATCTCGTCTCCAGGCGCCACCAGCATCAGGGAAGGCACGGTCACATATGGCGCACACAGAAATGGGCTGTACGGCGCCGTGTTCGAAGGGATCACTCTTGTCGCGTGGTTCTGCCAACCGCTGCCGGCCCTCCCGCCGTAGTCGACGAACCAGCGGAACGCCTGTATCGGTTGCAGCAACGAAGGTGAGCCCAGCTGGTCTGCTGAGACCACTGGAATCGGCCCGGTGATATCCCCGGGGACGCCGGAGACGTCACCAGCCTCGAAGGTGGAGCGGATCGCTTCAAACGTGTCGCTGGTGGGATCGGCGTCTGGTGGCTCCGCTCCGAAGACGGGGCACTGAGCGACGATCACCTTGACCCGCGAATCGCAGGCAGCCACCAAAAACACCTGGCCGGCTGAGTACGAGTCACCCCAGATCCCGATCCTGTTGGCATCGTGGTCTTTGATACTCAAGGCGAAGGTGATGGCATCCCGAAAACCGCGGCACTGCACCCACGGGTTGATCTCCTGGCGCGGCTCACCGCCACTGATGCCAAAGTTGCGATGGTCGTAGATGAGGGCAGACACTCCGGCTCGGGCGAACACCTCGGCATACCGGTCGGCGACCATGGGAATGGTGGCGGAGGTGCCGTGAGCCATGACCACGATCGGAAAAGGCGGCTCGCCCGTCACAGCCTCGTAGAGGAAACCGCGGAGCGCAGCCCCTTCAGACTCGAATTCGACGCCAACCCGGTGGATACCGCCATGATTCATTGCTCAGCACCATACCGGACCGTTCTCCAGGCCGACCGGACGTCGAAAAGAGCGGGCCATCGGCATCTCCGGTGACGATGTCGTCTATCTGGCGAGCCCTTCAGGGACCCGCGATGGAGCCATGATCGAGTCGACCAAGCCGTACTCGACCGCTTGGTCGGAGGTGAGCCAGAGGTCGCGGTCGGTGTCCTGCGCAACCTTTTCGAACTCCTGTCCGGTGTGGCTGGCGAGGATGTGGTTCATTTCCTCCTTCTGCCGCACGATCTCCCGGGCGTGGATCTCGATGTCTGACGCCTGCCCCTCGAGACCGCCGGTCAGGTGCGGCTGGTGGATGAGAACCCTCGCGTGGGGAAGGACATAACGCTTTCCCCGCTCCCCGGCGGCCAGTATCACCGCAGCGGCTGATGCCGCCATCCCGATGCAAATGGTCGACACCTCGGGTTTGATGTGCTGCATCGTGTCATACATCGCCATCATCGACGACATCTCCCCTCCCGGGGAGTTGATATAGATCGAGACGTCCTTTTCGGCGTCCTCGCTTTCGAGGTGGATCAGCTGGGCAACAATCAGATTGGCAACTTCGGAATCGATGGGCCGGCCAAGGAAAATCACCCTGTGGCCGAGCAGCCTCGAATAGATGTCGTATGCACGCTCCCCCCGACTGGTTTGCTCGACAACTGTGGGTACCAACATGTTCGCTCCTTTCGCAACCGTATGGTTGCACCTCAGCATAGACCACACGCAACTCCAAGGTTGCGCTTATACTCACTCCCATGAATGACGAGCCCGTTGGCGAGGTCGCCATCGAACGAGGAGTCGAGGTCTCTGCCAGCCCCGAAGACGTGTGGGAGCGGATCACCAACTCCACGCTGATCTCCGATTGGATGGATGGCGAGGTGACCATCGACCCTGAGCCCGGAGGTCGCATCACCTTCCTCCCCGCCGGTGGTCCTGAAGTGTGGGGCACCGTCGAAGAGGTGATCGTCAACCAACGAATCCAGTGGAGCTGGCGGAGTGATGAAGGCAGGCCTTCATTGATCGAATTCGAACTCGCACCGGGGTCTGACGAGGAGACCACCGTGGTGACCGTGCGGGAGACCCTGCTGCCGTGGAGAATCTCCGGGCCTGACGGGATCACCGAGTGGCCCGAGGCATCTCTCAGGAGCTTCACCGCAGTCAACGCGGCCTGATGGATATCCCACATCGGGTGTTCTCCGCCCTCGGCGACCCGACCAGGCTGAAGGTGCTGACCACTCTCGCCAGCGCCGGCCCGGCCACGGCCACCGAGCTTGCAGCCAAAATGCCGATCACCAGACAGGCTGTCGCCAAGCACCTCTCGGCACTGAGCGCCGCAGGTCTGGTGAACCGGGAGTCAATCGGGAGAGAAGTCCGCTACCAGTTCGATGCCTCGCCACTGGAGGAACTCGCCAGCTGGGCATCCGATGCGACCAATACCTGGGACCGCCGCCTGGAGAGACTCCGCAAATCAGTCGAGTGACCGTCAGCCGAGCGCGACTCCGAGACCTCTAGCCTTGGCGTTCACCAGCGCGGAGTGGCCGGCCGCCACATCCTGCGCAGCGATACCGACACTCTTGAAGAATGTCACGTCTTCGCCGATCGCGGGATGAGTACCGGCCAACACCTCACGAAGCGACGCATTCGGAGTGCGTCCGGCCTGAATGAGATCGCCCGCCTCGGCGGCTGCTGCTTCGTAATCATCAACAACCACGTACGCCCTGCTGACGGTGTCACCAGGGACCTCGACCATTTCGGGACGGAATGCCCCGACTGCATTGATGTGGGTACCTTCTCTGACCGCATCAGGTTCGAACAGGGGATGTGTCGCCGGCGTCGCGCATGAGACGATATCCGCGGCGGCAACAGCTTCGTCCGCGGAGATGACCGCCTCACCACCGATCAGGTTGGCCAACCGTTCGGCGTTCTCCCGGTCCCGCGACCACACCAGAACGCGACTTATGCTCCGAACGGCCCGCACCGCCTCGACCTGGTCGAGGGCCATTGCTCCCGCACCCAACATGGCAAGGGTGGAGGCAGAACCCGGCGCAAGAATGTCGGTTGCGAGCCCGCAGACAGCACCGGTTCTGATGGCCGTCAGCATGGGCCCGTCAGCAATGCCGAGAGGATTCCCCTCGCTGTCGAACACGGCGACAACGCCAACGGGGTTGCCGGGAACCGTCGACACCACCTTGATCGCAGTGATGTCGTCCACCCGGCCCGGCATGAACAGAGACGAGCCCAGGGGCGTTCGGAGAGGGACCTCGGACTCTTCGGTGAACGCCACCCGCATCGCGGCGATTGCGTCCGGCATCGGGAGGCACTCCCTTGTTGCCGCAGCGTCGAGATAGATCACGCCAGGACGCTCTTGGTCTCCACTTCGATCGGTGAGCGGGTGGCGGCGAGAAAGGCCATCGGCACGTCGGTATCGAGTGGCAGGGTCCGGCCGCTCACCTCCTGGGCAATCATGGAGCCGATGGCGGGCGCGAGCTTGAAACCGTGCCCGGAGAACCCGTTGGCAACCCAGAACCGGTCGACCTCGGTAGGGCCGACCACAGGATGGACGTCCTCACGGTTGATTGTGTAGAGACCGGCGACACCCGACACCTGCCCACGCGGCTCGAGGGCCGGGATGCGATGGTGAAAAGCGGCAAGCTTCATCTGGGTGAATTCCGCGTCGGGCATACGTTTGAAGTTGTCGGGATCCTCGACGATCTCCTCTTCGTCCTCGGCAAGCACCGATCCGATCAACACCTGCTGGCCACCTGACTCGGGTCGGAAGTAGCTTCCGGTCGAAAAGTCCGAGCCCACCGGCAAACGGCCGAGGTCGGCAGGCCAATCGCGATATACGGTCTGGATCCGGGTCGGGGTCAGCGTCCACCGCAAGTCGACGCCGGCCATCGCATTGAGCTGGTTGCACCACGGGCCGGCAGCGTTGATTACAAGACCGGCATCGATCCTCGTGCCGTCACCCAGCTCGACTCCTTTAGCGGTGCTCCCGTCCCGGAGGACTTTGGTGACCTGAGCCCGGTAACGGACGTCAACGCCGATGGCACGGGCTGCATCGATGAGGTCCTGGTTTGCGCCTACCGGCTCGGCGTAGCCGCCGCGGGTCTCGAAGAGAAACGAACCTTCGGCCGAGCACTCGTGCTCGATTTCCCCGGTCATGTCGAACGGCGCGGTGCAGGAGGAAAGTGAAGGAAACAGATCCTGGACATCGCCCGGTGCCACTGCCTCGGCATCCACACCCTCCCCTCGTAGCTTGGCTACATCGTCATCGACTTTGTCGGAGTCCTCGCCCATCATCCACAGGACGCCAATCCGTTGTAGACCGGATCGAGGTGATTCGATCTGAAGAAACTCCGACCAGTTCCCGTAGGTTTCCTGTCCATGAAAGGCAAGCCTCACCACCTCGGGGTTGGAATAGCGGCAGCGACATATCGACGACGACGCCCCGGTGGAGCCTTCTGCTGGGCCCATTCCCTTGTCGAGAACAACTACGTCCTTGACCCCGTGCCTGCCGAGCTGGTAGCCGATGGAGGATCCGATTATCCCGCCACCGACCACAACCACCTCGGCCCTCATGCAGGGGTCACCTGGTAATCTTCAGCGGCGTCGTCCCAGTCGAGCTCGATGAGACCTCTTCGGGCTGCGCCCTTGCAGAACTGGAGGAATCCGCCGTAGCCGAATTTCTTCTCGGAGAAGTCAGGGTTCTGCTTGCGAATCTGGTTCTTGAGGCCCGACAGAACTACCTGCCCGTTGCCTTTGGAGAGGTCTTTGACCACACGAGCGAGGAGGTCAAACGCCTCATCTTCACCACCAGCTTCGGACGGGAACTGAACGACAGGGTCGCCCCGGCCCGGGCCCTCCGACAGCTCGATAACACCTTTCGATTCGAGATCGCGAAGCAACTCACCGAACGCCCTATAGCCGTGGTCTGCCTCGGAAAACGTCGAGTCCTTCCTGAGCATTGCCCGCTTCAATGACGAGGCGAGGACCTCACCACCGCTCGACCGGCTGAGCCCCGCCAGCGTCGTCGTGATCAGAGACTCCAGCTCGGGTTGGGACTCACCATCCGAGTCGGCCGGGGGCTGGGCCGAGCCCTTGGACAGGCCGGGTTCTACGCCTTCGAGGTTTTCGTAGAAGAGGAACTCATCACAAGCCGGGGGAAGCAACGCCGACGTCGAGGCTTTCACTCCAACGCCAATTACCTTCTTGTTCAGTTCCCGAAGCTTGTGCACCAACGGTGTGAAGTCGCTGTCGCCGGTGCAAATGACGAACGTACCGACGTAGTCGCGTTCAAACGCAAGTTCGATGGCGTCGACCACCAGCTTGATGTCGGCAGCGTTCTTCCGGGCCGCTCCCATGCGCTGGGGTATCTCGATGAGCTCGACGTGGCTACGGGTCATACGCTGGCGGGCGTCGTCGAACATGGTCCAGTCGGCGTATGCCTTTCGGGCGACGACTCTCCCCCTTTCCGCAAGGGCGTTGGCGATCGGCTCGAAGTCAAAAACCATTCCGTTGAGAGCTTCTCTTGCACCTATCGCCAGGTTCTCAAAGTCGATGAACAGGGCGATTCTTTCTTCTTCCATGACAGTGAATGTAGCGATTGGAGAGAATTCACAAGAGCCTGAGCAACCGCTTGGGACGATCCGCTCGACGAGATAGCCGAATTGACGAAGGATTTCGAGGAATCTGTCGCCTCTGTGGAGTAGCTTTGGCGCTGCGAAGGGGGCCATATGGATTCGATCAACGAAATCCCGATCAACGAAATCAGGGTGCACGGGGTGTCGGGGACACCTCCCCGGGAAATGTTGCATACGGATCCGATTCCCCGGCTGGACGGAGACAAATACGCACGAGTCTTCCGAAAACGTCCCAGCCTTGACGCCACCCACAGATCAGGGAGGCCATACAACACCGAGGCATTCCATTGGGGGAGCCTCACAACGGGGCATTGGCTCACCTCGCTGTGGATCCTGTTGGCTCCATTCGCCTTCGCAAATGTTGCCGGCTGGATGGCCGGGCGAAGGTCAGCCATGCATCGTTCGACTATCCGACTCGCCGGATTGGCTCTGACTTCCCTCCTGGTGGCGCAGATGGGATATGTCGTGGTCGCAGTACCGATTCTTTATGCGACGAGCAACTCATGGAGTGGATCCACAATGGCAATTCTCCGCATCGGGACAGCCCTCGGATACGTATTGCTGTTCGGTGCTCTCGTGCTTCGGCTTTCCACACAGTCTCACTTCGATCCACTCAGCTATGCGGAGCGGTTCAGGCTGCTCTTCTCGCCGACGTTGTCGGCGATGAAACCACCGAATCAGCCCGACTCGGGAGGATGGACCGACCCCGCTGCTGCGAAAGTCACCGAACCCGCGATGTGGCAAGTCCACTCAATAGTCCATCGCCTGCGGCGCGTCCACTACGCGGCTGGCCAGCTTGTGGTGGTATTGATCCTGGCCGGTGTCGTCGACTCCAATGCCATGCGATGGCTTGCAGTGTCGGGACTCGCCGCAACCGCCCTGCTGATCGTGCTCACCTCAGCAGCCCCCGAAAGTCGACCTGTCCTCGTTTTGACCGCATGGATCACGATTACCGCAGAAGGAGCTGCGCTTGCCGCGGTTGCGATGTTCGCGCTTCACACCGGAACCTTGGATCTCGATGCCATCCACCGCACGACTTTTCACGTCGCCATCGCTCTGGGGGCGACCTCGGCGATGGCAATAATCGGGGGCATACCCGGGATCGGTGCCCTCACCATCGCCACCTTTCTCGGCGGGGCATTCGGAGTCGGAGCCGGATTGGTGGCCGAAGACGCCTTGTCGATAGGTGAGCATCTGGTCGCCCAGGGTGGCGCCTGGGTTCTTCCAGCATCACTGATCTTTGTGTTATTCGTAGCGCTTGTCGCCGTTCTTCTCACCTACCTCGGCCCACCCGATCTCAGCGGCGACGGCTTCTTCTCCAGGATCACCACCCGGATAACCCGCAGGTCGAGATTTCTCCTCATGTCAGCTGCCGGTTTTGGGCTGATCGCCGGTCTGGCTGCTGTCGTTCAGGGCTGCATCACGACCGACGACATGTGTCAACCGGATTCGCTGACCTCCTTTCCTGGCAGCGACTTCGCGGTCCTTGGTTTGCTGACAGCTGTTCTCGCCCTGCTCGCTATCAGGATTCGCGCCAACAAACCGGTCGCTGCGGCCGTGGTCGCCAGCATGGCGGCTGCGGTTGCATGGATCGGAATCACCGACCCCGCCATCGGAACGTTTACACCACGTTCCTACCTCGAAGCGCTTCCCCTCTCCCGGACAGTCATCTTCGTCGCCCCCATTTTCGCAATCGGGCGCAGCGTCCTCGGCGCCTACCGCCAGGGGGCGTCGAGTCGCAAGGTCGGAGTGGTTTGGGATGTCGCATCCTTCTGGCCCCGTTGGTTCCACCCTCTTGCTCCCCCCGCCTACGGACCCAAGGTGGTCACCGAATTGCGGAAACACCTCGAGAAGGGAGACATCGACGTCCTCGCCGCCCACTCCCAGGGATCGGTGATTGCTGTCGTAGCCACCCATCAGGCTTCGTTGTCCGGATCGGGTGTGCCATCGGGCGTCATCACCTACGGAAGCCCGATCAGGCTCCTCTACACAGAGCTATTCCCCGACACGGGCATTGACGAGTTGGTCAACGGCCTACCACCGAGATTGCGGAATGGCTGGGTCAACCTCTGGCGTGTCGACGACCCGATAGGCGGGGAGCCGCTGGGCGGGTCGGTTGAATCGGTCCTCGACGATATCGGGACCGGTCACTCCGGCTACGAGTTGGGAAGGACTTACCGCGCAGCCCGAGATCAGATGACGGGCCCGCCTCCCCGGCCGCGCGCCACTGAGTGATCACCAGATTCTGGGTTGAATCCACCACCGCTACGGGCTAGATTCCGCTGCGGGATGGGGTGTTCCTCAAGGCTCGCACCTCGCGGAATGAAAGGGCGATGGGGATGAAGAATGTCATGGATGTGATAGTGATTGGTGGGGGTCCGGCCGGTTCAACCGTGTCGACGCTTCTAGCCAAGAACGGACACAAGGTCGCTTTGTTCGAACGGGCACACTTCCCCCGCGACCATGTAGGCGAATCCCTCCTGCCGTATTGCTACGGGATCTTCGAAGAACTCGGTGTGCTCGACGCGATGAAGGAGACGATGACGAGGAAGCCCGGCGTGCGTTTCATCGACGTCGACGGTAAGAAGAAGACCACGTGGTGTTTCTCGGCGGTGATCAAAAACGATACCCACCTTTCGTTCCAGGTACGACGCGACCGCTTCGACCACATGCTGCTACGCAACTCGGAGTCAAACGGTGTCGTCGTCCATGAAGAAACGAAGGTCAGTGAAGTCAACCTCGACGGCCCCGAGGGAACTGTTGTCGTCACAGTGATAGGACCTGACGGCGTTGCGAGTGAGCACCGCTCCCGGTTCATCGTCGACGCTTCAGGGCGTGACACTTTCCTGGCCAACCGGATCGGGAACAAGAAGAAGAACCAGGCCCTGGACCGGGCCGCCCTTTCACAGCACTGGATGGACGTTCCGTACGAAGGAGGCTTCGACGAAGGCCTTATCCAGATCGTCTACCTCGGCGGCGAAAAGAAGGGCTGGATCTGGTTGATCCCGGTAGGGGCCAACCGTCTCTCCATCGGTATCGTGGTTGCCAGTGACTACTACCGCGGGGCCCGTCAGCGTCTAGTTGATTCAGGGTCCTCCGACTGGAAGCGCGATTTCTATCTCGAAGAATTGAACAGCGCACCCTTTGTGGAAGGGCTGCTTGCAGGCGCCACTCCCGTGAGCGAGTTGTTGGTCAATGGGGACTACTCATACAAGTCCGACGTCAAATACGGGGAGAACTTTGCTCTGGTCGGGGACGCCCACACCTTCCTCGATCCAGTCTTCTCGAGCGGCGTCTATCTATCGATGAACACTGCCCGGCTGGTCGCAGGGGCGCTCCACCCCTGGCTCTCGGGCGAAGCAGACTCGCCCCTTACTGACCTCAAAGAGGTGTATACAAACATCGTGGGCGCCTATCAGTTGGTGGAGAAGTCGATAATGCTCTTTTACAACCCGACCGCAATCAACTTCGCCCAGGCGGCGTCGGCGAGCGACCTGATTCACGAACGGCATTCCAACGCTCTGGCCAGTATTCACTATGTGCTGGCAGGAGATTTCTTCGATAATTACGACAAGTATTCGAAAGCACTCGATCTTCTCGCCGATCCCGACTTGTTCGCCAAGTACAAGAGCTTCGTCCTCGACCGACCCGGCTACGACGCCGAATCGTGCGGGATGGAGTTCGAAGAAGCGTTTAGCGAGTTCCAGCGTAACGAGGTGGAGCCGGCACCGGCCGTCTACTGAGGGGCCAACATGCCACTAGGCCCGCGTCGCTGACCACCGAGGGCGCGCACCAAAGCACTGACATCACGGCGAGGTGGCTACATAGGATGGCCCGATGTCCAACTCGGGTGTCGCCACCCCTCTGAAACCCATGCCCGGCGGTGCCGTACGCGTGGTTGTGTGGGTCCTCCATATGGCCCTCCCGCTCCTCGCGCTGTGGTTGTTGCTCGTCCAACCCGCCCTCGATATCCGCTGGGAACACCATCCGAGCCACCTCTGGCTGGTAATGGCTGTAGCTGCGGTCAACGTGGTGCTGGCGGTGCAGGTGCTAAAAGCGGCCCGGATGAGAGGTGATGCCCGTCTGCTTCTTATCGGTTACGCATTCACGTTGGCGGCAGGATTCCTGTTCCTGCATGCGCTAGCCACTCCCGGTGTGATCGTTTCGTCGGCCAACGGCGGATTCGAGATTGCCACCCCGGTCGGTTTGGCTCTCGCCTCTCTCCTTTTCGCCTTTGCTTCGTTCGAGTTCTCAGCGACGGCCTCCCACCGGATCGTCGAGCGCGCCTCGGCGACCACCCGGGGCATCATGGGACTGTTGGCCGCGTGGGGAATTGCCTCGATCGCGGAGCTACCGCCACTCTCGATGCCCCTGACGGAACGCGCTGTCGGCCCGCTCCGTTGGATCGCCGTAGTGGCGATTTCGCTCTACCTGGTCGCGGTCTACCAATTCTTCCGGTCACACAGAAAAAAGCCGTCAGTGATGCTGCTGGCATTGATCACGGCGGCAACACTTCTCGCCGAAGCAATAGCCACCATCATCTGGGCTCGCAATTGGCAGCTCTCGTGGTGGCTGTGGCACGCCCTGATGGCGGCGGCATTCGGTTTCGTCGCCTACTCCGCCTATGCGCAGTACCAGCGAGAGGGTGGTTCGGCGGGAATCTTCGACGGGATCGTCTCCCCGGAAACCTCGGCCGCGATTCGCGAAGAGTATGGAAAGGCGCTTGAGACTCTGACCGACACCCTACAGAGGTCAGGCCAATCCGGCGTCACCGACGGCGAGCTCGATCTGATCATCGCCGGGCTCGGCAGCCGGTTTTCGCTCAGCGAGGGCCAGAGCGAGATCCTGGCGAGGGCGGCACGCTCGCTCGCGACCGAGCGAGACCAGGCGAGGCGGCTCGGAGCCCTTGCCCTGATCGGGACCGAGTCCGGTGTGGAGCGGAACGAAGATGAGCTGCTCGAGAGTGTGATCGCCGTTCTCGCCGAAAGGTTCGCCCCCGATGTCGTTCGCATCGGCCTCGATTCCGGCCACGGGCTGGTGTATCCCGACTGGCTCGCCACTTCGACATGGCCCTCCGATGGCGGCAGGTATGCAAAGGATCTGACTGTTGGTGGCGACCAGGCTGGAGTGATCGAATTCGCCCGGCCCGGCGCCGAGTTCCGTCCGCGTGACATCGCGATCATGGACACCCTCGTTGCAGAGATCGGGATCGCCATCGACAACGTCAGGCTTTACCGCCAGCTCGACACACTATTCCGCACGTATATGTCACCCGATGTCGCGGACACCCTTCGGGCCGACCCATCCGCCGCCGGCCTGGGTGGCTCGATCGTCGAGCTTACGGCGCTCTTCGCGGACCTACGCGGGTTCACATCGTTCTCGGAGCGGGCCGACCCTGGCGAGGTCATGGAGCTGCTCAATGAATATTTCGGGCTCGTCGTGCCCATCGTCCTCCGCAACGGCGGGACCGTGGTCCAGTTCGTCGGCGATGCCCTGCTCGCCGTGTTCGATACTCCCGAGCCCAGGCCGGACCACGCCTTTAGGGCGGCGCGTGCGGCCCTGGAGATGCAGGAAGCTATCAGCGGCGTGGCCAGCGATTGGGAGGGGCGACCACTCTTCAGAATCGGGATCAACACCGGCCCCGCCCTGGTCGGCAACGTAGGAAGCACCGAGATGCGGAGCTTCAACGTCGTGGGTGACGCGGTCAACGTAGCGTCACGATTGGAGTCATCCGCCCAGCCGGGGACGGTCCTGATTGGGGAGTCAACCTACAAGACGATATCCGACCGGGTAGACGTCACGCCGCTCGGAGCCCTTGACCTGAAAGGCAAAGAAACTGCCATCGTTGCTTACCTGCTCAAGCGGGTGCGACCTCCTCGCTGAACATGTCCGGCTTAGCCGCAGGCGGGGTCTCCGGGTTGCGCACCAAGCGAGTGGCCGATCGCGTCGGTCACCCGCTGGAACACTTCGACTTCGTCGTCGCCGATCGAACCGATCAGATGCTCCCGGATGACAGCCGAGTGGATCGGCTCGGCCTCGTCGAGTTTGCTCCGACCGCTCTCGGTGAGCGACGCGTAGCTACCCCGCCGGTCGGTGGGGCATGCGCGACGCTCCACCCAACCCTGGCTCTCGAGACGATTGATCGCGTGAGAAATGCGGCTCCTCGAGAACACCGCTGAGTCGGCGAGCTCGCTCATGCGCAAACCGAATTCCCCGGCGTCTCGGAGTCTCGCCAGCAGCGTGTAGTCAGGCAGGGAAAGGCCAGCGCCGGTGTCGAGGCGCTTGTCGAGCTCTTCGAAAAGGAGCCGTGCGGCGAGAAGATACGACCGCCACGTGGCCTGATCCTCGGCGATGAGAGTTTCGGCGGTTTGGTTAGCCATGATTACTGATCATTGTAGTCAGAGTCTTGGTTGAGGATTGAATAATTGACAGTTCAATTTAATCTCTGGTAGGGTTTCTGTTGATTGTTCAACTATTGAAAGGTGAACCATGACTACACAATCCACCATGACGACACCCGCCATCGGGGTCTGGGACCTCGACACGGCACACAGCGACCTGAGGATCATCGCTAAGCACTTGATGGTCACCAAGGTCCGCGGCACGTTCGAGGAGCTGACCGGGACCATCGAGGTCGCCGAAGATCCGACCGAGTCGAAGGCCCGGATCGAGGCAAAGGCCGCATCGGTGACGACCGGGGCCCCAGACCGGGATGAGCACCTGCGCTCCCCCGACTTCCTGGACGCCGCCAATTATCCAGTCGTGACTTTCGAATCCAGCGAAGTTGCGCCTGCCGGAGAGAACTGGAAGCTCACGGGTGATCTCACCATCCGGGGTGTAACCAAGCCGGTCAATTTCGACCTGCGTTACGAAGGCTCGGCGCTGGATCCGTTCGGCAACACCAAAGCAGCCTTCCTTGCCACGGGCGAGATCAACCGCGAGGAGTTCGGGCTCACGTGGAACGCCGCACTCGAAGGTGGCGGCGTGCTGGTTTCGAAGCACCTCAAAATCGAGTTCGAGGTCCAGGCGATGCTTCGCGTCTGAGCGACACGACTGAAACGGGCGGGTCGTGGACTCCACGACCCGCCTTTTCGCGCCATTACGGCGGCCTGCTGGTGGCCCGTCGCTGAAATAGTGGCGGTGCCTCTCCGGCCCTCGACACCCCTGGCTGCGTCGAAAATGCTCGATGCAGGCCCCGACTGCGACTGCGCTATTCTCCTTGCCAGATGGCGCCGATGACTCGGAGACACCCTCGCCCTATTTCACCGACAGACCACTGACACCAGCGGATGCCGGACGCAAACTGCACCTTGCTCATCTCGTGCCCCGACCGCCCCGGTCTGGTCGCGGCTGTCGCCGGGTTCCTCCTGGAGCGGGAGGCAAACATCGTTCACGCCGACCAGCACGTCGACCGCCAGGAGAACCTGTTCCTGCAGAGGATCGAGTTCACCCTCCCCCATCTCGACAGCGGTGGGTTAAGAGACGATTTTGACCAGTTCTCCCGGGATTTCGACATGGCCTGGACCCTGCGCACTCCTGATCGACCGAGACGCGTCGCCATCCTCACGTCGAAAGAAAGCCACTGTCTGGCCGACCTCCTCAGCCGATGGGACATCGGTGAGATGACCCCCGCCAAGCTCGTGTTCGTCGCTTCCAACCATCCCGACCATGCTCACCTCGTCAGCCACCACGATGTCGGGTTCCACCACATTCCAATCGAACCCGATGACCCGACGGCGCATCATCTGAGAATCCGCGAGCTCTGCGATGAAAGCCGGGTTGATCTCCTCATTCTCGCCAGGTACATGCAGATCGTCGATGAGTCCATGGTCGAGGCATATCGCAATCGGGTCATCAACATCCACCATTCATTCCTCCCGGCCTTCGGTGGGGCCCGGCCCTACCACCGGGCACATGCTCGTGGGGTGAAGTTGATCGGTGCGACGGCTCATTACGTCACCTCTGAGCTCGACGAGGGCCCGATCATCGCCCAGGATGTGCTTCGGGTCAGCCACCGCGACGGTGTCGAGGAGCTGCGCCAGAAGGGTCGCGACCTGGAGAAGGTGGTCCTCGCCCGGGCAGTTCGACTTCACCTGACGGACCGGATCCTTCCGTACGGAAACCGAACTGCCGTATTCGACTGACGCGGATCGGAAAACTCAAGTCGCGGCGCAATAATCCGATAACCCGTAACGTGCCCGCAACATCCAGAGAATCGGACCCGAAGACGGCGTCAAGGGACTTGGCATTCAGAAGTTCGGCAAATGGAACTGAACCGCAGCTTGTCGCGTCCGAGCAACCGGGTCCGTACCAACTCGCCAATCCTCTTGAGTCTGCAGTGGGGCTAGCGAAACTTCTTCACGACCGCACCCGCGACTTCAACGCTGGCGTCCGCAATCAGGTAATCGAACTCCTCTCGCTGGAGCTGACGGAAGCGGACCACGTCGTTCAGGACTTGTTGATGAGCCTACGCAGCGACGTCGGGGATCTCGTCGATGGGATCGAGCAGATCGAGCTACGAAAGGTCGTGGATCAAGTAGCCCAGGAACTGGCCACCTCTCGGCACATAAGGGTGTCGGTAAAAGGCGATGCCGCAGTCAGAGCCGACGCGCAGGTGGCAACCCACATCGTCCGCAACCTCCTCCGCTGCGTCACGTATCTCGGTGGGGAGAACATCAGCGTTCACATCGGCCGGGGATTCTCCAAGATTTTTGTCGAGATCTCGTTTGACGGTGACAAGCCCTATCTGGGGGATTTCGAGCAGGTGCTCGAAGGCAATGGCCCCGGTCCCCAAGAAAGTGAAGGACTCCCGTTCGGGCTGAGCATGTCGGTGGCCCGGCAACTTGCCCGGGCGTTACGGGGCGACATCGCCGCAAACGAGCCGAAGGGTGGCAGAGGCGCCCTCGAACTCTCGTTGCCACTCACGTTGGGACATCACAGGGTCAAATCCACGATCGCGGATTCGATCTTTGATCCGGCACCGGACGGCCCGACGCGGTCCGACATCTCGGACATTATCGACGGTGGTGGTCCGGAGATGGTCTTCCAGCCCATCGTCGACATCCGTTCGCAATCCTCCGATGACCCGGCGGTGGTCGGCTACGAAGCCCTCGCCAGGTTCCCGCTGGCCTCTCCTCCCGAGTGGCTCGAAGCGGCGGGCCACGCCGGAAAGCGGCTCGAGCTCGAGCTTTGCGCAATCGTCTCGGCGGTCGAGGGCTACGGGTCCACGAACATTCCCGGATTCCTCACGGTGAATCTTTCCGACCAGACCTTGCTCTCTCCCCAGTTGCTCCCAAGCCTTCAAGGGATGGACCCGGGACTGGTTGTCGTGGAATTGTCGGAGGTTGCCCTGATCAAGAGCTACGAGGTCACCAAGCGCGCCATGGATGCGCTCCGTGACCGTGGGCTACGACTTGCGATCGACAACGTCGGCGCCGGCGAGATCGACCTCTGGTCGATTTTGCGGCTCAAGCCCGAGATGATCAAGATCGACATGAGCCTCGTACGCGGGATCGAGACTGACACAACCAACCGAGCGTTGGTGAAGGGCATTGCTGCCATGGCAACCGATCTCGGGATCCTTGTCGTTGCAGAAGGCATCGAAAAGGTCGAGGAGCGGGATCTCCTCATCGAGACCGGCATCGAATTCGGCCAGGGCTATCTTCTTGGCAAGCCGGAGCGGTTGCGCTCGCTGGCACCAACTCCGTAGATTCGGCGCGACCGCCTCGCGGGCATGGTTTGGCCCCTGGTTGCGCTGGGTATACCCGTCTGTGTGCCCGGGGAATCGGTGGCAAGGCGCGGTCGGGCAACTAACACGGTCACTCCCTCCCACCCCGCCAAGACCTGTCGATTCCCCGGCTTACACGACTCAACCAAGGTCGCAGTTCATGCCAACAATTCGATTCCGAGGATCCAATTGAGATCCCAGCTGACACACGACCTCACCTCTACCATCGAACGCGGTCCACGTGATAACTCCTGACCCAACCTTGATTTCGGTCCCGGGCGAGGGCCTGAAGCGAGAGTTCCTGCCAGAGCCGGTTTCTGCGCCGGCAGCAAGGCAGTTCGTGCTAGGACTCGGGTTGAGCGATGACAGCGGTATCAACCTCCGGCTGGCGACCATGGTTTCCGAAGTGGTCACCAACGCCATAGTCCACGCCCGCACTCCGTTCTCGGTGTCGGTCTTGGACGGTGAATCAGCGATACACGTGGCTGTGGAGGACGGGAGCACCACCGTCCCGGCTGGAAAGAAGCACGAGGCAGTCAAGGGACGGGGCCTGGACATCATCAATGCGATGGCCGACCGCTGGGGCGTGACAAGCCAGCTCAACGGCAAGACTGTTTGGTTCGAGGTGGAGAAAGATGGCGCAGCTCTCATCGGACAGCCCGAGGCGTGAAGGTTCTAGTTTCGATTTCTGAGTCGAAGATGATCCAGCTGCAGCCGCCCCGGGGGTTATGGCTCCATAGGGGACGGTGTTCGATAGCCAGCCATTCGAGAATGAGCCCAGGCTGCTACGGCGATCGCCGCTACCGCGCCGAGACCCAATCCGAATCTAGGCCCGAGATGCTCCCCTATCCAGCCGACGATTGGAGCACCGACCGGCCGCGCTCCGAGAATTGCCGTGGCCCGGAGACCAACGACACGGCCCCTCATCTGGGGGGCCGACCGGAGTTGGAGGACGGAATTGCTCGACGTAAGGAACGCGGTCGAAGTCATGCCGACCGCCACGAGCGAGATATAGCTCAGCCATAGGAAGGGGGCGAGGGCGGTTGCTGCTATCGCCAGGCCGAACCCATATGCGGTGAACAACACCAGCCTGGGCGGTGTTTCCTGGCGTGTGGCAACATACAGGCCGCCAATCACGGCGCCGAAACCCATGAAGGCGAACATCGTTCCGAAGGTGTCGGCGTCTCCGCCAAACGTGAACCGAGCCAGGAGCGGGAGCACCACTTCGAACTCATAGGCGAACAGCCCGATTACGGCGCTCATTATCAGGATCGAGCTGATCATGGGAAGGCCGCGCACATAGCGCAACGCTCCTCTGAGTTGCCCGCGCTGTCTCGGTTCCGGCTCGGGCCGATCGATGTCCTCGCCACGCATGGCCGCGATCGCTGCGATGAACACCAGGTAGGTGCCTGAGTTGATCAGGAAACAAAAGCCGATCCCCACGGTCACGATGAGCACCCCTCCGACCGCGGGACCGATTATCCGGGCCGAGTTCACCAGCACCGAGTTGAGGGCGACAGCGTTCGCCAGCCTGGTTCGGCCGACCATCTCCATCACAAACGACTGCCGCGCCGGATTATCAAACGAACCGACCACTCCCAGGGTGAGGGCAAGAGCGAAGACCATCCACAATTCGACGGTCTCGGTGAGCACCAGGACTGCCAGCGTCAATGCAATCAGGGAAGCCATGCTCTGCGTGACATAGAGGAGCTTTCTCTTGTCCATCCGGTCGGCGAAGACCCCGCCTGTGGAAGCGAGGAGAAGGATGGGCAGGAATTGGACGGCGGTGAGGGCACCAACTGCCGCTCCGCTGCCGGTCAGCTCCAAGACCAACCAGGATTGGGCAACCCGTTGCATCCATGT
>Ga0299913_10000612_pt1 | contig 23428 bp, 32 predicted proteins | sample RVTome_9_FD_201360 | JGI IMG/M metagenome (GOLD analysis project Ga0299913, IMG submission 201360) | Soil microbial communities from uranium-contaminated site in the Upper Colorado River Basin, Wyoming, United States - RVT155D38 (version 2) ... | reverse complement strand
ACCCGACGATGTTCACGGCGATGGAGATCCACGGGGCGACGCCCACGAGCGCGCCGAACCAGAAGGGGAGCATCGTGGTCGACGTGCGACCCGGCGGGTTCATCCGCTCCTGGAGCCAGCCGAACAGGATCATCCCGACATTGGCCCCTACGACGGCGATGACGGCGTTGATCGAGGTGATGCCCGAGTAGAAGCCGATCAGGATGATCATCAGGGTGGCGCTGAGGGAGTACTCGATCCACCGGAAGCGGTTGATCCCACGCTTCAGGTCGTCCTCGTAAACCCCGCGGGACACCGTGGCAGTGAGCAGGTGGTCGAGCGCAGCCAGACCGAGGAAGATCGCGACCGCCCAGCCGATCCGCACGTGGAACAGCGTGTTAGGCGCGGGCACCGGCGTTCCGGGGGGGCCTTCAGGAAACGAGGATTTGACCGCGATGGCGAACCCGTCGGCCAGCATCAGGATCAGCACCGCCTGAGCCAGGTGCACGGCGGTGAGACCGAGGTTCCACCGGCGAAGTCCGATGAGTCGAGCCTCGGTGACTCCGGTGGCGACGAGCGTCGGATCGGCGCCGACGATGTCGTGCCTCCTTCGAGAGTGATCGGGCAATGGTGCAGAACTCCGCCCTATCGGACAAAGACACGCTAGCAGGCTGCCTCTCGGCAACGGGAAGTGCCTGCGCGGTGGCTACAGCCGAGCTTCCGCGCCGCATGCGCTCCCGATAAGCAGCCATGATCGTCGAAACGGCCCATTCAGTGCTGTGGGAGGTACCGCTCTCAAGCTGTGGGAGCTCGTGCAGAAGTGCCGGGGAACTGTGAGGGTCAGGGAGTTCTGAGAACACCCCCAAGAAACCGAGGAGAGTTCTCAGTACGAGGCGCTCCGACATCTCAAGGCCCTTGAAGACGGGTGTGTCCCCTTCTCGTAGTGCCCTCGTGACGTCATGTCGTCCTCCGAAGCGTCAAGGTCCGGAACCGACGGGCGAGAGGAGTTTCGTCGAGATCCGAACATGCGGGGCCTGGCGCAAGGAGTTGTGCACCGTGCAGCGATCTACGACGCGCATCAGCGTGGGGATCTTCGACTCGGGGAGCCCGTCGGGGATCGCGAGCTGCACGTCGATCGACGCCACCCTGGATGGAGCGTCCTTGGCGTACGTGTAGGTCGCGTGGACGCCGAGTCCCTCGGTCGGTATGTCGTGGCGGACCAGGAAACGTTCCGCGAAGAAGCCGACACACCCGGCGAGGGAGGCCACGAAGAGTTCGCTGGGCGTCGGGCCCATGTCGCCGCCGCCATCCTCGGCGGGCTGATCGATGGTGATGTGATGGCCGCGAACGCTGATCGTGAAGCGATCGCCTTGCTCGTGTCGTACGAAGATGTCGCTCATCGGTGCCTCTCCGGCCCAGGGGCCTGGTCTCATGTGTGCCGCTCACGCTAGGGACAGGAACAACCGCTCCAGCTCATCCAGGCTGCGGTCCGAGTCAGGTTCCGCGAGGCACTCGCGCAACCCGGACGCGATGATGGCGAAGCCTGCCTTGTCCAACGCTCGAGAGACCGCGGCCACCTGCATCACGACATCCCGGCAGTCCCGGCCTTCCTCCAACATGCGGATCACGCCGGCGATCTGCCCCTCGACGCGCCGCAGCCGACGTACGGCCGATGCGACGTCGACGGGATCGAGCCCCAACGTGGCTCCCCCAGTAGCCGTTCCAGTCGCCCTCATGCCAGCACCTCTTGGTCCAGTGCGCCCATCGCGGCTGCGAGCGCGCCCTCGACCTCGTGGGCGATCGGCTCCAGTGTTCCGTTGCCTGTGAACTCCGCGAGCACTGCGGGGTTGATCGCCTCGACGACAGAGCCGTCCGCCGCTTCGCGGACGACGACGTTGCAGGGCAGAAGCAGTCCGATCGACGGCTCGATCTCCAGAGCTCGATGGGCGAGCGTCGGGTTGCACGCGCCGAGGATGACTTGGCCCGGCACGTCGACATCCAGTTTCGCCTTCATCGTGGCACGCACGTCGATCTCAGTGAGCACCCCGAAGCCCTGCTCGCCGAGCGCCGCGCGGACGGCGTCTACGGCTTCATCGAACGGCCGATCGAGACGCAGCGTGGTTCCGTAGGTGGTCACGCCACGGCCCCCCGCGATCGGGTCTGTTCGGCCTTGGCGACCTGTCGGTGCACATCGGCCATGTCGAGCGCGCCGACGGCCTCGATGAGCTGGTCAAGACCAGGGCCCGGGAGCGCCCCGGCCTGCTTGAACACCGGCACCCCTTCACGGAACGCCATCAACGTCGGGATCGAGCGGATCTGGAACTCGGACGCGAGTCCTTGCTCAGCCTCCGTGTCGACCTTGCCGAAGACGACGTCGGGGTGCCGCCGGGATGCCTCCTCGAAGACTGGGCCGAAGCGCTTGCAGGGCCCGCACCACTCGGCCCAGAAGTCGACCAGAACGATCTCTTCGCCGGAGACCGTCTCCTCGAACTTGTCAGCAGTCAGATCGATCGTAGCCATCTGGATGTCCTCTCCGATCGGGTTCCCCCTAATACCGGGGGGGGTATACACGAAGGCTACCACGTCCGCCGGTTCCTTGGGGCTCAGTCGAGATCCAAAGTCCGGACCGATCCGTTCAGGAGCGGAACGCCGTCCAGATCCTGCACGTGCCGATCCGCATCCTCGACCGCGCGCAGCAGCTCTCGTCGCCCGGCCGGTGACGCGGCTGAGCGGCGGACGAACACGGTTCCACCGTCATCGGGAACCTTGATGCAGGCGGGGGCATCCTCATCGCAGTCGAGGTCCACGACGGCGACCTCGGCGCTCTCTCGCAGGGTGCATCGGATCCCGTGCAGACGGGGGCAGTCCCTCGTCGCACCCGGTCCCGGGCAGGCGTTCGTGTCGTATCCAGCCAACCCGAGCGACGCGATCCAGAAGTCCCGCGTCTCGGCGTCATCGGACACGACCAGCACTCGGCCGGTATGCCGCATCCTGCTCACCTCCCCTTCATCGTCGTCATCGTTGCGTCCCCAACGAGCACGCCTTGCTGACCACCTGGATCGTCTCGATCAGGTCCCGATGATCCGGTAGCCAGTCGACCATCGCTGGCGAGCCGTCCTCGATCTGCTCCGTCACGTTGTCGTGGCGACCGGTCATCATCACGACGGGCTTGCCCCACGCGCGATAGTGGCGGGCGAGCTTCGAGGCACGCGTCCCGAGCATCGCGGCGTCACTTCCGAGCCACAGGTTGAGCACGACGAGGTCCGCTGCTTGAGCGAGCGGGCAGCGCCCATCTCTCGATCCGACACACGTGAACTCGGGACCCGTCGGGCCGGGGCATCCCAAGACATCGATCCCCACGCCTTCCAGCCACGCACCCACGCGGTCCCGCGTATCGGGGTCACGGTCCACGATGAGCACGACCGGCCCCTCACGGCTCACAGTTCCCTCCCGACTTCCGGTGATCCCAAGTCTCGCGATCGAGCCGGATCCAGCCATGGCCATATGGCCCGGGGACGACGGGACCCTCGCTCCGTCGAAGCGCGGGCCGTTCGGCCCCCTCCGTGGGGGGCCTTAGCCTGTTCCCTGTCCCTTCCAGTGCGATCTAGCGTGGCGAGCGAAGGGAGGCAGACGATGGCGCGGACGTCAGAGCGTTGGAAGGAGTTCCGTCCATGCCCTCAGTGCGCGTATGACTTCGCCACGGGAGAAGGTGAGCGTGCCTGCTCCTGGAGCGAGTGCCCCTATGTTCCGGAGGAGCTGAACGTGTTCTGCGATCGATGCAGGTTTGACTTCGTCACGATGGAGGGGAACCCGCCCTGCGCAGATCCGCTGACGTGTGAACACGGTGAAGAAGCACGCTCGCACGTCGAGAACGTACGTGAATGGACGAGGTCTCGCGGCAAAGCGGCGCCTTAGACGTCGCGCGCTTCAGGGGGACGCCCTGGCGGGCGCGAACGGCTTCGCAGGTCGATCCGAACGTCCAGTTTCTCTTGTCCGAGCGTCAGTAGCTCCGCTACGGTCCATGGCGAACTGATGAGCCGTCGCCCTGCCGATACCCGAGGTTGCGCTGGTGATGACAGAGTCGATCGGCTGCGCGATCGTTCATCGCGCGACGGAGATGTTGAAGGTCCCGGTGCCAAGCGCTCCCCACAGACGGAGCCACAACGGCAGGTACATCTCGGTCCCGCGAGCGGTGGTGATGTCGCCGAGGTCGATGACGTCCTTCCAGCCGAAGGAGCGCAAGATCTCCGTTACCTGCGCCTTGGCTTGCCCGTCGTTCCCGCTGACGAAGACGGTGTGCTCGCCGCCGGCGACGAGCGAGGGATCGGCCATCACGAACGCGTTCATGGTGTTGAGCGCCTTCACGACGCGAACGTCTGGGAACGCACGCTGGATCTGTTCGCCGAGCGAGTCGGTTTCGAGACGGAGAGCGATGGCGGCATGCCGCCAGAGAAGTCCAGCGGGTTCGCGATGTCGATCAAGACTTTCCCGTCGAGGCTCTTCTCGCCGGCGGCGCGGAGGGCCTCGAGTGAGCCTGCGCCGTTGGTGGCGTTCACGAGGAGCTCGCCGGAGGCCGCCGCAGCGGCGAACGTCCCGAGCCCGATCTTCGGATGCTTCCCTCTCCACGACGCGAACGGCTCGTTGCCCATCGCGTCTGGCTCCGTCCCCGCGAGGAGCGTATCCACGTCCCGTGTGCCGATCGTGACTTCGTGCCCGAGCTCTGCCAGTCTCGAGCCGATGACGCGCCCCACCGTGCCAGTTCCAAGGACTCCGCACTTCATGAGAGCACCCCCTACTGCGATACAGACCTGTCTCTGTAGGGGTGCATGGTAAAGACCGGTCTGTATCATCGTCCACATGGAGCGAGAGTCAGTGGCGATCGCGCGGACGGGGGAGCAGCCAGTGTCGGCTGCCAGGGAGCGGATCCTCGAGACCGCTGAGCACCTGTTCTATCGAGATGGGTACCGGCGGGTCGGCGTGGACACGATCGTGGCCGAGTCTGGTGTGGCGAAGATGACCTTGTACCGGCACTTCCCATCGAAGGACGCCCTGATCGCCGCCTACCTCGAGCGAGCGAACGAGCAGCTGCTCGCGTGGATGGAGCGCCTGATCGCGCCCCACCGAGACCCGCGGGTCGCACTCGAGGCCGTCTTCGAGGGGGTCGCGAAGCTCGCCTCGAGCCCCGAGTGCTTGGGGTGCACGTTCGTCGCGGCCGCAGGCGAGTTCCCCGAGCGCGACCACCTCGGTCACGAGGCGGCGGTGGCGCACAAGAGGGCGGTCGTGGGTCGCCTCCGGGAGCTGGCCGAACGAGCGGGAGCGCGGGACGCGAACGCGCTCGCTGAGGAGTTGCTGTTGGTCATGGACGGCGCTTGGAGCGCTGCCCGCGTGTTCGGCCCGGGGAGCCACGGGGGACGAGCCTCGCGAGCGGCGAAGCACCTGATCGCCGCTCACGTCTGAGGAAGGAGCTCACCGTGGGTCGGTGGTGGGTTTCGAGGGCGCCCAGTGTTCGCGAAAACCCCTTCCGCACGGCTGTCAGAAGCCGACCTTCGATCGCACCACCGTTGGTGCATCTTCGCAGGTGGCGATCGCGATGCCTGCCCGCCAGCCGGGAGCCCGGCCTCCCGACGGTGGCGAGACCCTCGCGGCCTCGATACCGGCACGAGCGAGGAGCCACGAGACCACAGAGTTCGAGTTCCACATGTCACCCGTGTGACGTTCGTCCCTGCCCCAAACGAGAGGGGGGACCGACGGCACCAGGTCGAGGATCCGTTCCGCGCGCGCGAGGTCGTCGGCGAGGCGGACGCGTGAGACGGCCTCGGCGATGTCCGGGATCGCGCCATCTCGCCACCGTCGCACCTCGTAGCGGAAGAGGCGGAAGTGTCGGGCGCGGGTGGATCCGACCGGCCCCTCAACGACGACGCCTCGGCGTTCACCGTGCATGTCGATGACGGGGGTCTGCTCGACGACGAAACGGCCTTCGGGGACGACCACGACGAGCGCCGAGTGGTACAGGTCGAACCGAGGACGCTGCTGGAGCCACGCGCTGGCGGCCTCGAACAGCTTGCCGCTCAGCCGCACGACGTGCTGGCCCGCCCCAAGGGGGATCCAGTACAGATCCACCGCTGCGAGACGGTGGTCCCGATCCTCGGTTATGTCGCTCATGTCGGTGTTCTTCCGTGGGTCATCGGACCACAAATCACTCTCGTCCCCCAGTGCCGAAGGCCCCGATCACTGAGAGCCCTTCGGACTGGCAGGCCTTTCCTGGTCATCCCAGCCGCAACGGCCTTTGTTGGGGGAGGGGAACATGGGCCGAGCGGCCTGGTTCGCGCGGGACTTGAGCGCAACTCTCGGTGGTGCGGGACATCCCTCGCCAGCGCGGCGGCGGTCCGACTTCGCCCCGTCGGATCCTGCGGTGATCCACTCGCGGGCCGAAGCTATCGTGAGGGCCGTCGGGGAGGGAGTGGGCATGCCCGGAGGCAAGGTGCACGTACCACCGCGATGGTTCGTCGTGAGCGCCTGGCACGTGCTCCGGTGGATATTCCGAGCCACCGGGGGGCGGAAGGGTCTGTGGCCCCCCCGACCGGGGAAGTGGGGCGCAGCGAGGCTCACTACGGTGGGCGGGCGCAGCGGCGAACCTCGGAGCGTGATCGTCGGCTACTACGAGGACGGGATCAACCTGGTCTCGATGGCGATGAACGGCTGGGGTCCGGCCGAGCCAGCCTGGTGGCTGAACCTGCAGGCCCATCCGGAGGCGGTCGTCGAGCTCGCCGGTGGGATCCGGCGTGAGGTGCTCGGCAGGGCCGCGGTCGGCCTCGAGCGTGAACAGCTGTGGCAGCGGTGGCGCGAACTGGACCACAACCTCGACGGCTACGCCGCACGACGCGCGCGAGAGACGGCGGTCGTCGTCCTCGAGCCGCGGACGGCGGCCGGATGAGCCTTCTCCGCGTCCCAACCTGAGCATGGCCTGGGCTGACCTTGTCCGGACGGCCGGAACGAGGTTCTGGATGGCGATCGTTCAGCCGCCGGCCTGCCCGTTCTCGATGCACGCGGCCGTGTCGCCCAACCGAACGTGTGCGAACCGGCTGACCTCGGCCCCGGGCGGGATGCCGAACCGCGTGGCGATCGCGTGTGCGACGTCGTCTCGCACCTGTGCCTGAGCGAAGAACGCCGAGGCCAGACCCACACAGGTGGCGTGTTCGTTCGGCGTCGCCGACGCTGGGATCGGGGCCATCATCAGGACGGAGATAGAGAGAAGGGTTGCGGCGATCAACTCAGCTCGCTTGTGGTTGTTCATCGCTTGACTCCTTCAGTTCGCCGCGGGCTTGATCTGCGCCAATGCTTGTTCCTCTGTTACGTCCATCTGGTGCACCTGGCGGCCGTGCTCGATCACTTGAGTCACGAGCTCATCGCGTGCACCGGCTGCGTGCCATCCGCATTCACATGTCACTTCGTACTGCATGTGATCACCTCCCTCGGGCCGGATACTAGGGACGCGTCGTTGGCGCAACGTTGGAGGGTCGTTGATGGAGGATCACCTGCGCCTCTACCTCGCCGGATCCATCGGCGTGGAGCGCGGTGGTCGGTTCGTCCCGCAGCGCGAGCTCCCCGGAGCGCAGGGCCGGCTCGTCCTCGCGATGCTCGCACTCGAACGGGATCGAGCCGTTCCGACCGAAGAGCTCGCGTTCGAGCTCTGGGGTGAGGATCCCCCGCGTGCTGGGGACGGGGCTCTCCGGGCGCTCGTCAGCAAGGTCCGGTCGGCATTGGCTCCCGTGGGGATCGGCGGCACGGACGCGTTGGTGAGCGCGCTCGGCTGCTACCAGCTCCATCTGCCGGCCCGAACGTGGATCGACATCGAGGCCGCCACCGACGCGGCCCACCGGGCCGAGAGCGCTCTTCGCGCCGGAAACAGCGATCAGGCGAACGGCTGGACCTTGGTCGCGGGTTCGATCGCGCGCCGGCAGTTCCTGCAGGGGATCGAGGGCCCGTGGACCGAGCAGCGCCGGCAGGGGCTGCGGGCCCTACGGGTTCGGTCGCTCGAGTGCCGGGGTCAGATCCTGATCGGCAAGGCCGATCACGCCTTGGCGATCCGCGACCTCGAGGAGGTCCTCGAGCTCGAACCGTTCCGCGAGACCGCGTATCGGCTGCTGATGCAGGCGCATGCCGAGAGCGGGAATCGGGCCGAAGCCCTGCGTGTCTACGACCGCTGCCGGAGGCGCTTGTCGGAGGAACTGGGTGCCGATCCTTCCCCCCAGGTCGAGGCACAGTACCTCGGCATCTTGCGGACGGGTCGGGGCTAGCGGGCGGCACCATCCGAGCGACTGCCCCCTAAGGCGACCGCGTCAGTAGCCGGCGGTGCTGCCGAAGTCGATCGGGATGCACGCGCCGGTGATGGGGGCCGCCTCCGCCGACGCGAGGTAGACGATCAGCGCCGCGATCTCCTCGGGCCGGATGAATCGAGAGCGGTCCTTCTGCGGGTAGTTCGCCAGCAGCGCGGCGAGATACCCCTCGGGATCGTCGCCGCCGTAGTCGCGCGCCTGGCCCGCGAGCATCGGCGTGTCGACGTCGTTCGGGCAGACGGCGTTCACGCGGATGCCGCTCGGCGCCAGCTCGAGGGCGAGCGACTTCGTGAGGAGGGAGACGCCACCCTTCGAGGCGTTGTAGATCGCGGTCTCGGCCGTGCCGACCAGGCCGGCGTCGGACGAGAGGTTGACGATGCAGCCCTGTACCCGCGCGAGGTGCGGGATCGCGAAGCGGCAGGCGAAGAACGTGCCCTTCAGGTTCACGTCGATCGTGCGGTCCCACTCCTCCTCGGTCATCTCGGCGGTGGGGCCCTCGACCCAGACGCCGGCGCAGTTGACGAGGACGTCCAGCCGGCCGTGCCGCTCGACGGTCTCGGCGATCATCCGCTCGCAGTCCGCCACCACCGAGACGTCGGCCATCACGGTGTCGGCCGCCGATCCGAGCTCGGTCAGTGATTCCGCGGATCGGTCGGCGAGGATGACGGTGTCGCCGACCGCGGCGAACCGCTCGCCGGTCGCGCGGCCGATCCCGCCTGCCCCGCCCGTGATCAGCACGATCCTCTGCATGATGTTCCGTTCAGTAGCCGGCGACGCCGCCGCCGTCGACGGGGAGCGCGACGCCCGTGATGAAGGAGGATTCGTCGCTCGCGAGGAACAGGACCGCACGAGCGACCTCGTCCGGAGAAGCCATGCGCGCGATCGGCCGGTCCTCCACCGCCCAGCGAACGTACTCGTCCCACGACATGCCCTGGTTCTTCGCGTCCTCACGCTCCATCGGCGTGTCGGTGTCACCGGGGCACACGGCGTTCACGCGGACGCCCTGGGGCCCGTGGTCGAGCGCCATCGCCTTTGTCATCACCACCATGCCTCCCTTGGCCGCGCAGTAGGCCGCCGCCTTCGCGCCGCCGATCAGACCCCACCCGGACGAGCAGTTCACGATCGACCCGGAGGCCTGGGCGATCATGTGAGGCAGCGCGAATTTCGACATCAGGAACGCGCCCTTGAGGCTGGTGTCGACCTGCTCGTCCCACTCGTCCTCCGAGCAACCGACCACGTCGTTCGCGACATACGTGCCCGCGTTGTTGAACAAGACGTCGAGCCGCCCGAACGCGCCGACGGTCTCATCAACCGCGCGCTGGCAGTCGTTCGCCCGACGGACGTCAGCTTGGACGAAGAGCGCCTGGCCGCCGGCCGAGCGGATCTGCTCCTCGACGGCGTGACCGCGATCGGCGTCGCGCCCGATGACTGCCACGCCGGCGCCTTCCTCGGCGAACAGGATCGCGGTCGCTTCCCCGATGCCCGACGTCGCCCCCGTGATCAACGCCGTCTTGCCCGCCAATCGCATCTCTGCACCCTCGCTTCGGTTCGAGGTCGAGACGATATCCGACCCGCCGACCCGGCTGGTCACCCCGCGCGGGCGAGGCCGACCAGATCCGCGCTGATCTGCCACAGCTGGGCCGCAACCGCCTCGTCGTAGCTGCGCTTCGATGATCTCTTGGTTGCGCTGTCGGCGAAGAAGCGACCCGTCACCTGCCCGAGGTCCGGCGCGGCGGCCAGGTGGATCGACGTGGCGGCGCCTTGGGCGGGGGACTTCATGAACGGCTTCAGGAGCGGGACGAGCATGCGCTGGATGGGCCGGGGGTCTTCGGCTCCGAACCCTGTACGCACCACGCCTGGGTGCAGCGCGTTGGCGGTCACGGAGGTGTCCTGCAGTCTCCTCGCGAGCTCGTAGGTGAACAGGACGTTGGCGAGCTTGGACTGGTTGTAGGCCCTGGCCCCGGAGTAGGACCGTTCGCCCTGGAGATCGTCGAAGTCGATCCGTCCCATGGCCTCTGCGTTGGAGGACACCGTCACCACACGAGCCGGGGCGCTCTGCCTCAGCCGATCGAGGAGCAGATGGGTGAGCAGGAACGGCGCGAGATGGTTGAGGGCCAAGGTGTGCTCGAGCCCATCGACGGTGACGTGCCACGTGTTCCAGTACCCGCCCACGTTGTTCACCAGCACGTCGACGCGGGGGAGGCTCTCGAGTAGCTCGTCGGCCAGGCGCCGCACCTCCGCCAAGGAGGAGAGGTCCGCGACGAACATCTCCACCCGTCCGCCGCCGATCGCTTGGATCTCGCGAGCCGCGTCCCCGGTGCGTTCGCGATCCCGGCCGGTGATCGCGACATCCGCGCCCAGGTCCGCCAGGCCGAGCGCGGTCGCTTTGCCGATCCCTCCGGTGCCACCGGTGACGAGCACCGTCTTGCCGGCCATCGGCAACCGATTCGCGCTCCGACCTGCCTGTGTGTCGATCGTCGCTCCCATGGCACTCCTCTCCATTCTTCAGATGATCAGCGCGATACCCATGGCCAGGAGCCACAGGGACCACGCGATGTAGAGGATCGGGATCGCCGCTCCGGCGAGCGCCCATCCACCCTCCTCGTCGCGGCCCAGGAATTCTGTCGACCCGACGATCAGTCCCGCACCGACGACGATCCCGAGCCAACCCAACCAAACAGGCATCAAGTCCGTTCCGGCGATGGCGGCGCCGGTCAGAACGGACCACAACCCGGTGAAGAGGTACCCGAGATGCTCTCCCACCCCGACGCCGAGGTACTGGTGCATGGCTCGGAACACGGCGACCGTTGCCTCTCGTTCCCCGATCGCGAGCGCTGGGTCCGCGTTCGCGCGAGCGAGCGATGGGACGAGGTAGACCCAGCGCAAGAGCCCGAGCATCTGCACGAGCCCGGCGAGAACCCCGACGGTCACGGTGAGGGGAACGATCCCGGTGAACCCGAGCGCTTGACCGAGCAGGACGACGGCGGGGATCAGGAGGAGTCCGGAGAGCATGAACATCCACCACAAGAGGATGAGGGACGACCCCCCGGCGCGGAACCGATCGAGGATCTCGGTGGCAGGTCTCCTGAGGATCTCCGGGTAGTCGAACCGCTTCGCGAGCAAGGCGAAGGTCGCGTTGAACCACAGCGGAGCGACGATCAGGAACACACCCGCGAGAACCTCGACGTTCATCGTGGATCGTCGGTGGGATCGCCGACGGTCACTCGGACGGGGACTTCCCTCCCCGGAGCCCTGCCATCAGCAGGAGTCCAGAAAGGATCGCGAACACCACGGCTCCCGACGCGCCGAAGACGGGGAACCGCTCATCGATGTTCCTCGAGATCACGTAGGAGCTCACGAACCAACCGAGCGCCCAGGCAGGCGGGATCGCGGCGATCCACGCAGCCCAGAGCGAGAACCCGTGTCGCCGCAGCAACAACCCCTGGGCGAGGCCCACGAACGCTCCCGAGATCGCACCCATGATCGCGAGCTCTGGCCTCGCCGTCTCGTAGCCAACCGCGCTCGCACCGACGGCCAGGCCGGCCGCGAGTCCGACGCTCGTGGCCGCGATCCATCCGGGGCCAACCCCGAGACTCCGGCGGAGCATGAGCCATTGGGCCAGCCCGATACCGCCTCCCGTCAGCGCGCCTGCGAGGAGCGCCGGCGTCAGACCATCCACTGGGCCCGCAACGATGTTCCCGAGATAGCCTCCGAGCGGGATGCCGAGAACGCACAGTCCCACCCAATTGAGGAAGGGCTTCATTCCTACAGATCGTGGCGACTGGCCTGCGGCCGGACGTGCCTCTCTGACAGCGGTCGCGCTCATAGCGCTCCTTCCGGTCAACGAAACCTCCCCAGCAAGGGGACGTGTCCCTGGGTCAGGTCTTGGTCGTCAACCGCTGCGACGGAAGCGAGCGTTCGAGGAGCACCAGATAACGCACCACTGTTGGCTTGCAGCGTCACGGTACACCGTTTCCTGCCAGTTGCTGCGCGGCGCACCGGTCGCAGGGTTTCCAGGGCAGCGACCCAACCCAGATCCAGGCCGCCGGGTCCCGCCGGGTCTGTTCAGAACTTTCCGAAGAGGTCGCTCTCGGGGTCGAAGAAGCCACCGGCCGGGCGCGCGTGCGCGTGCCAGTGGTCCGGGATCCTTCGTCGCTCCGGGTCGACCCAGTAGCCGTCCTCCCCGTACCGATCCCCGGCGATGCGTTCGAGACGACGCAGCAGCGTCGACTCGAGATCCTCATCGGGAAGCCCGTGCGTGCGCCACACGACCATCGGCGTCCGGCAGACGAGGCACTCCGCGACCCAACACTCGTCGTCCTCATGGAGCCAGGGTGTGACCCGCTCGGCGGAGCACAACTGGCAGTCATCCATACGCGCTCACCCGCAGCTCGGCTCGGTCGCCTGCCTCGATCCCGTGGTCTTCGAACCAGCCGAGGTTCGCCTCGATCGCGAGCACATACTCCTCGTCGATCCCGTAGCTCGGACACGGGTCGGCCTCGCATGGCTGCATGTCGCGCACGCCGATCACCCGATCGTCCTCGCCCACGAAGGCGATGGAGAGCGGGATGAGCGTGTCCTTCATCCAGAACGTGGATCCCGCCGGCTCATCGAACACGAACGCCATCCCCTCGTTCGTCGGCAGGCTTTCGACGCCCATCAGCCCGCGACGCCGTTCCCCGGCATCATCCGCGACATCGACGTACAGGAGCGCGTCCGCGCCCTCGAACGATACGGTCGAAGGCGGGCGATCCGGAGGAGGAGCGTCGGTCCCGCTGCACGCGACCAGGGCCGCGACAGCTACCGACAGGGCGAGGATCTTCACGTCTCCATGGTGCCACGGGTAGCGACGAGTCCATTGTTATCATCGCCCCTGCCGCCGGAGTAGCTCAGTCGGCAGAGCGCCTCCATGGTAAGGAGGAGGTCAGGGGTTCGATTCCCCTCTCCGGCTCAGTGATGGCCGCTCCCAGAGGGAACGGCCATCGACCGAGCAGCAGCGTTCAGCTGGCGGCGATCAGAGACGGCGGCACTGGTCCTCCTTGTTGCCCTGCACGATGTTGCCTCCGCCGACCGGCGCGGGACGGTTCTCCTTGCACTGCAGGTTGCCGTCGATGCGGTTCCTCCGGATCTCGACGCCGCCGGTGTTCTGGAACGCCTGGAGGTTGCCGCCGATCACGTTCCTGTTGGCCGTGAGGGCTCGTCGCTGGTCGTCGAAGAGGATGTCTCCGTTGATGCGGCTGCCGAGGATCCGTGCCGCACCGCCCTGCACGATCTGCACGCTTCCCCCGACCCTCGACGCCTGGCGGACGACGACTTTGCGTGCGTTTTCCGCCTGCACGTTCCCGACCACCCGGATGCCGAACGCTCTCAGCGTGGCCCCGCGTTCGACCTTGACGGTTCCCTTCACGTACGTTCCGTTCAACGTGCAGGTGGCACCCTGCGGCACCCGTAGGTTGTCGACCCTGGCCGCGCCGATCGTGCCGCGACAGACGCGCTCCTCCGCAGACGCCTGACCGGCGGGCACGAGCATCGCGACGGCCATCGCCACCACCGCCGCACACATGGACACCGCTCTCATATCCGTCTCCTTCATCCGGGGTCTGGGTCCGACCGTATGCGCGCGGTGTGAGACACAGCTAAGAGGAGGATGAGGAACCTCACACGTCCTTCAACCGATACCCCATGCCCCTCACGGTGGCGATCCGTTCATCGCCGATCTTCTTCCGCAGGTACCCGACGTAGACGTCCACCACGTTCGAGCCCGGGTCGTGGTCGTAGCCCCAGACGTTGGAGAGCAGCTGCTCCCGCGAGAGCACCTGCCCGGCATGGCGGAAGAACGTTTCCGCCAACGCGAATTCCCGCGCCGTGAGCTCCACGGAGCGCCCTTCGACCTCCAGGCGCCGCGTCTTCAGATCCAAGGAGCAGCTCCCCACGCGGAGCACCGTCGTCTCCGGCGCATGCTCGTCTCGGAGGCGAACCCGCACCCGGGCGAGCAGCTCCTCGAACCTGAACGGCTTGGTCACGTAGTCGTCCGCGCCGGCCTCGAGGCCCTCCACCTTGTCGATCAGGCTGTCCCGGGCGCTCAAGATCAGCACCGGCGTGCGGCGGTCCCGCTCGCGGATCTCGCGGAGCACCTCGGACCCGTCCCTCCCGGGCAGTCCGAGGTCGAGGATCAGCAGGTCGAACTCGCCCGACCGGGCCAGCCCGATCGCCTGGTCCCCGTCCGCGGCGACCGTGGTCGTGAAACCGTTGGCGCGGAGGCCCTTCTCGATGAACGAGGCGATCCGCTCCTCGTCCTCGACGATCAGGATGCGATTCATCGCGCTGGCGCCTCCTCCGACACTGACACGTCGGCCGCGCCCTCATCCGGGACCTCCGTGATCGGTTGGTCCACGGGGATCTCGAGCGTGAAGGTCGCCCCTTCGCCGGGGCTACTCCTCACGTCCACGGTCCCATGATGCGCCTCCGCGATCGCGCGGACTATCGCCAGCCCGAGACCGGCGCCCAGTGAGCCCCGCCGCCCGTCGCCCGAGCGTGCGAACCTGCGGAAGATGCGCTGCTGATCCTCCAGAGGGATCCCCCGACCGCTGTCCCGCACCCAGAGCTTCGCCCGACCGCCCGCAACCGAAGAGCCGATCTCGATCTCGTCGCCATCGACGGTGTGGGTCGTCGCGTTCTGTGCGAGCTGCATCATCGCCTGGGTGAGTCGCTGCCGATCGACCACGATCCGGCCCTTCCCGACCTCCTGCAGCGACCAGGTCCTGGGCGCGAGCGCCGTCGCCTTCGCGTGGAGATCCTCGGTCAGCCCGCGCACATCCACCGTGTCGAGGTCGAGGAAGTCCGGCTGCTTCGCCTTCGCGAGCACCAGGAGGTCGCTCACGATGCGATTCATCCGATCGAGCTCGTCGAGCACCAAGGCAATCGTGCGCCGACGCTCCTCGGGATCGTCCTCCAGCACCTCGAGGTGCCCCCGGATGATGGTGATCGGTGTGCGCAGCTCGTGGCCGGCATCGTCGACGAACTGCCTCTGAACGCGGAACGCCTCCTCGAGACGGTCGAGCATCTCGTTGAACGTCGCAGCCAGCCGCGAGATCTCGTCGTGGCCCTCGACCTGGATCCGCCGGGTGAGCTCGGTGGTCGAGATCGCCGCGGCGGTATCCGTGACGACCGCCACGGGCCGGAGGACGCGCTCCGCCACCCGCCAGGCGAGCAGGGAGCCGACCAGCAGGGTCGCGACCCCCACACCGGCGGCACCCCACAGGGCCGGGGCGACGTCGGCGAGCTCCTCTCGCCGGAAGATCGCCGCGACGAAGACCCCTCGGACCTCACCGCCCGCCCTGAGGGGCACGGCCAAGTATTCCACCTCTCCCGCGGGCGTCGAGACCCGGTCGCGATCCGTGTCGGTCACCGAGCCGAACCGCTCGATCAGATCGATGTCCCGGTCCAGGGGATAGACCGGCTGTCCCACGCTGGTCTTGTATGGCTCACCATCCAGGAACGTCAGGAACATCTCGTTGCGGACCGGCAGGTTGCGCTGGAGGAAGACATCGAAGATCCGATGGACCTGGTTGCGGAACGGGTCGCCCGTCACCGGGTCGCGTCCGCCGGCAAGGCCACGGAGCTCCTCGGCTTCCTGCACGAGGGATTCGTCGATCCGGGCGTCGATCCCGGCGATCAGGAGCTGTCTCGTGACGAGGACCGCGGCGATCGTCGCCGCGGACAGGATCGCGATGAACCACAGGAGGATCCGCCCTCGGATGCCCCAGAACACCCTTGGCCGCGACTCTTCCGTATGCTCCTGCAGCTCGTGCATCCCTCGTGGCGCTCCTCCCAGATGGATGAAGACGCGATGGGTCGGCGACGCGACCTCCATGAGAATCTTCCCATCGGGGATGTATCGCTGCTCGGGAGGGTCGTGTGACTGATACGGCGTGGGGCTTCGAAGAAGGAGACGAGATCGCGCCCGGGCTGTTCGCCACCACGTTGCTGGGCGGCGGCAGCAAGCACGAAGCGTATCTGGCGTGGGACGACCGCCTGTTCGCGTTGGTCGTCGTCAAGATCCTCCGTCCGCACGTGGCGAACGACGCCTCGGCCCGCCGCCAGATCGCCGGCGAGGCGCGGGCCCTGGCGGCGCTCCAGCATCCGGTGCTTCCGCGCTGCTTCGATGCGTCCGCGGACGGCGACCGCCCCCACCTGGTGCTGGAGTTCCTCGAGGGCCCCCGGCTCTCCACGTTGATCCGCAAGCAGGGCGCGCTCGCGATGGAGCAGGGTCTGCCGCTCGCCATCCAACTCTGTTCGGCACTCCACTACATGGCGCACGAGGGCTGGGTGCACCTCGATGTGAAGCCGAAGAACGTGGTGATGGGCGCGCCGCCCCAGCTGATCGACCTGAGCATCGCGGTACCGATCGATTGGGTGGGCGATCTCAGCGGCCCGATCGGGACGGACGCGTACATGGCGCCGGAGCAGTGCGGGGTACCGGATGCGGGCAAGATCAGCCCTGCGACGGATATCTGGGGCCTCGGGGTGACGGTCTATGAAGGCATCGCAGGCCGTCTCCCGTACCCGCGAGGGCAGGCGGGTCTGTCCGGACCGGATCGATTCCCGCAGTTGGTCCACGACCCGAAGCCGCTCCCCAAGGACGTCCCGGAGAGCATCGCGGACCCGATCATGTGGTGCCTGGCTCGGCGACCCGAGGAGCGACCGACCGCCGCGGCGCTCGCGGAGAGGCTGGAGCCGCTCGTCGCCGTGCTCCCCAAGCCGGCGATCGTTCCGAGGATCCGTCCTCGCAGGCGCTCTCCTCGATGAGACGTCTCTCACGCCCGTCTTAGGGCCCTCTCACCGGGCTTGCCTACGTTGGAGTCGTAGGCAGAGGACCCAGAGACCCGAGAGATGAGGAGCAGAGGATGCGATCGATGTGGAGCAAGATCCTTGTCGGTGCGATCGTGCTGGCGATGGGCATCGGTGTGGCATTGGCGACGGATCCGGGAGGCGACCAGCTCGACGTTCCCGCTGTGGACCTCGACGACGAGGCCATCCGCAAGCTCGACGCAGTCGAGGACGACGACGACGACGCTGACGACGACGGTGACGGTGACGACACGCCGGGCAACGACGGAACGAACGGTGGGAACAACACCGGCGACGGTGACAACACCTTCGGCAACGACGGGACCAGCGGTGGCGACAACACCGGCGACGGTGACAACACCGCTGGGAACGACGGGACCGGCGGTGGCGACAACACCGGCGACGGTGACTTCACGGCCGGGAACGACGGGACCGGCGGTGGCGACAACACCGGCGGTGGCGACGACACTGGCGGCGACGAGTCCGGCGGCGACGACACCTAGACGTCACGACCCGCGAGATCGAAGAGGGCCGCCCTCAGGGGCGGTCCTCTTCGTTGCCCTCGTGAGCGCCAGCGCCGGCGGATCCGACGTGGATGGCCCTGGGCGGTCGGTACGATGCTGCCCGGAAGTGCCCGTCAGAGCTGATCCCGATGCGAACGCGGTCTCTCAGGAGCGAACGTGATCCCGATCCGTGACATCAATCCGACCACCCGAACGGCGTGGCTCACGCTCGTGCTCATCGCCGCCAACGTGGCCGTGTTCTTGCTCTGGGAACCGACGTTCGAAGGCCAGGCGGAACAACAGGAGTTCTTCTTCTGCAACGCGCAGATCGCCTTCGAGCTCACGAACCAGACGACGTTGGCGGACGGGGGTGCGGAGGCGCGGCTGGCGATCGCGGAGTCGTTCGGCGCCGGGGAGAGCGAGGCGGCCGGGCTCCAGAACTTCCTCGAGCAGACCTGTCCGGAGAAGAGCTGGCTGGCGTCGGTGTTCGTGTCGATGTTCCTCCACGGAGGATGGCTCCACCTGGCCGGCAACATGCTGTTCCTCTGGGTCTTCGGGAACAACGTGGAGGACCGGCTCGGCCGGATCACCTTCCTGCTGCTCTACGTCTTGGGCGGACTGGCCGCGACCGCTCTCCAGGTGGCGTTCGACCCGAACTCGGCCGTCCCCAACGTGGGTGCCTCGGGAGCGATCGCGGCGGTCCTGGGTTCCTACCTCGTGATGTTCCCCAGAGCGCGGATCCACACGCTGGTGTTCTTCATCTTCATCACGTCCCTCCAACTGCCCGCTGTGGTGGTCCTCGTCGGATGGTTCGTCCTCCAACTCTTCAGCGGGGTCGGCGGGATGGGGAACCAGCTCGGAGGCGGCGTCGCGTACTGGGCGCACGTGGGCGGGTTCGTCTTCGGCCTGGCGGTCACCTGGCTCTTCTTCCGATCTCGAGGACGACCGGACCCATACGCGTTGCCGCCCCCACCGTCGTATCCGTACTGAACTGCCCTGCGACGCGAGGGCCGAGCCGTCATGCCGCATCGTCGGCCTCGCAGGTAGACTGGCCGACCGCCGGGCGGGGTAGCTCAGTGGTAGAGCAAGCGGCTCATAATCGCTGTGTCGGCGGTTCGATCCCGCCCCCCGCTACGAGCCAGCAGACGCGAGAAGAGCCAAGGATCCTCGAGGAGACCAAGAGACATGGGCAAGAAGAAGTTCGAGCGCACGAAGCCACACGTGAACATCGGCACGATCGGTCATATCGACCACGGGAAGACGACGCTCACGGCGGCGATCACGAAGCGCCAGGCCGAGAAGGGCATGGCCGACTTCACCCCTTTCGACCAGATCGACAAGGCCCCGGAGGAGCGCGAGCGCGGCATCACGATCGCGATCGCGCACGTCGAGTACGAGACCGACAACCGCCACTACGCCCACGTCGACTGCCCCGGCCACGCCGACTACGTGAAGAACATGATCACCGGTGCCGCCCAGATGGACGGCGCGATCCTCGTCGTTTCCGCCGCCGACGGCCCCATGCCCCAGACCCGCGAGCACGTGCTGCTCGCCCGCCAGGTCGGAGTCCCCTCGATCGTCGTCGCGCTCAACAAGTGCGACATGGTCGATGACCCCGAGCTGCTCGACCTCGTGGAGCTCGAGGTGCGCGAGCTCCTGACCTCCTACGAGTTCCCCGGCGACGACGTCCCGGTCATCCAGATCTCCGCGCTCAAGGCCCTGGAGGGTGACGACACCTGGGGCGACAAGATCGACGAGCTGATGGCGGCGTGCGACGCCTACATCCCGGAGCCCGTCCGTGACGTCGAGAAGCCGTTCCTGATGCCGATCGAGGACGTCTTCTCGATCACCGGCCGGGGCACGGTCGTCACGGGCCGCGTCGAGCGCGGGACGCTGAACAAGATGAGTGAGATCGAGATCGTCGGGATCGCCGATACCCGCAAGACGATCGCGACCGACCTCGAGATGTTCCGGAAGCTCCTGGATGAGATCCGTGCCGGCGACAACGTCGGCGTGCTCCTCCGCGGCATCGACAAGGAGGACGTGGAGCGGGGTCAGGTCTTGGCCAAGCCGGGCTCGATCACCCCGCACACCGAGTTCGAGGCGCAGGTCTACATCCTGTCCAAGGAGGAGGGCGGCCGGCACACGCCGTTCTTCGACGGCTACCGGCCCCAGTTCTACTTCCGGACGACGGACGTGACCGGCCAGGCCCACCTGCCCGAAGGCGTCGAGATGGTGATGCCGGGCGACAACGTCGAGATGAAGGTCGATCTGATCGCTCCCGTCGCCATGGAAGAGGGCCTCCGCTTCGCGATCCGCGAGGGCGGTCGCACCGTGGGTGCGGGCAGGGTCATCAAGGTCGTGAAGTAGGGGCCATGGCGAAGAAGGAAGGCAACAGGCCGAAGATCATCCTCGCGTGCTCCAACTGCAAGCGACGGAACTACAACACGGTCAAGAACCGGGTGAACGATCGAGACCGGATCGAGCTGAAGAAGTACTGCCGCTGGTGCCGGGGGCACACACTGCACCGCGAGACCCGCTAGCGCTCAAGTAGGGAAGCGATAGGGCAACCCCGAAGCGCGAGTTCAGGACGCGTCGACGTCGGTCTGCGCGAGCATCTCGCTCGTCTTGACCTTCCCGAATCGGATCGCGGCCACGACCGCATCCGTCTTCGAGTGCACCCCGAGCTTGGTGAGGACGTTCTGGATGTGGGTACGGAGCGTGTGGCGACTCATCCCGAGCTCGTTCGCGATGTCGACGGATGCCTCTCCGGCCGCGACGCGCTGGAGGATCTCGAGCTCCCGAGGGGTCAAGCGCTCCACGCGCTGGGCGAGGTCGCCATCGGTCCGACGCTGCATGCGGAAGCGAGCAAGCGACAGCTCGACCTCGCTGACCGCGTGGAGGGGCTCTCCTCGGAAGGCACGCCGGATCGCTTCCGCCAGGTCGGAGACGGCCTGCGTCTTGCGCATGAACCCGCGGGCTCCGGCCTCGACCGCCCGGGCGAGGACCACGTCGTCGTCATGGCCGGAAAGCAGGATCACCTTGGTGCCCGTGGCCTCGCGTTGGATCCGCCGGGTCGCCTCGAGGCCGTCGACCCCGGGCATCTGGACGTCCATCAGGAGGACGTCCGGGTGCCGCGCCTGCGCGGACTCGACGGCGGATTCGCCGTCGGTCACCACCTCGATCACGGTGAGGTCGTCCTCGTTGTCGAGCGCGATCTGCAGCGCCTCGCCGAAGGATCGATGATCGTCGGCGATCACGACGCGGATGTCGTTCTCATGCGCCCCAGAAGCCTTGCGGTCCTTGGGTCTCGCCCGGGCAGCGGTCATCGCGGCATCGTAGGCACGCCTGGCACCGGATTCGAGTACCCCCACAGGTGGATTTTCTCATGTCCCCCGACAGAGGGACACCGGATGCGGGGTGAGGGTTAGGATGCCGCTCCGTATGGATGTGGCCGCCGCCGGGAAGGTCTATCCGGATGTGCCGTTCACGGTGGACCCGGAGCGCGTCCGCGTGTTCCGTGCCGTCTTCGACGAGCCGAGCGGCGTGCCGGCGACGTTCGCGACCGCCGCCGAGTTCTCGGTCATCTTGAGCGTCGTCGCCGACCCCGACCTGGGCCTCGACTTCTCCCGCGTGCTCCACGGGAACCAGGAGTACGAGTTCCGCCGGCCGCTCGAGGAAGGGGAGACCCTCGTGATCCGGAGCCGGATCGACTCGATCCGCGAGATGAAAGGGAACGGTTTCCTGGTGCTCGTGACCGACCTGGTCGATCCGGACGGGGAGGTCGTCTGCACCGCGCGGTCGACGCTGATCGAGCGAGCGGAGGGCTGATGCCGTCGATCCGCGATGTCGCGGTTGGGTCCGAGGTCCCCGCGCTCTCGCGCGTGGTGACGGCCGAGGCGGTGAAGGCGTACGCCGACGCCGGGGGAGACCAGAACCCCTTGCATCAGGACGACGCCGTCGCACGGGCCGCCGGGTTCCCTGGGATCATCGCGCACGGGATGTTCACGATGGGACACCTCGCCGCCCTCGTCTCGCGATGGGCTGGGGGTCCGGAGCGCATCCGCCGCCTCACGGCGCAGTTCCGCGCGCCCGTCTACATGGGTGAGGAGATCGTGGCGGGTGGACGAGTGAAAGCGGTCGACGTCGAAAGCGGCCTAGCGGTGCTCGAATGCTGGGTCACGGTCGAGCGGAACGGTGAGACGGAATGGCCGGTCAAGCGCGGCGAAGCCGAGGTGCTTCTCGACACCTGATCTCGGGGCCTAGTCCCCCGAACCCCTACGCTCCGATCTGTCCTTGCGAGTCGCGGCGCTGCGCCCGTCCCGACATGGCCTGGATCGCCTCGCTCATCCGGTCCACCACGATCTGGACGTCGTTGCCGTAGCCCTCATCCACGATCACGGAGACGCGGTCGATCTTGTCGCTCAACCGCTCGGCGACGTTCAGCATCGCCTCGGCCGTTGACTGCGATTCCTTGTGGAGCTGATCGGACATCGATTGGAATCGCCGGTCCACCGAGCTGAGCACGTCGTTGGCGAGGCCTGCGTGCAGCTCCTTCAGCGACCGCAGGGTTTGGCGCAAGAGCTCCGCGTCGTCGTTGGCCGACCCGCCCGAGGCGAACCGAGTGGCGAGCGCCTGGTTGTCCGAACGGACGAGCTTGGCGATCGCCGTCACGCGATCGTCCACGTGGCCTCGCATCCGCTCCTCGAACGCCTGCTGCTGCTCGGCTAGCATCGTGTCGATCCCGTCGATGGAGCCGACCGAGGCGTTCATCCGCTCGACGGTCTCCCCGAGCGACGAGGCGATCGCGGCCTGGGCGGCCTCGGCCGTCTTGTCGACCAGCGCCTCACCGACCAAGATCATCCGCTCCTCCACGGTCTCCCGGAGGACCTGCTCCTGCTCCGAGGTCTTGTCTTCGATCATCTGGCGAAGCGCCTGTGAGTCGCTGCGGATCAGCTCCGCCAGCCCACGGACGCGCGCGTCGATGAACCGCTCCATCGCGGCCTTGATCGCGACCTCATCCCTCGTGTGGATGCCCATGCCCTCGGACATCAGTTCGAGCTGCTGTCCGACGGCCCGGACCTCTTCGCGCACCGTCGCGCCGACGTTCGCGGTCAGATCCCCGTCTTGGGTCGCGAACGACTCGGCGTGCTCCTCGACCCGCTGGGCGAGACGACCGACGGCCTCGGCGCCGCCCTGGACGTAGCCCTGCATCGCCTCGACGACGCGGGAGGTCTCGCGCGCCACCATCTCGCCGTGCTCCTGCACCTGCTTCAGGATGGCTTCGGTCAGGGTGCGGTCACGCTCGTCGAGGTTCTTGAACGTCTCGGCGATGTGGTGCTCCACCTGCTCGAGCTGGTTCCGGACGCCCTCGACGCCGTGGAGGGTGGGGGAGTCGGCGATCTCCCGGATGGACGCGACGGAGGACTCCATCGCCTCCCTGGTCGCGCGGCCCGTCTCGGCCAGATCGTTGAGGGAATCCTCCACGCGCCCCGCTCGAGTGGACAGCGCCTGGAAGCGCTCGTCGCTCGATGCGATCAGGCTCCTGATGGCCTGGTCGCGTGAGAGGAGGCTCACGATCCGCTCCTGCTCAGGGCGTACGTCCTTCGCGGACGAACGCCAGAGCTCCGTGGCGACCTCGCGCATCAGGAGCGTCGCCTGCTCCTCGAGCGCCTGCAGCCCTTCCTCGATGCGCTCGTCGACCGCGTTCGTCAACGCGTTCGCGATCTCTTCTTCGACAGGGGACAGCACCGTCGGTTT
>Ga0299913_10000611_pt1 | contig 23478 bp, 17 predicted proteins | sample RVTome_9_FD_201360 | JGI IMG/M metagenome (GOLD analysis project Ga0299913, IMG submission 201360) | Soil microbial communities from uranium-contaminated site in the Upper Colorado River Basin, Wyoming, United States - RVT155D38 (version 2) ... | reverse complement strand
AGGACCGTGGCGACGCTGGCGAGCGGCGAGCCGATGGTCGAGCTTCCCTTCACGCTGCGCGTCGAGGGTCAGATCGTGCGCGGCCGCATCGACGCGGTGTACGAGACCGAGGACGGGATCGAGATCGTCGACTTCAAGACGGGCCGGCGTTTCAAGCCCCACGACGAGGATCAGCTCGCGTTGTACGCCGCCGCGATGAAGGCGCTGGGTCTACTGCCCGACGGAAAACCCGTGCGGCTGACGTACGCGTTCCTGGACGGCGAGGCCCCGGTGACGCGCGAGCTCCAGCTCTAGGGTTTAGCCGGTGGCGCTACTCCGCGGCGGGGGAGGGACTCCCACCCCGACGTCGGCGGGCGCCTCGCGGACGAGGTCGGTCGTCGCGTCGTCGTTCGACCGCAACAGGTCGCTGACGAACGACTTGGCCGCCTTGAGGCTCTCCTCGACCGCCTGCAGTGCTCGTTCGGTGTGTTCGAGGTCGAGCGAGTACTTCGCGACGGCCAGTCCCTGCACGATCGTGTCGTTGAGCTCGAGGGCCTCTTGCTGACGCCGTTCTAGATCCACGAGCGCGCGGGCCGTCTCCTCTGCGCGCTTGATATCGGTGATGTCCTGCCCGGTCCCCACCAAGCGGATCGGCCGACCGTCCTCGTCGACCTGAACTCGGCCCCGGCCCATCAGCGTGCGCAGGGTCCCATCCGCTCGATGGATGCGATGCTCGAACGCGAAGGGTCGCCGGTCCTCCATCGCCCGTCGGACCACGTCATCGGCGTGGCCGCGATCGTCGGGATGCACCGATGCCAAGAAGCCGTCATAGGACGGCGTGAAGTTGGCAGGGTCGCGGCCGTAGATCCCATACAGCTCGTGGGACCACGTGAGCTTTCCGGAGACCAGATCCCATTCCCAGTTGCCGATCCGCGCGATGCGCTGCGCCTCTTCCAGCAAGGCCTCGCTGCGCCGCAGGGCCTCCTCCGCGCGCCGGTGCTCGTCGACCTCGCGACTGAGGTCCTTGTTGCGACGGATCAGTTCCTGCGCGAGGAAGCTGGTGAGGTAGGTGATCGCGCCGATCAGAGCGAGGCGCGTGATCAGGGGGGCCCACAGCAAGGGTGAGTCCCATGCGAGCGCCGCGATCACCACGCATGCATAGGTGAACAGCAGCAGGCCCACCTGCGCCGCCGGGGGATAGGCCGTCGAAAAGAAGACCGTGGTGAGAGCGAAGAGGACGAACAGGGGAGAGGAGCTCTCTCCCGTCGCGGTGATCGCGATGCTGATGAGGACGATGTCGAGGATCGACCATGCGTACATGAACCGCATGCCGGTCTTGGTTCGGAACAATCGATCCCAGGGAAGGGCGCCCGCGATCAGGACACCGGCCGTCGCGGCGACAAGCATCGCGATGTAGAGGGGTTCGTCGATCGTTCCCTCGTCGGCCACAAGGAGATAGGCGAACAGCGACGCCAGCGTGATCCAGGTCGCGATCACGCCGGCCTTCACCGTGCGGATGAGGTAGTCGCGGGGGGCCGAGGTCGTCAGATCCACGGGTCCATCCTGTGCGTCTCGGTCCGGCGGCACAACGTGCTTGGCTAGCTCGGTTGGGAGGCCAGCAGGGTGAACCAGAAGGGGAGCGATCCCTCCTGGGACTCGGGCAGACGCCACCGTCCCTGGTCATCCTCGACGAGTCCCTCGAAGGGCCACTCGACCCACGGGTGTTCGCGCAGCGACTCGATGCGCAGACCCGCCCGGGCCAGCGCGGTGACGATCTCGCCCAGGCCGTGGTTCCAGGCGTGTTCGTGGGTCGTCTCGATGTGGGCCGTGGGGTCGGCATAGGAGCCTTGCGTGGGGAAGGACATGACGTCGCCCGTCCAGTAGTCGTGCTTCAGCACGAAGCGGCCCGGGCTGGACTCGTCCCAGACCTGCGCGATCGGATGGATCTCGGATAGGTAGAAGAGACCCCCGGGCTTCACGTAATGGGCCACGATCTCGGCCCACGTCTCGATATCCGGCAACCACCCCAGCACCCCGCGCGAGGTGTAGACGAGGTCGAAGGCGCCGTCCACGTGCTCGCGGACGTCGTAGACGTTCGAGCACACGAAGGTCGCGTCGAGACCGACCTCGTCCGCGAGCTGGCGGGCCTGGGCTATGGCCTCGGGCGAGAAATCGACGCCGGTGACCCGGGCCCCCAGCCGGGCGAGAGACAACGTGTCGAGCCCGAAATGACACTGGAGGTGGAGGACGTCGAGGTCGCGTACGTCGCCGATCTCCTCCAGCTCGTAGGCGTGCACGCGGTTCTGTCTGCCGGGTCGCTGCTGTCTGAACCCATCGACGTCGTAGAAGTCGCCCCCGATGTGGATCTTGGTCCACTCATCCCACAAGGCGCGGTTGGATTCCATGTGCTCGTCCATGGCGGTCAGAGTAGTGGCGGCGCGAGCGACCCGGGAAGGGCCCTGGCAGGCTGGACGAGAGGGAGGGCGCGGCTCTAGCGGGGGTTGGCTCGTGAAGGGGCCGGCAGGCTAGTCGCGAGGGAGGCGTCGCGGCTTTAGAGGGGGTTGACTCGGGAAAGGGGCAGGGTAGACGCGAGGGAGGGGTCGCGGCTTTAGAGGGGTGACATCGCTCCGAGCCCATCGAGCCCAGCGATCGATGGGGTCGAGAACGTCGGATCCTCTATCGACGCCAACCCGAGGGAGGCGCCGTGAGCCGTCCGCCGTGCGCCACGACCCACCCTCCCTCACGTCTTGACTACGGCTTCGCCGCGCCGTGGGTGACTTCCTGCCCGCGCGGACCCGCACGCCGAGGGTGGAGTATCTAGGTCATGTCCTCGAGCGACGGGATCCTCGACGCCTTCGCGGCCCCCACACGGTCCTGGTTCGCCTCGGCCTTCGCGGCCCCGACCCCGGCCCAACAGGGAGCCTGGAACGCGATCGGCTCGGGCCACAACGCGCTGGTGATCGCGCCGACCGGCTCGGGTAAGACGCTCGCCGCGTTCCTCTGGGCGCTCGACAGGTTGGCCTTCGAGCGGGTCCCGGAACAGACCGACGAGAGGCGCCTGCGGGTCCTCTACGTCTCGCCGCTGAAGGCCCTCGCCGCCGACATCGAGAGGAACCTGCGCACGCCTCTTGCGGGTCTGCGCGGGGCTGCGCAGCGCGCCGGCCTCGCGGTCCCGTCGATCGAGGTGGGCGTGCGCACCGGCGACACGCCCGCGGACGAGCGGCGCAGGTTCGCGAAGCATCCTCCGGACATCCTCATCACGACGCCGGAGTCACTCTTCCTGCTGCTGACCTCCCAAGCGCGCGACGCGCTCCGTCATGTCGACACCGTGATAGTCGACGAGGTTCACGCGGTCGCCGGGACGAAGAGAGGCGCCCACCTGGCCCTGAGTCTCGAACGTCTCGACGAGCTCCTCGAGTCGCCCGCTCAGCGGGTGGGCCTGTCCGCGACGGTTCGGCCCATCGACGAGATCTCTGCTTTCCTGGGTGGATCGCAACACGTGCACGTCGTCGCCCCGCCCAACTCCAAGGAGTTCGCGCTGCGCGTCGTGGTTCCGGTCGAGGACATGGCCGACCTGGGCGGGGAGACCGGCGAGATCGTGTCGGGTCCCGCAAGCGCTCCCGAACGACGTTCGAGCATCTGGCCCCACGTCGAGGAGTCTCTGCTCGCGCTGATCCGCGAGCACTCCAGCACGATCGTGTTCGCGAACTCGCGGCGCCTCGCCGAGCGTCTCTGCGCGCGCCTCAACGAGCTCGCGGATCAAGAGGTCGCGCGCGCTCACCACGGCTCCGTGAGCCGTGAGCAGCGCTCGATCATCGAGGAGGACCTCAAGGCGGGGCGTCTGCCCGCGGTGGTGGCGACGTCGTCGCTCGAGCTCGGCATCGATATGGGAGCGGTCGACCTGGTCGTTCAGGTCGAGGCCCCCGATTCGGTGGCCTCCGGTCTCCAGCGTTTCGGACGCGCCGGGCACCAGGTCGGCGCGATCTCGCACGGCGTGATCTACCCGAAGTTCAGGGGCGACCTCGTCGAGTGCGCGGTGGTTGCGGAACGGATCGCACAGGGCTCGATCGAGGCGATCTCCTATCCACGGAATCCGCTGGACGTCCTGGCGCAGCAGATCGTCGCGATGACCGCGATGGACGAGTGGGAGGTGGATGCCCTCGAGAAGGTCGTCAAGCGCGCAGCCCCCTTCGCGGAGCTGCCGCGTAGCGCGCTCGAGAGCGTGCTCGACATGTTGTCCGGGCGCTACCCCTCGGACGAGTTCGCCGAACTGCGACCGCGCATCAACTGGGACCGCACGAAGGACCTGGTGACCGGGAGGTCCAACGCTCAGCGCCTGGCCGTCACCTCGGGAGGCACGATCCCCGATCGGGGCCTCTTCGGGGTCTTCATCGTGGGGGAGAAGGCGACGCGCGTCGGCGAGCTCGACGAGGAGATGGTCTACGAGAGCCGCGTGGGCGACACCTTCATCCTCGGTGCCTCGACGTGGCGGATCGAGGAGATCACGCACGATCGCGTCCTCGTCACGCCCGCGCCGGGACAGGCGGGGCGGATGCCGTTCTGGCATGGAGACGCGCTCGGCCGGGACCCGGAGCTCGGTGCGGCCCTGGGGACGTTCGTGCGCGAGATCGACGAGATGCCCCCGGCCCAGGGTCTCGAGCGCCTCGCGCGCGCGGGGCTGGACGGGTTCGCGGCCGCGAACCTGATCGGTTATCTCGCCGAGCAGAAGGAGGCCACCGGCGCGCTCCCGGACGATCGCACGCTCGTCATCGAGCGGTTCCGGGACGAGCTCGGTGACTGGCGCGTGTGCATCCACTCGCCCTTCGGCGCACGCGTTCACGCGCCCTGGGCGCAGGCGATCGAGGCGCGGATCGCCGGCGAGCTGGGGATCGAAGCACAGGCGATGTATACGGATGACGGCATCGTGGTGCGTCTCCCGGAGACGGACGAGGCGCCACCCGCGCGCTTGTTCCTGCTCGAGCCCGAGGAGGTCGAGGACCTCGCGGTCGAATCGGCCTCGGGCTCCGCTCTGTTCGCGAGCCGCTTCCGCGAGTGTGCGGCCCGCGCCCTGCTCCTGCCGAAGCGCCATCCGGGCAAGCGGACGCCGCTGTGGCAACAGCGACAGAAGTCGGCGTACCTCTTGCAGGTCGCCTCGCGCTACGGGTCGTTCCCGATCATCCTCGAGGCCTATCGAGAGTGTCTGCAGGACGTGTTCGACGTGCCGGCGCTCACGTCGCTGATGGAGGCGATCCGGCGACGTGAGGTCCGCGTCGTCGACGTCGAGACCCCGATGCCGTCGCCGTTCGCGTCGTCCCTCCAGTTCTCCTACGTCAGCGCTTTCATGTACGAGGGCGACGTGCCCCTGGCCGAGCGGCGCGCTCAGGCCCTGTCGCTGGACCGCTCGCTCCTGGCCGAGATCATGGGGCGACAGGAGCTGCGCGAGCTGATCGACGAGGGGGCCCTCGCGGAGCTCGAGCTCGACCTCCAGCTGCTCAGCGACGAGCGCAAGGCGCGCGATCGCGACCACCTGCACGATGCGCTCCGGTCGATAGGAGACCTGTCGGTGGACGAGGTCCGGGCCCGCACGACCGAACCGGGCCGCGCCGACGGCTGGCTGCGGGAGCTGGAGACCTCGGCTCGCGCTCTGGAGGTCCGCGTCGCCGGGACCGAGCGGTGGATCGCGATCGAGGACGCCGCGCGATTCCGTGACGGCCTCGGCGTCGCCTTGCCGATGGGGGTCCCGCACGCCTACCTGGAGCCGGTGCACGATCCCCTGGGGGACCTCGTCGCGCGCTTCGCGCGCACCCACGGTCCGTTCCATGCCGGCGACGCGGCGCGGCGACTCGGCCTCGGGACGGCGGTCGTCGATGAGATCCTGAAGCGGTTGAGTGCGGACGGGCGCGTGGTCCAGGGCGAGTTCCGGCCGGGGGCGTCGGGCCTCGAGTGGATAGACGTCGAGGTCCTTCGGCGGCTGCGACGCAGGAGCCTCGCTCGGTTCCGCAAGGACGTGGAGCCTGCTCCCCCCGAAGCGTTCGGCCGGTTCTCTCTCGCGTGGCAGGCGGTCGGCAGGCATTCGCCGCGGTCGTCGGATGCCGACACCCTCTACCGGGTGATCGAGAGGCTCCAGGGCGTCCCCATCCCGGCGAGTGCGCTCGAGACCAGCGTGCTTCCGGCCCGGATGCCCGATCATTCGCCGGCGCTACTCGATGAGCTGGGCGCGAGCGGCGAGGTCGTGTGGGCGGGAGCCGGAGCTCTCGGCTCCGAAGACGGTTGGATCGTGCTCGCAACCGCCGACAAGGCGTCTCTGCTCCTCCCCGAGCCCGCCCCCGACGAGCTGAGCGCGACCGCTGCGAGCGTGCTGGGCGCGTTGACCGATTCGGGAGCGATGTTCTTCAGGCAGATCGCCCAGGCGGTGGGCTCGACCGACGACACCGACCTTCTGCTGGCCGTGTGGGAGCTCGTCTGGACCGGCCACGTCACCAACGACACCTTCGGCCCCGTCCGCGCGCTTGCACGGGGACGTCCGCGCCCGTCCCGAACGTCGGGACGTCCGGGACGACGAGGGCCGCGGCTCCCGGCTCGCTCCGGACCACCCGCCGCGGCGGGGCGTTGGAGCCTGGTGGGAGAGCGGGACGGGTCCCCGACCCGGCGGCTGCACGCGCACGCCGAGCAACTGCTCGAGCGCCACGGCATCGTCACCAGAGGTGTTGCCGGGATGGAGCGCGTGCCGGGCGGTTTCGCCGCTCTGTACGGCGTGTTGAAGATGTTCGAGGACGCGGGCCGATGCCGGCGCGGTTACTTCGTCGAGGGCCTGGGGGGAGCGCAGTTCGCGCTACCGGGCGCGGTGGATCGCCTTAGGGCCCTGATCGACGCCCCCCGGCGCGAGACCACGACCCAGGTCCTGGCCGCCACGGATCCCGCGAACCCCTTCGGGGCGGTGCTCGGGTGGCCGGACAGCGAGGTCCGCCACCGTCCCGGACGCAAGGCGGGAGCGTTGGTGGTCCTCGTCGACGGGCGGTTGATCTTCTACGTCGAGCGAGGCGGGAAGACCCTGCTTTCCTTCACCGACGACCCCGCCACCATCGCCCCCGCGGTCGATGCGCTCGCCCTGGCCGCGCGCGAAGGGGCGCTCGGCAGGCTGTCGGTCGAGAGGGCAGACGGCGAGGCGGTGCTCGACGCTCCCTACGCTCAGGCGTTGATAGACGCCGGCTTCCGTCCCACCGCGCGCGGACTCAGGTTGCGTGCCTGAGGGCGACACCGTCCATCTCGCCGCGCGCCGCCTGAACCGCGCGTTCGGCGGCACGGTGCTCGAGAAGACCGACTTCCGGGTCCCTCGTTACGCGACGGTGGATCTCAGCGGCCGGCGCGTCGACGGGGTGATCGCCCGCGGCAAGCACCTGCTCTTCCGACTGGAGGGCGCGACCACGCTGCACACCCACTACCGGATGGACGGTTCCTGGCACCTCTATCGACCCGACGAACGATGGCGCGGTCCCGAGTTCCAGGTCCGCGCCGTCCTGGCGAACGCGGCGTGGGTCGCGGTCGGGTTCCGCCTCCCGGTGATCGACATCCTCGAGACCACCCGCGAGGACGAGGTTGTGGGGCATCTCGGTCCCGATCCGCTCGGACCCGACTGGGATCCGGCCGCCGCCGCGTCCAACCTCGCGCGCGATCCTCAACGCGCGATCTCCTCGGCGCTGCTGGATCAACGTCTCATCGCGGGGCCCGGTAACGTCTACAAGAGTGAGGTCCTCTTCCTCACCGGCACGAACCCCTGGACGGCCGTGCGAGACGCCGAGATCGACAGGATCGTCGGAACGCTCGCGAGGCTGATGGAGGCGAACCGGTCGACGGGAAGTCAGATAACCACCGGGATCGCGCAGCCCGGCCGGGAGCACTGGGTCTACGGCCGACTCCGGCAGCCCTGCCGGCGATGTGGGACGCCGATCGAGCGGGCGCAACAGGACGAGCCCGGCGGCGAGCGCGTGACCTACTGGTGCCCGAGCTGCCAGCCGTCGAGTCCGGTCGCGTAGGAGGTTTCTCAGGCCCAGGCGCGGGAACGCTCCTCTTGCCTTCCACCATGTCACCTACCCAGAGAGAGATCCGCCGGTACGTCGGCCCAGGGCCTTGGAAGGGAGCGGCCCCGGAGACCCTGACCTGGCTCGCCGAGCTGCTGCGCGACGAAGGGATCGATCTCTCCGCCGCTACCACCGCGGATCTCGCCCGCGGCACGGCCGTCTACGTCGAGGCGCATGCGCCGGTGGTGGAGGTGCAGAGGTTGATGGCTCTCCACCACATCCGGGTGCTCCCCGTTCTCGCCGGCGACTCGCTGTTGGGCGTCGTCGACCTCGTCGAGCTAGCCGCCCGGGACGACCTCTCCGGTTGAGCCTTCCACCGCGGCGGGGGTACCGACCAGGGCGTTGACCGCGGAGCCGAGAGCCAGACCGAGGAAAGCTCCCCCCACCACGTCGAGCGGGAGGTGGGCGCCTACGTACACGCGGGCCGCGCACACCAGTGCCGCCAGGGACCAGACGACGAGGCGGCCCCGCGCACCTAGGTAGGGATGCACCAGCACGGCCAGTGCGACGGCGACTACCGCATGCCCCGACACGAAGGCCTGGCCGGCGGCGGGAGCGTCACGCCGGATGACGTCGTCGATGATCGCGGCCGGTCGCGAGCGCACCACGATGTCCTTCACGACGCGGGTGACGACCATCTTTCCTCCCGTGACCAGCAGACACGCCGCGGCGAGGCGATACCGCCGTGCGGCGAGCGCGACCACTCCCACGGCGGGAGCCGCCAGCAGGTTGCCGAGCTGCATCACGGGCCACAACGGGCGATAGAGGGCGTCCGGCATCCCGTTGAGCGCGTGGAACGAGGACCTCTCCAACGCGGCGACGTTCACGGGGTCGACGGCCAGGCTCGTCAGGGCGAGTCCGCCCAGCCCCACCAGCGCGAGGACGACGTCCCGGACCCTTGCGCTCACTCGCTCGCTTCGTGAGTCAGTTTCGGGAGGACGAGGAAGTGGATGAGTGAGCCCAGCGCCCAACCCATCATGGCGCCACCGATCACGTCGAGAGGCAGGTGCGCGCCAACGTAGACGCGCGACATGGCGACGGTTGATGCGAGCGCGACGACGGCGATCGTGCCGCGCGCTCCGAGGTAAGCGGCCGCCACCGTTGCGAGGGCGGCCGCGACGGCCGAGTGTCCGGATACGTACCCGAGCCCGGTCGCTGGGGGCCCACGCAGGATCACCTCGGTCAGGAGCTCGGCCGGCCGCTGCCTGACGATCAGCTCCTTGACCACGCGCGCCAGGAACCAGGCCGCGGTGCCCGCGAGCATCAGGTCGAGACCGACCCGCAGTCGGCGCGTCGCGACGATCGCGGCCACCGCCAGGAGCGGCACGGCGATCAGGTTCCCGAGTTGCATCACCGTTGAGAGGAATGGATCGAGCCACCCCGGCCATGAGTTGATCCACTCGAAGATCTCCTTCTCGATGTTCGAGACGGTGTTGCGCTCGATGGGGGCCGCGGTAACCAGCAGCGAAACGACGGCGATCGCCAGGCGCACCCCGTGCCCCCGCCGATGGGGGTGGAGGACGTGGTCTCTCAAGCGCCGGAGACCGCCGGCGTTCGGATCAGCCATCGAGGTCGACCCTCGGGTGCCGCGAAAGCGAGCAGAAGCTAGCAAAGTGGGTCCTGGGTGCCAGTTGTACGTAGGTGGAAGGGGGCATCAGGCCGTTGACGGTATCCGTGTTGTCCCACACCTTCTTCATATGGGTAGATCGTTGCGGTTCGGACTCTCGCTCGTCCTGGTCGCCGGCATCTTCGTTTTCGCCCTACCGAAGATCGCCGACGTCTCGGACGTATGGGGACACATCCGCGCCATGACGTGGCTGGAGCTGGCCACCCTCCTTAGCTTCGCGATCTGGAACATCGTCACCTATTGGTTCGTGATGATCTCGTCTCTTCCGGGATCGAACGTCTGGCAGACGATGAAGATCAATCAGGCTTCGACCGCGGTGGCCAACACCCTTCCTGGTGGTGGCGCGATCGCGGTCGCGGTCACCTACGGGATGTACACGAGCTATGGCTTCGACCGTTCGCAGATCGGGCTGTCCGTCCTCGTCAGCGGCATCTGGAACAACTTCGTGAAGCTGGGGATGCCGGTCGTCGCTCTGGCTTTCCTCGCGCTACAAGGCAACGTCGGCGGTGGGTTGGTGACGGCCTCGCTCGCGGGGCTGGCCGTCCTCGCGCTCGCCGTCGGTCTCTTTGCCGCCATCCTCGCAAGCGAGCGCATGGCTCGATCGATCGGCGGTGGGATGCAAAAGGTATGGAGCGCGATGCGACGTCTGGCGCGCTCCGAGAAAGACACCGACCTCGCGACGGCGACCGTCGACTTCCGCTCTCGTGCGATAACCCTCGTGTCGCGTCGGTGGTTGCAGCTCACGGTCGCGTCGGTGATCAGTCACGCGTCTCTGTTCCTGGTGCTTCTCCTGGCTCTTAGGCATGTCGGGGTCGGCGACGATGCGGTGGGCTGGGCCGAAGCCCTGGCCGCCTTCGCCTTCGTCCGGCTGATCTCGGCGCTGCCGGTGACGCCTGGGGGACTAGGTGTGGTGGAGCTGGGACTGACGGCCGCCCTCGTCACGGCCGGAGGACCGGAAGCAAGGGTCGTGGCCGCGGTGCTGGTGTACCGCGTATTGACCTATTTCCTCCCCATCCCGTTCGGCTTGTTCATGTACGTCAAGTACAAGCGCGGAAGCACCGCACGCAAGGCGCGGCTCGAGGCCGCCGCCTCGGTGCGCCCGGTCGAGAGGCCTGGAACGTGAGACGACTGACCCTGATGCTCGTCGCCGTCACCATGCTGGGCGCGTGCGTGCAGACCGGAACGCCGCGTAGAACGTCGGAGTCTGTTGGCGCGCGGACGGCGGACATAGTTGTGGGCTCCTTCAACTTCGCGGAGAGCGAGCTGCTCGCCGACGTATACGCCGAGGCGCTCCGCTCGGCCGGGTATCCGGTGCAACGCCTCACGAACGTGGGCTCGCGCGAGGTGATGGAGCCTGCGATCGAGCAGGGCGAGATCGACATCGTTCCCGAGTACGTCGGCACCGCCCTGACGTTCCTCGAGCCCGACCTGCCGGTCGTGACGACCCCGGAGCGAGCCCGCGACGTGCTGGCGGAGGCGTTCGCCGAACGAGGCATCCGTGTCCTGCATGCTGCACCGGGCCAGAACCGCAACGAGTTCGTCGTGACCGCGGCGACCGCTGAAGAGCACGGCCTGTCCTCCATCAGCGATCTCCGGCAGGTGGACGGGAGACTGACCTTGGGCGGGCCGCCGGAGTGCCCGGCGCGCCCGTTGTGCCTGCAGGGCCTCGAGTCGGTCTACAGCTTGAGGTTCGACTCGTTCCAGTCGTTGGATACGGGAGGCCCGGCGACCCTCGCCGCGCTGAGAGGCGGCGAGATCGACGTCGGTCTGTTGTTCACGACAGACCCGGCCCTCGCCTCGGACGAGCTCGTGATCCTTCGTGACGACCGCAGGTTGCAGCCCTCGGAGAACGTGGTGCCCGTGGTTCGAGAGGCGATCGTTGACAGATACGGACGCGGAGTGGTGAGGGTGCTGAATCAAGTGACCGCCAAGTTGACCGAGGGGACGTTGCGGAATCTGAACGAACGCAACTCCCTCGGCAGCCTCAGCACGACCACCATCGCGCGCGGGTGGCTCGAGGAGCGAGGGTTCCAGTGGCATTAGTGCAAGAAGGCGAAGAGCACTTCGTTGTGACGGAGGCGCCGCCGACCAAGAGACGGCGACGTCCCTCCGGCGAGCCACCGCCGCTTCCGCGCGGCCTCTACTCCGGCAAGTACTGGCTGGGGCTGTCGCTCACCGCGATCCTCGGATGGGTGACGATCGTCCTGGTCGACAACGCCGGTGTCGGAGCGACACGGTTCGACGTCGGGATCCTGGAAGTGATCGAAGGTTGGCGGACCGGCTGGATGACGAACGTCATGGAGGCTCTGCACTCGCTCGGCTCGGAATGGGTGACGCGGGTCCTCCGCATAGCGATCATCGTGGCCTTGCTCTTCTTCAAGAGGTTCCGCCACCTCTTCGTGTTCTTCTTCTCGATCCTCGCCGTGGGACTGATCACGACGATGGCCGCGACGGAGATCGGACGGCCGCGTCCGGTGCTGATCGAGATCATCGGACACTGGCAGGGCGCGTCGCACCCATCCCGACCGGTGGCCGCTCTGGCCGCGACCTTGCTGGCGATCCTGTACACCCTGGTGGTAGCGGGTCACACGAGGAAGATCGGGAAGTGGATCGCCGGCGCCTTGGTGATCGCCTTGGGTGCCTCGCGCATCTATCTCGGCGTCGATCATCCGTCCGACGTCGTCGTCGGGATCATCTTCGGGGTTTCCATCCCCCTGATCGCGTACCGCATGTTCACTCCGAACGACGTGTTCCCGGTTTCCTACACCAAGCATCGGGCCGCGCATCTCGACGTGGACGGACCACGAGGCGACGCAATCGTCGCGGCCCTCGAGGAGCAGCTCGGGATCACGGTCGTGGACGCGGAGCAGTTCGGTCTAGGTGGCTCGGCGGGTTCCACCCCGCTTCGGTTGACGGTCTCGGGAGAGCCGGCCTCTCAGCTCTTCGCCAAGCTGTACGCGCAGAACCACCTGCGCGCAGACCGCTGGTACAAGCTCGGACGCACCCTGCTCTACGGCCGATTGGAGGACGAGGGCTCGTTCGCCACGGTGCGACGTCTCGTTCAGTACGAGGACTACCTGTTGCGAGTGATGCGCGACGGAGGCCTTCCGACCCCCAAGCCTTACGGCGTCGTCGAGATCACCCCGGAGCGCGAGTACCTGGTCGTCACCGACTTCGTGCCCGGTGCCACCGAGCTTCTCCACGCCGACGTCGACGAGGACATCATCGACCAGTGCCTGGTGCTTGTGCGGAGACTGTGGGACTCCGGCATCGCCCATCGCGACATCAAGCCCTCGAATCTGCTGGTGGCCAAGGGGAAGGTCCATCTGATCGACGTCGCCTTCGGAGAGGTCCGTCCGTCCCCGTGGAGGCAGGCGGTCGACCTCGCGAACATGATGCTCGTCCTGGCGTTGCGATCGGATGCCGAGACCGTTTACCGGCGAGCGCTGGTGCGCTTCACGCCGGACGAGATAGCCGAGGCGTTCGCCGCGAGCCACGGCGTGACCGTGCCGAGTCAGACGCGCTCGCTGCTGAAGCAGGACGGGCGGAACCTCTTCGCTCGCTTCCGGGAGCTCGCTCCGGCTCGAAAGCCCATCTCCATCCAACGTTGGAGCATGCGCCGGTTGGGACTCACCATGGGTGTGGCCTTCCTCACCTTGATCCTCGCGAGCCTGGCTTTCTCGAACGTCCGCGGGGCCGGTCTGATACCTCCGGCCGAGGGAACGCTCTCGGCCTACTCGGGCGTCACCGCGCCGCCCGCGTGCGAACCCTCCGATCAGCTGATCCTGATCGCTCAATCGGTGCCGACCGCAGCGCTGCTCCCTTGCATCGACTCGCTCCCTCTGGGATGGACGTTCGGCGGCATGGACGTTAGGGACGGCCGGACGAAGATGTTCCTCGACTCCGACCGGGCAGGATTCAAGGTCGTGGACGTGACTCTCACCCGTTCGTGCAACACGAGTGGGAGTCGCCAGCCGAGCAGCGACGAGGTGAACACAGAGCTCTTCGTGGACGGGATACTGCGTCAGGACCGGTATATCGCCAAGCGGTACTACGTGTTCGAGGGTGGGTGCGTCGTCTATAGCCTCGACTTCGCCGGCCCCGGCCGCACACACCTCGCAGACGAGGCACGGCTGGCGCTCTCGTTCTTCGGCCGGGAGCGCCTGGAGGAGGCGATCTTCGAGGCGACCGACATCCATATCTTCCGGTGAGCCGTCCCGCTCAGGGGTAAGTAACCTCTACTCTGGTAGCGGGAGGAGGTGAAGCGACTTGTACGACGCGTTCAAGGACCAGCTTCCGGACATCGATCCGGAAGAGACCCAGGACTGGATAGACGCGCTCGATCAGATCATCGATCTGTCGCCGGCCCGAGCCCGCTTCCTCCTCCACCGGATCCTCCTCCACGCGCGCAAGCGGCAGATCGGTCTGCCCTCGATGGTGTCGACCGACTACATCAACACGATCGCTCCGGAGGAGGAGCCTTACTTCCCCGGCAACGAAGAGCTCGAGAAGCGCATCCGCCGGATGATCCGATGGAACGCCGCCGTGATGGTCTCCAGGGCGAACAAGACCTACGAGGGGATCGGGGGCCACATCTCGACGTACGGCTCGGCCGCAAGTCTGTACGAGGTCGGCTTCAACCACTTCTTCCGCGGACACGACGACGAGGGTGGTGGCGACCAGGTCTTCATCCAGGGCCACGCGGCCCCCGGCATCTACGCGCGCGCGTTCCTCGAAGGCCGCCTAACCGAGGAGCAGATGGAGAGCTTCCGGCGCGAGGCGTTCGGCGGAGGCCTCTCGTCCTATCCACACCCGCGGCTGATGCCACGTTTCTGGGAGTTCCCGACGGTCTCGATGGGCCTTTCGCCGCTCAACGCGATCTATCAGGCCCGCTTCAACCGCTATCTCCAGCATCGAGGCCTCAAGGACACCAGCCGTCAGCGCGTCTGGGCCTTCATCGGGGACGGCGAGACCGACGAGCCCGAGACGATGGCCGCCCTCGCCCTCGCGGCCCAGGAGCGACTCGACAACCTGACCTTCGTGGTGAACTGCAACCTGCAACGGCTCGACGGACCGGTACGAGGCAACGGCAAGGTGATCCAAGAGCTCGAGTCGCGCTTCAGGGGCGCGGGCTGGCACGTGATCAAGGTGGTCTGGGGCCGGGAATGGGACGATCTGCTCGCACGCGATTCCGATGGGGTGCTCGTGCATCAGATGAACACGACCCTCGACGGCGAGTTCCAGAAATACGCGGTCGAGTCCGGCGACTACATCCGGGAGCACTTCTTCGGCCCCGACCCGCGTCTGCAGGCGATGGTCGAGCACCTCTCGGACGACGATCTGCGACACCTGCGTCGTGGCGGCCACGACTATCGCAAGCTCTACGCGGCCTACCGGACGGCGGTCGACCTCAAGGGAGCACCGGTGGTGATCCTCGCCAAGACCGTCAAGGGCTGGGGGCTCGGCCAGAGCTTCGAGGGTCGCAACGTCACCCACCAGATGAAGAAGCTCTCCGAGGAAGAGCTCAAGAAGTTCCGCGATCGTCTCGAGTTGCCGATCGAGGACAAGGACCTTTCGGAGGGGAGCGCTCCTTACTACCGGCCGAGCTCCGACTCACCCGAGATGCAGTACCTGCTGGCGCGACGCCATGCGCTGGGCGGCTTCGTCCCCGAGCGGCGCTCCAAGGGGGTCAGGCTCGAGTACCCGCCGGCCGACCTCTACGAGGAGTTCACCAAGGGGACGGATCAGGCCGTGTCGACCACCATGGCCTTCGTGCGGCTGCTACGGAAGCTCATGCGCGACAAGAAGGTCGGGAAGCGCGTCGTGCCGATCATCCCGGACGAGGCTCGCACCTTCGGGATGGAGTCGCTGTTCCCCGAGTTCAAGATCTATGCGGCCGGCGGGCAGCTCTACGAACCGGTGGACGCGGAGCACCTGCTTGCCTACCGCGAGGCGCAGGACGGTCAGATCCTCGAGGAAGGCATAACGGAGGCAGGGTCCATGGGGTCCTTCACCGCCGCCGGAACGTCCTACGCGACGCACGGCGAGACGATGCTTCCGTTCTTCATCTTCTATTCGATGTTCGGCTTCCAGCGCATCGCCGATTCGATCTGGAGCTTCGGGGACCAACGGGGCCGAGGTTTCCTGCTCGGAGCCACCTACGGCCGGACGACGCTCAACGGCGAGGGTCTCCAGCACGAAGACGGTCACACCTTGTTGATGGCCACGACGAATCCCGCATGCCTCGCCTACGACCCGGCCTACGCATACGAGGTCGCGACGATCGTCAGGGAGGGTCTGCGACGCATGGGCGAGGAGGAAGAGGACGTCTTCTACTACCTCACCCTCTACAACGAGAACTATCCGATGGCCGCCATGCCTGAAGGCATCGAGGAGGGGATCCTCAAGGGCGCGTACCGTTTCCGGACCGCCCCGGGCGAGCGCAAACACCGCGTCCAGCTCTTCGGCTCCGGAACGATCCTGCAGCAGGCTCTGCGCGCGCAAGAGGTCCTGCAGGGGTTCGACGTCGCGGCCGACGTGTGGAGCGCAACCTCGTACCACCAGCTCCGGGTCGAGGCCCTCGAGGTCGAGAGATGGAACCGTCTCCACCCCGAGGCCCCCCGGCGCACGCCGTACATCACCCAGGTCCTCGAGAACTCCGAGGGCCCGGTGATCGCGGTCAGCGATTCGATGAAGGCGGTCCCCGACCAGATCGCGCGCTGGGTCCCGACGCGCTTCCTGCCGCTGGGCACCGACGGCTTCGGCCGCAGCGACACGAGGGAGGCCCTCCGTCGCTACTTCGAGATCGACGCAGAACACATCGCCGTTGCCACGCTGGCCGCTCTCGCCGAATCGGGCGACATCAAGCCGGAGCTCGTGACCGAGGCGATCACGCGCTTCGAGATCGATCCGGAGCGGATCTCGCCCGACCTTGCCTGAGTTCTTCCGGACGCCCGACGAGTGCTTCGCGGCCCTCGACGGCTACGACTTCGAACCCAACTACCTCGAGCTCGGGGGTGACCTCGAGGGTCTGCGGATGCACTACATCGATGTAGGGGAGGGGCCCGCCGTACTTGCCCTGCACGGCGAACCGACGTGGAGCTACCTGTACCGCAAGATGATCCCGATCCTCGCCCGGACCCATCGCGTCATCGCTCCCGACCTGATCGGCTTCGGTCGCTCCGACAAACCGGTCGAGCGCGAGTGGTACTCGTACGACCGCCACACCAACTCGATCACTCAGTTCGTGCGCCTGCTGGGACTCGACGACGTCACCCTGCTGGTGCAGGACTGGGGTGGGCCGATAGGACTGCGCGTCGCCGTCGAGAACGAGCCGCGCTTCGCCCATCTGATCATCCTGAACACCGGTCTGTTCCGAGGAGGCGGCGCGATCTCCACCGCGTGGCAGGCGTTCAGGGATTTCGTCGAGGCCGATCCGGACGTGCCGATCGGCTTCCTCGTCCGAGGAGGGGTCGTGAGCGACCTCCCGGATGAGGTCGTTGCAGGTTACGAGGCTCCCTTTCCGACGCCTTCGTCGAAAGCGGGGGCCGCGGCCTTCCCACTCATGGTGCCGCTCGAAGCCTCCGATCCGGGAGCGAGCGAGATGGCGCTCGTGCGCGAGGCCCTGAGTCTCTGGCACAAGCCCACGCTGGTGATGTACAGCGATTCCGACCCGATCTTCTCTCTCGAGGCCGGCCGCCGGATGGCCGCGCGGATCCCCGGTGCCTACTTCCTCCCGGTCGAGGGAGCGGCGCACTTCCTACAGGAGGATCGTGGCGAGCACATCGCCGAGACGATCCTGGAATGGCTGGGGTAGGAAACCCTAGTCACTTGCGGCTAGGCCCTTTTTGGTCACGACGCGCTATATCTCTACGTAGTTGCAGCGACGATGCTTGGGCGTATGGAAGCCGTGGTGGACATCACGCACGAGTTGTCGCGTTCGTGGGAGAAGCTCGACCTGAGCTACTCGATCGAGGACCGGCGCGAGCTCTTCAAGTGGTTGTCGGAGGCACAGGACGACACGAACCTCCTCGGCCGCACCAGGACGGTCGTCGATCTAGCCCGCATCTGACCGGGGATAAGAGAAAGCCGGCCCGAGGGCCGGCCGTCTCAGTGTCTACGTTGGGTCGCGCTAGACCATGCGCGCGATCACCAAGATGAGGATGATCGCCACTAGGACCCAGACCCACACAGGTACGTTCATGCCGTCGTCCTACCCAACGGTTGCTCTGCTTTAAACCCTTCGCAGCGCTAGCGGAGCTTCGGGCCGCCCTGGAGACTTCCGACCAGCGCAGGACCCCCGAGTCCGCTCGAGACTGGGCACAGACCGATGCAGCCGTCGACGAAAGCCGCCCACGGCGTTCCGTCCGGAGCGATCGTCGCGTCGATGAAGTCGACGACCGCGGGGCACCGACCCGGGCCGCATCTGCCCTTGACGAGCGGGTCGCGCTTGTCGTTGACCGTCCCCGTGTAGAAGACCGGGTTGCGGCTGAGGGCGTCGGCCGACATGCCGATGTAGCCGTGCCAGGTCGTGTTCGAGTAATCGAGCTCGGGGCAGTCCTCGCATCTCTCGCGGCGCGGGCTGAAGGGGGAGTTCTCGCTCGCGTAGTAGGTGAAGGCGACCTTGCCGGACCTAGTAGCCCAGAGGCTTGGAAGGTTGGCCTCCTTGATCCCCGGAGCTCCCACCATCATCGGCTTGGACCACTTCGTCCCGCCGTCCTTGGATACGGCTAGGTAGGGGAGCCGGTCTCCGCCCAACCACATGTAATAGACGTTTCCCTTGTCGTCCGTGGCCACCGACGGGTCTCCATCCGCTCCACCGCCGGCGGGGCCATCGCGCGCGATGCGGACCCGCGTCCAGGTGGCGCCCTCGTCCTTGCTGATCGCGACGAAGGGCCGCGAGCAATGCTCCTTGGGCAGGTACACGGTGCCGTCCGGGCCGACGTGAACGTGGCCGTGCAGGCCGCCGCAGAAGTTGCCGCCCTGGCCGCCGGCGTCGGGGTCGACCCCCGGGAACGCGGGGCTGCCGGTCGGATGGAAGGTCAGGCCGCCGTCCAACGATTTCGTGCAGGAGGAGGACGCGACGTCGTTCCAGCAGTAGTAGACGATGTTCTCGTACAGGGGCGTCCCGGGGGAATGCACTGGGGGACCCGACGCCAGCGTCTGGTGGTCGTTGACCGGACGCCCGCAGGCGAGCGGATTCGTGATCCACGTCTTTCCGAGGTCGTCGGAGAAAGACATGTACGAGCACGCGACCGTCAGGTCGATCGTGAAGATGCGGTCGGTGTACGGATCCACCCAGACGTAGGGATCGAGAGACACGAGTTGCACGTTGCGGCCGCCTATCTGTGGCGAGCGCAGGTCCCAGGTCTTCCCGTAGTCGTCGCTGTGTGCAACGTCCACGCGTGTGTTGGTCTGGAACGCGGAGTAGAAGAGGTCGCCCTTCTTCGTGAAGCCCAGGGTGGGTTCACCTGCGCGTATGTGCGTCCCGTCGATCTCGATCGCGTACTGACGCGCCGTCGGAGCCTTGGATGCGATCGATGCGGCTGTGATCTTCTTGCCGCCGGCATGGTGCGCGACCGCCTTCCCACCGGAAACGTTCGTTGCCGCCTTCGCATGGGCGGGGGGACGCGCCACGGCATTGGTGACGGCGAGGGCGACCACCGCGGCGAGCAGCGCCGGAGCGAGCAGACGTCGGAGACGCAAGGGGGTCATCGTCGGAGGGTCCTCTCTTGAAGGGCTTTCGGTCCGCTTCTGGAGTGGTTCTCCTCCGGCGCCGGTTTCCCTGTCCTATTCGTCCGTGTTGAGGCGATTAAAGGCGTCCTGCAGGCGCGCCGATTCCCTCAATGACTAGTCCAAGAGGGCTAGTTTCGGCTGGTCGAAGGAGGAGGAGGGCAGATGAAGACGCGCCACGCGCTGGTGCTCTTCCTCGCCTTCACCCTGGGGCTGGCGGTGGCCGGTCTTCCCGGTCTCCCCGCCCAGGCTCGGATGGCCCTGATCGTCGTCGCCGCTCTTGGCATCGCGGGCGAACGCGTGGTCACGGCCCGCGCTGTGGCCCGCGAGCGCGAGGGGTATCTGGTTGCCGCTCTGGAGGGCCGGTTGCGCGTCCTCGACCACCTCGGCGACAAGGGCTCCCTGGCATTCGAAGACGTTCTGGATGTAGTCCTGGCCGCCGTCTCCGAGGTCGCCGGCGCCCCGGCCGGCGTCATCGCCTTCTACGAGGGCGAGGGGGACCCGGACCTTGCCGTGGCGCAGCAGCGAGAGCTCATGCCAGGGATCCTCAAGGCCGCCGCCCGCACCCATGTGATCCCCCTGGCCAGCGGCCCCAAGAAGATCGGGGAGATAACGCTCGCGGGGAAGGTGCCGCGGCCCGCGGCCCGCGCAGCCCTCGATCGCTTCGCGCCGGTCATCGCACAGGCGCTGGTGCAGGCGCGACGCCGTTCGGAAGAGAAGGCGTCCGCGGCGTACCTCGAGGCCGCGAACCTCGTGAAGTCGCGGTTCCTAACGACCATCTCGCACGAGTTGCGCACGCCGCTCACCTCAGTGATCGGCTACGCGAAGACCCTCGACAATCACTGGAACCGCCTGCCCGAGGATCAGAAGCGCGAGTTCGTGCGCGAGGTGGAGACCCAAGGCAACAAGCTGAACAGGTTGCTCGAGCGCGTCCTGGAGGCGGCGCGCGTCGAATTGCAGGGAGTCGAGATCAAGCCGGTGGTCCACGACGTGAGGCACTCGGTGCAGCGGTCGCTGGCCCCCTTCATGGCCACCGATGCCCACAGGGTCAGGATGGCCCTGCCCGAGCGACCCATCGAGGCGGAGATCGACCCCTTCGTCATCGATCAGGTGGTCTCGAACCTCGTGGACAACGCTCTGCGCTACACCAAGGGCGGGGTCCGGGTGTCTCTAGACGCCTATCGAAGCTCGGTCACGATCGCCATCTCGGACGAGGGCCCGGGCATCGATCCGGCGCAGCTGAACCTCGTGCTGGAGCCGCTCTACCGGATCGATGAGAACGTGCAGAGCGGCACCGGCCTCGGCCTGCATATCGTCAGAACCCTGGTCGAGGCGCACGGGGGCCGGGGCGAGATACGAAGCGGGGCGACCGGAACCTCGATCGCGGTGAAGCTCCCGCGCACCACGGGTGGGCGCCTGTCGTTGAAGGTGCCGCCTTCCGCGGGCATGAGGCGAACGGGCTAGAACGGAAATAGCCCCCCTAAACCCTTGCTAGGAGTGCTCGGGACGCCGATATTCGAAGCATGTCTAATCGTCCGATCGTTCTCTTGGTGGACGACGACCCTCTGATGCGCGAGCTGCTCGCAACGCTCTTCTCGATCGATTCGGAGTTCCGCATCGGGGGCGTGGCGCAGGATGGCTTCGAGGGCGCCATGCTCGCCGCCGACGTCCAACCGGATGTGGTGGTACTCGACTTCTTCATGCCTCGCTGGGACGGATCGCGCGCGGCCGCGTTCATCAGGGAGAGGTGCCCGAACAGCAAGATCGTCGCGTTCTCGGCCGTATTGACCGAACCTCCGGACTGGGCGGACACCTTCCTTGTGAAGAACGACGTCGACCAGCTGGTCCCCTTGGTACGCAGGCTGACGCAGTCGCCCACCGCGGCCTAGATCCTGGTGCCTTCCCCCTAGAGGTCTAGCTCCAAGGGGGCCCAGGTGTTCTGGCCCGTCTTCGATTCGATCGAGCGAAGGATCACCTTGCGGTTCGGTCCCGATGCCTGCAAGGTAACCAACCCGAACGCGTCGATCTTCCTCACCGCACGCGACTCGTCGATGATCACGTCGCCACCCGGGACCGGCAGAGGCTCCTTGCCGGTCGAATCGATCCGGTCGGTGCCTGAGGAGACGAATTCGATCAGGTCCTTGCCCCCATCCGGGTTCGAGAAGCGGTTGATGACCTGGGCGTGCGCGTTACCGGAGCAGACCAACACGCGGCGGTTCGCGCCTTGCTGCGCGTGGAAGAAGTCGACCAGATCGTTGCGCTCGTTCTCGAAGGCGGCCTTCCAGGTGAAGTCCCCGCTACCGAAGCCCCACATGGGAAGCGAGGTGAACACGACCAAGAGGTTGGCGTCCGAGTCGCGTATGCCGTCCTTCAGCCACGACCGCTGATCGTCGCCCAACAGGCTGTGGGCGGGCCCGTCGTCATCGAAAGGATCGTCGGCGAAGCGATGCGTGTCGACGAAGAAACAATGAACGTCACCGTAGCGGATGTCGAAGCGACGGTCGCCGAGGTTGCCCGCCATCTGGTCCCAAGCGGAGATGGTGAACGAGCGGATCGTCTGTTCGAAGGCGTTGTTCCGGCCGTAGTCATGGTCGTCCTGCATCATCAGCCAGGCCGCTTTCTCGTGGAGACGTGCCATCGTCGGCCTCCCGAGCATGCGCGTCCAGCGATCGTGGAAGGCATCCGAGCGGAACGCGGCCGCCGCCCCCTCCTCCGCCTCCGCATACCCGAGGTCGCCGAGGTGGGCGAAGAAGAACGGGTTCTGTTTGGCGGCCTCTTCGAAGGACCGGCTGACCGGATAGAAGTGCGTGCAGGAGCCGAAGGCGAACGTGACGGCTTGACCCGGGCCGGGCGGGAGCCGCAACTCGCGCGTCCTGGTCCGGTATTTCTTACCTTTCGCGCTCTTGGCCTGTGCGCGCCAGTACACGGAAGAGCCCGGCTCGAGGTCGTCCAGCCATGCTTTGGAGATCTGAGGCTTCTTCAACGTCTCGTCGGGCGCGACCGTGCTGAAGTTCTTCAGCTTCGGATCGTTGCCGACGTGGAACACGATCTGGGCCGGGATGTCGCTCTTCGCAACGACGCGGGTGCGGAGGCCCGCGCCGGAGGGGGTCGTTCTGCCTGCGAACGAGTAGCTGATGCGCGGGGTGGTAGCTCGGCCGGTCTGTCCGCTCAGCGCCTTGAACTTGGACACCGTCACCCGTGCGCCGCTATCGCCCGAGTCGTCGTGCATGAATAGGAACCCGAACGAACCCGGCTTCTCGAGTCGCCGCGCGACGTTGTCGTTCACCGTCAGCCGGAATCCCTTGGGCTCCTTCGTGCCGACCTTCCACGCCTTCGCCTGCAACTTCACGGGGTTCGTTCCCGACACCTTCAGACGAAGCCAGTAACGCTTCCCCTTCGCGACCGGGAAGGGGGCCGTCAACGGCATGTTCAGCTCCGGTACGTCCTCGCGAGCGGAGGAGAACCGCGAGAGAAGGAGGCGTTCACCGTCGAGGTAAGCCGCGTAGTAGTCGCCGTAGTCGAGGCACCGAGCCACGAGACCCATCCGTACGCCTACGTTGTTCGTCCCCAACTGCGCGACAAGGTCGATGTCGGCGACGTCTCTATCCAGCACGAGGACCGGATCGGGATTGAAGCCGGCGGCTCCCGGTTGCTTGGCCGGAAGGTCGTAGAAGCCCTTCCGCTTGGTGACGCCCCAGGGGATACCGAAGCGCTGGTTGAACCATGGCTTGCCCCAGCCTTTCGAGGTGCCCGGGCGCCGGAAGGAGTCCGCGAACAGGACGTCGGCTCCCCAAGCCGGGTCGATGCGGGCGATCCCAGACGAAACGGCCGCGGCGGCAACGGCCGCGGCGTTACGAAGGAAGTTCCTGCGGTCCACCCGTCGGATTAGACAGATTCCCGGGTGCTGCGGGAAGGGGGTTGGGGCCGAACCTAGGCGAGGCGCTCCACGATGATCGCCATGCCCTGGCCCCCTCCGACGCACATCGTCTCGAGTCCGATCGTGCGATCCATGGTCTGAAGATCGTTCAGCAGCGTGCCCATGATCCGGGCCCCGGTCATCCC
>Ga0299913_10000610_pt1 | contig 23484 bp, 19 predicted proteins | sample RVTome_9_FD_201360 | JGI IMG/M metagenome (GOLD analysis project Ga0299913, IMG submission 201360) | Soil microbial communities from uranium-contaminated site in the Upper Colorado River Basin, Wyoming, United States - RVT155D38 (version 2) ... | reverse complement strand
GGCCGCTGCTCAGCCGCCACTCGCCGCTGGTGCTGACGGGATTCACGATGATGATCGGCGCCGCCGGTTACCTGCCCCTCGGCATCCCGTCGCTCGTCCGGCTGGACTGGACGGCGGTCAGCGGCATGGCCTGGATCGGCATGATCTACTCCTCGGTGTTCGCGCTGGTGGTGGCGTACCTCATCTGGTACACGGGGGTGCAGCACCTCGGGAACAGCCACACGTCCCTCTACTCGAACGTGGTCCCCCTCGTCGCGATGGGGATTGCGGCACTGGTGCTCGGCGAGCCGCTGACGATGCCCAAGATGGCGGGCGCGGCCGCGGTGCTCGCCGGTCTCGCGCTGACGCGCGTGGAGACAGGTAGCCCTCCGGCGCCGGTCGAGGCCTGACCCGGGTACGCGCCGGATGACAGCCGATCCGCTGGCCGCCCGGAGGACGCGCCGCGGGTTGCCGCGAAGGGTGCTGCGAGCCTAGAGTGGCGTAGCTCATGTGCCATTGGTCCCGTTCGCGCCGGCTCGCCGTCTGCCTGCTCCTGGCGCTCGTTGCACAGGCCTGTGCGTCTGCCTCGCGCGACCGCGAGCCATCGGTGTCCGCATCGCGGTCCGGTGTGCTCGACTCCGCCCGCCTTGAATCCATCGAGCCCCTGATCGAGGGCGCCATCGCCGAGGGGCATCTCCCGGGCGCCGTCGTGGTGGTGGGAGACCGCCGCGGGGCTGCCTACCGGAAAGCGTTCGGGCGGCGTGCCTTGGTACCTGCGCCCGAGGACATGACGCTCGACACCATCTTCGACCTTGCATCGCTGACGAAGGTCGTGGCAACCACCCCTTCCGTGCTGCGCCTCCTCGAGCAGGGGCGCCTCGGCCTGGACGATGCGATGGTGCGCTTTCTGCCGGAGATGGGCCGCTACGGCAAGGACCGCATCAGCGTGCGTCATCTCCTGACGCACACTTCCGGGCTCAGGCCGGGGCTGGATCTGGCGCTGCCGTTCGCGGGGAAGGACGAGACGCTGCAGCTGGTCGCGCAGGAGGTTCCCGCGTTCCCGGCGGGCGAGCGGTTCGTCTACAGCGATCTCAACTTCGTCCTGCTCGGCGAGATCGTGGAACGCGTCACGGGCGAGTCACTCGACCGCTTCGCGGCGGCGCAGATCTTCGATCCCCTCGGGATGAAGGACACGGGATTCCGGCCCGGGCCGGACCTGCGGCTCCGCATCGCTCCGACGCAGCCGTGCGAGTCCGACGCCGGCCCGTGCGGCGCCGGAGATACGGCGATGCTGCGCGGCGTCGTGCACGATCCCACTGCGCGCCGGATGGGCGGCATCGCTGGACACGCCGGGCTCTTCGGCACAGCGGACGATCTCGTCCGCTTCTGCCGGATGGTCCTGAACCGTGGTGCGCTCGACGGCGTACGCGTTCTCAGCCCTCTCGGCGTCGAGCTGATGACGCGCGCCGGCCCGCCGCCGGCCGCCCGGGACGTCCGAGCGCTCGGATGGGATGTCGATTCGCCGTACGCGTCCCCGAGAGGCGACCTCTTCCCGGTCGGATCGTTCGGCCACACGGGGTGGACCGGCACGTCCCTCTGGATCGATCCCTTCACCGGCACGTTCGTGATCCTGCTGTCCAACCGCGTGCACCCTGCGGGAGCCGGCGACCTCCGCGACATGCGCGAGCGTCTCGCGACGATCGTGGCTGCGGCGGCCACTGGCGTGCCGCCACTTCCGCCGGCGATGCGGCAGGCCGGCAGGGACTTCGGCGCGCGGCTGCCGGAACCACCGCCCCGTTCTCGAGCTCGAGTCCTGGCGGGCATCGATGTGCTGGCGCTCGACGAGTTCGCACTGCTGCGCGGGCGGCGCATCGGCCTGCTCACGAATCACACCGGCCTGACACTCGCCGGTGAGAGCACGATCGACGTGCTGCGCACGGCCCCGGGCGTGACGCTTGTGTCGCTGTTCAGCCCGGAGCACGGCATCCGCGGCCGGGCCGACGCACCGGTGAGCTCGGGACGCGACGAGCGCACCGGCCTGCCAGTTCACTCGCTCTACGGAGAGGCCCGGAGGCCCGACGATTCGATGCTGGCCGGCATCGACACGGTCGTCATCGATCTCCAGGACGTGGGCGCGCGCTTCTACACCTACATGACGACGATGGCGTACATGCTGGAAGCCGCGGCCGAGCGGCGGCTGGCGGTCGTTGTGCTGGACCGTCCGAACCCGATCACCGGCTATCTCGTCGAAGGTCCCGTTCAGGAGGAGGCCGCCAGGGGATTCACGGGCTATTTCCCGATGCCGGTGCGCCATGGCCTCACGATGGGAGAGCTCGCGCGGCTGCTCAACGTCGAGAACGGGATCGGCGCCGACCTGACGGTCGTTTCGATGCGCGGCTGGTCGCGGGACCGCTGGTACGACGAGACCGGCCTGGCCTGGACGAACCCCTCGCCCAACATGCGGAACATGCATCAGGCCGTGCTGTATCCGGGTGTCGGATCGCTCGAGTTCTCGAACATCTCCGTCGGCCGCGGCACCGACAGCCCCTTCGAGCAGATTGGTGCTCCATGGATCGACGGGCGGCGCCTGGCCGACGCGCTCAACGGGCGCAGGCTGCCAGGCATCCGCTTCTACCCGGTCGCCTTCACACCGGCGGCGAGCGTCCATGCGAACGAGCAGTGTCACGGCGTTTTCATGATCGTGACCGACCGTGCGGCCCTGCGTCCCGTGCGTGTGGGTCTCGAGATTGCGGCCGCGCTCTTCACGCTCCACGGCGACCGGTACGACCTGCGCGAAACCTGGCGGCTCTTCGGATCCCGCGCGCAGCTCGAGGCGCTTCGGCACGGCGCGACGCCGGAATCGATCAGCGAACGGTGGCGGCCGGATGAGGCGCAGTGGCGGCGATTGAGGGCGGAGTACCTGCTCTACTGATCGGTCAAGGGAAAAGGGAAAAGGGAAAAGGGAACTAGGCGATCCTGGCGCCGACCAGATTGCGCATCGGTCTGCCGCGCTTCGAGGCGTAGAGCGCGCGGTCGGCTTCGCGCATCAGGTTGTCGAGATTCACCGGCGTCTGCGGCTGGGCGATCGCCACACCGACGGTGACCGTCAGCGGAAACTCCTGCGGCATCTGCTCGAGCTCGCGCGCGATCCGCGACGCGATCCGCAGCCGGATCTGCGTCACATCATCGCTGCCGGCGTTCGGCAGCAGGCACAGGAACTCATCGCCGCCCACGCGCGCCACGACATCCGAGGTTCGGAAGGAGCCGTTCAGCGCCGACGCCACGACGACGATGGCGCGATCGCCGGCCTCGTGACCCCAGGTGTCATTGATGGCCTTCAGATAGTCGATGTCGACCGCCACCAGCATGAGGGGCTGCCTGCTGCGCGATTGCGCCGCGCAAAGCGGCTCGGACACCGTGCGGAAGCCGCGGCGGTTGTGCAGTCCGGTCAGATCGTCCGTCAGCGTCAGCGCCTGGAGGTTCGCCGTGTAGCGGGCGAGGCTTTCCTCCGCGCGGCGCCGCGCCGTGATGTTCTCGACCTGCACGGGGCAGTAGAGCACCTGGCCCTCCGCCCCCCGGACGACCGAGAGGCTCACCTGCGCGATCACCACGCGCGCGTCGCTCGTGAGATACCGCTGTTCGAGACGGAACGGGCCGCTGGCGCCGCCGGCGATCGCGCGAAGGAGCGCCGCGGCGTTGGGGACGTCATCGGCGTGGGTGAGCGCGAGGAGGCTCGATTGCTGCAGCTCCCGCGCGCTGTAGCCGAGCAGATCGCAGAGCGGTCGGTTGACCCGCTGCAGGTGTCCTTCGGCGGTGCAGAGCGCCATGCCGAGGCCGGCGGACTCGAAGATGCTGTGAAACTGCGTCTCCGCCGCCTCGAGACGGCCTTCGAGGTCCCGCGCGCGCTCGAGAGCGGCGTCCCGCTCCGCGGCCGACGCTGACAATTCCTGACGCTCGGCCGCGAATCGGCGAATGGTCCGACCCGCCAGCAGCTCGCCGTCCACCACCAGCCCGACGAGCAGCGCGACGCAGCCCAGCTGCACGAGGTGCGCGAGAACATGCAGATCGACCGGAAACCCGGAGCCGGCTGCATCTGAGATGCCCACGCCCGTGAGCGCGCCGTACCGCAGCAGCATCCGTTCGGTGACGTAGAAGACGGCAGCCGTGAGCACGGAAGCGACACCAATGGCAGTTCCGCGCATGACGGCAATCCGACGCACTCCGTGCTCGAACGACCACTTTGTCGACATCGGGACAACGACGGCGGCGGCGGCCGACGGTTCAACTTCCGTTCGCGAGGCCCGGACGATGCTTGACACAATTGGCGCCGGCCGTCTTGCGCGGACGAACGCAAGAAGCGATCCGCGGGCCGTGCACTTCAGTGAAAGTGGTACAGCATCGCGTAGATCACTACTCCCGTTATCGACACATAGAGCCAGATCGGGATCGTCCACCGCGCGATACGGCGGTGCCGCGCATCGTCGCGCCTGAGACCGCGGACGAGCGTGACGATCGCCAGGGGCAGGATGGCGGCCGCGAGCACGACGTGCGTGAGCAGAATCGTGAAGTACACGACGCGCAGCGCGCCCGTGCCCTCGTACGGCCGTGAACCGGCGTGCAGGTGGTAGACGACGTAGGACGTCAGGAAGAGCGCCGACGTGGCGAACGCCCCGATCATGCACCGGCGGTGCGCCTCGATCCGGCGGCGCCGGATCAGCCACCAGCCCGCCGCCAGCAGCAGGGCCGCCGTCGTGTTCAGCGCGGCGTTGAGCGTGGGGAGATCGGCAATCGTCACGCGCGGCGCGCCGCGTCAGGCGGCGGACCTCAGGCTGGTCAGCGGCCGGCGCTGTCGGCCAGCAGCAGGACCCAGAGCAGCGGAAGGTAGATGAGCGACACGAGGAAGAGGCGCCGGGCGGCGGGAACGGTCTTCGATCGCGCGAACTGCGCGCTGGACGCCGCCATCGCGAGACCGGCGACCAGTGCCCCGCCGCAATAGATCGGTCCCGCGAAGCCGAGCACCGTGGGCAGCAGGCTGATGGGCACGAGGGCCGCCGAGTAGGCGATCGTCTGCCGGGCCGTGCTGGCGCCGTCCGGTTCGATGACCGGCAGCACGCGGATGCCGCCGCGCGCATAGTCGTCGCGGTACAGCCACGACACCGCCAGCACGTGCGGCATCTGCCACAGGAAGACGATGGCGAACAGGATCGCCGCCTCGATCGAGAACGATCCGGTCGCCGCCGTCCAGCCGATGACGGGGGGCAGCGCCCCGGGCACGGCCCCGACCACGGTCGAGAGCGAGGTGACGCGCTTCAGCGGCGTATAGATGAAGGCATAGCTGGCGAGCGTCACCAGTGCCACGGCAGCCGCGAGCAGGTTCGTGCCGAGCGCGAGCTGGACGATGCCGGCGACCGACAGCAGGGCGGCGAACCAGGCCGCCTGCCCCGTCGAGAGGCGGCCGTCGGGCAGCGGACGCGTCCGCGTCCGACGCATGCGCGCATCGATCTCGCGCTCGAGGACGTTGTTGATGGCCGCCGCCCCCGAGGCCACCAGCGTGGTGCCCATGAGCGCGTGGATCAGCAGCAGCAGATCCACCTCGAGCGCCGCCAGGCGGAACCCTACGAGGGTCGTGAAGATCACGAGGACGTTCACCCGCGGCTTCGTCAGGATGACGAAGTCCGCGAGCGCCCGTCCGGGCTCAGCGCGCGCGCCGACCGGAGCGGGCGCGGTCTTCACGGCGTCAGGCACCGGGCTGCCCATGGCGCTAGCGGACCGCCGCCGCCTCTGCCGCCGCCGGCGCTGACGCGCCGGGCGCGGCTTCGCGAATCTTGCGGAGCACGCGATCCTCCATCCACTTCGGGTCCCACCACTCGACCGGGTTCACGGGATGGCCGTTCACGAGCATCGTGAAGTGCAGGTGGTCGCCGCCCGCCAGCCCGGTCATGCCGCTCCGGCCGAGGATCGCGCCCTTCTCGACCGTATCCCCCACGGCGACGTCGATGGAGGACAGGTGCGCGTACAGGGACTGCACGCCCATCCCGTGGTCGAGGATGACGCAGTTGCCGTAGATGCCGAGGTATTCCGCCAGCACCACGCGTCCGCGATGCGCCGCGCCGATCGGCACGGCCGCCGTCACGGCGAGATCGAACCCCAGGTGCACCTGCTGATCGATCTCTTCGCCGCCGTGAAAATAGGTGCGGTGATCGGCGAACGACGACTGCACGGCAGAGTTGCTCAGCTGCTGGAACGCGGAGCTCCAGAGCATCTCCGGCGCCGTCTTGCGCGCCTGCTCCGCGATGGTGGCGGCGTTCTTCTCGCGCAGGTCGCCGTTGATCCGGAGGAAGGCCTGAAGGCGGTCGTCCTGGTCCACATCGAGGTCCGGCGTGTTCTCGGCAATCGCCGGCACCACGCGATCCAGGAACTGCGGGGTGATCTCGATCCGGCTGCGCCGGAACGGCTTCCGGAACGGCCTCACGTCCACGGCGGCAGAAGCCCGGTTGCCCGCCTCGTCCACCGCGAATACCTGCACCGGCGTCGTCAGGTCCTGATCGTGCAGGAGCGCGAAGAACGACATCTTCAGAGCGGGGTCGGCGGCGATGCCGGCGCCGGAAAGAGGATAGCCGGGATAGGTGATTTCGCCGACCCGGACGCCGGAGGCGACGTCGGCCGGCGACGTGCGATAGACGACCAGCTCGGCGCCTCCGTGGTTGACGAAGTGGTGCGTCGAGACAACGGCCAGACGCGGCGGCTCGAGCCTCACCTGAATGGCCCTGGACTCGGTGGAGGCGAGCCGCCGGAACCCGTACAGCTCGTGTCGAGCGGCGGTGACCGTAATCCGCGCCTCGCCGCTCTTCAGCGAGGGAACGTCCTTCCGGGTGAGCGGACGGACGACCCTGATGCGATCGGCGCCCTCCCGCACGAGGGTGGACTCGCCGGTCGCGCCGAGCGAGAAGATCGGCGTCGACTGGCCGTTCTGTTCGAGCGCGATCTCGAGCTCGTCGACGCCGCGCGCCGTCGTCACGGTCACCTCGAGATCGCCGCTCCGCCCCAGGAACTTCTCCGGCTTCTCGATCGCGATGACCGGCGGTCCGCCCCACCCGGCGTAGACCCACGCCCCCGCTGCCGCCAGCGCGAGGAGGAGGACCAGCCCCCCCAAAAACCGCATCCCGTCATCATAGCCGTTCGCGCATTCGCGCGGCAGCCCCGTTGACGCGAACCTGCTGCCATCGCTATACTTGGAGGTTCCTGCGACCCGAGTGCCGGTATCGTCTAGGGGTCAGGACACGTGGTTCTCAGCCACGGGACCGGGGTTCGAATCCCCGTACCGGTACCATCCTTCGCTCGCGGAACTGACGCCGAGCGAGTTACGGATGGCAAGCCATCCATTCACTCACGGCTCGGGCGAGGGGTCGTCACGAGCCGGCCACCAGCGAGCTCACTCACGGCTTGAGGGCGAAGTAGTAGTGGTTATCGCCCTCGTCCAGGTCGCTTCCCACCAAACGGAGATCGTTGGCTGCCAGTTCCCGCTCGTACGCTTCGTATCCAAGTGAACAGGAGGGACAGCTGGTCATGGCGTCGGTCCACGTCCCAGCTTGCCTCGGCGCGGTGAAAAGAAGGCGTCCGTCGCGATTCAGCGCACGAGCCACCTTGCCGATCAGGCCGCGTTGAGCATCAGCAGGCAGCAGGAACATCAGCCCCCAGGCAACCGCCGCGTCGAAGCGGCGGCTGAAGAAGAGCGAGTCCTCGACGGGACTGCATTCCACGGGAACCCCCGGAAAGCGCTCGCGGAACTTCGCAATGAGTGTTTCCGACGCGTCAACTCCGTAGACCGCAAACCCCTCCTCGAGCAACGCCTCCGAAATCGGAATCCCGCTCCCACATCCGAGGTCGAGGACGGAAGCACCGGCTGGCAGGCTCCTGGCCCACCTCCGCACAACAGTCGGCCCGATCGAGGGCGTCCGAGCCCTCATGAAGGCTTCGGCGATGCCCTCGTAGCCGTTCGACCGGTCCCGCATCTTCCTTCTCTGGGAAGCCTACGTAGGTGGTTCAATCTGGCACAGACAAAGGTGAACGAATGACGCTACTACGAAGAACGATCTCGCGTGCCTGGTGTCGTTCCGTTCGCGGACCGCGGCCGCGCTACCGCATCGACTTGAACGTGGCGCGGACCTCCTGAGTGAAGAGCTCGGGCTCCTCCCAGGCGGCGAAATGGCCGCCCCTGTCGGCCTCGTTGAAGTAGGCGAGGTCCTTGTAGACCGTCTCGACCCAGCTGCGCGGGGCAGGGAAGATCTCCCCGGGAAACGACGTGAACCCGACCGGCACCGAGACCGCCGGAGGAGCCGCGCCGGCCGCGTGCGCTGCGGCCTGGGCACGTCCGGTCTCCCAGTACCACCGGGCGGCCGACGCGCCGATGCCGGTCAACCAGTACAACGAGATGTTGTCGAGGATGTGGTCCCGGGTGAGATTGCCCACGGGCTCGCGGTGGACGAACGCCCTGGAGATCTTGTGGTAGCTGTCCGTGTCGTGGTCGAGCATCCAGGCCGCCAGCCCCACGGGTGAATCCAGCAGGGAGTATCCGATCGTCTGGGGCCGGGTGACCTGCTCCTGGAAGTACCCGAACCCGTCGGTCGTGAACGTCGCGAGCGCCGCGTGTGCTGCGCGTTCCTGCTCGGATTCCGCCGGCAGTTGATCGACGATGAACGGCGCCGCCGCGAGCAGGTTGACGTGAATGCCGACGAGCCCGTCCGGACTCTGGCGCGCCATCACATCGGTGACGAGAGCGCCGACATCGCCACCCTGTGCGACATAGCGGGTGTAGCCGAGGCGATCCATCAGCCCCGCCCATGCGCGCGCAATGCGGCCTGACTCCCACCCGAGCTCGGTTGGCTCCCCGGAGAAGCCGTAGCCAGGCAGGGACGGCAGTACCAGGTGGAATGCGTCCTCGGGGGTGCCACCGTGGGAGATCGGGTCGCTCAGGGGACCGACGGTCTCCAGAAACTCGACGACGGAGCCGGGCCAGCCATGCGTCACGATCAGCGGCAACGCGTTCTCGTGCCGGGACTTGACATGAATGAAGTGGATATCCACTCCGTCGATCTCGGTCGTGAACTGCGGCAGTGCGTTCAGTCGCGCCTCGCACGTGCGCCAGTCGTATTCGGTCGCCCAGTAGCGGGCGAGCTCCCGCAGCGTCGCCAGCTGCACGCCCTGCGATCGATCCTCGACGAGCTCCCTGGTCGGCCAGCGTGTCGCCGCAATGCGCCGGCGGAGGTCGTCGAGGTCCGCCTCCGGCACGTTGACGCGGAATGGCCGGATCGCCGTCTTGTCAGCTGCAGGCTCGCTGCCTTGTGGTGTAGCAATGGTCTGGGCCATGGCGTTGTCCTTTGTTTCTCTCGATCAACGGCCCCGGTTCGGCTGCGCGGACGCGGAAGGCCCCTCCACTCGCCGCCGCGGTCACCAAATGCCGTGACCGCCAAACAGGAGAATGAGAGGTTTTGCCTTCAGAATCCGCCAGGTCGGAATCGTTCGAAGCCATCACGCACAGGCCATGCCCGGCTTGTGTCCGCTCGGTTCCGCGATAACAGGGAGATGGATGTCGTGACCGACTGACCCAACTACGACAGTGAGCATTGCAGCCGGTAGAGGTGTGTCGGGCCCCGCCCGCCGGCGGGGCCCGCGGCGGCCGCTGCGTTACCGCTTCTTCGACGACCGCTTCGTTCCCTTGCGCGTTCCCTTCCGCGACGAGGCGGAGGAACGTCCCGTCGACGAAGACGACTTGCGGCCGCGCGTGGACTTCTTCGAGGTCTTCCGCTTCCGCCCACCGCCTCGCTTCGTCTCGCCCGCCTGCGACCGCTGCTTGTTGACCGTGCGCGCCGCGATCTCCTCGGCCCTCGGGTTGCCTCGCTGCGACTCCTTGATGTGCTCGTACTGCCGCTTGCGCTTCGCGCTGTTCACGCCGCGTGGGGGCATGTGTGGCTCCTTTCGACGGCGGCGCACGGCCGCCGCATGCGGTGCATAACCGGCTACGGCGCTTCAGCAAGATTCCGGCCAGCGCGTGTGCTACGCTGAGCGGCGCCGCTTGAACAAGGCTTCCTCCGCTCTCGTGCTCGGCGTGGCGTCGGCACTGCTGGCGCTGGCGATCGGCCGCCTGGAGTTCGTGCGTACGGTCGAGCTGAAGACCTACGATCTCCGCATGCGCCTCACCGCCGACGCCGCGCAAGCGCATCCCGACATCGTCCTCGTCGCCATCGACGAGGACAGCCTCCGCCGGCTGGAGCCCATCGTCGGCCGCTGGCCGTGGCCTCGTCTCGTGCACGCCGAGCTGCTGAACTTCCTGGCGCGGGCGCCGGCCAGGGTCATCGCCTACGACGTCCTGTTCACCGAGAACGACCGCCGCTCGATCGAGCTGGAAGGCGAGATGGTGAGCGGCGCCGAGTCGGATGCGGCGCTCGCCGAGGCGACGGCGCGCGCGGCCACGGTGATTCACATGGCGGATGCCGCGCCCGAGGGCCTGCACGAGACGCCCACGGTGGCCCGCGAGGGTGCCACCGCAAGACCCGCTGCACTGCCGGCGTTCCAGCTGAACGGGGCCGTGGAAGCCCGCCCGCTCGTGCGCTGGCCGATCAAGGCGCTGGTCCAATCGAGCCGAGCCGTCGCGCACAACTTCTTCGTCCTCGACGGCGACGGTCCCCTGCGGCGCTTCGTGCCGTTCGTCGAGGTCGACGGCGTGCAGCTGCCGTCACTCGGCGTGGCGGCGGCTCTGGCGGCGCTCGGCATCTCCGCCGATGAGGTGCGGATGGATGCCGCCAGCCTGCGCATGCGCGACCGGGAACTTCCAATCGTCGAGGACGGGATTCCCAGCTACTACGGCGAGCGCCGACGCTCGCGCCGCGCGCTGCTCCCCTTCGCGGGCGGCGTGATGGCGAGCGGCCGCCCGACCTATCCGCAGCACTCGTTCTACACGCTGTTCTACGCGGAACAGCAGCTCCTGGCCGGCGTCGAACCCACCGTCGACCCCTCCGCCTTCCGGGACAAGATCGTGTTCGTCGGCGCGACCGCGCCGGGGCTCCACGACGTGTTCTCGACGCCCTTCGGGGACGGCATGCCGGGCGCACAGGTGCATGCGGCGGTCGCCGACGGTCTCCTGTCGGGGCGGAGCCTCCGGCCGGCGTCGTGGGCGGCCAGCGCGGCGATCACGGCGATGTCCGGGGTCGCGCTCGCGGCTGCGGCCGTCTACCTCGGCCCGTGGGTCGCCACGGCCGCAGCCCTCGTGGGAGCGGCCGGCCTGATGGGGGCGGTGACCTGGCTGTTTGGCAAGGGCGTGTGGTCCGCGGCGGTCGATCCGCTCGTCGCCATCACGCTGGCGACCTTCGGCGGCGTCGCCTACCACTACGTCATCGAAGGCCGGGAGAAGCGGCGGGTGAAGCGTCTGTTCTCGCGCTACGTGTCACCGGACGTCTACGCCCGGCTGCTGCACGATCCGTCCGTGGCCCGTCTCGGCGGCGAGCGGCGGACGATGAGCGTGCTGTTCAGCGACATACGGGGCTTCACGACGGTCTCCGAGAGCGGCCGGCCCGAGGACATCCTGCAGCAGCTCAACGAGTACTTCTCGCGCATGGTGCCGATCGTCTTCGCGCACCAGGGCACGATCGACAAGTTCGTCGGCGATATGATCATGGCGCTCTTCGGCGCCCCCATCGAGGACGACCGGCACGCCGAGCATGCCGTCCGGACGGCCGTGGCGATGGTGCGGGAGCTCGACGCGCTCAACGAGGCATGGCGGCGTGACGGACGGCCGCCGCTCGACATCGGCATCGGGATCAACAGCGGCGAGATGGTCGCCGGGAACGTCGGGTCCGAGGCGATCATGAGCTATACCGTCATCGGCGATCAGGTGAACCTCGGCGCCCGTCTCGAGTCGCTGAACAAGCAGTACGGGACCCGCATCCTCATCAGCGAGGCTACGCGCCGGCTGCTCGACAGTTCGCACGAGGTGCGGCCGCTCGGGGCGGTGACCGTGAAGGGCAAGACGAAGCCGGTCGATATCTATGAAGTGGTCGTTCCAGGGGTGATCGAGTCATGAGCAGATTCAGCCTCGTCTTCTTCGCGTGCCTGGCGCTGGCGTGGCCCGCCACGGCCGGCGCGGGCGGTTCTTCGCAGCTCGGCGCCATCACCAAGCGCGCCAAACAGCTCCGGGGGCTGCAGATCACCGACGAGGACGAGCAGCGCCTCGGCGCGGCGGTCAGCGAGCGGATCCGCGAGCGCTACGGCGTCGTTCAGGACCCGGCGATCCACCGCTACCTCACGCTGGTCGGGACCGTGCTCGCCGGGGCGAGCTCGCGCCCCGACCTCCCCTGGCGCTTCGTCGTCCTCGACACCGACGGCGTGAACGCGCTGGCGGCGCCGGGGGGCTACATCCACATCACGCGCGGGGCGCTCTCGCTGATCGGGAGCGAGGCGGAGCTGGCCGGCGTGCTCGGACACGAGATCGAGCACATCACCGGGAAGCACACGATGAAGGCGATCCAGAAGAGCAAGGCCCTTCAGATGGGAGCCGATGAGACGCTGGCGGGCAATTCCGCGCTGTTCTCGCAGCTGGTGGATCGGGCGAGCGAGATGGTGATGGCGGGCTTCGGACGCGGTGAGGAGCTGGAGGCCGACCGCAACGGCGTCGTCCTGGCGGCAGATGCAGGCTATGCGCCGGGCGGACTCGGCTCATTCCTCCGGACGATCATGGAGCGCAACACGGGCGCGAGCGAGAAGCAGGGGCTCTTCGCGTCGCACCCCGAGATGCAGGAGCGGCTCGACAAGCTCGATGCGACGATCCGCTCGAAGAAGCTCGACGCGACGGCGACGCTCGAAGCGAGGTTCGCGAAGCACGTCACGTACACCCCGGTTCCGCCCGGCGAGGTTGCGGCGGTGGCCGAGGGATCCGCGGGCCTGACCGGGGGCGGGTCCGGCAAGCCGGCGGAGGAGGAGAAGGAGCCGAAGGGAGAGGAGGCGCCGAAGAAGAAGCGCTTCGGCCTTTCGGCTCTTCGCGCCCCTTCCCTTGGCGGCGAGAAGAAGTCGGCCGAGGTCACGGGCTCGGGCGCCTCGCGCGGGGTCGATCGGGAGCGCGAGGCGAAGGGGGGAGCGAACCCCGCCGCGGTGGACGTCACGGTCTCGGCCGCCGATCTGGACGCGTTCAAGAAAGAAGGGCAGCTGCCGTAGCGCGGCTGACGCCATGGCGCACTATCCTGCCCACCTGCTGGCCGGGCTGATCCTGCTCGGCCTGACGCTGGCCGCCGGCCTCCTGACGCCCAACCGGCTCGTCCGCAGCCGTCTGCGCGTCAGCTTCGCCCTGCTGATCGCCTTCCTGGGGCTCGACGCCTTCCTCGTCCTGGCGGCGCCCGAGCCGGAGCTCGCGGCGCAGCTGCGCTCCATCGAGACGCTCACGCTGGCGCTCGCGGTCATCAATGCGCTCGTGATGCTCGTGATCAACCCGCTGAGGGTCGATCGCGTGCCCGAGCGTTTCCCCGCGATCGTGCAGGATGCCGTCATCGTGACGCTCTTCGCGATCTTCGCGACGCTCGTGCTGCGCGAGAAGTTCCTGACGACCTCGGCGGTGGGCGCCGTCATCATCGGCTTCGCGCTGCAGGACACGCTCGGGAACATGTTCGCGGGGCTGGCGATTCAGGTCGACAAGCCGTTCCGGGTGGGCCACTGGATCACGGCGGGCGAGTGGGAAGGCGTGGTGATCGAGGTCACCTGGCGCGCCACGAAGCTCCGCACGCGATACGGCAACGAGGTCATCATCCCCAACAGCGAGCTGGGGAAGCAGGCCGTCAACAACTACTCGGAGCCGGTGGCGCCGACCCGTCTGTTCGTGCAGGTGGGCACGTCCTACGGCACGCCGCCCGGGGTGGTGAAGGACTCCATCCTGCGCGGGCTCGAGCGGGAGCCGTCGATCCTGCGGTCGCCGGCCCCGCAGGTGCTGCTGCACGACTTCGGCGACTCCGCGCTGATCTTCCGCATCTATTTCTGGATCGACGACTTCGCGCACGACGAGGTCGCGTACGACCGCGTGCGGTGCGCGATCTACTACGCGTTCCAGCGCGACAACATCGAGATCCCGTTTCCGATCCAGGTGGAGATCGGGCGGGAGGACAAGCAGGAACCGCCGTCGGTCGGCGTCGAACGGCGGGCCCGCATCCTGGAGCGAGCCGCCCTGTTCGCGACGTTCACCGAGGCCCAGCGGCACCAGCTCGCCGCCCTCTGCAGGGAGGTGCTGCACGGTCCGGGGCAGCCGATCGTGTCGGAAGGGGACCCGGGCAGCTCCGCGTTCGTCATCGGCTCGGGAACGGCGCAGGTCACCATCGACGGCGTGCGGGAGCCGGTGGCGATGCTGGGTCCCGGCGATTTCTTCGGCGAGATGTCGCTGCTCACCGGGGAGCCGCGCACCGCCACGGTGACGCCGGTGACGGAGTGCCGGCTCGTCGAGATCACGGCCGACGGCTTCCGCGAGTTCGTCATGAGCCACGCCGCGGTGCTCGACGTCATGTCGGCGGAGGTGGCGCGCCGGCGCCATGAGTCGGCGCGCGCCCGGAGCACCATCGTCTCCACGCGGGCGCCGATCGAGAGCGCAACCAGCCTCCTCACGCGAGTGCGGCAGTTCCTGCTGGGTGTCAGCGGCCCGGGCGCCTAGGGCGGAAACTCACCGTCCGCGGTATCCCGAACGCCACTCCCGATAGCCTCGCTCGTACCCCTGGGTGAAGCCTTCGCGGTAGACCCGCTCGTAGGCATTCCTCGGTCCGTACTCGCGCCGGTAGCCGCGATCCCCCTCTCGATACCACTTGTGGCGGCGCGGATCGAAGCGATCGCCGTCGCGCCCGTCCTCGCGCCCCTTCTCGTATCCGTCCGAGAGCCCGCGCTCGCGCGCGGCCGCGGCCGCGCCGTAGGTCCCGCGGCCGTACGGAACGACGCGGCCTCGCCGATCCGGATACCGCCCCGCGCGTGCGTAGCCGTCGCGATAGCCCGACTCGAATCCCTCACGATAGACCCGCCGGTACTGGCCGCGCGAGCCGAGGCGCGGGTCGTAGCCGTAGACACCATCGCGATAGAGCCGGTCGCGCTTGTGGTCGTAGCGGCGGCCGTGGCGGGCGTCGCGCTCTCCGGCGGACAGGCCGTCGCGATAGCCCCGATCGAACGCGGCGCGCCCGTAGGAATGCCGGACGTCACCATGGCGCGGCGCGCCGTACGCGCCCACGGTACACCCCGTGCTCGCAAGCAGGGCGACCGCCAGCAGGCAGCCGGTGGCAGCGTGCATGTGTCTCTCCCGAACGGCAGGCGCCGAAAGGGGGAGCAAGCCGCGAGCCAGCGCGGCCGCGCGCATTTCCGGCGCACACGAGCGAGGCCGGTCGAGACTTGAATCCCGGCGAGGACAGGGTGACCGCGGTGGAGGACTCGCGGCGTCACGGCTGGCGGCGGCTGAGCCGTTTCGCCTCGCGCAGGGTCGCCGGGTCGCGGCCGCTCTCGGCGAACGTCGCGGCGAGCCGGTACTGCTCCCGCGCGGCGTCCCGGTTGCGATCGCGATCGGCCAGTTTCCCGAGCGCGAGGTGCGTGCGGGCGCGCACCCACTCGCGGGCCGGGTGCTCGAGCGAGGCGCGGAGCGCGGAGCGCGCGCCACCGCGATCGCCGCGTGCGAGCCGGACCTCGCCGAGCTTGTAGCGCCAGAGGGCCTCCTCACCGAACGAGCGAGGCCGGGCGTCGCCCGGCAGCCGTCCCATTCCAGCCCGCAGGAACCGCTCGGCCTCGTCGTAGCGCTTCGCCCGCAGCGCCGTCGCCCCCGATTCGAGCCACAGCAGGCGGTTCCTGGGATAGCGGCGCCGCAGGTCCGCGAGCACCTTCAGGGCCTCCGTATACCGCTTCTCACGGTTGTAGAGAATCACCAGGCCGAACCGCGCCTCCGTCCGGGCGTCGCCCCCGTGCGCGGCGGCCCGCTCGACCATCTCGATCCCGCGTTCCTTCCCGCCGCCGAAGCCCACCATGTACGCGAGCCACCGCCCCGGCATCGACAGCGTCGAAACGACGTACCGGTACGATCCCACGATGAGCGCGGCGTCGTGGCGCGACGGGTCGAGCTCGAGGACGCGCTCGTGCGCGGAGTAGGCGCGCCGCGCCGCGCGAAAGGCGCCGAACAGCTTGCCCTCGATGCTCGCCATGTAGGACGCCTGGAGGCCGACGGCCGCGCCGAGCTCGTAGTGCCCGTCGGGATCGCGCGCGTCCGCTCGCAGCCGCGCTTCGGCCAGTGCGAGCGCGCGCGCGGCGTGATGGTGGAAATCGCGCGCCGGGGCGGCGGGCGGTTCCGGCAGCTCCAGCGTCTGACGCGGGGCGCCGCCGATGAACTCGTCGGCGGTGACGAGCCCGCGGCCGAACGCGATGCTCAGCCAGTTGATGGTCGCGAGGCCCCGGTGGTTCGACGGGGACTCGGGCGCGAGCGCCAGCGCCTCGCGGAACAGCGCGACGGCCTCCTCGTGATCGAGGTTGTACGCGGCATCGTAGCCCTTCGATCGGAGAGCCGCGGCCTCGTCCGCGAGGACGGGCGTCCACGCCGCGGCCGTCACCAGCACCGAGGCCGCGAGTGCGCGAAGCGAAGTGACCACCTGATTCGACCGTCGGGACGTGCGGTGAATCAGCGTCGCGCCCGGGCCACGGCGTCCACGTAGCGGAGCGCGAGCTCGGTAATGCGCCCGAACTCGCCCCGCTCGATCGCCGCGTTGAGAACCAGCTCCCCGCCGACGCCGACCGCGACCGCGCCCGCCTCGAAGAACGAGCCGATCGTGTCGAGATTCACCCCGCCTGTCGGACAGAAGTCGATGTCGGGAAAGGGGCCCCTGAGCGCCTTGAGATACGCGGCGCCCCCTACCGCGCTGGCCGGAAAGATCTTGATGATGTCACCGCCGAGCGTGTGCCCCTGGAGCACTTCGGTCGGGGTGAGCGCGCCGGGCAGCACGGGAACGTCCCGTTCATGTGCGACCGTCATGACGTCGGGCACGATCGCCGGCGACACGAGGAAGCGCGCACCCGCGTCCACCGCGCCGATCGCCGTCTCGCGTGTCGTCACGGTTCCGGCGCCCAGCAGCACGTCGCGTCCAAGCGCCGAGGAGACCGCGCGGATGGCGCCGAGCGCATCCGGGACGGTCATCGTGATCTCGAGCGTCCTGATCCCACCGCCGACGAGCGCCTCCGAGATCCGGATGGCCGCGTCGGCCGACCGCGCCCGAATGACGGGAATCAGCCCTCCGGCCTTGAGCGCATCCACCACCTCGGCGCGGCCCGTTGACACAGCCATCCTCCGCCTCCTGGCGGTCAGTCCAGTGAACGATCGCCCCCCGCCGCGCGTCTAAACGTGACGAGGGTTGTCATCATGAACAGGTTCGAATGGACATTCTCCGGCAGTGCGGAAGCGGTCACTGCCCTGACGATCGTCCTGATCATCATCGCGGCGGTCATCGCCTGACGGGCCGCCGGCACGTCAGGACCTCCTGCACACGCAACTGTTGAGCTGACTCGAGGCGCTGGACCCGGAGGACCAGCCCCCCGGCGGGAGTGCGGCCGCGCACTGCCTAACGCGTCCCCCCGGAATCCGCGGGAGCCTGATACGTGCGCCGCGCCCGGGCGGTCAGGCCCGGTCTGGCGAGCTTGATGGCGATCTTGTGCTGCTTGCCGTCGGTCGCGGGTGCGAAGCCGAGCGCGTACTGGCTGTGCAGCTCCTGCGCGATGCGCGTGAAGGTAGGACCCAGGTCGTCCGACTTCTTCAGTTCGAAGTACCCGCCGCCCGTCTCGTCCGTCAAGCGCTTCAGCCCGCGATCCGGTGAGGTCCTGACGTAGCGCTGCCCGTCGAAGTACTCGCTCTGCAGGCCGACGGCGTACACCATCGCCTCCTCGCGCCGCGCCCGATCGAGGACGAAGCGCGAGCCGACCTCGCTGGCCGTATCGGCGCCATCCGTGAACACGACCACGACGCGGCGGCCATCGATGTGGCGGAGCTTTTCGAGCGAGGCGTCGATGGCGTCGTAGAGGCGGGTCGGATTCCCGAAGTCGAGCTCCCGCAGCGACGCGACCAGCGCGTCGCGGTCCGACGTGAGCTCGCTGGCGAACTGAATCTTGTCATTGAAGGCGCCGACGGCGGCCTGATCCTCCGGCAGCAGGCGAATCAGGAACTGCTCCGCTGCGTTCTGCAGGATCTCGAAGTTCGTGGCCATGCTCAGGCTCGTGTCGAGCATGACGACGGCGGTAATGGGCTGGGGCGTGTTGTCGAAGAGCAGCAGGTCGACCGGCCGGCCTTCGTCGAGGATCTGGAAGTCGCCGCGCTCGAGGTCGGGCACGAGCCGCTTCTGCCGGTCGGTGACCGTGACGTACACCGGAACGATCTGCGTTTCGCCGCCCTTGAACGTGGGCTGCTGCCCGGCCAGGACGGTCGTCAGGATCACGGCAGCCAAACCTGAGGCGAGCGCGGCACGCACCATGTCCCGAGCTTAGCACGAAGGCTTTTCGGGACCGGGGTGGGCCGCCGCCGCCGCGGCGCCGGAGTCAGCGCGGGCGACGAGAACGCTGTAACCTGCTGAGCCATGGCGGATTAGCGAGTACCGCGGCGGGAGGCCGTACAAAACGGTTGAGATCCGGGAAACCCGATCGTTAGAATCTGCCGATTTTTTCGAAACGCGCCCGCGTCATCATCGTTCAGAATCAGGAAGCCATGATCACAGTCGCGGCCATCCGGATGCAGCAGTTCGGCGTGCAGTTCTACCAGGCGTCCCTGACGGCGAGCGACATCGACAAGCTCGTGCGCTTCGAGGTGCTTCGGTACGGCGAGCAGGGCGGCCACCAGCCGGTCCGGGGCGGCAAGCGCGCGGCGCCGAAGATCAACTGGGACCTGCTCGAGCGCCGCATCGCCTCCAGTGAGAAGGCGTATCAGCGCCAGATCATCCGCCGGAAAATCGAGGAGCTGGTGCAGTACTACGAGCAGTGCCGCCAGGCCCGCGATCTGCCCTCGATTCCGGGAGCCGTGATCATCTCGTGCGATGAGCGCCTGAAGTTCGAGCCAATCGACGAGCACGGCCCGGTTGGCCGCCTCAAGGTGCCGGAGCGCGAGGGCATCCTCCGCGCCATCGACGGGCAGCACCGGCTGCTCGCGCTGCACGCCGCACTGGATTCCTTTGCCGACGAGCAGTTCACGGTACCCGCCATCATTTTCGACCAGCTGCCCGAAGATCACGTCGTCCAGATGTTCGTTACGATCAACGCGAAGCACACACGGCTGAACGCGTCGCATCTGGTGTCGCTGTCGGGACGGCAGCTCTATCGCGACGAGAACCTGGCGGCCGCTCACGACGTGGTGCGCGCCCTGGCCGATCGCGAGGATTCGCCCCTTTACAACGACATCAAGCTGCTCGGCGTCGGCAAGGGACGTGTGGCACAGGCGCCGCTCGCTCAGGAACTGAAGAAGCTGTTCGAGGGGGATCTGCTCGGCGGGCCGCGAAAGACCGACGAGTTCCGCGACGAGTCCAGGAAGTTCTTCGTCAACTACTTCAAGCAGATCGCCCTGGTCTTCGGCGGCGCCTGGAACGGACGGAAATACAGCATCCGCAGCGCCCCGGCGCTCCGTGCCTTCATCCGCGTCACCCCCGACGTCCTCCGCCGGCTGGACCAGGAGCATGCCGAGCGGACAGATTTTCGTGCGATCGGCCGGGTGATTGCCCCATGGGGCCGGCGGATCGGCGACCTCCGGTTCGAGACCGAGGGCGCCTGGAAGCGTTCCGGCAGCACGGTCGAGGGACTGGCCCGCGAGTTGCGGCTGGCCCTCCAGTACCCCGAAGGGGCCGCCGTGTAATCTTGTGCTACTCGATAGGGGCGTTTTGTGTAGCTTTGACACGGTTGTAAGGCGGCTCACAAGGCCGTCAGCGAAGAAGGCCCGGGGAGCGCCGGATCCCGCGTATTTGCGAGCGGCACGCCACTTGCTCTGCTGTGAGGCGTCGCCGGTCCGAAGATTACGGCAAGGGCGCCGTGATTGTGCTGGGGAGCCGGGCTGGTCGACTAGTCAAGGGCACCGCGAAAGCGGTGCCCTTTTCTTTTTCTGGTCGCAATGCGCGTCGACCTGAGTGCCGACATCGGCGAGTCCCCGCCGGACGCTCCCGGCGAGGGTGCGCTGCTGCGCCGTGTCACATCGGTCAACATCGCCTGCGGCGTTCACGCCGGCGACCCTTCCGTCCTCCGCTGGATTCTCAGGCAGACCCGCGAGGCCGGCGTCCGCGCCGGGGCCCACCCGTCGCTGCCCGACCGGGAGGGGCTCGGACGGCGGAGGCTCGGGATCGGTGCCGGCGCCATCGAGGACGCCGTCATCTACCAGATCGCCGCGCTGGCCGGCCTGGCCCGGGCGGAGGACATGCCGCTGACGCACGTCAAGCCGCACGGCGCGCTCTACCACATGGCATGGGAGGACGAGCGCATCGCCGCGGCCGTCGTCACCGCGACGGGTCTCGTCGATGGGCGGCTCGCCGTGGTGGGCCCGCCCGGATCGGCTCTGCTGGAGGCGGCGAGACGTGCCGGGCTGGAGACGCGCGCGGAGGCGTTCGCGGACCGCGCGTACGAAGCGAGCGGACGGCTGGTTCCACGCGGGATGGTGGGGGCGGTGCTCACGGACCCCGGCGAGGTCGCCGCCAGGTCGGTCCGGCTGGTGGTCGAACAGCGGGTCCGAGCCGTCGACGGCACCGACCTGAACGTCACGGCCGGGACCCTGTGCCTCCACGGCGACACGCCCGGTGCCGCGGAGCTGGCCCGCGCCGTCCGCGAAGCGCTGGAGCAGGCAGGCGTCCTGGTCGTGGCGCCCTGACGGCTGGCCCGGAGGATCTTTTCCGACCCTGCTCGAGCGCTTCTTACAGCGATGGCTGGGCCGGTTCGGCGGTGGTCTCCTCCGGTTCCTGCCGGCTCGAACGCTGGTACAGGAACGAGATCGCGAGCAGGACCGCACCCACCACGAGCAGGCCGAGCACGCGGTAGATGCCCTGGAGTCCCGCCAGGTCGACGAGGAAGACCTTCAGAACCGTGACCGCGATGAGCGTCATTCCCGTGTAGCGGATTGGTGCATAGCTGCTGCGGACGCCGATCACGATCAGGGCGGCGCCGTAGAACGTCCACAGCAGCGACAGCACGAGCTGCTCGGCAAACGTCGCGTCTGCGAGCGTTGCGCTCTGGATCTCCCAGTAGGACGCGTTCTGCGCCGTCAGGAGGACGATCGTCAGCAAGCTGGCGCCCACCAGCAGCCAGGCGATGGATCGCGCGTACGGCGCTTCACTCGTGCGCGGCGCGCGCGCATGCGCCCACGCCAGCAGGTACATGAGCCCGATGATCCAGGCGCCCAGCGCGAAGGTCTCGTTGAGGACGAGCGTGAAGGCGTGCGGCGTCTCGGGCACCGACAGCGCGAGCCACCGCGCCGCGCCGACGGTTAGCAGCGCAACCCCGCCCAGACGGAACCACTCGCGGCCGACGCGCAGGCCGATCCACATGACGGCCGCGCCTTCCGCGGCCCAGACCGCCGTCAGCCAGCGTCCCTCCAGCTCGACCGCCACCACCGCGGCGATGAGCGCGAGGGTGGCGGCGAGCCCGTGGAGCGCCGCTGCGCTGCGCCGCGTCTGGAGCCAGCGGGCGAGGACCGCATGGATGATGGCGAGCGCGACACCGACGCGGGGGACCCACACCAGGGAGACCTCCGACAGGACGATCCACGTCGCCAGGAACGCCCCGAGCGCGTTCAGGTGCAGCAGCAGGACGTCCGTGCCGTCGAGCGGTTCAGCCCGGCGCACGAGCCGGTCGACCTGTGCCACGAGCGGCAGCGCGAACAGCGCTCCAAGCGTGGCCATCGAGGGCACCAGCAGTCCGGGCGTCTGGTGCTCCTGTGCCCACAGCACGAACGGAGCGAACGCGGCCGCCCAGGTGATCAGGCGCCGGTGCGAGACGCCGGTGGCCATGCTCCAGACCGTCCCGGCCAGAGCGAACAGGATCAGGTAGACCAGCAGCGCGACGTCATGCGTCCAGAGATTGGCGAGCGATGCCACGTGATAGAGGACCGGCGCGGTTGCGAGCACGATCACGGTCAGGTCCTTCGCGTGACCGGCCGCGCGCGCCATCTGGGGGAGCACGATCAGGAACATCACGCAGTACAACGTGAGGAAGAGCTCCGTCCGGAGGTACTTCGCCGGCGAGTAATGCACGTCTGCCCACGCGGCGACCGTCAGAATCGTGAGGCCGTAGCTCACGACGTTCAGCAGCGGCCAGTTCCGGTGGTGGGCCAGCGCCATGGTGCCGGCGATGAGAAGGGCCACGTAGCTGAAGAGGGTGATCTGCGCGTCGGCGGCACCGCCCACGAGAAAGGGCGTGAGAAAGCCGCCGCCGACTGCCATGATCGCCATGGCCTGCGCCTTCTGCCGATCGGCGAGCACCGCGGCGGCGCCGGTGATGGCAATGAACGCCGCCGCCGCCGTCCCGCTGCCGATGAGACCGTAGAAGCTGAACGCGGCGTACGCCGACAGGTAGAGCGCCGCGAGGCCGCCCCCCGCCAGCATGTTGCCGTAGGCGCCGTACCCGGCGCCGGCAAGGCGCAGCCCGGCGCCGATCAGCGTGAGGCCGCTCAGCGCGCCGAGGGCGACGCGCATGCCCTCGGTGATCCACTCGCGATCGAAGGCATACTTCACGAAGAACCCGATCCCCAGCACGAACACGACGACGCCCGCGTAGAGGAGCAGCCGTTCACCGATGGCGGTCTCGAGGCGTCCCGTCGCACCGGTCTCGCGAGGCAGGCTTGCCGCCGCGGCCGGCGGCCCCCCGGAAGCGGGCGTGAGCGGCTTCGGCAGGATCGGAGCTTCGGCAGGGGCGGGCGCGGGAGGTTTCTCGTCTTCACCCGGCGCCGGCACTGGCCTCACGATGGCATCGGTTGACGGCGCCGGCCGCGTCATGGCTTCCGTCACGGACGGCGCCGGCGGCCGCTGCGGTTCGGGCGCGCGCGGCGCCCCTCCGCGGCGTTCCTCCTCCAGCGCGGCGAGACGCACCCTGAGCGCCTGCAGCTCAGTCAGGGCGCGGGACACCTTCGCGAAGGTGATGAGAGGCAGCACGAACGTCACGCCCGCAATGGCGAGCACGACCAGCAGCCCGAACAGGATCGTTATCGACACGGCCGCCTCGTTGTCACTTCGGGCCTATCCGTTGCCGCTCTCGGTGGTGTCTGCCAGTGCCCGGCGCAGCACCTTGCCCACCATCGTCTTCGGCAGTTCTCCGCGGAAGGCCACCGAACCCGGCACCTTGTATGGCGCGAGGCGCTCCCGGCACCAGGCCCGAATCTCCTCCGGCGTCAGTTGGGTGCCGGGCCGCGCCACGACCCACGCCTTGACGATCTCGCCCCGAATCTCGTCCGGCTGCCCGGCCACGCCCACCTCCGCGACATCCGGGTGGGCGGCGATCACCTCCTCGATCTCCCGCGGC
>Ga0299913_10000609_pt1 | contig 23498 bp, 38 predicted proteins | sample RVTome_9_FD_201360 | JGI IMG/M metagenome (GOLD analysis project Ga0299913, IMG submission 201360) | Soil microbial communities from uranium-contaminated site in the Upper Colorado River Basin, Wyoming, United States - RVT155D38 (version 2) ... | reverse complement strand
GGTACCGGTCGAGGTCGCTTCCCGTCGTGCAACCACGTTGGCCATCCGTTGGATGGTCACGTTCGCGCGTAAGCGCAAGGAGCGCAGCATGGCGGAACGCCTCGCGGCTGAGATCCTCGACGCCTCTGGTGGCGCGGGCGCAGCCGTGAAGCGCCGTGAAGACATGCACAAGATGGCCGAAGCGAACAAAGCGTTCGCTCATTACCGCTGGTAAAGGTTCCTAAAGACATGGCTGAAGCAGCAGAGAAGCAGCAGCAGGCTCAGAAGCAGCCCCTCCGCGCCGTGAAGGGCGGCGGGCCGGTCATCCGCGAGTACCCGCTCAGCCATACCCGCAACATCGGGATCATGGCGCACATCGACGCGGGCAAGACCACGACGACCGAGCGCATCCTCTATTACACCGGCAAGACCTACAAGATCGGTGAGGTCCACGAGGGCGGCGCCGTCATGGACTGGATGGAGCAGGAGCAGGAGCGCGGCATCACGATCACCTCGGCCGCGACGACCGCTCACTGGAAGGGCTACTGGATCAACATCATCGACACCCCCGGTCACGTCGACTTCACGGTCGAGGTCGAGCGTTCCTTGCGAGTGCTCGACGGCGCCGTGGCCGTGTTCGATGCGGTCGCCGGTGTCGAGCCCCAGTCCGAGACCGTGTGGCGCCAGGCCGACCGTTACAACGTTCCCCGCATCTGTTTCGTCAACAAGATGGACCGCACCGGTGCCGACTTCTTCCGTACCGTCTCCATGATCGAAGACCGCCTGAACGGTCACCCCGTCTGCATCCAGCTGCCGATCGGCAAGGAAGTCGACTTCCACGGCGTCATCGATCTCGTGACGATGGTCGCTCACTACTGGCCCAGCGAAGGTATGGGCGAGGAGTGGGAGGACCGCGAGATCCCGGCCGAGCTGAAGGAGCAGGCAGACCAGTACCGCCACGACCTCCTCGAGGCTCTCGCCGATCACGACGAGGAAGTCATGGAGCTCTACATCGGCGAGGAAGAGATCTCCGTCGACCTGCTCCGTAAGGCCCTTCGCCGCGGCACCATCTCCGGCGAGATCACCCCCGTGCTATGCGGGACCGCATTCAAGAACAAGGCCGTCCAGCCGTTGCTCGACGCGGTGACGTGGTACCTGCCCAGCCCGCTCGACCTTCCCCCGATGGAGGCCAAGCGTCCCACCACCGGCGAGACCGTTCCGCGCGAGCCCGACGACTCGGCTCCCTTCTCGGCGCTGGCATTCAAGATCATGAGTGATCCCTACGTCGGCCGCCTCACCTACCTGCGTGTCTATTCCGGCACGCTGAAGAGCGGCGACTCCGTCATCAACTCGACGCGCGATCGCAAGGAGCGCATCGGTCGCATCCTGCAGATGCACGCGAACCACCGTGAGGACAAGGACTCGGTCTTCGCGGGTGACATCGTCGCTGTCGTCGGACTCAAGCAGACGTTGACCGGTGACACTCTCTGCGACCCGAGCGATCAGGTCGTCTTGGAAGAGATGAACTTCCCGGCCCCCGTCATCGACGTCGCGATCGAGCCGAAGTCGAAGGCCGATTCCGACAAGCTCGGCAACGGGCTCCAGCGGCTGGCCGAGGAAGACCCCACGTTCCGGGTGCACACCGACGACGAAACCGGCCAGACGATCATCTCCGGGATGGGCGAGCTCCACCTCGAAGTGCTGGTCGACCGGCTGATCCGTGAGTTCAACGTCGCGGCGAACGTCGGTAAGCCTCAGGTCGCCTATCGCGAGACGATCTCCGAGCCCAAGCAGAAGATCGAGGTCCGCTACGTCAAGCAGACGGGTGGTAAGGGCCAGTACGCCCACGCCGTCATCGACGTCGAGCCCACGGGCCCCGGCGGTGGCTACGAGTTCGTCAACAAGATCACCGGGGGCCGCATCCCCACCGAATACATCCCTGCCGTGGACCAGGGCGTGCAGGAAGCCATGGCTTCCGGCGTGCTTGCGGGTTACCCGGTCGTGGACATACGCGTGACCCTGCAAGACGGTTCGAGCCACGACGTCGACTCTTCGGAGATGGCGTTCAAGATCTGCGGCTCGATGGTGTTCAAGGAGGCCTGCAAGAAGGCGAAGCCAGTCCTGCTCGAGCCCGTCTTCGACGTCGAGGTCGTAACGCCCGAGGACTTCATGGGCGACGTGATCGGCGACATCTCGGGTCGTCGCGGCAAGGTCGAAGCGATGGACCAGCGGGGGCAGGACCGCATCGTGCGGGCGCAGGTGCCTCTTGCCGAGATGTTCGGTTACGTGACCGAGCTTCGTTCGCGCACCCAGGGTCGTGCAACCTCGAGCATGCAGTTCAACTCGTACCAGGTCGTACCCAAGTCGATCGCAGAAGAAGTCGTAGCTACCGTCCGAGGCGAATAGAAGAAGTCCGGAGAAGGAGATAGGGATGGCAAAGGCAAAGTTCGAGCGCAGCAAGCCGCACGTGAACGTCGGAACGATGGGTCACATCGACCACGGAAAGACGACGCTGACCGCCGCGATCACGAAGGTGTTGTCGGATCAGAACCCGAACACCGCCTTCACCGCGTTCGACCAGATCGACAAGGCTCCTGAAGAGAAGGAGCGCGGCATCACGATCGCCATCGCCCATGTCGAGTACGAGACGGAGAACCGTCACTACGCGCACGTCGACATGCCCGGGCACGCCGACTACATCAAGAACATGATCACCGGCGCCGCCCAGATCGACGGCGCCATCCTCGTCGTCTCCGCAGCGGACGGCCCGATGCCCCAGACCCGTGAGCACGTGCTGCTCGCCCGTCAGGTCAACGTTCCTTACATCGTGGTTGCCCTCAACAAGGTCGACATGGTCGACGACCCCGAGCTCCTCGACCTCGTCGAGCTCGAGGTACGCGAACTCCTCAGCGAGTACGAGTTCCCCGGCGACGATGTCCCAGTGAGCCGCGTCTCGGCCCTCAAGGCCCTGGAAGGCGACGCCGACGCAGCTGCCGGCATCCTCGAGCTCATGAAGACGGTTGACGAGTACATCCCTCAGCCCGAGCGCGACACCGAGAAGCCGTTCCTCATGCCGATCGAGGACGTCTTCACGATCACCGGTCGTGGAACCGTCGTCACCGGCCGTGTCGAGCAGGGTGTCCTGAAGGTCGGAGAAGAGATCGAGATCGTCGGCATCGAGGAGAAGACCTCGAAGACCGTCGTAACCGGTATCGAGATGTTCCGCAAGCTCCTCGACGAGGCGCAGGCGGGCGACAACGCCGGCATCCTGCTCCGTGGGACGAAGAAGGAAGAGGTCCAGCGTGGACAGGTCCTGGCGAAGCCGGGCTCGGTCACCCCTCACACGAAGTTCAACGCTCAGGTCTACATCTTGAGCAAGGACGAGGGTGGTCGTCACACGCCGTTCTTCAACAACTACCGTCCCCAGTTCTACTTCCGCACCACGGATGTGACGGGTTCGGTCGTTCTCCCCGGCGGCACCGAGATGGTCATGCCCGGCGACAACACCGAGATGGAAGTCACGCTGATCCAGCCGATCGCCATGGACGAGGGTCTGCGGTTCGCCATCCGTGAGGGTGGACGCACCGTCGGTGCCGGCCGTGTGACCAAGATCCTCGAGTAGTTCAGACCGAACCTAGAAGACACAGAGAAGAGAGAAGAACCCAGTGGCTAACGAGATGGTTATCCGGATCAGGCTTAAGGCCTACGACCACGAGGTCATCGATCAATCCGCGAAGAAGATCGTGGAGACCGTGACCCGTACCGGTGCAAGCGTCAACGGCCCGATCCCGCTGCCGACCGAGCGCAGCGTCTACACGGTCATCCGTTCGCCGCACAAGGACAAGGACTCGCGCGAGCACTTCGAGATGCGCACGCACAAGAGGTTGCTCGACATCGTGAACCCGACGCCAAAGACGGTCGACTCGCTCCAGCGACTCGACCTGCCTGCAGGTGTCGACATCGAACTGAAGCTTTAGACCAGAAGAGAAAGAGGACAGATGGCCGTCAAAGGCATCCTCGGTCGCAAGATCGGGATGACGCAGGTGTTCGACGAGCAGGGCCGCGCGGTACCGGTAACGGTGCTCGAAGCGGGCCCTTGCAAGGTCGCGCAACTGAAGAACCCCGACACCGACGGCTACTGGGCACTCCAGTTGTCATTCGGAGCGCCGCGCAAGACGAACAAAGCGCTGACCGGTCACTACAAGAAGGCCAACGTCGACCCGGCTCGCACACTGGTCGAGCTCCGCCTGGACCCGAGTGACCCCGGCGAGTACGCCGTCGGCAACGAGATCAAGGCAGACATCTTCGAAGCCGGCGAGACCGTCGACGTGATCGGCGTGACCAAAGGTAAGGGTTTCGCTGGAGGCATGAAGCGCCACAACTTCAAGGGACTCAGTGCCAGCCACGGTACCCAGCGCAAGCACAGGAGCCCCGGATCGATCGGTGCCTGTGCGACCCCGGCTCGCGTCTTCAAGGGCACCCGCATGGCCGGCCACATGGGCCACGTCCGGGTCACGACCCTGAACCTCCAGGTGATCCAGGTGGATGCCGAGCGCAATCTGCTCCTCGTCAAGGGTGCCGTTCCCGGCCCTCGCGGCGGGCTCGTGATGATCCGTAACGCGATCCGCCTCCGTCACAGGAAGGCCAGCTGATGGCGACGGTGAAAGCGAAGGTGCTGGATGCGACCGGCAAGTCGACCGGAGACAAGACGCTTCCCGCCGAGATCTTCGGCGGCGACATCAACGTGCCTCTGATGCACCAGGTCGTGACCGCACAGCTCGCGGCCGCCCGTTCCGGCACCGCCTCGACCAAGACCCGCAGCGAGGTCCGGGGTGGAGGGGCAAAGCCGTGGCGCCAGAAGGGCACCGGACGTGCACGTCACGGTTCGACCCGCAGCCCGATCTGGGTCGGTGGTGGGGTGGTATTCGGTCCTCACCCGCGCGACTACACGCAGCGCCTGCCCAAGAAGATGCGCAAGGCGGCTCTCCGGAGCGCTCTTGCCGACAAGGCGCAGGCCGGCCAGGTGTTCATCCTCGATAGCTTCAGCGAGACCAAAACGAAGGCCGCGGCGCAGGCGCTCAAGGGCGCAGGTATCGACGGCAAGGTCCTCCTGGTCCTCGACCCGGCCGATGAGAGCTCACGCACGATCGACCGCGCCTTCCGCAACCTCGGTAAGGCAGCGTTCTCGTTGGTCGGCTCCCTGTCCACCTACGACGTGCTCGTGGCGGATTCGATCGTGTTCACCTCGAGCGCCTTCGACACGTTCACCTCGAAGGGGGGCGATGCTGAGTGAGCACCAAGTCGGGCCCACGCGATGTGATCCTCGCTCCGATCGTCAGCGAGAAGAGCTACTCGCTCCTCGACAACAACGCGTACACGTTCCAGGTGCACCCGGACGCCAACAAGACCGAGATCCGTCAGGCGGTCGAAGCGATCTGGGACGTCAAGGTCGTCAACGTCAACACGTTGACCCGCAAAGGCAAAACCAAGAGGTTCCGTTTCACGCAAGGTAAGCGCGCGGACACGAAGCGAGCGGTAGTGAAGCTCGCACCGGGCGACAAGATCGAGATCTTCGAACAGCAGGCTTAGGAGCGATATGCCGATACGTAGAAGCAAACCGACATCACCGGGCCGCCGGTTCCAGTCGCACGCCGACTACAAGGAACTGACGCGCTCCGAGCCCGAGAAGTCACTCCTCGAGCCGAAACCCAAGAAGGCGGGCCGCAACAGCTACGGCCGGATCACCACGCGCCACCAGGGTGGAGGCAACAAGAACCGGTACCGCAAGGTGGACTTCCGTCGTAACAAAGACAACATCCCTGCCAAGGTCGCTCACGTCGAGTACGACCCGAACCGCAACGCTCGTCTCGCGCTGCTGCACTACGTGGACGGCGAGAAGCGCTACATCCTGATGCCCAACAGGGTGAAGGTTGGAGACATGCTGCAGTCCGGTCCGGGGGCCGACATCAGGCCCGGCAACGCTCTTCCTCTCCGCAACATCCCGGTCGGTACCGTGGTCCACAACGTCGAGCTCAAGCCGGGTGCGGGCGGCAAGATGGCACGCAGTGCCGGCTCGAGCGTTCAACTGATCGCTAAGGAAGGCGCCAATGCCACACTGCGTCTGCCTTCAGGCGAGATGCGTCAGGTAGCGATGGATTGCCGAGCAACCGTCGGCGAGGTCGGCAACTCCGAGTTCGAGCTGATCTCGATCGGTAAGGCCGGCCGTAACCGCTGGAAGAACAAGCGTCCTAGCGTCCGTGGTGTCGCGATGAACCCGGTAGACCACCCCCTCGGTGGTGGAGAGGGCAAGTCGTCCGGTGGACGTCACCCTGTTAGCCCGTGGGGAACTCCCGAGGGCCGCACCCGTAAGAAGAAGGCCTCGGACAAGCAGATCGTGCGCCGCCGCGGCAAGAAGAGAGGTGGCCGCTGATGCCAAGGTCTTTGAAGAAGGGTCCGTTCGTCGACGACCACCTGCTGATCAAGTTGGACGCGATGAACAAGCGCAACGAGAAGCGGGTCATCAAGACCTGGTCGCGACGTTCGACCGTCATCCCCGAGATGGTCGGTCACACGATCGCCGTCCACGACGGACGCAAGCACGTGCCCATCTACATCACCGAGTCGATGGTGGGGCACAAGCTCGGCGAGTTCGCTCCCACCAGGGCGTTCCGCAGTCACGGTGGCTCCGAGAAAGCATCGAGGGTGAAATAGATGGCTAGGAAGATCCAACCTCACGCACAGGCGCAAGAAGCGATCGCGACCGCGAAGTACATCCGGATGTCGCCTACCAAGGCGCGTCAGATGGTCGACCTCATCAGAGGTCGTCAGGTCGACGAAGCTCGGCGCGTCCTGAAGTTCACCCCTCGTGGCGCCGCACTTCCCGTCGGCAAGGTGCTCGAGTCGGCGATCGCCAACGCCGAGCACAACCGCGGGCTGCCGGCCGATGAGCTCGTGGTCGTAAGGGCGTGGGCGGACGAAGGTCCGACCCTCAAGCGCTTCCGACCTCGTGCCCAGGGCCGTGCGACCCGCATCCGCAAACGCACCTGCCACATCTCCGTGGTGGTTGGACGTCCGGCCGAAGAGGTCCGCTTGCCCGAGCGTCCCGCCACCAAGCAGACGACCCGCCGGGTCCGCAAGGACACCGCCGGGAAGCCCGCGACGAAGAAGTCGGCGAAGGCTTCCTCCGAGGCCACGGAGGCGACTCCCACGAAGACCTCCAAGAAGACCACCGCGAAGAAGACGACTGCGAAGAAGACCACCGCCAAGAAGACAACAGCCAAGAAGAAGACGACCAAGAAGAAGGACAGCTAATGGGTCAGAAGGTCCATCCCTACGGTTTCCGCCTCGGTATCCACACCGACTGGAAGTCGCGTTGGTTCACCGAGAAGCAGTACCAGGAGTACCTCGAGGCGGACCTGCGCATCCGCGAGTACCTGATGGGGCAGCTGCCCCACGCTGGGATCTCCCGGATCGACATCGAGCGCACGCGTGAGCGTGTCCGGATCGACGCGCACACCGCTCGTCCGGGCATCGTGATCGGGCGTAGGGGTTCCGAGGCGGAGCGTCTCCGCAGCCACCTCGAGCACATGGAGTCGAAGCTCTACGGCAAGCCGACCGACGTCCGCCTCAACATCATCGAGGTCAAGCAACCGGAGCTCGACGCCCAGCTGATCGCTCAAGGTGTGGCCGAACAGCTTGTCTCTCGAGTGTCGTTCCGGCGCGCGATGAAGAAGGCCGTCGGAACCGCCATGCGTCACGGCGCCAAGGGCGTACGCGTTCAGTGTGGTGGCCGTCTCGGAGGCGCGGAGATGAGCCGCCGTGAGTGGTACATCGAAGGCCAGATGCCGTTGCACACCCTCCGTGCCGACATCGACTACGGATTCGCCGAGGCCCGCACCACGTTCGGGCGCATCGGCGTGAAGGTCTGGATCTACAAGGGTCCCTTCCAGGACCTCTACGCATCGGCTCGAGACACCGCACGTCTCCGTCGCGAAGCTGCGCTGGCCGCAGGAGAGACCGTCGGCCGTGGCGCCGAGGAGCGAGCGAAGAGCCGTGCCGCATCTACCCGCAAGGCCAGTGAGGTCAAGACCCGCAAGGTCAAGGCCCAGCCGGCCACCGGCCCAGCCCCGATCCACGAGTCGCCGCAGGCGATGAAGGACCGGCGCGCCAAGGACGAGGCCGCCCCGTCGGACGCGTCATCCGAGCCCACTAAGGCACCCGAAGCACCGTCCCCCGAAGCACCGTCCCCCGAAGTTGCGGCCCCTGAGGCAACCACGCCCGAGGTCACCGCACCCGAAAGTACCGAGACCCCTGCGGTCGAGACCCCCGACACCCCGAACGCCTCTGAGGACAAGACGGAGGGGGAGAGCTAGATGCTCCAGCCGAAGAAGACCAAACATCGCAAGCAGCATCGCGGGCGCATGCGCGGCCAGTCGAAAGGCGGCACGGCCGTGAACTTCGGCGACTACGGCCTGATGGCCGTCGAGCCGGGCTGGATCACGAACCGCCAGATCGAGGCGGCTCGTATCGCGATGACCCGTCACATCCGGCGAGGTGGGAAGGTCTGGATCAACATCTTCCCGGACAAGCCCTACACGAAGAAGCCCGCCGAGACCCGTCAGGGCTCCGGTAAGGGGAACCCCGAAGGCTGGGTCGCGGTGATCAAGCCGGGCCGCGTCATGTTCGAGATCGCCGGTATCCCCGAGCCTCTCGCTCGAGAGGCGATCCGCCTCGCGGCGCACAAGTTGCCGATCAAGTGCAAGTTCGTGTCCCGCGAGCAAGTCCTGGAGGTCCAGTGATGGCGAAGCTCAAGGTGAAAGACCTCAAGGAGCTGGGGCCAGAGGAGGTCAAGCGCAAGCTCGAGGAAACGAAGGAAGAGCTGTTCAACCTCCGCTTCCAGAACGCAACGGGTCAGCTCGACAACTACAAGCGGATCAGTGATCTCAAGCGGGACGTCGCTCGCATCAAGACGCTCCTGCGTGAGCAAGAGATAGCAGAGGCAGAGGGTCGATGAGCACAAACGAAGAAGTTCTTACCGAGCGGGGCCTGCGCAAGTCGCGGACCGGCCGAGTCGTGTCCGACAAGATGGACAAGACCGTGGTCGTAGAGGTTCGCGACGCCACCAAGCACCGCACCTATACGAAGATCGTCCGTCGTAACAAGCGTCTCAAGGCGCACGACGAGAACAACACTGCCGGGCTCGGTGACACCGTTCGGATCATGGAGACCCGCCCTCTGTCCAAGACCAAGCGCTGGCGCGTGGTCGAGATCGTGGAGAAGGCCAAGTGATCCAGCAGGAAACCAGGTGTCGCGTCGCAGACAACACGGGGGCCCGCGAGGTGCTCGTTATCAAGGTGCTGGGTGGCTCCCGTCGTCGCTACGCGGGCGTGGGTGACATCGTCGTGTGCACCGTCAAGGACGCGATCCCAGGCGGAGCGGTGAAGAAGTCAGAGGTCGTGAAGGCGGTCGTGGTTCGTACGGCCAAAGAGAAGCGTCGCGTCGACGGCAGCTACATCAAGTTCGACGACAACGCAGTGGTGATCGTGGACGGCCAGATGCAGCCGAGAGGCACCCGCATCTTCGGCCCGGTCGCAAGAGAGCTGAGGGAGAAGCGCTTCATGAAGATCATCTCCCTGGCACCGGAGGTTCTGTAGTTATGGGTTTGAAGATCAAGAAGGGTGACACCGTGGCCATCATCGCCGGCAAGGATCTCGGCGCTCAAGGCCGCGTCCTCGAAGTCATCCCCAAGAAGAACAAGGTGATCGTCGAGGCGGTCGCCCGTGCCACGCGCCACGAGAAGGTGCGCATGAACCGCCGAGGTACCCAGGAGGGTGGCATCGCGCACAAGGAATCTGCGATCAACATCAGCAACGTAGCGCTCGTATGCCCGACCGATGGGCCAACGCGGGTCGGCTACAAGATCGATGGCGGGGCGAAGGTCCGCGTCTGCCGCAAGTGCGGGACGGAGCTGTGATGGCACAGGCACAAGCGACTTACACACCACGTTTGAAGGCGCGCTACCGGGCCGAGGTCCTGCCCCAGCTCAAGGATGAGCTCGGGTTGGCCAACGTCATGGAGGTCCCCAAGCCGGTGAAGATCGTGGTCAACATGGGTGTCGGGGACGCGTCTAAGGACGCGAAACTCCTGGACGGTGCCGTCAAGGACCTCACGATCATCTCCGGCCAGAAGCCGGCGATCCGCCGTGCCCGCAAGTCGATCGCGACCTTCAAGATCAGGGAGAAGATGCCGATCGGAGCCGCGGTCACGATGCGAGGCGACCGCATGTGGGACTTCCTGGACCGTCTCCTGTCGATCGTGTTGCCTCGTATCCGCGACTTCCGCGGCCTGAACCCCCGCAGCTTCGACGGCGCGGGCAACTACAGCTTCGGCCTCGTCGAGCAACTCGTGTTCCCCGAGATCGATTACGACGACATCGACGCAACGCGTGGCATGGACATCACGATCGTTACTTCGGCAAAGGACGACGAGCAGGGTCTGGCGCTGCTCCTGGCGCTGGGCTTCCCGCTCAAGCAGGATGAAAGGTCTTAGGGATGGCGAAGAAAGCTCTGGTCAACAAGGCCAACCGCAAACCGAAGTTCAAGGTGCAGGCTTATACGCGCTGCAAGCGCTGTGGCCGCCCGCGGGCCGTCTACAAGCGATTCGGTCTCTGCCGTTTGTGTTTCAGGGAGATGGCCCACAACGGCGAGATCCCAGGCGTCACGAAAGCGAGTTGGTGATCAGATGAGCATGACCGATCCGATCGCAGACATGTTGACCCGCGTGCGTAACGCTTCGTCGGCGATGCACGACGAGGTCGAGATCCCCGCGTCCAAGATCAAAGAGAACATCGCTCGGATCCTAGCCGACGAAGGATTCGTGACGGCCGTCGAGGTCGACAAGACCAACGGTCATCCCAAGATCAAGATCCGTCTCAGCTACACGGAGGATCGCGAGCGGGTCATCTCCGGGATCCGCCGGATCTCGAAGCCGGGACGCCGGGTCTACCGTGGCGCACAGGAGCTGCCTCGGGTGCTCGGTGGTCTGGGTATCGCGATCATCTCGACGTCGCAGGGCGTCATGACGGACAAGCAAGCACGTCAAGCGAAGGTAGGCGGGGAAGTACTCGCCTACGTCTGGTAACCAAGGAAGAGAAGAAGATGTCAAGAGTCGGACAAGCACCCATCCCGGTCCCCGACGGCGTGTCGGTCAGCGTCACCGCGGGACAGATCCATGTCAATGGCCCTCGAGGTGAGCTGCACCGCGCCATCCCTGAAGACATCGCTGTGGAGGTCAACGACGGCGAGATCCTCGTTACCAGGGAGAGGGAGATCGGCGAGGTGAAGGCCCTCCACGGACTGATCCGCAGCCTCATCGCGAACATGGTCCAGGGTGTCACACAAGGCTACGAGAAGGCGTTGGAGATCCACGGAGTCGGTTACCGGGTGGCGAAACAGGGCAACGACCTGGAGTTCGCCGTCGGTTTCTCGCACCCGGTGAAGAAGGCCGCGCCGGCGGGCATCGAGTACGACGTACCGAGCCCCACCCGCATCGTGGTCAAGGGCATCGACAAAGAGCTCGTCGGCCAGATCGCTGCCGAGATCCGCGCGATCAAGAAGCCCGAGCCCTACAAGGCCAAGGGCATCCGTTACGAAGGCGAGTACGTCCGAAGGAAGGCCGGTAAGGCCGCCAAGGCAGCCGGTTAGGAGCACTGATGGAAACCAAACGACAGCTAAGAGGAAATTTCCGGGCGAAGCGCCACCGGCGCGTTCGTAAGAAAGTCATCGGTACTGCCGAGCGTCCGCGCCTCGCGGTCTACCGATCCAACCGGCACATCTACGCCCAGGTGATCGACGATTTCGCGGGCAAGACCCTGGCCGCGGCTTCCAGCCTCGTAGGGGGGACGACCGGCGAGCCGACCGAGCAGGCCAAGGCGGTCGGCAAACAGATCGCGGAGGCGGCCAAGGCCGCAGGGATAGAGCAAGTGACGTTCGATCGTGGCGGTTTCATGTACCACGGTCGTGTCCAGGCGGTCGCCGAAGGCGCTCGCGAGGGAGGGCTTGAGTTCTGATGCGTCAACCAGGAAGAGGCGGAAGGGGCGGACGAGACGACGACCGCACGCAGTACGAAGAGCGGGTCGTCGCGATCAACCGCGTGTCCAAGGTCGTCAAGGGTGGTCGCAGGTTCTCCTTCACTGCACTCGTCGTCGTGGGCGACGGTGCCGGACAGGTGGGCGTCGGTTACGGCAAGGCCCGCGAGGTCCCGCAGGCGATCACGAAGGGTGTCGAGGAGGCCAAGCGCAACTTCTTCAAGGTTCCCCTGATCGGGCGCACGATCCCACACGAGATCATGTCGGAGGAGTCCGGCGGCGTGGTGCTGCTCAAGCCCGCGTCTCCCGGTACCGGTGTCATCGCCGGCGGTCCGGTCCGTGCGGTCGTCGAATGTGCCGGGATCCACGACATCCTGTCGAAGTCCCTCGGTTCGGACAACCCGATCAACATCATCCACGCGACCGTCCGGGCCTTGAAGGACCTGAAGACTGCCGACCAGATCGCCCGCAAGCGCGGCAAGACGCAGGAAGAGGTCGCGCCTCCGTGGCTGCTCGATACCCGCCACTCGGCCACCCCCGCGGTGACCCCTGCTGAAGAGGTCGTGGGTTGATGGCTACTCTGAAGATCACCCAGGTGCGCAGCGCGACATCGCGTGGCAAGAAGCAGATCGGCACGATCCGTGCGCTGGGCCTGAAGCGGCTCGGTCACACGGTCGAGCACGACGATCGACCGGAGATCAGGGGGATGATCAACGTCGTCTCCCACCTGGTCGAGGTAGAGGAGAGCAAGTAGATGAAACCGCATGAATTGAGGGCTGCCGAGGGCGCCCGCAAGAAGTCGAAGCGCAAGGGCCGCGGAGAAGGCTCCGGCAAGGGCAAGACCGCGGGCCGCGGGACGAAGGGAACGAAGGCTCGGGGCGAGGTCCACCTCTTCTTCGAGGGTGGCCAGATGCCTATCGCCCGCCGTCTTCCGAAGCTGAAGGGTTTCCGGCCGCCCAATCAGAAGGTCTACGGCGCCATCAACGTCGGTGACCTCGAGCAGCTCGATCAGACCGAGGTCGGCCCGGAAGACCTGCACTCCGCGGGGCTCGTCCACAAGCGCGACAAGCTGATCAAGGTCCTCGGGAACGGCGATCTCTCCAAGAAGCTGACGGTCCGGGCGCACGCGTTCAGTGCCTCGGCCCGCACCAAGATCGAAGGCGCCGGTGGCACCGCCGAGATCATCTCGACGATCCCACCGAAGAGAGAAGCCGCGCCGCAAGAGAAAGACAAGCGGTGAATCTTCTCGGAGCGTTCGTAAACGCCTTCAAGGTCCCCGACCTGAGAAGGAAGATCCTCTTCACGATGTTGATCATCGCGATCTATCGGTTCGGGGCTCACGTCCCGACGCCGGGGATCGACGTGCAAGCGGCCCAGGATCTGTCGCGTCAGGGAACCACCGGCGCGCTCAGTTTCATCAACCTGTTCTCGGGCGGCGCGCTGGCTCAGATGGCGATCTTCGCTCTCGGGATCATGCCGTACATCACGAGCTCGATCATCATGCAGCTGCTCACCGTCGTTATCCCTCGTCTCGAGGCGTGGTCGAAGGAAGGGGAGTCGGGCACCAAGAAGATCACCCAGTGGACCCGCTACCTGACCGTGATCCTGGCCGTTCTTCAGTCGACCGGTCTTGCGTTCCTGTTCCACCGAGGTCAGCTCGGGCAGGGTGGTGCCGACACCGGTATCGACCTGCTTCCCGACTTCACCGCGCCCCGCGTGGCTCTCGTGGTGCTGTCCCTCACCGCCGGAACCGCCCTGATCATGTGGCTCGGCGAGCTCATCACTCAGCGCGGCATCGGTAACGGGATGTCGATCTTGATCTTTGCCTCGATCGTTTCCACGCTACCCAGTGAAGGTAAGGGCATCCTCGACCAGAAGGGCCTGGGTACGTTCCTGATCGTCGTGGCGATCGGTCTCGCTATCATCGTTGCGATCGTGATCATGGAGCAGGGCCAGAGACGGATCCCGGTTCAGTACGCGAAGCGAGTGGTTGGCCGAAAGATGTACGGGGGTTCGTCTACCTATATCCCGTTGAAGGTGAACCAGGCCGGGATCATCCCCATCATCTTCGCGTCGAGCGTGCTCTATATCCCCACACTGCTTCAGAACGTGATCCAGAACCAGGGCATCCAGGACTTCATCTCGAACAATCTGATCAATGCCGCCAGCGCTACTTACATGATCATCTACGGCGTGCTGGTCGTGTTCTTCGCCTACTTCTACACGGCGATCACGTTCAATCCGGTCGACGTGGCCGACAACATGAAGAAGTACGGGGGGTTCATCCCAGGCATCCGTCCGGGGCGCGCCACAGCGGAGTACCTCGATCGCATCCTGACGAGGATCACGCTGCCGGGTGCCTTGTTCATCGCCTCGATCGCCCTCATGCCGTCGATCTTCCTGGCGACCCAGAACATTAGGAACCTGCCCTTCGGCGGAACCTCGATCCTCATCACGGTCGGTGTGACCCTCGAGACGATGAAGCAGATCGAATCGCAGCTGATGATGCGTCACTACGAGGGCTTCCTCAAATAGGTGAGAGGCCCACAAGAGTGCGACTGATCATCTTTGGCCCACAGGGCGCAGGGAAGGGAACGCAGGCAGAGAGGATCTCCGAGAAGTACGGGATCCCCTCGATCTCTACCGGCGAGATCTTCCGCGCCGCGCAGACCGCCCGAACCGCGCTTGGGCTGAAGGTCCTCGAGTACGTCGACACCGGCAAGCTCGTCCCCGACGAACTGACGAACGAGGTCATTCGCGAGCGGCTCTCGGCCGACGACGCGCGCGATGGGTTCCTGCTCGATGGGTTCCCCCGCAGCTTGAACCAGGCCGAGGCGCTCGACCAGATGCTTGCCGCGCAGGGCGCCGCCCTCGATGCCGCTCTGGTTATCGAGGTCCCCGAAGAAGTGTCGCTGCGCCGGTTGCTGGGACGACGGGCGTGCCGGGAGTGCGGCCGCAACTACTCCCTGGACGCACCGCCGATGGTCGATTGGACCTGCGACCGGTGCGGAGGCGAGGTCGTCGAGCGTGCAGACGATCACGAAGACACGATCCGTAAGCGCCTCAGCCTGTACCACTCCCAAACCGAGCCGCTGAAGAGCTACTACGAGGCCAAAGGCATCCTCCGGATCGTCGATGGTCTGGGGACGCCGGACGATGTCTTCGAACGCATCGCATCCGCGATCTAGATAGAGATGATCTACAAGAAGTCATCCGAAGAGATCAAGATCATGCGCCGTGCGGGCGCGGTCGTGGCGGATGTTTTCGAAGCTCTCGAGGAGGCCCTCCGCCCCGGTGTAAGTACCTCCGAGCTGGACGCGATCGCCGAGAAGATCATCAAGGACGCCGGCGCGACGCCCTCGTTCAAGGGCTACAGAGGATTCCCCGCGTCGATCTGTGCCTCCCCGAACCACGTCATCGTGCACGGGATACCTTCGGCCATGAAACTCGAAGAGGGCGACATCATCTCGCTCGATGTAGGGGCCTTCCTCAACGGCTATCACGGCGATTCGGCTTGGACCTTCCCCGTTGGGGATGTGGCTCCCGAGGCTGCCGAGTTGCTCAAGGTGACGGAGGCGTCACTGGATGCGGCCCTCGAGCGATGCAAGCCCGGTAACCGTTTGGGCGACATCGGCTTCGCTGTCGAGGAGGTGGCTGAATCCGCCGGTTTCTCGATCGTCCGGGAGTACGCCGGCCACGGGGTGGGCCGGGCCCTCCACGAGGAGCCGTCGATCCCCAACTACGGACCCGCCGGGCGCCGAGAGGTCCTCGCACCGGGGATGACTCTTGCGATCGAGCCGATGGTCAACCTAGGCGGGGCCGGGACCAAGACCCTGGCCGACGGCTGGGCGGTCGTGACCGCCGACGGCAGCCTCTCGGCCCACTTCGAGCACACCGTGGCCATCACCGAGGATGGCCATGAGGTTCTCACGAAGAGGCGCTCATGAGGTACGGATCACCCCGTGTGACCTGGGGAAACGCCGCCGCGACCCGGTCGACCGATACGAGGGGGTCTGTTACCATGGGCGACCGTTCCGACCCCGGTTTTCACCGCGCCCTGGTATGGGGCGCTTTTTGTGGGTCGGGACTACCAGTTAATCGGGAACCTAGAGGTGCGCGTGCCAAAGAACAAGGAGAAAGCGTCTTCGTCCGGCAAGGAAGAAGGCATCCAGGTAGAGGGCTCGGTCATCGAGCCGCTTCCGAATGCCATGTTCCGTGTCGAACTGGACAACGGCCACCGCGTTCTGGCTCACATCTCCGGAAAGATGCGCATGAACTACATCCGCATCCTGCCCGGGGATCGCGTGCTGATCGAACTGTCTCCTTACGACCTCACCAGGGGTCGCGTGGTCTACCGCTACAAGTAAAGGCATAAACGACATGAAGGTACGTCCGAGCGTCAAGAAGATGTGTGACAAGTGCAAGGTCATCCGTCGCAGAGGACGCGTCATGGTGATCTGCAGCAACCCCCGGCACAAGCAGCGCCAGGGCTAGGAGGAGATAAGTGGCACGAATCGCAGGAGTGGACCTGCCGAGAGAGAAGCGCCTGGACATCGCGCTCACCTACATCTATGGGGTCGGCCGCACCAAGGCCATGGAGACCTGCGTAGGTGCTCAGGTCAGCCCTGCCACTAAGGTCCGCGATCTCACCGACGAAGAGATCGTTCGGATCCGCGACTGGGTCGGAGCCCAGTACCGCGTCGAAGGTGACTTGCGTCGAGAGGTCAACCAGAACATCAAACGTAAGGTCGAGATCGGTTCGTACCAGGGGCTGCGGCACCGTCGCAGCCTTCCCGTCCATGGTCAGCGCACGCACACCAACGCGCGCACCCGCAAGGGACCGAAGAAGACCGTGGCCGGGAAGAAGAAAGCAACGAAGTAGAGAGAGGGATATAGAACTTGGCAGCTCCTAAGAAGAAGGCGAAGACGAGGCGGCGGGAGAAGAAGAACGTCGTCCACGGCGTCGCTCACATCAAATCGACGTTCAACAACACGATCATCTCGATCTCCGACCTCGAGGGGAACGTGCTGTCGTGGGCTTCCGCCGGCAACGTCGGCTTCAAGGGCTCGCGTAAGTCCACCCCCTTCGCCGCCCAGATGGCCGCTGAGGCTTGCTCGCGCAAAGCTCAGGAGCATGGCGTCCGGCGCGTCGACGTCGAGGTCAAGGGCCCCGGCTCGGGTCGGGAGACGGCGATCCGTTCGTTGCAGGCTTCGGGCCTCGAGATCATCGGGATCAAGGACATGACGCCTGTGCCGCACAACGGCTGCCGCCCGCGGAAGAGGCGGAGGGTCTAGTGGCTCATTACGTAGGTCCGGTCTGCAGGCTGTGTCGGCGCGAGAAGACGAAGCTGTTCCTCAAAGGCACCCGGTGCGAAAGCCCCAAGTGTCCGATCGAGAAGGGACGCCCGCCTCCGGGCGAGCACGGCCGCGGTCGTGTGCGCGAGTCCGAGTACCTGCTCCAGCTCCGCGAGAAGCAGAAGGCCAAGCGCTTCTACGGGATCCTCGAGAAGCAGTTCCGCAGCTATTACGCCGAGGCCGCTCGCTCCAAGGGCGTCACCGGTGAGGAGCTCATGCGTATCTGTGAGTCCCGCCTGGATAACGTCGTATACCGCGCAGGCTTGGCGATGAACCGGCCGATGGCGCGGCAGATGGTGTCGCACTCTCATTTCGAAGTGAACGGGAAGAAGGTCAACATCCCTTCCTTCCGCGTGAAGCCGGGTGACGTGATCACGGTCAAGCAGCGTTCCAAGACGATGGGCCGCTTCATCGAGAACGTCTCCTACGCCGAGGGTCGTGAGACCCCCGACTGGCTCTCGACGAACCTCAAAGAGATGAGCGTTCAGGTCCTCGCCCTGCCGGAGCGTCACCAGGTCGACATCCCGGTCCAGGAGCAACTGATCGTCGAGTACTACTCGAAGTAACCGCCACTTGTTTTGCGAATGATGCGTCCGGAATGAACAAAAGAAGTGGTGGTTCAGAGCCACCAAGTAACCCGCTACAACCCGAACTACACAACGCAAGAAGCGCTGCGAGAGGAGCCGCATGGAACTGCTGATCGTCCAACGCCCCCAGATATCGGAGGAACAGATCTCCGATGTCCGGAACAAATTCACCATCGAACCGCTCGAGCCTGGTTTCGGTTACACGCTGGGGAACTCGCTGCGGCGAACCCTCCTCTCTTCGATCCCCGGTGCTGCCATCACTCAGGTGAAGATCGATGGTGTGCTGCACGAGTTTTCGACCGTCGAGGGCGTCACCGAAGACGTCACCGACATCGTCTTGAACCTGAAAGAGCTCGTCTTCCGCAGTGAGAACGAAGAAGCCACCACGGTGTACCTCCGCGCCTCCGGGCCGACCGACGTCACGGCCAAGGACATGGAGCTGCCCGCGGGCATCGAGGTCCTGAACCCCGACAAGCACATCGCCACGCTAAACAAGAACGCGACGCTCTCGATGGAGCTACGTGTCGAGCAGGGCCGCGGCTACGTCGCGGCTGCCATCGCCCCGAAGGAGTCGATCGGCACGATCCCCACCGACGCTCTGTTCTCGCCGGTCAAGCGCGTCACGTACGAAGTAGAGCCCACCCGGGTCGAGCAGATGACGAACTACGACCGTCTGATCCTGGACGTCGAGACCGATGGTTCGATGAGCCCGTCGGATGCCCTGTCGGCAGCCGGCACGACGCTGGTCAACCTCTTCAACCTCTTCGCCGATCTCGGCGACCGAGAGGGCGGCTTGGACCTCGGCCCAGAGCAGGGTGAGGACGAAGTCTCCGGGGTGCTCGCAACCCCGATCGAGGACATGGACCTCACCGTTCGCTCGTACAACTGCCTGAAGCGCGAGGGCGTCACCACGATCGGCGAGCTCGTCCAGAAGTCCGAGGACGACCTGCTCGAGATCCGCAACTTCGGTCAGAAGTCGATCGACGAGGTCAAGGCCAAGCTCGAAGACATGGGCCTCGGACTATCCAAGAAAGAGTTCTAGGAGCCTTACATGCCACAGCCAAAGAAGGGCTCACGTCTCGGGTCCGGCCCGAAGCACCAGCGCCAGATGCTCTCGAACCTCGCCTCTTCGCTGTTCGAGCACGAGCGCCTCAAGACGACCGAGGCCAAGGCAAAGATGCTGCGTCCTTTCGCGGAGCGGTTGATCACGAAAGCCAAGAACGGCTCGATCCACAAGCGCCGCCAGGTCCTCTCGGTGATCGAGGATCGCGAGATCGTCCACAAGCTGTTCGACGACATCGGGCCGCGTTTCGCGGACCGCAACGGTGGCTATACCCGGATCCTCAAGGTCGGGCCCCGGAACGGCGACGCCGCGCCCATGGCACTGATCGAGCTCGTCGAAGAGGGAGCCGCTGCGCGCGTCGATGAGGGCGATGAGTCCACCGGCGGCAAGCGCCGCCGCTTGTCTCGTCCCGCTCGTAGGCGAGGGACACCGCAGGACAAGCCCGTCCAGTCCAAGGCAGCTGAAGCAGCTGCCGCCGGTACGCCCGGTGAAGGTGACGTGACCCCACCCGAGTCGGTCATCGAGGAGACCTCCGAAGCTGCTCAGGCGGCCGAAGAGACTGCCGCGGAAGTTTCGACTGCAGAGACCGCCGACGTCGATGCTCCCGGCGTGCAAGAGGGCCCCGAGATCGGTGCCGGTGGGGTTCCCGAAGGCGGCCTCCCAGAGGACAAGTCCGACACCAACTAGCCGCTCCACCAGAGGTTCGGATGAACCTGCGTCTCGATATCGCCTACGACGGACAGCCTTTCCATGGCTTCGCGCGCCAGAATGACGTTCGCACCGTCCAAGGTGACATCGAGGGTGCGCTCTCGAAACTCTTCTCGCGGCCGACCCAGTGCGTGGTTGCGGGTCGCACCGACGCGGGGGTGCATGCCCTCGGGCAGGTCGTCAGCATCGCCGACGCCCCGGACGACCTCGATCCGGTCAAGGTGCGGGATTCGTTGAATGGCATGCTCGGCCCCGCGATCGTGTGTCACGGCGCTACCCCTGCCGCCGACGATTTCCACGCTCGCTTCAGCGCGAGATCCCGGACCTACGTGTACGCGATCCTGGAAGCCGAAGTGCCCGACCCGTTCCTTGGGCGCACCTCGCTCTATCACCCGGAGCCGCTGGATCTCGGTGCCATGAACGAGGCCGCAGGCCATCTCGCGGGACCCCACGACTTCAGCTCGTTCGGGCGGGTCCCCGAAGGCCAGTCCGCCGAAAGGGTCTTGTACGAGCTCTCCTGTCGCAAGACCGCCAACCTGATCCGCATCAAGGCAAGGGGTAACGCCTTCATCCAGCAGATGGTGAGGTCGCTGACGGGCACTCTGGTGCACGTCGGCGAAGGCCGCAGATCGCCCGACGAGATGCCTGGGGTGCTCGAAGCCAGGGACCGAGCTGCAGCAGGTCCGGTGGCTCCACCTCGTGGTCTGTGCCTGGTCTCGGTCGAATACGACTCGGGATGGAGCCGCAGCCCCTCGTCCGACCCGGACCTGCCCGTTTGATGCACCTGGAAGATGCCTGTTATCCTGCGCTTTCTTACGACCGGCCCCGTTCCGGGCGCCGAGAGAAGGACATGAATGAAGACCCACGTAACTAAGCCAAGTGAGATCACGCGCGAGTGGTGGCTCGTCGATGCCGACGGAGTCGTGCTCGGCCGCCTCGCGTCCGAGGTCGCCAAACGCCTGAGGGGCAAGCACAAGCCCTCGTTCTCGCCGCACCTCGATACCGGCGACCACGTCGTCGTGATCAATGCGAGCAAGGTCGTCCTGACTGGCAACAAGCTCACCCAGAAGGAGATGATCCGCCACTCGGGTTATCCAGGTGGGCTCCGCAAGGTGTCCTACACCCGAGTCATGTTGGAGCGCCCCGAGATGGCGATCGAAAAGGCCGTCAAAGGCATGCTTCCCTCCAACAAGCTGGGCCGCGCGATGCTCAAGAAGCTCAAGGTCTACGCGGGTGACGAGCATCCCCACAGCGCGCAAGAGCCAAAAATCCTAGACATCAAGGAAGTCGCTGCACCGCACAACCCGGAGCAGGCACACACGATCGAGGAGGTTCTCCCCAATGCCTGAGGCGCTTGCTCGCGCTACCGGACGCCGCAAGGAGTCCGTATGTCGCGCCCGTCTGCTTCCCGGGACCGGCCGTTTCGAGATCAACGGTCGCCCGCTCGAGGATTACTTCCCCAGCGCCCGCCAGCGCATGATCATCACCGAGCCTCTCCGTCTCACGGAGACCGAGGGACGTTACGACATCATCTGCAAGATCGAAGGTGGGGGCGTCAGCGGCCAAGCCGGCGCGCTCCGTCACGCGATCAGCAAGGCCCTGCTCGAGTTGGACTCCGAGCTGCGTCCGGCCCTCAAGAAGGCCGGCTTCCTCACCCGCGACGCGCGCGAGAAAGAGCGTCGCAAGTACGGCTTGAAGAAGGCTCGCAAGGCGCCCCAGTACTCGAAGCGCTAGATTCCCTCCCCGAAGGCGTTCATGGGAACGCCCGCGAAGGGAGGACTCATGAAGGCTCGCATCCTTGGAGCGACCGCGTTCCTGTTCCTAGGGATATTCATCGGGGTAGCTACCGTTCCGGCCAGCGCCCATGTGACGGGAAAGTTCGGGCACCTCTGGAAGAAGCACATCGCTCCCAAGCTTTCGAGCGCCGAGTACGTGCGCGGTCGCGAGATCGTTCAAATAGCGCAGGGCGTCCCGGCTAACCAGTCCCTACTCGTGACGGTTCCGTGTCCGGCAGGCATGAAGGTCATCAGTGGGGGTTGGGGCCTGTTCGGAGACGGAAGCGTGTACTTCGATGCTCCCTCTGCCGACGGGTTTGGGTGGGACGTATCCGTCGACAATGTGGGAGGCCAAGAGTCGTTGATGAATGGATGGGCCATCTGCGTGAAATAGATCTTCGGTAGGTCCCCACCCGGGATAGAGAGCCTCGTGGTGTGGGCGGCGGATCGCCTTCCGTCTCCAAGGCGTTCTGAGTCGGACTCCAGGCGACACGCGCCCTCCGCTACTTGAGGGCAGGCTTCCAGGCGGCCGGGAGCTTCCTGCTGTAGGTGATCTTCGTGGCGCCTAGGAATCTCCCTAGGTCTTCGATGGCGCGGGCTACGGCTCTGCCCGTCACTTTGTCTTTCGGGGCATCGAGCTCGGCCCAGACGCCTTTGATCGTGAGAACCCCGGTCTTGCGGTCCATGGATGGATCGATGCGGCCTATCAACCGGTCGCCCATCAGTATCGGTAGGACGTAGTAGCCGTACTTGCGCTTGCCCTTGGGGACGTAGATCTCGATCGCGTAATCGAAGTCCCACAGCTTCTTCAGGCGCTTGCGATCCGCGATCAGAGGGTCGAAGGGGGACAGCAGGGTTGTCCGTGGTTCCCACCCACCTCGCTCCAACTGCTCCAAGCCCTCGATATCTCCGGTGTGGAGGAACCACTTGCCCTTCACCCCTTCGATGGTCGCGGGGACGATCACCTTCTTCCGCTCGAGATCCGCGAGGGCAGTAGGCAGATCCTTGTAGCGCCAGCGGGTGAAGTACTGCCAGATGTCTTTGGACTCTGCGAGACCCAGCGCTCGTACCGACCTTTCGATGGCCCGACGGGTCGACTGTTGGATCGTCAGCGTCTCCTTCGGTGTCCACTCGGGGAACCAACGTTCGGCAAGATCCCATACGCGCTGCATCCCCGCTCGCCCGGCGATCATCACTTTCCCTTTGGTCCATAGGTAATCGAGCATGCGATCGACATTGCGGTTGACGTTCCATCCCGTCGACTCGTAGTTCTTCACCGCGAGATCCTGGAAGTCGGATGTTCTGAGGGGGCCGCGCTTGCGGAGCTGGATGAGGATGTGACGCCGCAATGCCTTGTTCTGTTCGAGGTACTCGATCAACCTGTCGTGATGCACCGAGGTCATCGAGGGATACCGTCGCATCATCACTTGATGGATCGGATAGTCATCGGTCGGCACCAACGAGGCTGCATGCGCCCAGTAGTGGAACAGGCGCTTCTCCTCCCACAGCGCCTTGTCCAGCTCGGAGTGTTCGTAGTGACCGAGGCGGCTGTAGGGGATCAGGTATTGCGGGTGTTCGACGACGCGGATCGGGTCGATCTGAAGGCATCCGAGCTCCGTCGCCAACTGCACGATCCCGTTCGCGTCCGGAGAGAGGCGCGGCCCGGCAAGCCGCTGTTTCGTGATGGCGAGACGGCGCGCCGTCTCTAGGGACAGCTCGAGGGTTGCGCTCAGGACTTCGAGAGCATCCGGCGAAGGACCATCTGGAGTACGCCGCCGTGGCGGAAGTAATCGAGCTCGACCTCGGAATCGATCCGGCAATCGACCTCGAACGTGGTGGTGTCCCCGCTGTCACCGTGAGCCGTCACGGTGAGGTTCGCGTGGGGACGGAGCCCATCTGCGATCCCGGCGACGTCGAAGGTCTCCTCTCCGGTGAGACCAAGGGAG